>Ga0265338_10003727_pt1 | contig 21199 bp, 19 predicted proteins | sample 42126metaG_FD_193579 | JGI IMG/M metagenome (GOLD analysis project Ga0265338, IMG submission 193579) | Rhizosphere microbial communities from Carex aquatilis grown in University of Washington, Seatle, WA, United States - 4-21-26 metaG | ecosystem: Host-associated > Plants > Roots > Rhizosphere... | reverse complement strand
GGAGCAATGCATAGTGTGTCAGCCCGAGTCAATCATCAGGAGGTACTGCGATGGTGTGGCGGCACGCCCCAATGGGAAGGACAGGTTATTCGCGTCCACCCCCGGGGATGCGTCATAGTTTATATACCCGCGTCGCAGGTCACGCACTATCGGTATGGTCATCGAGTAGGTGTGAAGTGATGTGCTATTGATTTGGTTTTGTGTCATCCTGGAAGCGACCTCGGGGCAATACCGCATCGAACGCATTTTCGCCTGTATCACTCCCCCCAGTTGGCTCCCACCCCCGAAGTATTTCAAGTATGGGGAGCTAGTGTCGTCAAAATTGACATTGTTTACCTCTGCGAAATAGTAATACGAGCCATCGTAATCCTGGGCGTATAGGTCGATGGCCATCCCCCACTGTTTCAGGTTGGCCGCACACGCTTGCTGGAGAAGTTTCGACTTGGCTTGGTTCAGGTCCGCCCCGAGCACGCCTGATAAGATCGCGCCCACGCCCAGCACCACGAGTAGTTCTGCCCGCGTAAAGCCCGCCGTCGCTGTCTTTTGCTTTGCGGTCATGCCGCCCAATCTACTCAATTCATCCTAAACCACGGGTTTCCGGTTGCGCCGCCGCAGGGGATCGCGGCTATATTGGAGATGGTCTGCGCCGAGACAAGCTCCACATGAAAATCTCCAAAGAGGCAATTTAACGAGCCGCCGTGCCGATCGATCGCCCGCACCGTGTCACCAGACGGCGTACTGTTGGCACCGATCGTCCCGCTCAACAGATCGGAACAATGCATGGTGTGTCCGCCTGAATCAATCATCAACAGATATTGAGACGGTTGATTTAGGTATCTTAAAGTGGGGAAAATGTTCGAGGCACTGCCGGGCAACGCGTCCAGGTTTGTGTACGTCCCTTGTACAAACACCCAGGGTATGGGCATTGAGTAGTTGTGGAACGCTGGGATCGATGTCAGACTTAACGGCAATCTGGCGGCGACCTCGGGGCAAGTCCGCATCGTACGCATCGTCATCACTACAGTATTTGAGCTTCCCGCCCCTAGATACTTCGCATAAGGCGACGCGTTGTCATCGAAATTGATACTTGCTTGTGAGAGGTAGTAGTATGAGCCGTTGTAATCTTGGGCGTACAAGTTGATGGCCATACCCCACTGTTTCAGGTTGGCTGCACACGCCTGTTGGAGAAGCTTAGACTTGGCTTGGTTCAGGTCCGCCCCCAGCACACCCGATAGAATCGTGCCCACGCCCAGCAGCACGAATAGCTCGGTCCGGGTAAAACCCGCAGTGTTCGATCTGGCCGTGCGCATCCCCGCGAAATTCATCATTGTCTCTCTCCGCCCCCTCCGCCAAATCCCGGTTACTGCAGCAGGAACCACTGGTCCCCGTTGCCACAGTTGGCGGCGTGTTGTGCAACCGTGCTTTGCGAAACAAACTCCACATGAAAGTCCCCAAAGAGGCAATTCACCCCGCCTCCATGCCGATCAATCGCCCGCACCGTGTCGCTGGCCGGCACACTATTGTTACCGATCGTTCCGCTCGCTAAATCGATGCAATGCATGGTGTGCCCGCCGGAATCTATCATCAGGAGGTACCTCGACGGTGTGCTGAGTTTCTTCAACGGGAAGAACATGTTGTTCAGGTCCACCCCAGGGGAGGAGTCATAGTTTTGATAAGCGCCTCGGGTGAGTACCATGGGTATGGGCATTGAGTAGGTGTGAAGCGATGTGCCGAGGATTTGATTTTGTGTCATCCTGGAGGCGACCTCGGGGCAGTATCGTATCGTGCGCATCATATCGTGTGGGATGGGCAACAATGGGTTCGTACCCCCGATATACTTCCCGTAAGGGGAACTGGTGTCGTCGAAATTAATAACGTTTGAGATGTAGTAACACGAGCCGTTGTAATCCTGGGCGTACAGGTCGATTGCCATCCCCCACTGCTTCAGGTTGGCGGCACATGCCTGCTGCAACAGTTTCGACTTGGCTTGGTTCAGGTCCGCCCCCATCACGCCTGATAAAATCGCGCCCACGCCCAGTACCACGAGCAACTCGGTCCGGGTGAAACCAGCCATGGATGTCCGATGTTTCCCGATCACAGTGTGCATGGTCGAACTCGTCGGTTACGGCGGAAGCACTAATTGAATCCTGTAGAACCGCGACGCGCCATTCGTAACCCCGCCAACATCCAGATAATTCGTCCCGGTAATTGCCGGCGCTGCGGGAACGGCTACGGTCGCCAGGTTGCTGAAGACGTTCATGTAGCTTCCGTCGATTGTGTTCGTCCCCAATTGCACGGTGTACGTCTTGCCGGTCACGACCGACCACGAAATCAGCATGTCGCTTCCCGTCGCTGCAATCGATATGATCTGGAACCGGGATGCACTATTGGTCGGATCGGTGCCTGCGAGGTACTCCTGCAAATTGGACATGCCGTCGCCATCGGGGTCGGCGCTGGCCACGGTCGGATCCAACGGATTGAACCCATACTGCTGTTTCCATCCGTTCGGGATCCCGTCGCCAAGGGCGCTCAACTTCGGGTCGAGCACGAGGCTGCCGACAATCAACGTACCACCACCATTGGAGAACAGGCCGCAGGAATTGGTCATTACCAACTTGTCCGTTCGCAAGAGGCCGCCATTGAGGTTCAATTGACCGTTGCGTACGTCAATGAAAGCGTTGTGGACCGCGTTGGTCACATACAAACTGCCACCCGCTACATTGACCACGCCCATCCCGCCGGTTGGACAATTGCCGAGGACCAGTTTCGTCAACAAGGTTATTGTCCCGCCGTTCACGTTGACCGTGCCCAGCCCGTTGGAGTAGATGCCAACCGTCATCGATCCCCCCAGCCAGTTGCCATTGGACACCGTGATGAGTCCATTGCCCCAGGAGGCAACGCATGTCGACAGGTTCGTCGCAATCACCTGGCCGCCGGTCATCCATACCACGCCCGTCGCGCCGATACTGGCCCCGATGGAGAGACCGGCTTGGAAGGTGTTGACGCCTGCCGCCACGGTCAGCGTGCCTTGTGATCCGGCGTCGCCACCGACTTCCATTTGACTGAGCAGATTCGTCCCGCCCAGCAAATTGAGCTGGCCCGAGCCGTCGCAGCCAACGAGTGTAATGAACGAATTGGTCATGATCAGGTTTCCACTGGACACCGTCACTACGCCGACCGCTCCGGTCTCCATGCCCACCACCAGGCGAGCGACCGGCGACGCGACATAATTTCCGCCGGCCAAAGTCAGTGTGCCCTGCGAACCTTTGCCGGCGCCCACGAAGATAAAACTCGAAGCTGCTTGCACCTGGCCGTTCGAAACAATCAGTTGCCCAACCCCATTGACCCCAATGGCTGAAGGCGACGTATTCGTCAGGAACAATTGTCCGCCATTGAGCAGTACGACTCCGGTAGCGTTCGTCTCGACGCCGGCGTAGATGCCACTATCAGCCATGAGAAAGCCGTTGCTGTTTAGCACCACGACCCCGTCCACAGTCAAAAAGCTATTGGTGATGCTGATATTCAAAACGTTGGCGTTTGTCATGACCGACATTGACAGAGCTGCATTCGCCAGACTCAGCAGGCCACCGCTTGAAATACCGAAGGTATCGAGGATGCGCAGTGGCACATTGGTGCCGGCATCCGATAGATCAAGCGCGTTGGTCACGCCGACGGGTGCGGACAGAAACAAATTGCTAACCGTCATTGTTCCGGGATAAACGCCGGAGGTAAACGAATCGATGGTGACCGTCTTGGAAACGTCATTGGTGATGTACGCGGATTGCGAGTTGGAAGGCGCAACATTCAGCAGCCATTTGCTGTAGTCGTCCCAATATCCCCGAGTGGGGCTGATCCAACTATTCGTCTGGGCGCGGCCTATGGATGAAATACCCGCGATGACGAGCACCAGAGCTACGCGCACGTATGTGGTGGCTTTCACTTCGTCGGCTCTTCTTCACTTCGGGCCTGACACGGAGGGCTGTAGGCCCCGTACGACTCCCCTGCAGAGCAGATAACAACAGGAAATGGGGCTGTTGTCGAGACTAATCCCCTACTGCGGTCACCGCGTCCAATAAGGACTGTGCATGCAGTTCCACAAATTCGATAATCTCGCTTACGTGACGCGAACGAACTGCCGGTACATCTCGGCATACGTCCCGTTGGCGGCGAGGAGTTGGCGGTGGGTGCCGCGTTCCACGATCCTTCCGTGGTCGAGGACCAGTACGAGGTCGGCGTGGCGGATGGTGCTGAGTCGATGGGCGACGACAAAACTTGTCCGGCCTCGCAACAACGTTACGAGCGCCCGCTGGATTCGCGCTTCGGTCACGGCGTCCACGGAACTCGTCGCTTCATCGAGGATCAGGATGCGCGGGTCGGCGAGCATCGCGCGCGCGAAGCAGATGAGCTGCCGTTGGCCCAGCGAGAGATTCGCGCCGCGTTCACCCACCGGCGTCGCAAACCCCGCCGAGAGCGACCCGATCACGTCGAGGAAATCGAGCTTGCGGACCGCATCGATGACTTCTTCATCCGTCGCCGTGGGCCGTGCGAAGCGGATGTTTTCCAACACGGTGCCGGTAAAGAGAAAGTTCTGTTGGCTCACGATGCCCATCTGACGATGCAACGAGTCGCCGCGGATGTCGCGCGTGTCGAAGCCGTCAATCAGCACCTCGCCCTGTTGTGGCATGTAGAATTTCGCGATGAGATTGATCATCGAACTCTTCCCGCTACCCGTGTGGCCGACCAATGCGACCGTCTGGCCGGGTTCGGCGACAAAACTCATGTCATGAAGTGCCCGGCGGTCTGCCACGTAACTGAAGACCACGTTGTGGAACTCGACGCGTCCCTGGAGGCGCGGCAATTCCCCCGCTGTCGGTGGTTCCTCCCAATCAGGTTTGGAGTCGAGCAGGCGAAAGACACGCTCGGCCCCCGCCATCGCCGTGAGCGCCTGGGTGTATTGCAGGCCGATGGGCTGGACGGAACCAAAGAACATGTTCGCCAGGAAGAAGAATTGGATAAGAGTACCTACGTCCATGTGGATGCCGGGATTCAGGACGCGATAGCCGCCGATCACCAGCAACGCCGCCGTGAACGCCTGGCTGTTCAGTTCCAGCATCGGCAGAAACACGCCCGAGGCCCGCGCCACGCCCACATTGTACGCCGAATGATCCACGATGAGGTCGGAGAACAGGCCCGCGTTCACCTCCTGCCGCACGAATCCCTGCGTCACGCGAATGCCCGTGACCGATTCGGCCAGAGTCGCGGTCACGCGGCTCCAGCTTTCCTGCACTTCGCGGTTCGCACGGCTCAGCGAGCGGCGAAAGCGGTAATTCAAGGCACCCAGCATCGGGGCCATGGCGAGCACAACGAGGAACAGCACCCAGTCGTACCACAACATCAACAGCGCCGTGACGATCATTTGCCCGGCTTGCACGGCGCTGATGAAGAACACGTCCTGCCAGCCAACCCGCATCGCTTCCGCGTCCGACGTGTACCGGCTGATGATTCGCCCGAGTTTTGTGCGATTGTAAAAACCCATCGGCATCCGCATCAGGTGCAGAAATATGTCGCGCCGCAAATCCTGGATGACCGATTCGCCCAGTTCCAGCGCCAATCGCTGCCGGAAATGAAAGCACACTTGCGTCACCGCCGCCAGCAACAGGTACCCCGCCGCACCCCACATCACCCCGCGCTCGTCATGATGCGTAATCGGCCCGTTGATCACCGCGCCGATCGCCCACGCCAAAAACGGCAGTTGGATCGACCGCACGACCACCAGTGCAAACAAGGCGTTGCGTCTGCGCGCGTGCGGCTTCGTGTAACGAAACATCCGCCAGATCAGCGCCAGTTCCAGTGGTCGCTGGTTCACCTCGTCAGCATCTTCGCGGCGAACCTGTGTCAGGGCGGTTTTCATGGGATGGCAAATTGCAGTTCCGCCGTGCGACGGTACGCACCCTCCCGAGCCATCAACTCGTCGTGCGTACCCGCCTGCACGATCCGCCCGTCTTCCAGCACGAGGATGCGGTGAGCGCGCCGCAACGTGCTCATCCGGTTGGCGACAATGAACGTGGTGCGCCCGCGCATGGCATTCTCAATCGCTTCGAGGATTTCCTTCTCGGTCTCCGGATCGACCGCCGCCGTCGGGTCATCGAGCAACAGAATGGTGGGGTCGAGCAACAGCGCGCGCGCGATGGCCAGACGCTGGCGTTGGCCGCCCGACAAATCTTTTCCGCCTTCCCCGAGCAACGTATCGTATCCCTTGGGCAGGGTGATGATGAACTCGTGGGCCGCGGCGATTTTGGCGGCCCGCTCGATTTCTTCGCGAGTAGCAGTCGGATGGCCAAACGCGATATTGGCGGCAACGGTGTTGCTGAAGAGAAAACTCTCCTGGAACACCAGGCCGACATTTCGCCGAAGATCATCGAGGTCGATGTGACGCACGTCCGTATCATCCACGAGCACGCGTCCGCGTTGCGGGTCGTAGAACCGGGGGATCAAGCTCAGCAGTGTCGTCTTCCCCGAGCCCGTCGGCCCGAGGATGGCGATGCATTCGCCGGGACGCGCCTCGAACGTGATGTCCTGCAGTTCGGGATCATCCGTGCCGTTGTATCCAAAGCTTACGTTTTCAAAACGGATGGCGCCCCTCGCGTGCGGCAACGGCGTCGCGTCCGCAGGACTGACGATCTCAACGGGCGCATCGAGCACTTCGAACACGCGTCGCGCTCCCACGAGGCTCTGCTGGATGGTGTTGGCAATTTGCGTGATGTTCAAGACTTGCGCGGAGAATTGCTGCAGCAGCGCGGCGAACACGACCAGCCCCGTCCCGAGCGCCAACTCGCCCGTGATAACCAGATGGCCGCCGTACGCGAGAAGTACCGTGATATTGATGAGTGTCAGCATGCCGGTGCTGGGTACGAACAGGCTGACGCGCCAGAAGATGTCCCGCTGTTGCACCCGCACGGCTTCGTTGCTGGCTTCAAATATCTGAAATTGCTCCCGTTCCCGGGCGAACCCCTTGATGGTCTGGATTCCCTGTGCCGTTTCCGCCACGTGCAGGATCATGCGGTCCACCAACTCACGGTTGCGGGCGTACCCGGGCTGTACCGCCCGCGAGAACAGGGCCGCAAACACCCAGAGCAACGGCACAGTCGCCAGGCATGCCAGCGCCAACTTCGTGTGCACCATCAACATGAACGAAACGTACGTGACCAGTAGCAGCACCATGATGATTCCCTGGATCAGCACGTTGTTAACAAAGTTCGCGACCGCCCGCGAATCACCGGTGACCCGATTGATGATCGAACCCGTCTCATTCGCATCGTAGAAGCGGAAACTCAGCCGCTGGAGCTTGTCATAAACACTCGCGCGCATCTCGACCACGATGTACCGCTCCATGAGCACCGCGATGGCGACGGTGCTGGCATAGGTGAGCAACGCCCGGAGCATCGCCAAAGCCAGCATTACGGCGGCAATCGCCATAAGGACGTTCATCGGCGTCCAGGTGGCGGGCGGGACGAAATGAAGGGGCCAGTGCGGCGGATTTGCGCCCGGCTGGATTTGGTACCGAATGTAATCGATGCCCAGTCCCGTGAATCCCAAGCCGGCCAATCCCAGCGCGATCAAGATCAACTGGTACGTGAATACTTTGATGCATTCCCGCCGGTAGCGCCAACTCAGCGCCAGCAGGCGGCGGATTATCTTCCCGTCAGACTCGGTGTTGGCTTGTATGGTGGCCCGCGCAGACATCCCGAAAAGCAAACCACGTTGCGTCGGCGCCCACAAGAGAGAACTCGTGCCATCAACACGCTTGGTTTGGCGCGACCGCGCGCTATAATCCATGCACTATGCCTGCGAAGAATGCGCTGTTCTCGTCCCCCAAACCCGTCATCGCCATGATTCATCTCGAGGCGCTGCCCGGCACGCCTGCCGCCCGCCAAAATGTCCGCGAGATCGAGGCCATGGCCCTGCATGAAGCGAAATTGTACCGCGAGGCAGGTGTGCACGGCATCATGATCGAGAATATGCACGACATCCCGTACTTGCGCTGCGAGGTCGGCCCCGAAATCGTTTCAATCATGGCCGTCATCGCGCGAGCCGTAAAGGATGTGAGTCGCTTACCGTGCGGTGTCCAGGTTCTGGCGGGCGCCAATATCGAAGCGATGGCGGTCGCGCACGCGGCGCGGTTGGATTTCATTCGGGCCGAGGGATTCGCCTTTGCCCATGTGGCGGATGAAGGCTTCATCCAGTCGTCCGCCGCTCCCCTGCTCCGTTACCGAAAGCAAATCGGGGCGGACCGCATCCAGGTGTGGGCCGACGTGAAAAAGAAACACAGTTCCCATGCGATCACCGCCGACGTCGGTATTGGCGAAACAGCGGAAGCGGTTGAATTCATGCGCGGCGATGCCGTGATTATTACGGGTTCGGTGACAGGCGATCCGCCGACACTGGCCGATATCCGCGCGGCCAGGGAACGTTGCCGGTTGCCGATTTATCTCGGCTCAGGGGTGACGGCCCAGAACCTCGCCAAATACCATGCACTGGCCGACGGATTCATTATCGGGTCGCACTTCAAAGTGGATGGTGTGTGGTCGAAGACCGTGGACGCAAAACGGGTGGGACAATTCATGCGAGCCCACGCGCGGTTAGATAGGTAGCAGTGTACGCTTCGAGCCTGCCGCATTACCTGCCCCTTTTCCCCTGCACAGTCGTGGCGGGCTCACCGACTACATCCGGGGCCGGGCCCGGTCAGTACATCGCAGTGCGAACGAGTTCGACGAGGGATTTCGACCTGGCTTTACCCCGTGCCGCCGGGGGTGGTTCCAGTTCAGCGAGCTTCCGCACAGGCAGCTCCATTAATTCATACTCCGCCTGCAACCAATCATCGAGATCGTGCCCATTGGCGCGCCCCCGTTCGAGATAAATCTGGTAGGCGCGCGCAGCAATCTTCTCCGGCGTTAGACTTTGTTGCGTCATCTTGCCCGAATCCTCCTCTCTTCTTTCTGAGCGTTACAACCGAATCAAATCATCGGTTGTCATTCGGCACGCCAGACCTCCTTGTTAAGTCAGACACGCCAAACCGCATTCTCGCTCAATTCCTTCCGATTGCAAGCTTTTCATGCGCATGCAGTTTGACCAGACCCGCCCGATTTGTTACTACATATCTTCAATGCACGCATGGCTGCAACGGCTTCGGGCGATCAGCGGCAAATTCCAGGCATTGCTCCCGGCGCAATTGGGCAAACGATCGCCAGGCGAAAACGCTTTTCTCGTCCTACTGCCCATGGTCGGACTGGCGGTCGGCCTGACGAGCGTTGTGACAGCGCATGTGATCTCTTACCTGCAGAATCAATTCTGGGGCAGTGGTCAAAATCTTTTGTCGGCAGCGTGGGACAACCCGTGGCCTTCACGGGTCATCATTCCATTGGTCGGCGGCTTGCTCGTCGGCGTAATGGGCTGGTTCTTCCGCGTTCAGACCCGCGGCGGCGGCGTGACCACGATCATGCAGGGCGTGTCACTCAAAGGCGGATACATTTCCCTTCGCCAAACTCTGCCCCGCGACTGGGCGGCGATTGTGACGATTTCCACCGGCGGATCGCTCGGGCGAGAAGGCGCGATGGCCTTGTTAGCGAGCGCCATCGGCTCCTGGATGGGACGCCGTTTTCGGCTTTCATCACAGCAACTTCGCGTACTGGTCTGTGCCTCCGCGGCGGCGGCGTTGGCGGCGGTGTACAATGCCCCGATCGGCGGCTCGTTGTTCGCGATGGAAATTCTCATGGGCAACTTCGCCCTGGAAGTGCTCGGACCGGTCGTCGTGGTGTCAGTGATTTCCACGCTGGTGTTTCGCAGTTGCATGGGAAGTCTGCCGCGGTTCGAGGTTCCTCACTACGAACTTGTATCCGCGTGGGAATTGTTCCCGTACCTTGTGCTGGGACTCCTGGCCGGCCTAATCTCGTTGCTATTCGTGCGTGCCCTTTTCGGTTCACAAGACTTGTTCGAAAAACTTCCGATTCCCACCTGGTTGAAACCCGCTATTGGGATGCTGTTGGTGGGAGTCATCGGCGTATGGTGGCCGCACGTCTTCGGGAACGGTTTTGAAACGGTAAACCTAACGCTGAGTGGAGGAAAAGACCTGGCAATCACTCTCCTGCTCTTGCTGATACCGCTCAAAATCCTCGCCTCGTCGCTCACCTTTGGGTCGGGCGGCGCCGGCGGACTATTCACGCCGTCGCTGATGGTTGGGGCACTACTCGGCGGATCGTTCGGCTACGGGGTGCACCTGCTATTTCCCAATTTCACCGCCGAGCATGGCGCCTACGCGTTGGTGGGCATGGGCGGCGTACTGGCCGGCATGACCCACGCGCCGTTGACGGCGATCATGATGATTTTTGAGCAGACCAACAACTACCAGATCGTGCTTCCATTGATGTTCGTCTGTATTATCAGTCATTTCACCACGCGGTTGTTCAAGGGTCGGTCCGTGGAGGAAGAGTCGCTGCGGCGGCAAGGCATCGCATTGCCGACTGGATTGGAGGCCAGTGTGATGCAGTCGGTACGGGTCGAGGACATTATGCACGACGACGTGTCGGCCATCAGCCACTCGGCCCCGTTTCCCATGGTGGTCGAGCACTTTCTCAAGGAGCCCTACAACAATCTCTACGTCGTGGACAGCGCGGGCAAATTCCTCGGCGCCATCCGGCTTCACTCCATGAAAAATATGCTGCACCAGGCCGAATCGCTGTCCGCTGTGATTGCCGACGACCTGATTGACGACTCCTTCGAGTTCGTCACACCGCAGCAGAACCTCGCCGATGTGATGGACATCTTCTGGCGCGAAAATGCCGAGCGCCTTCCCGTCATCAACAATCCCACCGACCGCAAGCTGACCGGGTGGATTTCCAAGCGCGATCTGCTCGGCGTGTACAGCCAGGAAATCATGCGGAAACAGCAACGGCTCGCCCGCTTCGTGGTCAACGAAGGCGATGAAAAACGCGACGTGTTCGTCGAGTTGCCGGAAGGGTTCGAAGTCCGCACCTTCGAGTTGCCGATACACCTCGACGGACGCACTCTCTCCGACCTTGCCCCACGGTCCAGCTTTGGTGTCCACATCCTCGTGATCAAGCACCACGACCCGGTCACCGGCCGCAGCATCACGGAAATGCCCGGTCCAACCACGCGCCTGGCCGCCGGCGACGATCTGGTCGTGATCGGCCGATACCACGGCCTCGCCCAATTCATGGCCACCCTGGTCACCGGCGTTGAAAATGAGCCGAAGTGAGCTAAGCTATTTGTGACATGAGTGCCGACCAACCATTGCCGTCTCCGGAAGAGATCCAGACCAAACTCTCGGAGTTCATGAAGAAGGAGTTTGGCGACCGCGTCGTGTTCGCTTCGCCGCAAACCGAGCGGGCGGAGACGACCTCGCCGGTGGACAATGTGCCCCGCAAGGCCATCGAGTTCGATTTTCATCTCAAGCCCAAGGACGTGAAGGCTCATCTCGACCGTTTCGTCATCCAACAGGAGGATGCCAAGAAGGCGCTGGCGATCGCCGTATGCGACCACTACAACCACGTCAAAGCCGCCGAGCAGGGCGAGGAACTCCGCGATTACGTGAAACAAAACGTCCTGCTCGTGGGTCCCACGGGAGTCGGCAAGACGTACCTCATCAAGACGATTGCCGACCTGATCGGCGTGCCGTTCGTGAAGGCGGATGCCACGAAGTTCAGCGAGACCGGCTACGTCGGCGGCGACGTTGAAGACCTCGTGCGCGAACTCATTCAACGCGCCGATGGCGATGTGAACCTCGCGAAATACGGCATCGTGTACCTCGATGAGATCGACAAGATCGCCACGCCGCCCAACATCATCGGGCGCGACGTGAGCGGTCGTGGCGTCCAGACGAACCTGCTCAAGTTGATGGAGGAAACCGAAGTCCCGCTGCGTTCGCCCACGGATATCCAGGCGCAATTGCAGGCCGCGTTCGAATACCAACGCCGCGGCAAGGTCAAACGCGAGACGATCAGCACGAAGCATATTTTGTTCATCGTCAGTGGCGCGTTCGACCAGATGCTGGATATTATCCGGCGCCGCATCCGCCAATCGGACATTGGCTTCCACGGCCACCTTGCCGAAACCGTGAGCGAGGCGGAACTGCATCGGCGCGGCCAGACCGAGGACTTTGTGAAGTTCGGTTTCGAGCCCGAGTTCATCGGTCGCCTGCCCGTGCGGGTTGTCCTCGACAAATTGGCCGTCGAAGATCTTTACAATATCCTCCGGCAAAGCGAAGGCTCGGTCGTCAAACAATATGAGTCCAGTTTTCACGCGTTTGGGATCGATGTGATTTTTTCAGACGGAGGTCTTCACGCGATCGCCGAGAAAGCCGCGCTCGAGAACACCGGCGCGCGTGGGTTACTCACCGTCTGCGAACGCGGTCTGCGCGAATTCAAGTTCGAACTGCCGTCCGCCAAGGTGCGGCAATTCGTCGTCACCCGTTCGCTCGTGGAAAATCCCGGAGCCGAATTGCAGCGGATCCTGAATGAGCCGGCCTACGAGCAGCGTGAGTTGATGCGTCAACTGGTGCATGACTTCGAGCGACGGTTCGAGGAGAAACATAATCTGCGGATGCGCCTGGAACCCGACGCCGTCGAAGAGATTGTCGAGCGCGCCCAGCACGCGGAAAAGTCTGTCACCGATCTCTGCCGCGAACTGTTCAAGGACTACCAGTTCGGCCTGAACCTCATCAAGACCAACGCCGGCCAGGGCGAATTTGTCATCCCGAAGTCGGCGCTCGCCGACCCCGACAAATTCCTCAGTGACTGGGTTGTTGCCAGTTATCGAAAAGACGATCCGTCAATTTAGTTATCGCCATTACGCCTGCCCACTGGTGGGAGCCCGGCCATCACATCCGCCAGGAAATACTTTTTGCCGCGCACTTGACCCATTTGAAAACCGCGCCTAGGTTTTCTTGTAATTGAAACGGGAAATAAGAGAGAGGGGGACATCATGAAACATCTGAAAGCATTCAACGTGATGTTGTTGTCGTTGGCCGGAGCCGTAGCGCTGGTCGCGCTGGCGGGTTGTTATGAAGAGCGTCCGTATCCGCCGCCGGGGCCTCCTGCCTATGTGGAGGGGTACGATTACTATTATTACCCGGACGAGGAAGTGTATTTCTATCCCGCCACCGGAGTTTACTTCTGGTTCGGTGGCGGCGGATGGCACTCGGGTCGGCACCTGCCGAGAGAGGTTGTAGTCCATAATGAAGGGCGCGTTAACGTACGGATAAACTCGCGGGTCCCCTACGAGCGCCACGAGGAGATCCGGGCCCGCTATCCCGCGCATGCGGCTCCACGTGAAATGCCAATGGAGCACGGCGGTCGGTAATCACCGATCAACGCTCACCGAAACGACAAGGCGCTTTGCTCATCGCAAGGCGCCTTGTTTCAAACTGCTATCCCGCTCGGCGTTCAGCCGGCTGATTCAGCAATACTCTATTTCCCGTACAGATCGTTGAGCAGTGCGGCCAGGCGATAGCCGGCCACAACGAGTTGATGACGGGCGGTGTTTGTGCCCTGCTTAACGTAGTCTTCTGTCAGCTTGATGTCCTTCGCCCCGTACGGCGCTCCGAGCGTGCCGTAGACTTGTGTGCAGGCGATCTCGTGGGATTCCATTACCCACTTCTTGACGTCAAACGTCGTGTCCAGTTTCGGTGTCACGTTGAGGTCCAGCTTCTTCATCCACTCCTTCATCGGCGGGCTGTCTGGAGCATTGGCATGGTCGAGCGGGTCCATGGCTTTGACTTCGCCATTCTCGTAGTAGCGCCGATAAGCCTCGTCCCAGAACGAATGTAGATTCTTCCCCCACATCTCGTCGCCAAGGTTGGCCACGCTGACGCCGTTGCCGCCGGCATCATCCTTGTAATGATCGGTGGGTTTTGGGTCGGGATTATACCGCGCCGTGGTGTGCAACGGCTGATGTATGTCCCCGACGAAGTGCATGATCATGGCCAGCGCCACCGATTCATTCGGCACGAGCGCGTCGGTCTGTTTGTTCTTCACGAGATCGACGCAATGATTCAACGCCACGATCACATCGCCATTGGTCGGGGTCAGCGCGGGAGGGTGAGCCAGCACGTCGGGGTCGTTGGTGTTGCAGCCGATGTCGATGTAGTGCCAGGGTTTGTACAAGCCGCGGAATTGCGGGTCTGATGCAACCGCTTTGATGTCGTCAGGCCAACAGGCGATGTTGATGCCGTTGTACGGCACGTCGCCCTTATGAAGTTTGGCGGCCAACTCATCCACGCGCGCGCGGGCCTTGTCGTTGAGGCGGTCGTAGGCGATTTGTGCCACGAGCATATGACCGGTGCCGTCCCAGGCGCGGGCATTGAGTGTGGCGGCGAGAACCACCAGCAGAGCGGACGCGATGCACTTCAAATTCTTGACTTTCATGAGTCTATCCTCCGTACCGTGAGTTTGGGCCAAACGCATTTCCATTCAGGGAATGGACGCAGTATTGCGCAGAAGCTTCAACATGCGCAAGCACATATCTGTGGATGGCGCCGTCTACCCCCAAAGCGAGTCTTTGCTTTTTGAAAGGCACCCGTGGTAGGATTCGCGGGTTGCTTTCTATGGCAGCAACACAACAAGGAGGAAGCCATGAGAACATGGAAGTTGACCGGATTGATAACGGTCCTGGCGTTGGCAGGTATTTACGCGACGCCGGGGGCCGAAGAGAAACCGCTGGGGGATCAAGTCAAGGAGGCCATCCAGCTTTTCAAGAGTGATGACTCGAAAATCGTAAAACTCTTCGAGTCGGCGTATGGGTATGCGGTGTTTCCGAACTGCGGCAAGGGCGCCGTGGGTATCGGCGGCGCTGCGGGTGACGGCCAGGTGTTCGAAAAGGGCACACTGATTGGCACCGCGAGGATGACCCAGTTCACCATTGGCGCACAGTTGGGCGGACAAACCTTTTCCGAGGTGATTTTCTTCGAGAACAAGGCTGCACTGGACGCCTTCCGACAAGGCGAATGGGCGATGAGCGCGGGCGTCAGTGCCGTCGCGGCCGCCGAGAGCGCGTCGGCTGATGCCAAGTATAAGAATGGCGTACTGGTGTTCACCATCGCCAAGGGCGGTCTCATGTTCGAGGCCAGCATAGGTGGACAGAAGTTCAAGTTTACGCCTCCCGACCGGAAATAGCCGAAGGTCTCAACTCACCGATCCGACGGAATGGCCGTTGCAGCAGGTGCATCGCTGCACGGTCTTCTGTTTGGATTTTGACAACTCAGGCATTGCCCAGCGCGAGCGGTGTGCGATAATCCGTCTTCAGAATGGCGGACATCATCCTCACCACGCTGAACGCGAGGTACGCACATTGCGCGTTCGGTTTGCGATACCTGCTGGCCAACCTGGGCGAGCTGCAACCGCGGGCGCGGATTCTTGAGTTCGACATCAACCAGCGCCCCCTCGACATTGTCGAAACGATTCTGCGGCACGATCCGAAGATCGTCGGTATCGGCGTGTACATCTGGAATGCGACTCAATCGCTGCAGGTGGTTGCGGACTTGAAACGGCTGCGGCCGGAGTTGATGGTCATCATCGGCGGGCCGGAAGTCAGCTACGAGTGCGACCAGCAGGAGATAGTGCGGCTCGCCGACTGCGTCATCACGGGTGAAGGTGATCTTGTGTTTGCGGATGTTTGCGGGCAAATCCTGTCAGGGAAACGTCTCAATTCGAAAATTGTCCCCGCTCCCCTGCCCGACTTCGACCGTCTGGCTCTACCCTACGAACTCTACACGGACACGGACATTGCGCACCGTGTCATCTACGTGGAGACGTCACGCGGCTGCCCATTCGAATGCGAGTTCTGCCTCTCGTCGCTCGATATCCCCGTCCGCAATGCGCCGCTCGATGGATTCCTGGCAGCGATGCAACGCTTGCTCGACCGCGGCGTGCGTCAGTTCAAATTCGTCGACCGCACGTTCAATCTGAACCTGAAAACCAGCTCGGCCATCCTGCGGTTCTTTCTCGAACGCCATCAGCCGGGATTGTTCGTGCATTTTGAGATGATTCCCGACCGCCTGCCCGACGCGTTGCGCATGCCGATTGCCCAATTCCCGCGCGGGGCGCTGCAGTTCGAGGTCGGTGTCCAGACGTTTAACGAGGGAATCGCCAAGTTGATCAGCCGCAAGCAGGACAATGCGAAGGTCGAGGAGAACCTGCGCTGGCTCCGCGAAGAAACGGGCGTGCACGTGCACGCGGACTTAATCGTCGGCTTGCCCGGCGAGGATGTGGAGAGCTTCGCGGCGGGGTTCGACCGATTGGTCGCGCTCGGGCCGCAGGAAATACAAGTGGGTTTGCTGAAGCGGCTGCGCGGGACGCCGATTGTGCGTCATGACCGCGAATGGGGCATGGTGTACAGTCCGCATCCGCCCTATGAAATCCTGGAGACGAAGCTCATCGATTTCTTCATGATGCAGCGGCTGCGCCGGTTCGCGCGCTACTGGGATCTGGTTGCCAACAGCGGCAATTTTATGGAGACAACTCCCCTGCTCTGGCGTGACGGTTCGCCCTTCGAAGGGTTCATGCGCTTCGCGGACTGGATATACGCGCAGACGAAGCAGACACACAGCATAGCGTTGTCGCGGCTGCGCGAACTGCTCGCGCAATATCTCACGGAAGAGGCTGGCCTGACTCAGGCCGAAGTTCGTCATGCGCTTGAGTGCGATGCGAAACAGACGCGAGGCTCCTCAGCGGTCGGCGCGCCTCCGAGACAGGCTCGGCATTTGGCGAAATCGTAGCGGCCCTACTTTTGTTTTCGATGCCGAAAGTGTTGCCAGCCCAGCCAGCCAATGGCGACGAACGGCAGCACCAACGCCAGGATGACAAAGAACACACCGGCGGCGCCTTCACCGACTTTTCGCTCCAGCACAATGAAGCCGACAACCAACGGCAACACGCCGTAGATCATATAGCGCAGCAGTAGGCCCCAGTGAAACAGTTTCATCGCATCTGGCTTTCGCCACCGACAATATAGGATGCCACACGACCGTTCCACGACAAATGCAATTGAATACCCGCCATGAGAAGATTAGCATGACGCACATGGCTCGATGGTCGATTGCCTGTGTGGCCGGCGTATTGCTGCTCATCGGCTGTTCCTCCCCGGGGAACAACCAAGTCGGCTCTTTGACACCCACTGGCCCCTTCACCGACTACGACCACGTGGTGTTTGAGAAAGTACAGAAGCAGTGGGTCTACCTCATCGATCATGTCGGGCTATATGGGAGAGCAGGCACAGTCCAAGTACAATTCTCTATGCTGTATGATGGCTCCGTTCAGAACGTTTGCGTGACAAGCAACTCGGTTGGGGAAATCTATGGGCTCTACTGTGTCAAAGCGATTCAGGACGCTGCTCCGTTCGATCCTTTGCCCGTTGACCTCCACAAGCTGGTCGGCGATGAGCCCCGTGAAGCAAATTTCACATTTTATTACTGACATAACCGCCTCACCCAAGTAACCCTCGATACACCATGAAAGACCCACGACACGAAAAACTTGCCCGATTGTTGACCGAATACTCCGTCGCCTTGAAACCGCGCGACATCGTCGCCATCCAGGGCGATGCCAGCGCCGAGCCGCTGATTCGCGAATGTTATCGCGCGGCGTTGCGACGCGGGGCGTTTGTGATTACCGATGTGCGTATCGACAACCTGGCGGAGGTGTTCTACGCCGAAGCCAACAAGGAGCAACTTACCTGGGTGTCACCGTTCGCGAAGTTCAAGATGAACAAGGTGGATGCGCTCATCAGTTTTTGGGCCGAGGAAAACACCAAGGCGCTGACCAACGTGGATCCGAAGTTGATGGCAACCGCGTCCTCGGCGCGCAAACCGATCAACAAGATTTTCATGGACCGCAGCGCCAGCGGCGCGTTGCGGTGGGTCGGTACGCAATGGCCGTGCAACGCCAGCGCGCAGGACGCGGAGATGTCGTTGACGGAGTACGAAGAATTCGTGTTCGGCGCGGGCCATCTCGACGACCGCGATCCGATCGCTGCATGGAAACAGATCTCGAAGGACCAGCAGGCGCTCACCAATTTCCTGAACAAGGCGCGCGAGGTGCGGATCGTCGCCGAAGACACGGACATCCGTTACTCGTGCAAAGGCCGCAAATGGATCAACTGTGACGGTCATTACAATTTTCCCGATGGCGAGGTGTTCACAGGGCCGGTCGAGAACAGCGTCGAGGGACACGTGAAGTTCAGTTTTCCGGCGGTTCATGGCGGACGCGAAGTACATGGCGCGCGGCTGACGTTTGAACGCGGGAAAGTGGCGAAGGCGGAAGCGGAAAAGGGACAGGATTTCCTGCGGGCGATGATCGCCATGGACAGCGGCTCGTGTTACCTCGGCGAGGCGGCCATCGGCACCAACTACAACGTGAAACGCTACACGAAGAACACGTTATTCGACGAAAAGATCGGCGGCACCATCCATCTGGCGCTCGGCGCCGGATACAGCGAGACCGGCAACAAGAACCGCAGCGGCCTGCACTGGGACATGGTCTGCGACCTCCACAAAGGCGGCGAGCTATACGTCGACGGTGAACTGATTCAGAAGAACGGAAGATTCTTCAACAAGAAGTTCCCGCAGCCGTAACGTAGAAAGCTGAGCCGCCGCCGACTTGTGACGGGAACCGCGACAGCGGAACTCAAAGCGCCATCCGCCTTCGCTCCGAAGCTACGGTCGGACAGGACGGCGATTGGCGCCCGCGACTTGTTAGGCGGCGTCTTCATGCTTTCTGACATTCTTAAAACGGCCGCGTATCGGAAAATGTCACTCTGAACTCCTTTGCTCCGCAGGGACACTGTCCCCTTTCAAACGCGGCGGCACATTCTGCCATTTTGGGGTCAGCGAAAAAGTGACTTTTGCCCATTTTTAGGCCTCCCATCGCTGAAATCACCAGCAATTGTATCGCTTCTTTGGTGTATTGACCGCAATTGGAGCACTCTATTCCCAGATCCGCCATCACCTGGGTCGAATCCGCCGAGCCAGTGCCCATTAACTTTTCGAGACTCTTGGCGAGTTGTGGGATAGTCATTATCTTACCGCGCATACCCTCAATACGTTCCCTCATCTCGCTGCGCTCCTTGTCGCTCATGTTCTTAATACGCTCCTTCTCTTCACGAGTCGGTAGTCTTATAAGTTCGTCGGGGTCGCGCACATCGAGTTTCGGCTTAGAATCGCCGCCAAACAGTTTTTTCCAGAAGCTCATATTTGAATTTCCTTCTTCTTTTCTTTTCGGTTCGTGTTGCGTGTGCGCGTAGCCGCCTAACGTAACAAGCTGAGCCACCGCCGACTCGCGGCGTGAACTGCGACAGCGGGACGAAGAGCGCCAACGGCGGCTGGCTCCGGCGACTTGTTAGGCGTTTAGTTCACTTCGGCGTCAATTTAACACAGTCATAAACGATTCGGGATTCCGCGGGAGAGGTCTGGCTCTGAAATCCCCAAAAGCATGGCGGGTTTATTTGTCGAATTTCTTGGCCTCAGATTCCATCAATTTAAGAATAAGATCGCCTATTTCGTCGTCCGATAGGTTCGGGTATTTCGTCTTTAATGTCGCTGAGACCAAACTGACCTTGGCAAAAAAATGCTCGCGCCCTTCCATATATCCGTTCTTGACCTGTAGCAGCAGAAGATGACCCTCAGCATGTTTCCAGAGTTCTCTTATCTCTTTTTCTATCCCGGGTGCTATCGTGACAAGTCGCCTTGAGGCTCCCTCAAATGGTCGCTGGCCTGATGGTGGCGCGGTATTAGGAGAACCGCCGAATAGTTTTTTCCAGAAGCTCATAGTATGTTTCGGTTTGGGTTTTGTGGTTTGTTGGATAACATTTCATCTAGGTTCATATGTTTCCTTTTTTTGTATTTCTGTTTTGCTAACGCCGCGTCAGTGCGGCCTAACATGAATTAGGCACCATAAATGGCGCAAAAAAAGACACCAGTTTAGCGTCTATTTCCGCCGGCATTAGGAGTATGCATTTGCTAGCACTTCGTTCATGGCGAGCATGGTAGGGTGAGGTCTTGGTTGCAGCAAGGCGAAACCCCAAGGGTGTCACCCTGAGCGTGGCGAAGGGTCTCTGTCAAGCCGTTCCCAGGAACAGTTAGAGATTCCTCGACAAGCTCGGAATGACGGGGCTAAAAATTATCTGTGAACTTCGAGCTTCTTTATTCTGCGGCCCATGCGGAATTTCCGGACACGGAACCGCTTGGCGGAGGGAAAGCGGTCGCGGACTATTTGATACGCGAATGGCGGAACAGTGAACCGTTCGCGCTGACCGTACTAAGCCCACACTCGCTGGGTCTGTCTCTTCCGACACCGCTGGCGCAGATGACCGAACTCCAATACGCGCGGTTTTGTCGGGAGTTCGAGCGGGCGGCGACGGCGGAAATTCTGAAACGAGATCCACAGCAGTGCGTCGTGTTGAGCAATGACATCAGTGAGGGGCCGGACTTCGCGGCACTCGGCGAGCGAGGCTACAAGATTGTGACGATCTTTCACGTCGATGTGGTCGAATATTTTACGAGGTTTTACCTACGCGATTTCATCCGACCGGAAGCCGTGGCGCGCTTTCGTTGGTTTCGACTGATGCCAGACGTGCTGCGGCTGGTGTTCGAGAAGCAATATGAATGTGTGCGTCACAGTGCGCGAATCGTTGTGCCGTCGGCCCCGATGCGGGAGATGATTTTGCGATGCTATCCGTGGTGCGATGCGGACAAGATCGTCGTGATGCCGTGGGGCGACGTGTCGACGCACTCTCCTGCCGGGTCCAAACTATTGAATGTCGGTGACGATGAGATTGTCGTCATGACCCTGAGTCGGTTGTCGCCCGAGAAAGGAATCGAACGGTTGCTGGCCGCCCTTCCCTACGTGGATGCGCATGGCCGGAAACTGCGGGTGTTCATCTGCGGGGGAGCGGCGTATATGAAAGGGCGTGCCTACGAACAACAGCTGCGTCAGCTCGCGTCCAAAGTTACGACAGTACAGGTCGAGTTTACCGGCCACGTCACGGGCGACAAGAAGGCTGCGCTCCTGCAACGGGCCGACATCTTTGTCTCGCCGTCGAAGCACGAGAGCTATGGATTAACGATTGCCGAGGCGCTCGCGGCGGGATGTCGTGTAGTTTCGCATCATCATTATGGCGCGGAAGGAACAGTGGT
>Ga0265338_10003726_pt1 | contig 21200 bp, 16 predicted proteins | sample 42126metaG_FD_193579 | JGI IMG/M metagenome (GOLD analysis project Ga0265338, IMG submission 193579) | Rhizosphere microbial communities from Carex aquatilis grown in University of Washington, Seatle, WA, United States - 4-21-26 metaG | ecosystem: Host-associated > Plants > Roots > Rhizosphere... | reverse complement strand
GGGACAGCTTATTCGTCGGTCACGAGCGGTGGCAAATCGGGCGGATCTTCGAAGTAGAGCGGCACCGTCGCGTCCTGCGCGCGCGGGCGAAAGATCCCGCGCAGCGTGTTGAACAGCTGGGCGACAGCGAACTGCTCGATGCGCACCGGAACCTTGCCGGCCTGCGCCTTGGCGAGATCCAGCAGATCGTCGATGAACTGCGCCAGATCGCGCGCGGTGTTGCGAATGATGCGCACCTGTTTGTCCTGCTCATCGGTCAGCTCGCCGTCCAGGCGCTGCAGCAGAAACTGGGAGATCGACAGGATCGAATGAATCGGCGTGCGCATCTCGTGGCCCATGTCGGACAGCACCCGGGACTTGAGATCGGCGGCGCGGCGCTGGTATTCGGCGCGTTCGTCGAGCTCGGCGTAGAGTGACATCACGCCGCGGTTGGTGTCCTCGAGCTCGCCGCGCAGCGCGCGCAGCATCTCGTCGCGTCGCGTGAGCTCGCGCGTCAGGCGCTCGACCTCGGCGCGCGGGTCGGTCGGGCGCTGCGAGGCCATCTCGCTCGCCACTTCGGCCAGCCGAACCGGATGCAGCGCGGCGGCCGTGCCGCGGTCCAGGCGCATCCCCATCACGACGCCGGGCGGGCCTTCGGCCTCGCGGAGCGACAGCGTGTCGACCAGCCGCCGCGCGGCGACGATGCCGGCCGGGTGGTCGGCGCCGCCCTGGCTCAAGCTCTGGCGCAGGCGGCGCAGAATCGCGGAGGGCACGCCCAGCGAAACTTCCAGCGCCCTGGCGCACCCGCCCTCGTCGACCACGACGCACAGGTCCAGCGCCAGCGCGGCTCCCGGCGGCAACCCCACCTCGCGAATCAGCTCGGCGGCGGCGGTGTTGAGCCGGGTTTGCTCGTAGCCCTCGAGCCCGAGCAGGTTCGTCAGTTGCCGCAGGCCCTGTTGCGCGGCGATTCCCTCGTCCGTGCTGCGAATCTCGCGCACGAAGAGCAACGCTCGCCGGCCGTCCGCGTCGAGCATGTCAGTCCATCTCTCGTGCGGCGACCACGGTCAGGTCGTCGCGCCCTCGAGTAAAGTCGCGCGACAGCAGCGCCGACACGACCGATGGATGGCGCAGGCTCGCGCCGGCGTAGCGCGCGAGGTCCCAGTGGGTTCCGAGCCCATCGGAGGCCATGACGAGCAACGAATGCCGCGGAAATGGATAGGACAGCTCGCGCGGCGGCGTCGGCGTTCCGCCGGCGATGCCGTTGTGCGAGACCAGACCGCGCCGTGACCCGCCGGACATCACGACGGCGGCCACATTGCCGAGGCCGGCAAATCGGAGCTCCTCGCTGGCCGGCGAGATCTCGGCGACCGCCACGGCGGCGCCGCGCGTGCTGCGCAGCCGTCGATGAATTTCCGTCAAGATGTCGGCCGGGCCCCGCCCCGACGGCGCTTCCTCGCGAAATGCGGCCAGCGCGACCGAGCTGGCGTCGGCGGCCAGTGGGCCGTGCCCGAGACCGTCGGCCACGATGATCAACGTACGGCCGCCTGCCATGGAGGCGACGGCCCAGGCGTCGCCGGACACTTCCTCGCCCGCCTTGGCCAGACAGATCGCGCCGATCTGCAAGGGCGGCGGGCCCAGCAGCGGCCGGGTGGCCTCACCGGCCGCACCGACCCGCGCCACGACGATCGATCCGCTGGGGAGCGAATACGCATCGAATGAATCCGAGAGGCGGCGAACCGCGCCAAGGCCCGTGCCCGGCGTGCCACCGGTCGAGAAGCCGTCGGCCAGGCAGCGCTCCAGGTCCATGCCTGGCCCGCGATCGACGGCGGCGATCTCGAGCCCGCATCCTTCCGAGTCCTGCAACAGCCGCGCGACCAAGAATCCGTCGCGCGCGTGGCGCAGGAGATTGTTGGCCAGCTCGTTGGCGACGATCTGCGCGCGGCCGGCGTCGGCTTCCGTCAGCCTGGCCTCGCTCGCGAGCGTCCCGATCGCGCGGCGCGCCTCGGCGACCCGGCTCGATTCGAGCATGGGGACGTGCACGCTCTGGAAGCGCCCGCTGGGAACGATCATTTCCAACGTCCTATCGAGACGCGGGTTCCCCGGCCGACCTCGGACCAGATCTCGAAGTCATTGACCAGGCGCCTGGCGCCCGACAGACCCAGGCCGAGACCGTTCCCCGTGGTGAAGCCGTCCTTCAGCGCCTGGGCGATGTCGGGGATTCCTGGCCCCTGGTCCTCGAATGTGAGTCGCAATGCGCGCCGTCCTCCTTCGTCGATCCGGTCGAAACGCACGGAGCCGCCTCCTCCATAGATCACCGTGTTACGCGCCAGCTCGCTGGCGGCGGTCACCATCTTTGTGACATCGACCAAAGAGAAACCAAGCTCGACCGACCAGTTTCGTGTCGCCTGCCGGACCAGGACGACGTCATCGTTAGAGCGCACGGGGAAGACCTCGGTCTTGACGATCACGATCTCGAGTACGCCTTCCCGCCGTCGTCCGCTCGATCGGCCGCGAGGTCGTCGAGCAGAGCCATCCCCCTTTCCACGTCCAGCGCCGTTCGAATTCCCTGGAGCGACATCCCGAGCTCGACCAGCGTGATGGCGACCGCGGGTTGCATCCCCACGAGCACGGTCGCCGCGTCGAGGATGCGCGATATCGCGGCGATGTTGCCCAGCATCCGTCCGATGAATGAATCGACGATGTCGAGCGCCGAGATGTCGATGAGGACTCCCCGCGCGCCGGCCGACACGATCTTGTTCGACAGATCTTCTTGAAGCTGCATGGCCAGGCGGTCGTGCATGTCGACCTGTATCGTGACCAGCAGGATGTTGCCCATCCGCAGAATCGGAATGCGCTCCATGGGCCTACTCGTTGCCGTTGTGAGTCGTCGTCTCCGCGTGCCCTCCACGTCCATCGGACGCATGGCCCGGGCCTGGCGGCCTGCCGCCCGTGCCCTCGCGCTTGACGCTCAGGCCCACGCGCCGCAGCGCCAGCGCGAACGCGTCGGCGAGCGAAGCCTTGGTGACCACGTTGCCGAGCTCCACGCCCAGGTGCACGATCGTCTGCGCGATCTGCGGCCGCATGCCGCTGATGATGCAATCGGCGCCCATGAGCCGCGCGGCGGTGATCGTCTTCAGTAGATGTTGCGCCACCAGCGTGTCGACGGTGGGAACGCCGGTGATGTCGATGATCGCGACTGGCGCCCCGGTCTCGACGATCCGCTGCAGCAGCGATTCCATGACCACCTGCGTGCGCGAGGAGTCGAGCGTGCCGATCAGCGGTAGCGCCAGCACGCCGTCCCAGAGCTTGACCACCGGCGTCGATAGCTCGAGCAGCTCTTGCTGCTGCCGCGAGATCATGTCTTCGCGGGTCTTCTGGTACACCTCGGTCGTGTACAGGCCCAGTCCATCCAGGACGCGGTCCAGGATCGAAACGTCCCGGTACAGGCCCTCGCCGTCTCGGGCGTGCAGCGCTTGCAGCCGCGACAGCAGCGGCGGCTTCAGCGCAAATACGAAAGACGCCGTCTGGCTGGGCGTGAATCCTCTCGTGCCGCGCGAGCGCGAGACGTCAGCGAGAAAATCCCGCACCGGCACCCAGGCGGGGCTCGACAGGTTGCGATCACCGCTCAGCATCGCGGGGCGAAAGAGCTCGAGGAACCGAACGCACTCGGCCCTCAAATCGACCGATTTGATGAGAGAGTCGATGCGGCCGCCAAAGGTGGCGAGCTCCTTCACCCAATCGGAGATGAGCGCGTCTTCTGTTTGTCCGAGAACGTCAGGAATCTTACTATTGGCGGTCGCGGTCTGTTCCATTGGCCAGGCTCCCAGATCTGAGGTGGAGCGAAGCTAAGCACCTGGATGTTTCCCGGCAAGGGAATTACCCGACGGAAGCAGACCTCCGATGGGGGGAAACGCCCATGTGCGCGCGGTCGCAGTCGCGGTCAGTTTTGCGCGACTTTGCTGCCCTTGACCGTCACGTTGCCGCCGCCCTTCACGTTGACGTCGCCGGATCCGCTGAGCGTCAGGTTGGCGCCCTTGATCGTGATGTCGCCGCTCGACTTCAGGATGATGCTGGCGCTGCCGGTCTTGAAGGTGATCTCACTGCCGGCGGTCAACGTCAGCTTCTGGCCGACGTCGATCGTCTGGTCCTTGGAAACGCTGACCGCGCTCTTCCCGCTGATGCTGACGGTGTCGTCCTTGGCCACCGACAGCTTCCGCTGACCTCCGACGTCGATGTCCTGATCCTTCCCGATGCTGATGGTCTGCTTGCCGCCGACGCTCACGGACTCGTCCTTGCCGACCGATTCGCTGCGTTTCCCGGTGATCGAGATGCTCTCGTCCTTACCGACGGTCTCGGTGCGCGCGCCGGTGATCGACACGGACTCGTCCTTGCCGACGGTCTCGGTGCGGTTCTGCCCGATGTTGATCGTCTCGTCCTTGGTGACGTGCTCGGTGCGGTTGTTGCCGACCTCGACCGTCTCGTCGTGTCCGATCTTCTTCGCGCGGTCGTGCTTCACTTCGCGCGACTCGTCGTTTTTTACGAGGATTTGCATGTCCTTTTCGGCTTGCAGATAGACTTGCTCGGCGCCGATCTTGTCCTCGAACGAGAGCTCGTTGTAGTTGTTGGGCCCGCCGCCCTTGGTGCTGTGGCTGCGGATCACGCTCTTGCTGGCGTTGGCCGCCAGCGCGTACGGCGGCATGTTGGCGCCGTTGTAGACCCGGCCGGTGATGATCGGCCGATCGGGGTCGCCCTCCAGGAAATCGATCACCACCTCTTGTCCAATGCGCGGGATGTGCATGGCGCCCCACCCGCTGCCGGCCCAAACCTGCGAGACGCGCACGAAGCACGAGCTCTTCTCGTCGCGCTTTCCGTAGCGGTCCCAGTGAAACTGCACCTTCACGCGCCCGTATTTGTCGGTCCAGATCTCCTCGCCCTTGGGACCGACCACGATCGCGGTCTGCGGCCCCTGTACGATGGGCTTGTGCGTCGCCAGCGGCGGCCGGTAGTGGCGCTTGCTGTCGATGCCGATGAAGCTGCAACGAAAGTCGGGGTCCGCGTCGGAGCCGCCCGTGGTGTGCTGCGTCGCTGTCAGCGCGTACGTCGCCGAGGTGACCAGGTACTCGCGATTGAAGGGCGGCGCCGGGTGATCGCTCAGCGTGAACAGAAAGCCGGCGGCGAGGCCGCGCGCGTTACCCGTCCCCTGCACCTGCTGGTAGTCGAGCTGCTGCTCGTCCAGGCGGCGCTGGACATAGTCGTCGCGGTCGGGCGTCTTGATGTACTGGCCGGGATACTCGTAGATCTCCATGTCGGCCGTCGACGGCGGCTGAGGTCCGGGCTTCGTCGATAGCAGCGGCTTGCCGGGCTCTTCGAAGTCGAACTCCTTGGCGGCGTAGGCGCCGGGCTCGACCTGCAGCGACTCGCCAAAGCTGTCGATGGTCTCGTGCTGGGCCGACGGATCGGCCGCACGATCGCCGGTCGCAGCGAATTGAATCTTCGAATAGCCGGCGACCGCATCCGGCACGGTCAACGCATCGACCAGCCACATGGTGTGCTTCCCCTTCTCATGGACGAAGTAATAGAAGATGCCTTCCTGCTCCATGAGCCGGTTCACCAGGTTGAAGTCGGTCTCGTTGTACTGAACCAGGTATTCCCACTTGGGATACTTGTCGTAGCCGAGGTGCTTCTTGACCGTGACGCTGTGAGCGCCGAGTCGTTCCATGATCAGATCGGGGATCGTCGTGTTCTGGAAGATGCGGCTGTTCGACGTCTTGGTCATCATCCACAGCGTCGGCCGCAACTTGGCGCGGTAGCGAAAGGCGGCGCCGGTCCAGGCGACCTGGGCGAGCCGCGTCACGATCCCGTTGAACCAGCGCGGGGGCGGCGAGCCCTGCGACAACGCCACGCTGAACGACTTGCCCAGCACCTTGGCGGTCGGAATGTCGCCCGTGGGGCTGAGGACGTCGACGTCGAACTCGAACGGCGATCCGAGCGACTCGCCGCCTGTCATCCGCTCGAACGTGACGGGGCCCATCTCCGCGGGCGGATAGATTTCGACGGTGCGATTACCGATGGCTGGCATGGCATTCCTTGGCAGGGGCTGAGACCAACGGAGGGCACGAGAGTATCATGGAGCATGGGGAGTCGCCTGCAGGCCCCCCGGGGTGAACGACCGTCGCGGGCATTTGTTCCCTGGCCGGCTCCGTCGGAGATTCGTTGGCGAGGCACGAAGAGGCATTCATTGGCTGGTCTTTGTCCTCCTTTTCGTCACGCGCTGGCGTTTGTTGTGTCGTGACCAGCCCGATCGCCGAGAAAGCTGAGAGCAGCGATGTAACCTTTTAGGCGCTGCGCGCGGATCCGGTAATGACCGGAGCCTTGACGGAGGCGGAGCATCGGGACGATAAGACAGCCATGACGTCGCCACGGTAGCAGTCATTCCTGGCGGTTCTGGTCACGCTGCTCGCGGTCGTCGCCGCGGGCGCGTGCGGCAACAGCCCGAGCCCCTCGTCCGGCGCGGGAGGGAGCGGCGCGGGCGGTCAGGGCGGCGCCGTCGCGGGGAGCGGCGGAACGGCCGGTGCCGGAACCGGCGGCGTCGCGGGCGCGGGTGTGGGCGGCGCTGCGGGCAGCGCGCCCGACGCCGGGATCGACGTCGGGACGAGCGACGCGCGCGACGCCACGGCCTCCGACGGCGGCTCCGACGCAGCCCCGGCCGACGCCGCTCACAACGACGGCGGCGCCGACACGCGCGATGGCGGCGCGGCCTTCAATCCCTGTCCGACCAACCAGACCTGCATCATCATGCCGCTCGGCGATTCGATCACCGAGGGCTTCCCGACGTTCGTGGGCGGTTATCGCGTCGAGCTGTTCACCGACGCGGTGCTCGCCAATAAAGCCATCACGTTCGTCGGCCGCCGTTCCAACGGGCCTGCAAGCGGCATCGTCCAGGGCAAGACCTTTCCGCCCGGCAACGAAGGCTACAGCGGGTTCACCATAGATGACGAGCCGACCTTCACCCGCTCGGGGATCCAGCCGCTGGTCAACGCGGCGATCACCATGTTTCACCCGCACATCATCTTGCTGATGATCGGGACCAACGACATCAACGTGAACATCGACGTCACCAACGCGCCGGCGCGCCTGGGCGCGCTCATCGATCAGATCACGACGGCCGCGCCGTCGACGCTGCTGGTGGTGGCGGAGATCACCCCGACCACGACTGACGCGACGAACACGCGCATCATGGCCTATAACGCGGCCATACCGGGGTTGGTGGCTCAGCGCGCCTCCAGCGGCAAGCACGTGCAGCTGGTCAACATGTACGCCGCGTTCACGGCGCACGCCGACTACAAGACGTCGCTGATGACGGATGACCTGCATCCGAACACCGCCGGATACGCGCTGCTGGGGGATACGTGGTACCAGGCGATCACGTCGGTGTTGCCGACCGCGCCGTAGGACCGTCCACGTCCACGTGGAGGTCCACGAAGGGTGATGGCTAGAGCGGCTGGACGATCGCGCTCGCCGGCGGTATCTCCCCGTCATGCTCTTTGACCCACTCACGCTTCGAGGCCTGACCCTGCGCAATCGCATCGGCGTTTCGCCGATGTGCCAGTACTCCAGCACCGACGGGTTCGCCGACGACTGGCATCTGGTGCACCTCGGCAGCCGCGCGATCGGCGGCGCCGGGCTGGTGAACACCGAGGCGACGGCCGTCGAGGCGAACGGGCGCATCAGCGCCAGCGACCTCGGCATCTACCGCGACGAGCACGTGCCGCCGCTGGCGCGCATCGTCCGCTTCCTGCACGCGCAGGGCGCCGCCGCCGGGATCCAGCTGGCGCACGCCGGCCGAAAAGCGTCGACGGCACGCCCGTGGGAGGGCGGCAAGCCAGTCGACCCACCCGAGGGCTGGCGGCCGATCGTCGCGCCGAGTGCGCTCGCGTTCGACGCCGGCTACCAGACGCCGGTCGCGCTCGACGCGGCGGGGATGGCCGCGATCATCGCCGCGTTCGGCACGGCGGCGCGCCGCGCGCTGGCCGCGGGCTTCGACTTCATCGAGGTTCACGCGGCGCACGGATACCTCATCCACGAGTTCTTGTCGCCGATCAGCAACCGTCGCGACGATCAGTGGGGCGGCGGCTTCGACAACCGCACGCGGTTTCTGCTCGAGATCGTGCGCGCCATCCGCGCGGTGTGGCCGGAGCGCCTACCGCTGGCGGTGCGGCTGTCGACCACCGATTGGCTCGGCGCCGAGGGCTGGGACGTCGAGGATTCAATCGCCCTGGCGCGCCGGCTCGGTCGTGAAGGCGTCGATCTCATCGACTGCTCGTCGGGCGGCATCGCGCCGCGCGTCGCGATCGATGCCGGGCCCGGCTACCAGGTCGCGAACGCCGCGCGCATTCGCGCCGAGGCGCCGATCGCCACCGCCGCGGTCGGCGTGATCACGTCGGCGGCGCAGGCCGAGCACATCGTGCGCACCGGGCAGGCCGACCTGGTCTTTCTCGCGCGCGCGCTGCTGCGTGATCCCTACTTCGCTCTGCACGCAGCGGCGGAGCTGGACGTCGACATCGCGTGGCCGCCGCAGTACCTGCGCGCGCGTCCGCCGCGACGCTGAACGATCGACTTATCACCCCGTTCCCAAATCCAACCTCTGCCTTACGTTGTAGGGCAATGCGCATTTGGCCTGGGAACCCGACTCCGCGCGGCGCGACGTACGACGGCAGCGGTGTCAATTTTGCTCTCTATTCGCGCGTCGCCACGCGCGTCGAGGTCTGCCTGTTCGACGCGAAGAACCCCGCGCAGGAAACCGCGCGCTTCGATCTGATGCCGGGCACTTCCCACGTCTGGCACGCGTACGTGCCGGATCTGAAGCCGGGTATCCTCTACGGCTTGCGCGTGCACGGTCCCTACGCACCCGAACAGGGACACCGCTGCAACCCCAGCAAGCTGCTGGTCGATCCCTACGCGCGCGCGCTGTGGGGCGAGGTCGATTGGAAGGAGCCCGTGTTCGGCTACCAGATCGGCAACGAGCGCGCCGACCTGTCGATGGACCAGCGCGACAGCGCCGCCGGCGTTCCGAAAGGCGTGGTCATCGACGACGCTTTCGACTGGGGCAAGGATCGTCCGCCGAGCACGCCCTGGCGGAGCACGGTGATCTACGAGCTGCACGTGCGCGGCTTCACCATGAAGCACCCCGAAGTCCCCGAAGCGCTACGCGGCAGCTACGCCGGGCTCGGCCACCCGGCGGCGATCGCGCACCTCAAGAACCTGGGCGTGACCGCGGTCGAGCTCTTGCCGGTGCACGAGTTCGCCGACGACGGCTTCCTCGGGGACAAGTCGCTGCACAACTACTGGGGCTACAGCACGCTCGGCTACTTCGCGCCCGAGCAACGCTACATGAGTCACCCCAAGCCGGGCGCGCAGGTCGCCGAGTTCAAGACGATGGTCAAGGCGCTGCACGCCGCCGGGCTCGAGGTGATCCTCGACGTGGTCTACAACCACACTTGTGAAGGAAACCACCTGGGCCCGACGCTGAGCCTGCGCGGCATCGACAACGCCGGCTACTACTGGTTGATGCCCGACGCGCGTTACTACCTGGATTTCACCGGCACGGGCAACAGCGTGAACGCTTCGCACCCGGAGGCCGCGCGCCTGATCGTCGATTCGCTGCGCTACTGGGTGGCCGAGATGCACGTCGACGGGTTTCGCTTCGATCTCGCGACCACCCTCGGGCGCGCGTCGCAAGCGTGCTTCGACCGCTACGCGCCGATCTTCCAGATCATCAACCAGGATCCGGTGCTGTCGCGCGTGAAGATGATCGCCGAGCCCTGGGACACCGGCACCGGCGGCTACCAGGTCGGCAGCTTTCCCGCGCCATTCGCCGAGTGGAACGGCAAGTTCCGCGATGCCCTGCGCCGCTACTGGAAGGGCGACGACAACCTGGCGTCGGAGATCGGCTATCGCCTGACCGGATCGGCGGATCTCTACGCGGGCGATCGGCGCGAGCCGCAGGCGAGCATCAACTTCCTGACCGCGCACGACGGGTTCACCCTGCACGACCTGGTCACCTACGGCGGCAAGCACAACGAAGCCAACGGCGAGCGCAGCCACGACGGCGCCGACGACAATCAGTCGTGGAACCACGGCGCCGAGGGTGAGACCGACGATCCCGCAATCATCGCGCTGCGCGAGCGGCAGAAGCGAAACTTGCTGGCGACGCTGTTCCTGTCGCAAGGCGTGCCGATGTTGCTCGGCGGCGACGAGATGGGACGCACGCAACGCGGGAACAACAACGCCTACTGCCAGGACAACGAGATCTCCTGGTTCGACTGGACGCTCGACGATCGGCGGCGCCGCCTGCTGGACTTCACGCGCCGGCTGATCAAGCTGCGGCAAGCGCACCCGGCGCTGCAGCGCCAGCGGTTCTTCGAGGGCGACTTCATCTGGGAGTCCGACGCGAAGGATCTCGCCTGGCTGCGACCCGACGGCGAGGAGATGACGCCGACCGACTGGCAGATGCCGTGGATCTCGTCGCTGGCGTTCATGGTGGGCGGCGACGCGCTGCCCGCGGTCGACGATCGCGGCGCGCGGCTGGTCGACGATGGGTTGCTCGTGCTGCTGAACGCGCACCACGAGCCCATCACCTTCAAGCTGCCGGCGGAGGACGGGGCGGGCGATTGGCTCTTGCAGCTGGATACGGCGGAGCCCGACAAGGCGGCCGACACGGCCGCGCCGGGCGAATACAAGGTCGAGGCGCGGTCGTTGGTGATGTTGCGCCGGCCGCTCGACGAGAAGACGCTGCGCGAGGCGGCGACCGCGCCGGTGCGCGTGGCCAAGAAGCAGGCCGAGCGTCGGCGCCGGCGCGCGGGCGTGGTCATCCCGCTGTTCTCGGTCCGATCGAAGTCGGGCTGGGGCGTGGGCGAGATCGGCGATCTGGCGGCGTTCTCCAGCTGGGCCGCGGGCGCGGGCTTCTCGGTCGTGCAGCTCCTGCCGGTCCAGGCGCTGGCGGGCGCCGACGCCAGCCCCTATGCGCCGGCGTCGGCGTACGCGCTCGACCCGGTCTACCTGTCGCTCGACGGGTGCGAGGACTTCGTGGCCGCGGGCGGGCGCGACGCGCTGCCGCCGGCGACGCGTGAGAGGCTGGCAGCCGCGATCGGCGCCGCCAGCGTCGATTGGGGAGCGGTGCGCGCGGTGAAGCGCGAAGCCATCGAGCTCGCCTTCGCGCGCTTCCTGCGCGACGAGTGGAACGGCAACAGCGTGCGGGCGCGGCGGTTGATCGCGTTCATGAAAGAGAACCGCACCTGGCTCGACGACTACGCGCTCTTTCGCACCTGGCACGACGAGTACAAGATGAGCTGGGTCGACTGGCCGCGCGGCGCGCGCGAGCGCAGCCCCGGCGCGATCGCCGCCTGGCGCGAGCAACGGCGCGACGACATCCTGCGCGTGAAGTGGACGCAGTGGCAGCTCGACGAGCAGTGGCGGCGCGCGCGCCGCGACGTCGCCGCGGCCGGCGTCAACCTCATGGGCGATCTGCCGTTCGTGGTGTCCGTCGACTCGGCCGACGTGTGGGCCAGCCGTGGCGTGTTCCGCATCGACCGCCACCTGGGCACGCCGCCGCCGGAGGGTCAGGCCGAGAGCGAGGGCCAGGACTGGGGCCTGCCGATCTACGACTGGCCGGCGCTGGAGCGCGACGACTTCGGCTGGCTGCACGACCGCGCGATCCGCGCCGGCGCGCTGTTCAGCCTCTACCGCGTCGATCACGCGATCGGCTTCTATCGCACCTACTACCGTGGCACCGACGGCGAGTCACACGGCTTCTCGCCGGCGGACGAGCCGGCGCAGCTGCGGCTCGGCGAGACGTTGATGCGCATGATGAGCCGCTTCGGCGAGGTGGTGGCCGAGGATCTCGGGCCGCAACCGCCGTTCTTGCGGCCGTCGCTGGAGCGGCTGGCCATCCCCGGCTACCGCGTGCTGCGCTGGGAAAAGAACGAGGACGGATCGTTTCGCGATCCGGCGTCTTGGCCGCTGGCCTCGGTGGCGACCAACGCCACCCACGACACCGACAGCACCGCGGCCTGGTATGACGGCCTGACACCCGAGGAGCGCGGCAAGCTGCGCGCGATTCCGGGCCTCGGCGAGCTCGATCCCGACAAGCCGTTCGACGAACGCGTGCGCGATCTGCTCCTGCGCGTGATCTACGCGGCGCCGTCGACGCTGTCGCTGATCCCGTTCCAGGACGCCATGGGCACCCGCGAGCGCATCAACGTTCCCGGCGAGGCAGGCGACAGCAACTGGAGCTATCGCATGGCGAACACCATCGACCAGCTGGCCGCCGACGCCCCGAACAACGAGCGGCTGTCGCGGCTGGCGTCGGAGACCGGCCGCGCGACGGTGCGGGTGAAGCCATGACGCGCGCGCAGTCCACGCAAGCGCTAAAGTCGGCGAACGGGACGGCTCGGCGCTACCCGATCGGCGCCGAGCCCGACGCGGTGGGCGGTGGCACGCACGTGCGCGTCTGGGCGCCGCGTGCCCGTGATGTCGTCGTCCGCCACGGCGACGGGATGGCGCGGTCGGCTGCGCTCCCCGCCGAGCTCGGCGGCTACTTCTCCGGCCTGGTGCGCGGCCTGCGCGCGGGCGATCGCTACGGCTTCCAGCTCGACGACGACGGCAAGGTCTACCCCGACCCCGCGTCTCGCTTTCAGCCCGAGGGGCCGCACGGCCCCTCGGAGGTGGTCGACGCGCGCGCGTTTGCCTGGAGCGATCGCGATTGGCGCGGCAGCGGCGCGCGCGGCCAGGTGATCTACGAGATGCACGTCGGCACGTTCACGGCGGCCGGCACGTACGCGTCGGCGGCGGAGCGGCTGGCCGATCTGCGTGACCTCGGCATCACATTGATCGAGCTCATGCCGCTCGCCGACTTCCCCGGCCGCTTCGGTTGGGGATACGACGGCGTCGATCTGTGGGCGCCGACACGGCTCTACGGGCGCCCCGACGATCTGCGCCGGTTCGTCGACACCGCGCACGGGCTCGGGATAGGCGTGATCCTCGACGTCGTGTACAACCACGTCGGCCCCGATGGAAATTACCTGGGGCGCTTCTCCGCCGACTACTTCACCGATCGCTATGCGAACGAGTGGGGCGCGGCGCTGAACTTCGACGGCGAGAACGCCGGCCCCGCGCGTGAGCTGTTCGTCGAGAACGCCGCCTACTGGATCGACGAGTTCCACTTCGACGGCCTTCGCCTGGATGCGACCCAGCAGATCTACGACGCCTCGCCCGAACACGTGATATCGGCGGTCGCGCGGCGCGTGCGCGAGGCGGGTGGCGCGCGGGCGACGTACCTGGTCGCCGAGAACGAGCCGCAGGATGCCAAGCTCGCGCGTCCGGTGAGCCGCGGCGGCTACGGACTCGACGCGCTCTGGAACGACGACTATCATCACAGCGCGATGGTGGCGCTCACCGGGCACAACGAAGCCTATTTCTCCGACTATCTCGGCCACGCGCAGGAGCTCGTGTCGGCGGTTCGCTGGGGGTTCCTGTTCCAGGGGCAACGCTATTCGTGGCAGAAACAGCGCCGCGGCACCGTGGCGCTGGATCTCGGCGCGCAGAGCTTCGTTTCCTACCTCGAGAACCACGACCAGGTCGCCAATGCCGGCGGTGCGCGCCTCGCGTCGACGGTGGCGCCCTCCGACCTGCGCGCGCTCATCGCGCTGACGCTGCTGGCCCCCCCGACGCCGATGCTGTTTCAGGGGCAGGAGCTCGGGTCGACACGGCCCTTCTTCTACTTTGCCGATCACGGCGCTCCCCTGGGCGCGCAGGTGGCGGAGGGCCGCCGCAAGTTCCTGGCGCAATTTCCGTCGCTGGCGACACCGGAGAACCAGCAACGCGTCCCCGATCCTGCGGCGGAGGAGACGTTCCAGTCGTCGAAGCTCGATTGGAGCGACCGCCACCGCCGCGACCAGACCTGGCAGTTGCACCGCGATCTGCTCGGGTTGCGGCGCGACGATCCGGTGTTCGCGCAGCAAGAGGTGGATCGCGTGCACGGCCTGGCGCTGGGCGAGCGGTCGCTGCTGCTGCGGATCTTCGGCGCGACCGACGATCGGCTGCTGCTGGTGAACTACGGCGCCGACCAGCCGCTGGTGCCGGCGCCGTCGCCGTTGCTGGCGCCGCCCGCGGGCCGTCGCTGGCGATTGATCTGGTCCAGTGAAGATGCGCGTTACGGCGGGCGCGGTACGCCGCCGGTCGAGACCGAGGAAGAAGGATGGCGCCTGCCCGGTCATTGCACGGTCGTCTTGGCGCCGGGGGATTCATGAGCGCGACACCTTCATTTTCGGCGAGTCATCTCACGTCACCGACAGCGGGCCCGGAACGAATCGGTTGGCAGCGCGGCGATCCCGACGCGGGATTGATCAACAAGGAGTGGCTGATCACCAACGGCCTCGGGGGCTACGCCAGCGGAACGCTCGCGGGGATACCCACGCGGCGGTACCACGGCCCCCTCGTCGCGGCGTTGCCGGCGCCGTACGGCCGCACGGTCATGCTGAATCACCTGGCCGAGACGCTGGAGCTCGCCGACGGCACGACCCTTCCGCTGACGGCGATCGATCCGGTGCCGTCGGTGTCGTCGCCGGGGCCGGAGCTGCCCGCGACGCTGGCGCGGTTCCAGCTGATCAACGGCCGTCCTTGCTGGCGCTTCGAGCTGGGCGATCTGGTTCTGGAAAAGAGCCTGCTCATGCCGCACGGCCAGAACACGGTGCTGCTGCGCTATCGCTTGATCGCCGCGCGCGCGCCGGTGCGGCTGGCGCTGGAGCCGCTGCTGGACATGCGGCCGCACGACAACGCGGTCGGCGACGGCGGCGCGACTTACCAGATGACCGCGGTGGAGCAAGGGTACGAGATTGCGCCCCCGGACGCGGCGTTGCCGCCGCTCCGCCTGCGCTTCGAGGGCGACCTGGCCGAGATCACCGCGGGCCGAGGCGACGTCGAGATCCGGTATCGGTTGGAGCAGGCGCGCGGCTACGACTGGCGCGGGACGCTGCGATCGGCCGGGTGCGCGCGCGTGACGCTGCAGCCGGGCGCCGAGATCCGTCTCGTCGCGTCGACCGAGCCGTGGGAGCGGATGCTGGCGCTACGGGCGCTGGATGTGCACGAGCTCGAGGAGGAGCGCCGCCGGCGCTTGATCGCCCAGGCGCGGCCCGAGTTGCGCGGCGACCTGGGCGCGGAGCTGATCCTCGCCGCCGACCAGTTCATCATCACACCGCACTCGCGCCCGCGCGACGAGGCGGTGCTGAACGCGCAGGGCGACACCGCGTGCACGGTGATCGCCGGCTATCCCTGGTTCACCGACTGGGGCCGCGACACGATGATCAGCCTCGAGGGGCTGACGCTGCTCACCGGCCGTCACGCCGAGGCGCGCGACATCATCCACACCTTTGCGCATCACGTTCGCGATGGGTTGATTCCCAACCTGTTCCCCGAAGGAAAGAGCGAGGGCCTCTATCACACCGCCGACGCCACGCTCTGGTTCTTTCATGCGGTCGACCGCTACGAGGCGGCCACCGGCGATCGAGAGACGCGCCGGTTCCTGTTGCCCAAGCTCGCCGAGATCGTCGAGAAGCACTTCGCTGGAACGCGATTCGGCATTGGCGTCGACCCGGCCGATGGGTTGCTGCGCCAGGGTGCGCCCGGCTACCAGCTGACCTGGATGGACGCCAAGGTCGGCGACTGGGTGGTCACCCCGCGGCGAGGCAAGGCGGTGGAGATCAACGCGCTCTTCTACAACGCGCTGTCGTTGATGCAGCGCTGGTTGAGCGAGGCCGAGACCGACGGCTGGGCAGCCGAGCACGGGATCGTCCTCTCCGCCGCCGACGTGGCCGAGCGCGCGGCCACGCTGCGGGCTTCGTTCAACCGCCGGTTCTGGTACGACGCCGGCGGCTATCTCTACGACGTCGTCGATGGCGAAGGCAACGGCCAGGAGAACGGCCAGGAGAACGGCCAGGGCGGGGGCGACGACGAGCCGCGCGATGACCCGAGCCTACGGCCCAATCAATTGCTGGCGATCTCGTTGCCGCATCCGGTGCTCGATCCCGCGCGCTGGAACGCGGTGCTCGACGTCGTGGCGCGCGCGCTGGCGACGCCGTTCGGTCTCCGCTCGCTGGCGCCCGGGCATCCCGACTACAAATCACGCTACGACGGTGATCTGCGCTCGCGCGACGCGGCCTATCACCAGGGAACTGTCTGGGGTTGGCTCGTGGGTCCGTTCGTCGACGCCTGGCTCAAGGTGCATCCCAACGACGCCGACGGCGCGGCTCGCCTGCTGGGCGGGCTGGAAGAGCAGATGAGCAAGTCGTGCATCGGGACGATCAGCGAGATCTGCGACGCCGAGCCGCCGTTCGCGCCGCGCGGGTGCATGGCGCAGGCGTGGAGCGTCGCCGAGGCGCTGCGTGCGCTGTCGCTGATCCGCACGCGTCTCTAGACCCCTCTAGACCAACTTCTGGAACGGTCAGCTAACAAAACAACCGCCAGGACGCCGCAGACGCCAAGTCCGGACTTGAAGGAGTCCGGATCTTGGCGTCCCGGCGCGTTGCGGTTTCGCTATCTGACCAGCTGGTTCTAGAAACGCGTCTGATAAAGGGCGAGCCGCAACGTCGGCGCCGGGTCCGAGGAGGCTGCCACCTGCGAGACGCGGCTCTCCTGCACCATGATCTGCGTAATGCCGACGCCGGTCCCCACCAGGACGCCACCCGCCGCCCAGTAGGCGATGTTGGCGGGGTGGGTCTGGCTGCCCAGAAAATAGATGGCGCCGCCAATCAACGCGCCCGCGGCGCCGCCCATGAATGCGCCGCCGGCGATGGTTCCCATGTAGCTGTGCGGAGGCGAGACTTCAGCGTTCACGACGGCTCGCCTCGAGGGCTCGTCGACGACCACCGGTTGCGCGGGTGCAGCCTGCACTGGCTGCACGACGACGGGTGATGGCGCCGGCGCCGCCTGAGCCACCGGCGCTGGCGTCGCAGGCTGACCGCCCACGATCACATTATCCGCGAACGCCAGTGACGACGTTCCCAACACCATTGCCAGTCCCAATCCAATTCCGAGTGCACGATTGATCTTCATTGTCGGTCCCTCCCCGTAGGTAGGCCTCGACACATTTGCAGCGGGCGTGCCACGCGGATGAGCAGGCGCAAAAGCCGTGGATCGCCCGGGAAAGTAGCGCGCTGCGCGGCCTCGCATGGCGCCAGTCGGTGACAGGGCCCGGTCCCGAGTCACGACGGCGTAACGCCGGGGCGCGATCTCGTCCCCCGGTCAAGATGCAAAAAAAATTGCCCTCCACGATCATCGAAATTGCCGGGCGCGCGGGCGCAAATCACAGAACTCCGATGTTCGTCGCGTGTACGCTGCGCCAATGAGCGGCAATGGAGACGGAGAGGGGAAGGGCAGGGATCCATTCGAGGTGAAATCGCCGCGGTTGATCGCGGCGGAGCCGCCTCCGCACCCAGCGCCTGGATCGACGCCGGCGCCGTTGCCGGGAGCCGCGACCCAGGTCGTCAGCACCATGAACGCCGTGCGCAAGGTGATCGCGGTGATTGGCATCCTCATCGCGGCGGTCACGTTCATGGTGCGGATGCGCGTCTTTGGAAAAGGCATCGGCCAGGGCGTCCTCAGCGCCGACGAATGCCGGAGCGGCAAGATGATGAAGAGCGAGGGGCCGTTCGCGGTCGGCGGTGTCTGCACCAAGGACTGCGTGGAAGACAAGGAGTGCGGCGCGGGCCTGCACTGCGCGCAGAGCAGCTGCATCCCCATCGGTACGGGCGTGCTGGGAAGCCGCTGCGGCGCCGCGTGGGATTGTCAGAGCCAGCTCTGCGTCAGCACCTCTTCGGTCTTGCCGGCGTTCATGTTTCAGGGGAACCCCGAGGCGGCGGCGAGGGCCGCGGAGACGCACTGGGCGTGTTCCCAGCATTGCGACGACGAGAACAACCGCTGTCCGTCGGGGTTCAGTTGCGTCGGCAGCGCGTCCGACAACGACCACTTTTGCGTCGACGACGCGGGCATGAAACAGAACGCGGCGTCGCTGCTGGATCTGCTGCAGCAACGCCAGTCGAAGTAGTGCACCGCGCCGGGGGCGCTTGACGCGCGCGCCGCGCTTTGAAACCCTCGCGTCCCATCGTGATCAGGTTGCGGCTCGAGCGGGCGGCGATTGCCCTGGTGTTGGTCTCGGCGCTGGCGGTCGCGCCCGAGGCGCGCGCCTGGGATGACTTCGGCCACATGGAGGTCGCGGCGGTGGCGTTCAAGCAGCTCGGCGCCAAGGCGAGGAAGCGCGCCGCCCAGCTGCTGAAGTTGAACCCGCGCTACGAGAACTGGATCGTCGGCGCCGCGGCCGGCGACCAAGACCGCATGGCCTTCATGCGCGCAGCGACCTGGGCCGACTCGATCAAGAGCGACTCTACATACCAGACCGACGACCAGTCGGCGCCGACGGCGTCCCAGAACATCGGCTATGCCGATCATCTGCGCCACACCTACTGGCACTACGTCGACCAGCCGTTCTCACCCGACAGCACGCCGCTGCAGCCCACGCCCATGCCCAACGCATCGACCGTGATTCCGATGTTGCGCGCGGCGCTGGCTGCTGCGTCCACCAGCGACGACGTGAAGTCCTTTGACCTGGTCTGGCTGCTGCACCTGGTGGGCGACGTGCACCAGCCGCTTCACTGTATCGCGCGCTTCGACGCCGCCAACGCGACCGGGGACCGCGGCGGCAACAACGTGAAGATCAACGGCAACGTCCAGCCTCCGGTTTGTGATGATCCGCGCTATTGCCCGTTCGGGCCGCCGACCGACCTGCATGCGTTCTACGATGCGATCGCCGGCGCGGGCTATGCGGTCGCTCCCGTCGAGGCGGCCGCCGCGTCGTTGCCGCGCACCGATACAAAGAAGGCAGCCGCTGGCGATGTCGCGGTCTGGATCCAGGAGGGCTTCGATCTGGCGCGGAGCGCGGTGTACGTGGCGCCGATCGGCGTCGGGAATGGCCCGTTCGCGATCACGCCGCAATATCAGGCCGCTGCCTACAAGCTCGGTCAGGCCCGCATCGTGCTCGCGGGGCGGCGCCTGGCGAACCTGATCAACGAAGCGCTGGCGCCGTGAGGTCCGTCTGCGGGGTTGCGTCGGCGCGGGTGGGTGGCTACTTTCCCCGGCGAGGTGACTTGAGCCGTGGCGCACCCCTGGCACGACATCGCATTGCCCGCCGACGACGATCTCGACGTCTTTCCGGTGGTGATCGAGGTGCCTCAGGGCGACAAGAACAAGTATGAGCTCGACAAGCGCACCGGATTGCTGCGCGTCGATCGGGTGCTCTACTCGGCCGTCCACTATCCGGCGAACTACGGCTTCGTGCCGCGGACCTACGCGGAGGACGATGATCCGCTCGACGTGCTCGTGCTGGGCCAGCAGCCGGTCGTGCCGCTCGCGATCCTGCAAGCGCGCGCGATCGGCGGTTTCCGCATGCGCGACGAGCACGGCGAGGACTACAAGATCATCGCGGTCCACGTCAACGATCCGGCGGTCGCCGACTATCGCGACATCGGCGAGCTGCCGAAGCATTCGATGACCGAGATGATCCGCTTCTTCGAGGACTACAAGATCCTCGAGGGCAAGACCGTCGAGGTCGGCGCCCGCCTGGACCGCTCCGAAGCGCAGCGCATCCTGCTGGCGTCGGTCGAGCGCTATCGCGCGCAAGCGTCGCGCCTGCGCGCGACAGCGGTGCCGCCGGTCTAGCGCAAGGTCTAGCGCCAGTTTAGAGCCGCGCGGCGTAGTCCATCATCATCTGCGTGTAGAGCGCCAGATCGGCCAGCGCGGTGTACGTGTTGCCGTTGCGCCGGAACAACGCGTGCGTCGACGTTCCGGTCGGATCGGAAGGCTGCGCGGCATTCCACGTGCCGCTGCTCGTCGGCTCCCAGTCGAACGTGCCGAGGCCGTGGCCCACCGGCAGGTTGAACACGACGTCGTTGATCTCGCGCTCCATGGGGCCGTATTCGGCGGAGAAGAACCGCACGCTGGGATAAGCCGCCACCAGTTGCGTGAACGTCGACATCCAGCCCGCCTTGGTCGCGGCTGGATCGCTGGGGTTGCCCTGGTACTGCTGATAGCAGGATTCGCCGAACGCGTCGAAGGCCGCTCCCTGCTTGATCGCGTTGTCGATCCAGTTCTTGGTCGTCGCGAAGTCGTTGCCTTTGTCGATGTGGAACGAGACCAGGATCCCGGCGTCGACCTCTCTGACGCCGGCCACGCCGGCTTTCAGCAGCGCGCCCAGGTTCGGCCACCCCGCCGTCGTGGCGGCACCCTGGATCCGGGCGTTGCCGGTCGGCTGACCGCTGGCGCTACACACGTGCAGCAACATTCCCGGCGTGGTTTCGTTGCCAATCTGCACCATGTCGGGCCGCGCGCCGCCGGCGACGAGCTGCGTGATCGCGTCCTTCGTGTAGTCGTGAAGGGCCGTGGCAAGGTCGGTGATCGTCGTCAGCCCTTGCCAGGCGACCGGGACGCATTGCTTGCCGGGGTCGGCCCAGTTGTCGCTCATGTGAAAATCGATGAGCAGGCCCATGCCCGCGTCCTTGATCATCTTTCCGAACACGACGGTATGTGCGATGTCGTCGAAGCCGTTGGTCTTGTCGTATCCGTCGGCGGCCTTGGGATCGACGAACGTGCGCAGGCGGACGAAGTTGAATCCGTGCGCCTTCATCTGCGTCAGCAGATTTCCGAGCGCGGCGACGGGAGCCGGCTCTTGATCGGTGATGTCGGCGCCGAAGAAAAAGCTCGGCAGCGTGCTGCCGCCGGCGCCGGTCGCGCCGCCCGAACCGGTGGTGGCGCCGGCGTCCGTCGAGCCGCCGCTGCCACGGTTGCCGCCACTGCCGCTGATCCCGCCACTGGCCCTGGCACCGCCCGCGCCGCCGCTGCTGCCGGTCGCGCCGCCGCTCCCCGTTGCATCGCCGCTCCCGGTTGCGCCGCCGGTGGCCCCGGACTCGCCACCTGCGCCCGATGCGCCGGAGCCATTACCGCAACCGCTGACGGTGGTGGCGAGCCAGGCGATCGAAAGCAACCGGGAGACCCGCTTGAAGAAGATGGAATACATCCGCACCTGTAGTGTGAGGCGGCACGGGAAAACCAATCACGCGCCTCGTGGGCTCAGAGGCGAGCACCGTACGCCGTACGCATCGCATCGTACAGCGTGAGAT
>Ga0265338_10003725_pt1 | contig 21204 bp, 25 predicted proteins | sample 42126metaG_FD_193579 | JGI IMG/M metagenome (GOLD analysis project Ga0265338, IMG submission 193579) | Rhizosphere microbial communities from Carex aquatilis grown in University of Washington, Seatle, WA, United States - 4-21-26 metaG | ecosystem: Host-associated > Plants > Roots > Rhizosphere... | reverse complement strand
GCAACTGAGGCAGCCTTGAGTGCTTACAAGTTGTGCAACCTAAAAAAACCGATGGTGATTTTGCGCATGTCGTCCCCATTCGGCGCCACTGTTGGCGGCGCACTGGCTTGGGCGCTGCTGAAAGAGATTGGCCAAAGAGTCGGGTCGCAGGTCTGGTCGCAGGTCGGGTCGCAGGTCGGGTCGCAGGTCGAGTCGCAGGTCGAGTCGCAGGTCTGGTCGCAGGTCGAGTCGCAGGTCTGGTCGCAGGTCGGGTCGCAGGTCGGGTCGCAGGTCTGGTCGCAGGTCGGGTCGCAGGTCTGGTCGCAGGTCTGGTCGCAGGGGTCGCAGGTCGAGTCGCAGATGAAAGAAGGTTTTTACAATTACCGCGAGGGCCAGTTCTGGGCTGGATGGTGTGCGTATGTGACGTTTTTACGAGATGTATGCGGCTGGCAGGATGCCGTCCTGGAAAAGTTTTCAATTGAGGAAGTCTTAGCCAAATCCTGCGGCTGGGTTTGGTGGCATGAAAACGTGCTGGCAATTTCCGACCGCCCGTCGGTTTTGAAACGCGACGACCAGGGCCGCTTGCATTGTGACAACGGTCCATCAATCGCCTACCGTGACGGCTGGTCAATGCACCACGTCCACGGCGTCAAGGTTGATGCCTATATTGTTGAGGAACCTGCCAAAATCACTGTCCAGTTGATTGAGGCTGAACGCAACGCCGAAGTCCGGCGCGTGATGATTGAGCGTTACGGCCAAGTGCGTTACCTGCTGGATTCGGGCTCAAAACAAATTCAAGTAGACGATTTTGGAACGCTTTACCGCAAGGAAATTCCCGGCGATGAACCGCTGGTGATGGTGAAGGTGGTCAATTCGACGCCAGAGCCGGACGGCAGTTTCAAGGACTATTTCCTCCGCGTCCCGCCAACCATGGAACGCGCCCGGCAGGCCGTCGCGTGGACTTTCGACAAGCCAGAATTGGAATACGAGCCAACAGTTCAAACATGAATCCAGCAGCCGCGATTACATCGTCAAAATGGCGAAGAACTACAAACCAAAATGAAAACAGTTTCCAGTGAACCACCCGGCGAGGCGGGCCCGGGAAGAGCACGTGGAGGTGGTTCAGGAAACGGCGGTGGTGGCGTGAACTCTCAACTCTCAACCGCATTAACCATGGCCGGGCTGGACCAGCGTTTTGGTTACAAGGTGTTCCGGCTGGGCAAGGAACGCTGTTTTTTCCGGTTTCTCGCCGGGGCCTGGCACGACGTCACTGCGCCCAGGGATTTCGGTTACCGGGCGGATAAGGTGCTGGAGATCCTTCAGCATGAACTCAGCGTGGCGGGTGACGGGTGGCGGGTGACGGGGGCCGAACTGATTGTGTTCGGCTGTTGTTGTCATGCCTGCGCGGGCGAGGGGCGGGGCCAGGCCGCCGCCATGGAGTTGGTGGCGCGGGGCATTCCAGCGGACCGTATATCGCACGGGTTCTGGCCGGAGCATGAGCCGGCGGAGCTGAAGTACATGGAAAGGCAGTTGCGGGAGATAACTGTAACGGCCTGAACTGTAAAACTGGCACCCTAAAGGGTGGACACCGAACCATGAACCAACCACAAACTGCCGAGCAGCACAATGCGCCGCATCTGGGGCATTCGGCGTTGAGATCAACGTGTCGGACTCCCCGCGGCCGTTTTACGTTGCCGGCGCTGCCGCCGGACCGGGAGTTCTTTGACGCCATGCAGGCATTGCTGGATATGCATGTGGAGGGCGACCATGAGCGGGCGGAGCAGATCTCCGAGGGATTGGTGAAGCTGGAGCGCCGCCGGCGATTAGAGGCGGCGGGCCATCAACTCTCAACCCTCAACCCTCAACCTGAACCTGGAATGGCGGACGGATGTTGTGATGTTTGCGGCGAGAACCATCAACTCCGATGAATCGAGAGCAGGCCATGAACTCTCAACTCTCAACTTCTGATTTAACCAAGCGAATGAAAGGAGCGCAGCATTATGGCGCGGCTGAGGGCCGGGAAACTGGTTGTGGACCCGAGGAAAACCGGATGCAAGGCCGCCTGAACACAAAATCAGTTATTCACCCGAGGGCCGGCCGAGCGAAGACTGCGGCCGGCCCGTTTTACAAACAGCGGACCGTGGCTGAACGGTGGGGAATGTTCCGGATAATGATTGAGCCGGAGTTGCCAACGGCGCGGGAAGAGGATGATGGGTTTACTGTTACGCCGTGGCGGGGGAGACATGATTTTAAAATACCACGCAAATGGCAGCGGACGCCTTCAAAGCCAAAGGTTGAAGTTGATCAGAATGCAAAGCCCGGCGAGATACGGTTAAAGAAATGGATGGTTGATGAGTGTAAACGAATCGGGCGCAGTCTATCGGTGGTGTATAAACGGTTGAAGCGCGGGGAATATCCGCACGTACATACGCGCGCAATCAATAAAAGTGTGGTTTTTGTGACAGTGGATAAACAATCAATTTATGAACCGGTGGTGAATGTGTCTTTGGCCGGCGAGGTGCGTTTAAAAACGTGGTTGGTTGATGAATCGGCGCGGCTGGGGATCGGCATTTCAGGTGTTTTTATGAGGTTGAAGCGCGGGGCCTATCCGAATGTACATGTGCGCCATGAAAATAGAGCGGTGGCTTTTGTGCGGGTGGATCCGCAAACAGCCATGCCGGAGGTTCCGGAGTGAATCGGCAGGGAACCATGGCGAATCCGCGTGGCGGGATTGAGTGGACGCATATCCTGGGGTCGCGCACGGGGTACACGAGCAATCCAGTGAGTGGGTGCCAACATGCGTGTCGCTGGCGGATGCCGGATGGCAATCTGGCGATTTGTTACGCGGAGGCCACGGCGGAACGGTTCCCGGGTGCGCGCTACAAAAAAGGGTTCGGCAGCCTGGGATTCTGGCCGAGCGAGTTGGAGGCGATCCGGAAGTTGAAGGCGCCGGCGGCGGGCATCTTCATTGATTCCATGAGTGATTTATTCGGGAAGAATGTGCCGCGGGAATGGATTGACCAGGTGATCCAGACGATTGTGGATTGTCCGCAGCATGTGTTTTTTAGCCTCACGAAGAATGCCAGCCGGTTGCGGGAGTTTACGACACATCACCCCAACCCTCTCCCCGCCGGGCGCGGAGAGGGAGAAAGCAAAAACAGGGGCCTGAGCGGCGCGCCATGGCCGGCGAATTGGCTGGTGGGGATCAGTGCGCCGCCGACGTTTATGTTTGGAAAGGAGTTGAGCCTGGCGCAGCAGGTGGTGTGGTTCCGTCGGGCGCTGGAATTTCTGCGGGATTGTCCGGCGCAGCGGCGATGGGTGAGCATTGAGCCGTTGTCGTTTGATGTATCACAAATAATAGGTCAGTGCGACACGCACCTGGATTGGGCGGTGATTGGTGCGGCCACGAACGGGGCACAGGAGTTTCAACCCACGGAAAAGAACCTGGTGCGGGCGCTGGAGGCGTTGAATGCCAGGAATGTCCCGGTTTTCATGAAGGGTAATTTGTCGAGGGGGTTTGTAAAGGTTTGCGGGAGTGAATGGAGGGAGGAATTTCCGACTGTAATACGGTCTGGCCAATTGGCTGAAGAAACGAAATGAACTCTCAACTCTCAACTCTCAACTCTCAACTGATTCAGCAGTGCGCGCGGTGTGGACGGCAGCATGACGGCTCCGGACAGGTGCGCCGGTTTGTGGCGTGTGTGCCGCAAATGGCGGATTGCGGCCTGCCGGATTGCGCTGATGTGGTGGAGCGGAACCGGCAAGAGGACGCCGGGCGTCAGGAGAGGCGTCAGGCGCGTTGCGGCAAGCCGCGTCACTCGTCACTCGTCACCCGTCACCAAGGACATCCGGCGTGTCCTGAGCCGCCGTTGCCGCGGCGATCGGTGACGGGGCCGGACCTGAACCACAAGGATCAGCAAAGGCAGTTCGTTTCATCCGGGGCGGGGTCTTCGGATTGTGAGAAGATGCTGGAATTGTTGTGGGTTGGATTTCAGGCGTACGATCCAGCCCGGCAGTCGCGGGGCGAGTGGATTTCGAGTCATGATTTAAAGTTCGTTCACCACATCGAGACGCCGAACAGCCGGGCGAGCCAGTTGCGCGGGGCGGAATCGTATGAGCCGCATCCGCTGGTGAGCAAACACCGGCTGGATATTGATTGTGCGGTCGTGGACGGGAAATGGAGTTATTCGGTGTGTTTTATCGAGCGCTCGGAACGCCTGGCCCGGGAGAGGAAAAAAGAGGAGGCGGCAGGCAGGAGAAGCTGGTGTAACGGCACGAGGTAAGCAACCCCGAAAGGAAAAACAAAACATGAACTGTGAACATTGTAAAAGAGTCTGTCCGACTGAAAGATTTCAAAAGCTGTGGAAATTTCTACATCGTTTTGTTTGTCCTGTAGGGGCGAGCGAAGCGAAGCCGCCAGCAAGGCGGTTTGCTTCAGTGAGTGGTTCAGCTTCCGCCGCGTCGCATCGGGGATATGACCCAGAGAAAATGCCACCGGCCCCGCCGGCACCATCGTGCGAGGGATTGAAGGCGGAAATGAACCGCGAACTGTTACCTCGTGCCGTTCAGCTTCCGGTAAGCGAACCGGACTGCGGTGGTAGGAGGTGTATGTTCTGCGAACAGCCTCTTTTCGCTGTACCAACAAAAACCGGCTGGGTGGCCTATCGTGGTAAAATTGGAATTTGTTGGGACTGCATAGAAAGTCTCAACCGAGTCATGATGACTCACAAGGAAGCCGAAAAGCAGTCCGGCGACACCCCGCAGCGGGTGTCGAGCGGCGGAAGCTGAACGTAAAGCTCACGCATCCCGCCGGGGGAGAGCGTGGCAACCAAAACCAATGAACGAATTATTTGAGACTACGGAGCCGAAGGCGCAGGCGGGATTGCCGTGCAGCGGTTGGTTAGAGGTCATGGTCAAACTTTCAAATATATGTTCCTGAAAAACTACACATCGAATGTGCCGGTGAGTCAGACAATCTACCGCATCGAGCAGGTGCTCATCAAATGCGGCGTCGTCGGGATAATGAAGGAATACATCGGCACCAACGGAGAAATCGGAGCCATCACTTTCCAAATTGAAGCGCCGTCCGGCAAAATCACCATTCGCCTGCCCGCCGACAAAAACAAAGCTCAGGATGCTCTCTGGCTCGACTACGTGGACGGCGACAAAATGAACGATAAGGGCGATGCTCTCCACTGGAACACGCGCAAGAAAAAGAACAAGGCAGACTTTGCTGAACAGGCCGGGCGCACGGCATGGAAAATCGTCCAAGACTGGATTGAGGTGCAAATGTCCATGATTCAGATGAAGCAGGCGGACACGCTGCAAGTATTCCTGCCATACGTTTTCGACGGCAAGCGAACCTACTATCAGGCGCTCCAGGAATCGAACTTCCGAGGGCTGCTACCGGAGAAATGCGAATGACCTCTAACGATCCGCATAAGCCATGCGGGACTGATGACTCACAAATGAAATAAAGACGCTATCCCGCATTGGCTTCATGCGGTTGTTAGCAGGCGAATCAACGACATACGAATATGAAAACTAAAACACTGGTGACATCGTGGCATCACGGGGACTCGCAAATCCTCGTGCTGCCGGGCGACAAGAAAAGCACGCGGCGACTCGCGGCTCAATACATCGGCGAATCCCCCCGAAAAATAAAAGGCGTGGAATCGTGGATGTCGGACAGCAAACTCAAAAAACTACCTGAATATGAAGGATAAACTCGAAGCCCCGATAATGGACAAAGCAACATGGGCGATGATGACCAACCTGGGCTTGGCGCTCACCGAGGCGATGAAGCTTGCAAAAGTCCCGCCGGAGCGAATGCGCCAACTCGAAAACGGTGACATCGCGGAGTTATACTTCTGGATCAAAAACGAGAACGACGAGGCCGCAAAGACAAAACCGGCTCGCTACTGGAGCGGAGTCCACATGACTGAAAACGACGTGATCGAATGGGCGAAATCAACCGGCATGGGAAAAGAACAGCCGCGCCTAATCATCGCCGCGCTCGCGCATCTCCGCTGTCTTGGTCATAAAATCACCGTGCTACCAGAGTGCGAGGCCGAGCCTGCTAACGAAAAGCTCACCCATGAGGCGGGCGCAAAAGACTTATGAATACCACTGAAACTCAACCGCCCGACTCATTGGGTGCAGCGACTGGTTCGGCATACCGGCCACTGGCGCACAAGGACGGAATCCGGCTCGTCTTCGTGCTGCTCATGGCAAGCGGCGCGATGTGCCCGAAGTGCGGATTCGGAACGCGAGTTACGAGCAAGAGATGGGCTCACTGCAAGAAATGCGGTGAACGAGTCGAGCGCGTGAAAATGTCCGACATCAAAATAGTCAGAGGCGCACCGCAAGGTATGCCGAACGTGGAAGTCAGCCATGCGGCTGGCGGAAAGTAACCAAATGAAAACAAAAATCCTGATAGTAGATGACGAGCCGAAACTGCCCAGCGTAGCCGCATTGACTGCACTGACTGGTTCTGCTGCTCGCGTCGAAAAAGAAAGGTCGTTGCTGCTGTGGATGCGTGAAGTTGTTGCGATACTGGCATACCAGATAGACATCCCACACCAGCACAAGGTGGATATATCGGAAGCTCTCGACCGATACCAGAAATCTCTCGATGCCGTAGAGCAGCAGAACATACCAAGCTGAGACACCCCGAACCTATGACGCCCGAACTCCAAAAATCCGAAGCGGACAACTGCGATGCACAATCGGGGTTGTCTCCAGCGGCCTTGTTAGGCTGCTGGTGGAAGTTTGACGAATCAACTTGGTCTTACGATACCAAGTGCGACAACAAGTTCCAATTCACCAACGATGGGCCGATAGAAAACGACTTCCGGTTCTGCCCATACTGCGGCGGCGAAATCTCTCTGCTGCCAGACGATAAAACCTGTATCGAATGCGAAATCATCGGGAAACCAAACTGCCCTGAACACGGAGGAAAATCATAAATATGTCAGACAAGCAAACCGAAGGTTGGGTGAATGTAATCAGAAATACGCCATCACGCGAAAGCGCGATCAAGGCGATCCGTGAAAAATACCGCGCCAGCTATATCGCAAAATCTGACCTACGAATCACGCCAACGATCTGCACCGACAAACAGCAGGTGTGGAGTTATATCGAATGGGAGCTATCCCACGGCGCAAACAGCGTGCAAATAACCCGAACCGTGGCCCAGCAGCCTAACAGGTAAATGAACGGAATCAAGTTTGTATAATTTATGACGGCGATTGAAATGCTCGCAAATGCCATCAAGGCACGGAACTTGGATGATGATACGTTCCGGCAATACGCCTTCTGGATCCGGAAGATTTACTATAAATGCCTCAAAAAGCCATTTTCTCAGTGGTCGGGTGAAGACGTTACCCGCGCCATGATCTGGCTGCGCGACCAGAATTATTCATCCACGTCCCGCAAAAACGCCTTGTGCGCCGTGGTATTCATGTTCCGTTGGGTTTTGAAAAAGGATTTGGGCACGTTGGACCTGCCGCCAATGCCCAAACAGCGCAAGACGTTGCGTGATGTCCCGACCCGGGACGAAGTGGCCAAGATCATCATGCTCCTGACGGGTAATGTGAAGTTGCTCGGCGGACTCATTTACGGAGGCGGCCTGCGGGTGGAGGAAACATGCACATTGCGAGTGCAGGACATAGCTTTCGATCGAAAGGAAGTCCGAATTCATCAGGGTAAGGGTGATAAATCCAGGTTGCCGCCACTGGCCGGGGTGATGATCCCGGCGCTCAGGCATTATATCGAGGTCACCAGGCTTGATCTGTATCGGCGGGACCTGGCCCGGGGCGCCGGTTATGTGGAATTGCCAGGGCGATTGGCGCAGAAATATCCGCGGGCGAACCGCGAGTTCCGGTGGCAATTCCTGTTTCCGAGCTACTGCATCCGCAATGCGGCTGGTAAATCGAGAAAATCAACCGACGAGCCGGGTTATCGCTGGCACATTACAAAGGAAGCGGTGGAAAAGCAGTTTGCCGCGGCCCTGCGGATCTCGGGCATCATCAAGCGAATCACGCCGCACACGTTCCGGCATGCCTTCACCACGCATGCGCTGGAAAATGGAGAGGAATTCAAGACGGTGCAGGATTGGCTGGGGCATCAGGACGCTAACACGACGCTGATTTACGCGCACAGCCAGCATCGCGGGACCAGTCCCATGGATTTTGGCCTCCGTATTGAGCCTGCGCGCGAACCACTGAAAATCTGTTTTGAGAACTGACCAAACAATTGAGGCTCCTGTAAAGGTAAACGAAGCGCGCAGGCAGTTGGGCCTCGGCGAAACGTACATGTCCGGCGTCTTGCGCGCGATGGGATCTCCAGGGGTGCGCAAGGTTTTTGTTTCGCAGGTGGCCGGGTGGTTGAGGAAAAATCAGGGCTGGAAATTGACGGATGTTTATCCAAAAAAAGAAAAGGTTCAGAGTACGTCATGAACTTCTTTCAAATCTGCCGGGCGCCAGCGAACGTATTGATCGTGGACGGTGGTCGATGCGTGGGTGAGGTATTCCATGGCTTTGCGCTGGGATATGCCGGCCCGGGCCATGCGGCTCGCGGCCGTGACGCGCAGGGAATGGAAACAAGCGTGCGGAAGGCTTTTGCGAATGCCGATGCGTTCAAGGAAGTACCACCATGCACCCTGGCAATCCATTTTGGGGTAGGTCTCTACGGCGCCGGCAGCTTGCAATTTCCTGAAAAGCGGGCGCAGGCGTGGATGGAGCGGTTTGGTGGTGCTTTGACCTCCTTTTTGGCGGAATCGGATGAGTCCGCGCTTCAGGTCGACGTCGGCCATGGGGTTGAGCCTGGTTTCGTTGAGTCGGACGCCGTGCCAGCGGGCAATGAGGAAGCTGTGTCGCAGCATTGTGCGTCGGGGCTCGGGTTCGAGTTCGATGGCCTTGGTGATGCACTGAAGGTGTTTATCGGTGAATTCGGGACGAACGGTGCGTTGAGCGCGTTCGAGGCGAAGTTCCCGAACTGGATTAGCTGGGATGAAATCGCGCCAGACGGCTTCCTGGACGATGATGCCAAGGATTTTGAGTTCCAAAAGGGCGGTATTGCGCCCGGCGCGGTATTTGCCTTGCTTGCGATCCGGGACTTGGCGCCATACCGGATAGGCGAGGCAGTCGGACCTGGTAAGTTGCAGTGGGCGATAAATATGGCGCTCTTTAAGAAACAGGCCGATGGTGCGCCAGGCGGTCAAATAGCGTTCGCGGGTGCGATTGTCGGCATATTTGGACTTCAGGAAGTCATTAACCCAAAGGCCCCAGGCGTCTTTAGCGCGCCCGCCACCAGCCTTTCTCTCATCGAGGGTGTGTTGGGCTTCAATTTCTCCGGCTTGTCGCGTTCCAGCGGGCAAGGAGTGCCGACAACCGGTGCTTTGACGATTGATCGAACCAGAATGCACGTCTCTGAATTTAATCCACCAGAACGGATAACGGATGCGCTTAAACAGGCTGGCCATGGTGTGCCTAAGTGTGCCCAAGCGGTTAAAACTTGTCAAAACCAATCGTGGTGTGGTGTGGTGTGGTGTGGTGTGGTAAGGTTAAAACTGTCTCGGGGGTTCGAATCCCCCTCTCTCCGCCACTTCATTACAAAGCACTTAGGCATCAAGTGTGCCCTCGGTGTGTCTTTTAATCGTTCAGACTGCGCCAAACTATCTATCAAATGCACAATTTGGCTTCATGATTTTGGTGAAAAACGGCAGATGCACTCCCAGTTGAATCACCCAGCAGAATCGCGGGCGGGCGATTCTGAAAAATTTAAAGGAATTTCTTTGAATCCTAATGAAAGCAAGGAATTTATGCATTCGTGCCAATGACCATGAGTCAAAAAATACAACTAACACACGGTGTCAAAAAAGATTTTACGGCGGGAAACAACGCCGGCGAGGCTAGGCATAGTCCGAACCCTGATAGGTTTGCGCTGGGTGAAAATTCAAACTCGATTTTGTTTGGGCCGGGTGGGATTGACTCGGCCCGGCCGGATTTCATGGAGTTGGTGACCGGCCTCAAAGAGCACCAATTACGAACGATGGCTAGCGAGGGGTATTTTCCCCCGCCCGTCAAAAGAAAATTCAGGATCGGCGAGACGGTGCGCGGGGCTTTCCAATGTTTGATGGCGCGCATGGAGCGCAAGACGGAGATGCCGACTTATGGAAGCATGGAGGCGGCGGAGGGCGCCGGCATTTGCTCAAAAAAGTTTTTGCAGACGCTGAAGAATGGAGGGTGCCCAGGATTTCATTCGAACGGGCGCGTGGATCTGGGGCTGCTGATTCCTGGGATCGAGGCGTGGTTGAGCGGCGACAACCAGCGGGACAAGCTGGAGCTACAGCGGGAGGGGGTTTCGTCTTGGGGTGTGTTGCGGGAGAAGTACCAGGCCAAAAATGAAATGCTCAAGCACGATGAACTGGATGGCAAGCTGATGGACCGGGAGACGTCGGAGCAGATTGGGCTGGCTGCGCAGACGGTTTATTTTTCGATGTTGGACCGGTTGGGTGTGGATTTTCCTGGGCGCCTGGCAGGTAGGACCGCGGCGGAGATCAAGAAAGAAGTGGACAAGGCGTTGCTGAACATCCGGCGCTCGGTAGAAAAGGAATTTGAATCGAGGCGAAAATCAGCGGCGCAGCAGCTCGAGGCGCTGCGGAAACAGGATGAACTGGTGAAAATATCATGAGCCAGGCAATGGACATGCAGGTGGGGGATGCAAAGCGGCTCATGGACGCGGCGCGGTTTTATGCGCGGCTAGGGGAGAACATTCCGAAGCCGCTGGCACCGATCATTGAGTGGGCGGAGGCGAATGTGCGGCTGAACGGGGCCCAGGGGGAGATGTATCAGTGCGCCAACACGCCGTGGACCCGGCTGCCGATTGAGTTGTGCGAGGACCCGAATATCCGGGAGGTGACGTTTGTGAAGCCGATCCGGACGGGTGGATCGGCGGCCGGGCATGTGGTGTTGTGCCGGTGGGTCCTGACGGCGCAGGGGCAGATTCAATACAACTGGCCAACGGATGTGAAGGCGGAGGACATGTGGGATAAGGAGATCGACCAGATTTTGAAGAAATGCCCGCCGGTGGCCCGGAAGATTCCAAGCGGTGGCATGGACCGGTTCAAGGCGCGGAAGGGGCTGATTATCTTTCCGAACTGCGCTCTGACGGTGCAGGGGGTATTCGCGACCGGGGCCCTGGACTCGGATACGGTGCCTTTCCAGATAAACGAGGAGGTCCATGCCTGGGAGAACGGGCACCTGGCCAAGGCATACGGTCGTGGGAGCGGGTGCGACTTCCCCATCCGGTTCAATATTTCGAATGCGGGCATGGATGGGGACCAATTGCACCAGAAATTCAAGGCGGGGACTATGCGGCAGTGGGAGGTACGATGCCCGGGGTGCAAGCAATATCACGTGATGCGAGTGCGCTGGGATGAGCGCCATCCGGAGTTTGGCGGCCTCTGGTACGATTACGAGGAATCGAAGCGGGAGGACGGCAGCTACGATTACAATGTGATTGCGCGGACGATCATTTACCGGATGCCGTGCGGGGCGATTGTCCACAATGACATCAACGAACGGCGGGCGCTATCCAACAGCGGCCGGTATTCGACGCCGTTCAACACCGGGGCCCGGCGCGGTGTGGAGAGCATGACGTACCAGGCGGTGGCGAGCCACAAGATGGATTGGGTGGCGATCGTGGAACGACGCAACGAGGCTCTGGCGGCCAGGCGGGTGGGCGATGAGGAGAGTTACAAAAATTACGTGCAGGAGGTGGAGTGTGAATTTTATTCGCCGGATAAGATTCCGTTTGAGGGGCAGATCGTGCTGAACAAAACGCTGGAGAAGAGCCGGGAAGGCTTGAAGGATCGGGCGGTGCGGGCTGGGGCATTCGACTGGCAACAGGGGTACAAGCACAAGGGCCAGCTTATTCATTACTGGGGGGTGATTGAGGATATTGAGTCAGACCTGAATTCGATGGTGGTCTGGGAGGGGATGCTGAATTCGGAGGCGGAACTGATCGAGTTGGTTAAGGAATACGAGGTGCAGCCGGAGCATGTGTTGATTGACGCTTCCAAGAACATGAAGCAGATCCTGCAATTTTGCTATCAGAACGGGTTCAAGGCGGTGAGCGGCACGGCATCGCACGTGGGATTGTTCAGGGACCATGAAGACAAGGTGCCGCGGTATTATTCGGCGGGCCGGCCTATTTACGAGCAGTTGAACGTGCCACCTATTTACGAGCTGGTGTTTGGCAAGCGCCAGGCCAATGGAGACGTGTTCATGGTGCCAGACCCGATGGAGCCGATGGTGATCCAGTACAACCTGGGGGGACTGCTGGCGAACCATTTTTTTATCCGGGAACTGAAGGCGCGGGTGACGGCGAGCTGCGCGGAGGAGAAGCCGCCTCGGAAGCCGCGTCCGGACGAATATTTTGAGCGGGTGATCCCGGGCGACGTGAGTGAGGAATTTTTGAAGCAGTACCACGCCTGGGAACGGGTGGGGAAGGATGGGAAGCAAAAGACGGGCGACGTGAAGAGCCCGGGCGCTGAGGCGTTCCGGCATGTGAACGAGGATGATCATCTACTGCAATGCCTGGCGTACATTGACCTCTTCAAGGATTGGTCGTTTTTACTAGGGGATGCGCTGGGAAATTTGGGGCTGAAACCACAAAACGAAGGAGAAGAATGAAAAATAAGACTGATGGGATGTAGGATACTTATGCCGAACCCCTGTTTATTACGCGACTGGACGGATAGCCGCAAGGTGAACGCGCTAAGCGCGGGCGCTGAACGGTTGTTCGTCAGGTTGATGATGAAGTGTGACGATTATGGACGAATTCCAAATGATACGCTATTGCTGAGATCCGCCCTGTTCCCGCTGCTGGTTGGGCACATACGTGAGGCCGACATATCCCGCTGGATCGCCGAGTGCGCCCACGCCGGACTGGTTCGTTCTTACGTTGCCGCCAATTGCCGGTCCTATCTTGAGGTGCTGAACTTTGGCCAGCGTAAAAAATGGATGAAGTCTGAGCACCCGCCGCCGGAAGGACAGATCGGACTGCCGCTGCCGGAAAAAAAACCGGCGGCGTGTAGAAGTAGGAGTAGAAGTAGAGGAGAGGAGAGAAACGGCGAACCAAGTCCGCTCGAACCAGAGCACAACGGCCATTCCCCGCCCTTATTGGGAATAAAAGACGGGGAAATAAAAAAACGTGAAACCTGGCAGTTATTGGCGGATGAAAAGGCTTTAACGGATCGGATCAAGCAGGAAGCGGCAGGCACAAATCCTGATAAACTTCTGATCGCCGGCTTGAAGGAAGAGCGCGAACAAGTGAGGGCGGAAATGCGAATAAAAAGTGAACAAAAAGTTGCATAAAATGCTTGTGAAATATGGCGAAAAATGATAGTTCTGGAGCCAAGAAAATGGCTTGTCCACTATCCAAAAAACAAATCGCCGCTGCGGCCGGAATTACGCCGAGAACGATGCAAAATCACAAACGAGACTGGTCCTTTTTGGACCGCTTTTCATGCCGCGGCACCAGTCGGCCCCGCTACCGGCCCGAGGCCCTTGATGAGGCCCGGCGCCGTCGGCTGATTTGATGGTTTTTTTAGTTTTCAGATTTCCCACCGAATGCGTTTCGCCTTCTTTCGCTCATTTTCGCCTTCTTTCGCGTTCCTTCGCTAACACCCGACTGCTCTTCCACGCGAAACTTTATGCGTGGTAAGAATTCAGTCTGAGATCAAGCGCGGATTCCTGCGGCAGCTTTGCGCGGGTGCTAAAAAATCCAAGTCCACACTTGGAGAGGTGCTGATGTCGTTCCAGGCGAATGTGATCAATCAGCCCAGCTTCCAACGCGGTAAAATCCTGATCTCCACATCCGGTGCCGGCCAGCATTCCAGCTTCGAAATTGGCGTATCCGGAAAACAATTCACGCCGGAAAACGTGGCGGCGATGAGCGAGGAATTTCTGACGTTGCTGACCGCCGCCATCGCATCACCCCTGCCGGATGACGCGCTGGACCCATCCACAGACGCTCTGTTTTCCTACATGAGCCAGGACGATTTGATGAATGCGGTGACGGAGCAGCGCGGTGATTGGAGCAACCTGAACACCTATGCCACTGGCACAGCCGCGGGGGCGCCGGCCTGATATGAACCGCTGGCAAAAAATCATTTCCAGCGCCGTGGTTCGCGGGCTGAAGATAATCGAGAAAATCCCATGGATTGGCGGTCGGATGGTGGAAGCATCATTTGAGGCAGTGCGTCAGAATTGGGGCGAGCGGTCTTATCTCTGGCAGGCCCTGCAGGAGTCGTGGCAGGAAATCGATTCCATGTCGCGCCAGGAACTGCAACGGGTTCACATGAACCTGGTTGAAAACACCTGCGTGGTGCAGAAGCTCAAGAGCCTATTTCTACAATTCAGCATTGGGTCCTGCGGATTGACGGTAACACCCAATGCGAGCCGGCTGGATAACAACCCGAACAAGACGCCAGCGGCACGCAAGGTGGAAAAGACGGCGGTGGAGAATTGGAACCTGCTGCGCGGTGAATCCTGGGAACGCTGGTGGCGGGCGCCATTCCTGAATTCCGACCTGACGGGTGCGCAGGGCACCATTGAATGGGGAAATTCATTGTTCGACCGGGGCGCAATCCTGGTGAACCTGGTTCTGGTCCAGGAAAAGGGGCTTAACAAAATCACACCGAAGATCGAGACGATTGATCCGATCCGTATGAAAACGCCGAGCGGCCAGACGGAATACAACGGGAACCCGATCATTGACGGCGTGGAAATTGATCTGGCTACGGGGGCCCGCGTGGCCGGCTGGATTTTGAAATCCGATTACACAGCCACGGTGGGCCTGGTTCGGAATGCGGCGGAACAGTTTACGCGCATTGAATTTTACAGAGCCGGGATGAAGGGGGGACTGGTTTTTAAGTTTCGCCCGCGATTCCTCGGCCAGATCCGCGAGCTGCCGGAAGGGTTCGCCGCCTACAACATCATTCGGGATTTAAACAATCTTTTCCAATTGGAAATGAACTGCGCGAAGCTGGCCGGCGAGATTGCCACGGTGGAAAAGAATGCGACCGGCGAACTTAACACGCGGTCAAACCGGCAGGTGGGGATCAAGATTCCGAGCCAGAACGCCGGCGGGACGACGGTGCAGCGCCAGGCATACGTGGATTACAATGTGAGTTTTGGCGGCAAGAAGATCGCCATGATGCAGGGGGACAAGCTGGACAATTTCATGGTGACCCGGCCCAGTGTGGCGCAGCAGGAACATTGGGACACACTCTGGACGAACGTCTGCATGGCTTACGAGCAGCCGAAGCTGCTGGTGATGCCCTATTCATTGCAGGGTACGGTCACCCGGGCGGACCTGGACGTTTGCGCGGGGTCGTATCGGTTCAAATTCGAGATCGTCAAGGACATGCTGCAGACGGTTTACGAATGGAAAACCCAGTGGGACGCGGATTATAACACGAAGGATTTCCCCCAGGAAAACCTGCCGCAGGATTATCTAGCCAGCTTCATTCGGCCGCCACGGTCGCCGAATGTGGACATTGGCTATACCGCGAAGGCGCTGGAAATCGAGTTGCGCCTGGGCGTGAAGACGATTCCGGATGTTTATGCCGAGAAACAGATGGATCACCGGCAAAAGCTGCGGGAAATCGCCGAAACACTCTCTTACATGAAGGACCTGGCCGAAGAATTCAATGTGGATGCAGGCCAAATCTCCGACCTGGCCGTTGAACAAGTGGTGCAGGAATCCACCAGCCGAAGCGACCCGCCCGAGGGTGAAACCGATGGCGGCGGCGGCCCCGAATCACGCTCACACGTTATTACCGCATGAAAAAACAACATCGAAAACTGGGTGGGACGAATAGGCCCAATGAGGCGATGGCGTTTGCACCGGTGGTGCGCGGGGCGAACAAGCTGGAGGTGCGCAATGAAGGCGACACCCATGAAATCGTGCTGATTGGGGCGGTGGGCAAAAGCTGGTGGGATGACACTGGCATAACCGAACAGGAATTTCGCGATGCGCTCAAAACCATACCCAACGGAAAACCAATCCTTGTCAGCGTCAACAGCGAAGGGGGAAGCGTCAAGGAAGGACTCGGAATCTACAACGCCATCAAGGACCGATGCGACGATATCACCTGTAAGATCACCGGTTACGCGCTATCTATCGCTTCCGTTTTCCCGCTCGCGGCCGGCAAGGTTATCAGCCCGAAGTCTGCCATCTGGATGATGCATAAGGCATGGTCATGGAACCAGGGCAATGCGGATGACATGCGTCAGGCGGCGGAGATGCTGGATGCCCACGACGAAACGCTGGTGGACATCTACGCGGCCGAGACTGGTAAGAGCAAGGCGGAAATCCGGACGGCCATGGAAAAGGAGACCTGGGTGAAGGGCGGCGATGCCGTGCCCTGGGGCCTGGCGGATGAAACGGATGCCGAAGAGGCCGCCGAAGAGTCGCAAGCCGCTTACCGGCCGCTAGCGAAGGATTTTATTTCCCGCTGCAAGAACATCAGTCCCGAAATTTTGAACTGCATTTCCGCACCCGTGCAGGGCGCGGGCAACAAAAACCAAACAACGAAAGAAAACATCATGAACAAGAAAATCATCGTTGCCCTGCTCAAAACGCACGGCATCGAGGCCACCGAAACGGAAACCGAAGAGCAGCTTCAGGCGAAGCTGGAAAAAATCCCCAAGGCTGCGGCTCCCGCCGCCCAAATAGCCGCAGCGGCTGCAGCGTCGTCAACCTCGGGCACCGCGGCTGACAACTCGGACATACGCGCCGAATTGCTGGGCCTGAAGACGGCCCGGATTTCAGACAAAATCAATGCGCATGTTGAACGCGGGGCGATCACCAAGGCGGAAGCGAAAATTTACCTACGCGATGCGCTGGTGAATGCCGAACGCGAAACCGAAATCATGGCGATGCTCGATGAAAAGCAGCCGCTTGAGACGGTTGTTGCCGGCAGCAGCTTCGAGGCGGGCGCGCCCGAGAAGCCGTTTGGCATTGAAGGCAAGCATTTGCCCGAGGTGATCAACGGATTCAAACCCATTGCGGATACCGATCGCACGCCGCGGGGCAAGATCCTGACCGCGAACGCCCGATACAACTTCCTGAAGGACGAATGGCCGGTACTCATGGCTCAAGCCATGCGGAAGGATGACGCCTGGACCAAACGCACGGGAGCAATGCCGGTGGCCGCGAACACTTATTCCGCCACGCTGGTGACGAACTTCCTGATCATGGGTTGTATCACGGCCTTGAGCCCGCAGTTCGCGCCGATAGCGGCCTTCAGCCGTGACAATTCCGTGGATCCCTTCAAACCCCTGGCCACCGGTCAGATGAAGTTCAACGCGACGGCCCAGGACGGTTCTACCGCCCAGACGGTGACAAACGCCACTGATTTTGAAGGCAGCGGCGACAGCACGGTGAATAACGTGCAGATCACCGTGGCGCATATCTTCGAAAACATGCATGTGAATGATTTCGAACTGAACAGCGGGCTGCGGATGGAGGATTTGACCACGGCCAAATTCGCCAGCTTGAGCAGCAAGGTGATGCAGACCATCGGAGCCATCATTACGGCGGCCAATTTCACGGCCACGCCGGTAATCAAGGATCCGACCAGCTTTGGTTGGGCGGATATGCGAATCCTTTGGGGCCAGTTGAAAAAGGCGAACATCAAGAACGCCATCCTGGATGGCGAATACCTGGCCAGCCTGCAGAACCTGCCCACTTTCCTCCAGACCGTTCCGGAATTCCCCGGTGCCGGCTGGCGGAACATCAACAACTGGGCATTCCTTGGCCTGAACACGGAATGGAGCCAATCCGGAAACAACATCCGCGGCTTTGCCTGTAATCCGCAGGCAATCGGGGTGATCAGCGGAGTGCCGCTGAATCCGCCCCAGGGCGTGCCCGGCAACACGCTGATGACCACCTACGTCACCTTGCCCGGGCTGAACACGACCATTGCGGTGAACGTGTGGTTCTCGCTGGGCAAGCGGGCGCTGTTCGCCTCGCTGGATATTGTGATCGGCGCGGCCAAATTGGACGCCACGGCCGGCGTGGTGATTGCCAGCGGCACTCCGAGCTAACCAGCAAGACGCTGGAGCATTGATTGAAACAATCGCCGGGCGGGATAAAACCCGCCCGGCAAAACAAAAACAAAAAATGAAACAAATCCTACTCGGTTACAAGGACCGCGACGGCCAGAACGCGCCCACCGTCATTTGCGGCCCGGACGCGGCGCCGGCTGACCTGGCCAAAATCTTCAATCGCGCCGATCGGGAGCATGTTTTTCCGGAAGGCATCCAACGGCTGGAGCGGGTGAATTTGGAAGTGGTGCAGATGAGCGTTTTCATTAACGCCAGCGTTACCGAGCATTTGAAGCATGTACGCGAGGATGGCGAAAAACTCATCAAGGACCGGGCGGCCGCAATGGCGGCGGAGACGGCCCAGCAAAGGGCGGGGAAAGAAACCGGTGAAGCGCTGCGCCGGGCCGTGATTGCCCGCAATGCAATCCTTGGCGATAAACTCAAGGCGGAAGTGAAGCTGCGGAATTTGCTGGCCACGCCGGAAAGCCTGCAAATCAAGAATTACAAGGGCCTTTGCGAAGACGCCAGCGCCGAATTGGAGGCCATTAAAACCAAAGTGACCACGGCCGTGGAGGATTACAACAAGGCATTCGCGGCGCATGAGGCCGCGAAGAATCCACAACCCAAGGCGTCAGCGGAAACCGCCAAACCGGCTGAAGCCGGGACAACGAACACCCAATAATTTCGCCGCAACGCGAAGAAAACAAAAACCAACCAAACGACCAAAAAAATGAAAAAATTGTTCCTGACACTTATCGGCGTCGCGGCGCTCGCGCTGGCGGCGGTTCAAACAGCGGAAGCGCAGCAGAGCTATGCCGCTCCGGCGGTTTTCACGTCAACAGTATTTCTAGCCAGCCCGACCAATCTTGCCACACCCATCGGGTTTTTCGTGGGTGACCGCCAGCATGTTGGGATTCAGATGACGACCACGGCAGCTTCTCCTGGCACCACGAACATTTACACCTGGTTGTTGAGTGATGATGGTTCGTCTTTTGACACCAATGCCGTGGATTTCATCACAACCACAAATATCGTGATTGGTCTGGGCCCTGTTACCAAGGTGCAGGATGTAAACGTGCAGGGGCACGGTTACATGGAACTCTTTTCCGCCACCATTGGAAATCTGACCTGTACAAACACGATCAAGCGGAGCGTTAAAATCCAGGCACCATAAACATCCGAACATCGCATACCGGCGGCGGGATGCGGCGCCAAAAACCATGTCTGAAACCTCTCAGTTCGCCGCGGACAATGTAACCGAACGGGCGGCCTGGACTACGGATCAGGTGCAAAACCTGACCAGCGGGGCATGGTTCACGGCGGAAATTGAAGATGTTTCGGACCCAGTCCGGTTAATTACGGAATTGGGCGAGGATGTGCGCGAGGCGGCCATCTTGCATGTGACGGATGACGCCCAAGCCGCCGGAATAAGCATGAATGACCTGGTGAGATTCACATTATTCGGCGCCGTTGGGACCATGAAAGTGGTTAAACGGAAAAACAATCCGACCAGTCCTCAGACTGATTTCTGGTGCGTTAATGTTGTGCCGGGAAAAGACTCATGAGCGCGCGGCTATCAACCATCGAGCATTCGCCGGCGGATGGAGCCTGGCCGGAGGCGACATGGCTATCGCCTCAGGATTTGGACCGGATCCGCAATGAACACATCATCGGCGAAATGCTCGGCGGGCGGAGGCCAGTGCAGCAGTTCAGCCCTAGCGGCCAGTCGGATGCGCGCAGAACACCGGTCCATAAAGGCCGAGCCTGAACCACGGATTACGCGAAAATGAACTCTCAACTCTCAACTCTCAACTCTCAACCGGGACGAAGGGCGGATTGCCACGTGCCAGCAGGTGGGCCGCGGCGGGCCAAACACCGGCAGCGGCCGGGCCCCGGGAGTGTTTGCCGGCGCCTGAAGCTTGGGTTGGCGCTGATATTACTCTCAACTCTCAACCATCAACTCTCAACCTGCTCCGCCTCCGGCTTGGTGAGTTTTGCGTTTACCAATAACGACGGGACCACGGCTTATACGAATTTTTCCAAGTTGGTGATGGTGGGGGATGTGAATGCTGGAGGCAGCGCAAATCCTCAAGGGATTCCAATCCGGGTTACGCCGGCCGCCGATGGCCGGTTTACCAATCGCCTGGCCACCGGGAACTGGTATGTGACGAATTCGGCGCTCAATGGGGCCATCAACTTCCGCGTGCCGGCAGATGAGGGGCCCACGGTCCATTTCTTCCTCGACCCCGGTGTGTGGATCTCCGGCGGGAATTTTTTTGTGACGCTGTCCACGGGCACGAATGGTGCGCCGACGTTTAACCAGGTCTCCAACGCGCTGGGGTATGTGCCGCCGACTTTGGCTGGGGTCACCAATACCGCCATGGACGCCACGAACGGGATGGGTAAATCGACAGGTCTGGCGGCATTCCAGCCGACTAATGCCTTTGACCTGGCGGGCGTGGGCGCCTCGGCGGCGCAGGCGGCCACGAATCGGGCGGTGTTCACCAACGATACGACCTGGTTCGATCCCAAGGGAGCTGCCCTGGCTGGAACGAATGGGATGGGTAAATCCACCGGTCTGGCGGCGTTTCAGCCGACGAATACTTTTGACATGGCCGGGGCGGGCGCGGCGGCGGCGCTACAGGCCACCCAGGCGCTGGGATCGGCGGCGTTCAAGCCTGTCTCCAGCTTTCAACCGGCCAACACGACGTCCAGCAACTTGGCAGCCACAGGGGCTTTTACCAATGGGGTGGCGGTGGCTGGGAATCTGGTGCTGATCACCAATGGCTCGACGGTTATCTGGTCGAACACGGCCACCGGCGGTGCCAGCTCGGTGGCGGCAGGCACTCGGGCGAGTGTGGGCACAAACGGAAGCATTTACACGGTTTCGGCGGATTCCCAAACCAACGGGGTAACATTCACGAACGATACGACCTGGTTCGATCCCAAGGGAGCTGCCCTGGCCGGCACGAACGGAATGGGCAAATCCACCGGGCTGGCGGCATTTCAGCCGACGAACAGTTTTGACATGGCCGGGGTAGGCGCGGCGGCGGCGCTGGCGGCCACCAACCGCGTGCTGTTCACCAATGATACGACGTGGTTT
>Ga0265338_10003724_pt1 | contig 21208 bp, 18 predicted proteins | sample 42126metaG_FD_193579 | JGI IMG/M metagenome (GOLD analysis project Ga0265338, IMG submission 193579) | Rhizosphere microbial communities from Carex aquatilis grown in University of Washington, Seatle, WA, United States - 4-21-26 metaG | ecosystem: Host-associated > Plants > Roots > Rhizosphere... | reverse complement strand
CCTGCCCGATAGTGCAGACCTCGTCTTCCTTCTCTCGGCGGATGACCCCGCCGAGGTCCGGGAGATCCTGGACGCTGCGGACAGGACACGGAAACACTACGTCGGAGACGGCGTGTTTCTGCGGGGGATAGTGGAGTTCGGAAGCTTTTGCTCGAACACCTGCTCTTATTGCGGTCTTCACGCCGGCAACACTGCCCTGACGCGCTACCGGCTCACTGAGGAGGAGGTCCTGGCCAGCGTGGACGCCGTTGCCGCGCAGGGAATACAGACCGTTGTCCTGCAGTCAGGGGAAGACGCCGGCATGGATCCCCGCTGGCTCGCCCGGATCGTGGAAGAGATCAAGGCCAGGCACGGCATCTCGGTGACGCTTTCAGTCGGTGAATGGCCGAGACCGGAGTACGCGCTGTGGCGGAGTGCCGGGGCGGACAGGTTCCTGTTGAAGATCGAATCCTCCGATACGGAGCTTTATGAATCCCTTCACCACAACCGTCTCCTTGCGAGCCGGCTCCGCAGCCTGGAGGACCTCGCCGACCTGGGCTACCAGGTGGGAAGCGGCATCATGGTCGGGCTCAAGGGGCAGAGTCTTTCCCATATCGCCCGTGACATCCTTTTTTTCCGGCAAAGCGATTTCGACATGATCGGGATCGGGCCTTTCCTGCCGCACCCGCAGACGCGGCTGGGGGACCAGGAACGGGGAGACGTGACGCTGACCCTGAAAACGCTTGCCCTGACACGGATCGTGACGAGGGACAGCCACCTTCCTGCCACTACCTCACTTGGAAGCATGGGGGAGGACTACCGGCCCCGGGCCCTGCAGGCTGGGGCGAACGTGCTCATGCCGAACTTCACGCCCGGCGCCTACAAGAAGCTGTACGAGATCTATCCCGGCAAGCGCTGCGTGAGCGAGCCCACGGGAGCATGCGCGTTCTGCATGGAAGGCATGGCCTCCTCGATCGGCCGGTACGTGGATTACGGGCGGGGAGACTCCCTGAAGGGTATGAAAGGACTCACGCGCCCTTTGACGGCACGTGGATGATTTCTCTCGGTTTGCTTCCCTGGGCCGGGCCCACGATCCCGCGCATTTCCATCTCTTCCACGAGCCGCGCGGCCCGGTTGTAGCCTACCTTGAGCCTCCGCTGGAGATAGGAGGCCGACGCCCGTCCCTGTGAAACGATTATCTCCAGGGCCCGCTCGAAAAGCGGATCGCTTCCCGGCTCGCCCTCGAAGTCGTTTGTCTCCTCGTCGTCGAAGAAGACCTCGTCCTCGATGTACTGCGGCGGTCCGAGCTTCTTGACGTAATCGGTGACCGCGTCGGTCTCATCGTCATCGATGTAGGCGCCCTGGATCCGTGTGGGAAACGGGTTCCATGCAGCGGAGAAAAGCATGTCGCCCTTGCCGAGCAGCTTCTCCGCTCCCACCGCGTCGATGATGATGCGGGAGTCGAACTTGTTTGCCACCATGAACGCGATGCGGGACGGGATGTTGGCCTTGATGAGACCGGTAATGACATCGATTGAAGGCCGCTGGGTGGCCAGCACCATGTGGATGCCCACGGCGCGGGCCATGGCGGCAAGCCGCGCGAGCGTGGATTCCAGCTCCTTGCCCGTGGTGGCCATCAGGTCTGCGAACTCATCGATCACGATGACGATGTAGGGAAGCCTCTGCACCCGCTCCTTCCTGGCCTTCTTGTTGAACGAGCGGATGTCGCGCACGCCCAGGGCGTCCAGCAGGGTGTAGCGGCGCTCCATTTCCGAAATACAGTACTGCAGCGCCTGGAACGCCTTCTTCGGATCGGTAATCACCGGTGTCAGGAGGTGGGGGCAGCCATTGTAGAGCTTGAGCTCGACGATCTTCGGATCGATGAGGAACAGGCGGACCTCGTCGGGGGACTTGCGGAAGAGGATGGAGCAGATGATGGAGTTCACCAGCACGCTCTTGCCGGAATTGGTGGCGCCGCCGATCAGCAGGTGCGGGGTCTGGATCAGGTCGATGACCTGCGCCTCACCGAGGATGTCCTTGCCGAGTGCGAGGGGGATTTCGTAGGGTGACTTCTGCATCACGTCCAGGGAGATCATTTCCTTGAATGAAACTATGGAGCGCACCCGGTTGGGCACCTCGATGCCCACGGCGTGCCGGCCGGGAATCGGGGCGACAATACGGACGCTTGGGGCGGCCAGGCGCAGGGCGATGTTGTCCGACAGGTTGGCGATCTTGGAGATCCGGACCCCCTGCGCGGGCAGAACCTCGAACAGAGTAATGACGGGCCCCTTTCGAATGCCGGTTACCTCGGCATCGATATTGAACTCCTTCAGCGCATCGGTGAGGATCTTGGAGGCCCGCTTGGTCTCGTCATCGATGATCCAGTATTCATTGCCCCCGCGGCTTTTCAGAACGTCGTGCACCGGGATGTTGTATGCTTTTGCCCCGTTGCCGGTTTTCGGAAACGGAAGCTCCTCCTGCGCAGGACCCGGTGTGAGAATGACGGCAGGCGCCCGCGGCCGTGTCCGCAGGGGAAGGTCCTTTTCGACGGGCGTGACCTCGATCATGTCCGGCTCGGCACTCTCTTCTTCGAGTGCGGGCTCCTCCACCCCCCGCGCTTCCTCGACCTGCGCCTCGAACACTTCCGGAACGGCCTCCGCCTCACAGGCGGCCGGAGCCGGGTCAATCGGAGTCGGCGCCCCCGAGGACAGCTCATCCAGTTCCCGGGCAGGCATGACGGGCAGGGGATCTGCCGGCTTCACATAGGGAAGAGCGAGGGGGGCGCGGGCCGCCTGTCTCATCGAGGCCGCGGTGCTGGCCCCGTGCGGCAGCGTGAAGAGAAAAATGGTCTCCAGCGCAAGGAGAAGAAAGAGCAGGAGCGCGGAGGGGACCATTCCAAAGGAGTCCAGGAGAAGCTGCGGCAGGGCGGACGTGGACTTCGAAATGACATGGAACAGCAGGCTCAGCGTGATGAAGGGCACGATGGAAAACATGAGAAGCAGGGCGGAACGCCTGCGGAAGACGGGAGCAAGGAGGAGCGCCACGCCGGCCAGGAGATAGGCAGGCACGAAGAACCCCGCCCATGAGAAGCCTTCGATGAGAAACCTGCCCAGGGCGCCGGCCGGTCCTGGTACCCCGGCCAGATGCAGCCCCAGCGAAGTGACGCAGAACAGGCAGAGAGACCCCAGGACGACGACAATGGAGACAACCGCAGGAGAGAGCCTCCTGCCAAATGCAATCACGCGAGCCCCCTGATTGATTTATCGGTCGCCCATGAGCCGGATTGACAAGAACCGTGCGCATGGCGATGTTCTCTTTGATGAGAGGAGCCGCGCGTGAAAACTGCATTCATCGGCCTGGGCATCATGGGAAGCAGAATGGCCCGCAACCTGCTGCACGGCGGACACGCGCTTTCGGTGTACAACCGCTCGCCGGGCAAGTCGGACGTACTCGCGCGTGAGGGAGCACGCGTGGCCCATTCCCCGGCGGAAGCGGGAAAGGACGCCGAGGTGCTGTTCACGATGCTCTCCAGCCCCGACGCCGTTGCCGGCACCGCGAGAGGGAAAGACGGGTTTCTCGGCGCCATGACAAAGGGAAGCCTCTGGGTGGACTGCAGCACGGTCAACCCGTCATTCAGCCGGCAGATGGCGTCAGAGGCGGCTGCGCGGGGCATCCGGTTCGTGGACGCCCCGGTCACCGGCTCCCTGCCGTTTGCGGAGAAAGGGGAGCTCACTTTTCTCGTGGGTGCGGAGACCAGGGACCTCGAAGAATGCACGCCCCTCCTCACGCTCATGGGCAAGACGATCAAGTGCATGGGCGGCACGGGCATGGGCGCGTCAATGAAGATGATAATCAACATGATGCTGGGAACTGCAATGGCGGCTTTTTCCGAGGCGCTGGCGCTCGGGGAGGCTCTCGGTTTCAGCCGCACGGCGCTGCTGGACATGCTCGTCGGCGGGGCAGTGGCAGGGCCGTTCATCGCCGGGAAACGCTCCAACCTGGAGTCGCGGACCTTCAATCCTGAGTTCCCGCTGCGCTGGCAGCACAAGGACCTTCAGCTTGCCTGCGCCACCGCCTACGAGAGCGGCGTCCCCATGCCGACCATCAATGCAGCGAAGGAGGTTTTCGCGCTGGCCTCCGCCGCCGGGCTCAAGGACCTCGATTTCTCAGCCGTGTCGGAACTTTACACCAGAAAGGGTTGAGATTTGCCGCACTGTTTGACACACCTCGGTCCCGCCGCTACTATGCGGACACAGGGAGCAATTCCCGTTCGAGACGCGCGACGAGGAGGCGAACCATGATCGATTCCCTCTACCAGTTTGTCACGAAGATCGGCTTTCCCGATCCTCTGCACGCCCCGATTACTCACATCCCGATAGGGCTTGTGATCGGCGCGTTCCTCTTCCTCCTGGCGGGAATAGTATTCGCCCGCAAGAACCTGCTCACCACGGCGCGGCACGTTTCGATCCTGGCTTTCCTTTTCGTCTTCCCCACGATCCTGTTCGGGGTATTCGACTGGCTGCACTTTTTCAAGGGCGCTTTGATTCCGCCGATCAAGATGAAGATGATCCTGGCAAGCGCCCTCCTCGTTCTCCTTGCTGTCGGCATCATCCTGGGAAGCGAAGTGAAAATACACGCCGCGCCGATGCTCGTCATCTACGGACTGGCGTGTGTCGCAGTGGTAGGGCTGGGGTGGTACGGCGCCCGGCTGGTCTACGGCGGGTGGTCCCCCGGCGCCGCGCAGGCAGCGTCCCCGGCGGGCGCCAAAACCGTCGCGGCTGCCGCGCCCGCGGGTCAGAAAATCTTCGCGGACAACTGCTCCGCCTGTCATCCGAACGGCGGCAACGTGGTGGTCGCGGAGCTGCCGCTCAAGACCTCGAAAAAGCTCGCGAGCCTGGCCACCTTTACTGCCTTCATCAGGTCCCCGGCCATGCCCAATGGATCCGCAGGCAGCATGCCGCCTTTCCCGGCGGACCAGCTCAACGATGAGCAGGCGGGGGACCTCTTCAAGTATATTTCCTCCGCCGTCAGCGGCTGGAAATAGAAGGTGATTCCCTTGCGGAGGGCGCGCGGGCTCGCCATGGCCGCGTTGCTGCTCGTGTGCGCGGGCGGCGCGGCCGCGAGGGCCGATGAGAAGCAACTGCCCGGGGTCTGGGGCGGGGTGGGCATCGAGGAGCGCCTCGGCTCCTTTGTTCCGCTCGACGCCCGGTTCGTGACGGATGAAGGCACCCCGGTGACATTGCGGCAGCTCATCCACGCGCCGACCATCCTCGCCCTGGTCTACTATCGATGTCCGAACGCGTGCGATTTTCTTCTCACCAGCATGGCGGGCGTGATCGGCCGGCTCTCCGCGGTCCCCGTCAAGGACTACCAGGTCGTCACCATGACGATCGATGACCGTGAAACCCTGACCGACGCCCGAAAAGCAAAAAGGATCAGCCTCGAATCAATCGAAGCACCGTTCCCCCCGGAGGGATGGCAGTTCCTGACCGGGAACGCCGGGGACATAAAGAAGGTGGCCGACGCGGTGGGATTCCACTATGTGCGAAACGGCGATGACTTCGAGCATCCCCTGGGTCTTGTGATCCTTTCCCCCCAGGGAAAAATAGTCCGCTACATGACAGGGACCGACTTCCTGCCCGTGGACCTGAAGATGTCCCTCATGGAGGCATCCACCGGCACGGTGGGTCCGACCATCGCCAAAGTCATGCGGTTCTGCTTCAGCTACGATCCGCAGAATCACAAGTTTGTCTTCAATATTCTCAGAATCACCGCGAGCTTCACGCTCCTGGTCGCGTGTGCCCTGGTCCTCTATCTTGTCCTGGCAGGCAGGAAGCGCCGCACAGCAGGGAGGGTTTGACGAATGGCATCTCACGCTGAGGCCGCCCACCACGTGGAGGGCCCTTGGTATCTTGATAACGGGAAGCGCCCGGGCATCCGGGGCTTCATCACATCGACCAACCACAAGCGCATTGGAATTCTCTACCTGGTGGCCGTGCTGAGCTTCTTCACCGTGGCCGTGATTCTCGGCGTTCTCATGCGCATCCAGATGCTCTCCCCGGACAGCAAGTTCCTTTCCGGGCAGATGTACAACTCGATCTTCACCCTGCACGGGATCATAATGGTCTTCCTCGTGGTCATCCCCGGCATCCCGACAATCTTCGGCAATTTCTTCCTCCCCATCCTGATCGGCGGGGAAGACATGGCGTTCCCGAGGCTGAACCTCTTCTCATGGTACCTCTACATGCTCGGCGCCTTCGTGGTCCTGGGCTCGATCCTCTTTGCCAAGGGCGCGGTGGACACCGGGTGGACCTTCTACGTGCCCTACAGTCTCCATACAACCGTGGATGTGCCTCTTGCCGTATTCGGCGTGTTCCTCCTGGGAATGTCCTCGATACTCACGGGGCTCAACATCGTGACGACCACGCACATGCTGCGTGCGCCGGGCATGACATTCTTCCGCATGCCTCTTTCCGTCTGGGGTCTGTACTCCACTGCGTGGGTCCAGGTTCTGGCCACACCGGTCATCGGCATCACGATGGTGCTCATTCTCCTGGAGCGCATTTTCGGCATCGGGGTATTCGACCCTTCCAAGGGCGGGGATCCCCTCCTCTACCAGCACCTTTTCTGGATCTACTCCCACCCGGCGGTCTACATCATGATCCTGCCCGCCATGGGGATCATCTCCGACCTGTTCCCCGTCTTCTCCCGCAAGAATATCTTCGGCTACAAGACAATCGCGTTTTCCAGCCTCGCCATTGCCAGCGTCGGTTCCCTCGTGTGGGGACACCACATGTACGTGAGCGGCCAGAGCGACACTGCAAGCATCGTCTTCTCCCTGCTCACATTCCTCGTGGCCATACCCAGCGCCATCAAGGTGTTCAACTGGGTGGCCACCATGTACAAGGGCTCCGTCAAGGTGGACCCGCCATTCCTCTACGCGCTGGGCTTCATCGCCCTGTTCTCCATTGGAGGCCTCACCGGGCTTGTGCTGGGAGCGCTCTCCACGGACGTGCACACGCATGATACGTATTTCGTGGTCGGCCATTTCCATTACATCATATTCGGCGGCATGGGATTCGGGTTGTTCGCCGCCCTGCACTACTGGTTTCCCAAGATGTTCGGCAAGACCTACAACTACAAAACAGCCACCGTTGCATTCATCGTGCTGTTCGTCGGCTTCAACCTCTTCTACATGACACTGCTCATCCTGGGGTGGGCGGGCATGCCGCGGCGCTACTACTCCTACCTCCCCCAGTTCACCGATCTGCAGGTCATTGCCACTGTGGGCTCGTGGATCATGGTTGCAGGGCTCGGCCTGATGTTCGGCAACCTGCTGCACGCGCTCTTCAGGGGAAAGAAGGCGGAGGCCGACCCGTGGGGCGGGAGCACCCTGGAGTGGCAGATCCCCTCTCCCCCTCACTTTGAAAACTTCGAAACGCCGCCGGTCATTACCCATGGCCCGTACGTGTTCCCCAGGAAAGCCGACACCGGGAAAACAAAGAAAAAGGAATAACATGGAAAACCGCGATCACGGCGTCGGCGCACGGGTGGGCATGTGGCTGTTCCTCCTCTCGGAGATACTGCTTTTCGGAGGGCTCTTCCTCCTGTACTCCGTCTATAGGGCAAAGCATCCCGGGGACTTCCACGCTGCCTCAATGGAGCTGAGCAGGTTCGACGGCACGCTCAACACGGCCATACTCCTCACCTCGAGTCTCACCGCGGTGGCCGCGGTCTTCTCCCTGCAGGAGCTGAACAAGCCGAAGCGCACGATATTCTTCCTGGGCGCCACCATTGCGTTCGGACTGGCATTCCTGGTGGTCAAGGCGTTCGAGTGGACCGCGAAGTTCGAGCACGGCCTGTACCCGAACGCGGCCGTGCTGATGAAGAGGCCGCCGGGGGAGATCCTCTACTTCGGCCTGTACTTCACCATGACGGGCCTGCACGCCCTGCACGTGATCATCGGCATGACGGTCCTTTCCGTCATCCTCGCGTTCGTTGTCCGGGGCAAGGCCACCCAGGAACGCTCGGCGGCCCTGGAGAACGCGGGGCTGTACTGGCACCTCGTGGACGTCATCTGGATATTCCTGTTCCCGTTGTTCTACCTGATCTCCTAGGAGGTGAGACGTGGCGTACGCACGCTATATATACATCTGGGCGGCCCTCATTGTGCTCACCGCCATCACGGTGACCACGGCAAGCCTGAACTTCGGTCGGGCAGGCATCCTCGTGGTCCTCGCCATTGCGGCGATAAAATCCACCCTGGTGCTCTTGTACTTCATGCACCTGAGCTCGGAGAAGCGGCTTCTTCTGAAGCTCCTGGTCCCGATCGCCATTTGCACCCTGGCCATCTTCATCGGGCTCACATTCACCGACGTCATGTACAGGTAACAAGGGAGGAGGAACCGGTGACCACCACCGCAGCGGTCGACAGCACATTCATCTACATCATTGTGTTCTGTTTCCTGCTCTTCGTCATCATCATGTTTCTCATGCTGTACTTTGTCGTGCGCTATCGCCGCAGCCGCAATCCGAATCCGTCTGACATCTCCGGCAATGCAATCGTTGAAACGGTGTGGATCGTCGCGTCGCTGGTCCTGGCCCTCAGCATGTTTTTCTACGGCCTCACCTCCTTCAAGTTCCTCCGCGCGGCCCCCGCAGGCTCAATGAACGTGAGCGTCACCGCGCGGCAGTGGTCATGGCTCTTCACCTATGAGAACGGGAAGAAGAGCACGGACCTCGTGGTGCCGCTGGGCAGGGACGTGGCGCTCAACATGAAGTCCGTGGACGTGATTCACGGCTTTTTCATCCCCGCCTACAGGATCAAGCAGGATGTGCTTCCCAGCATGACCACGCACGCGTGGTTCAAGGCCGTGGCCGCGGGCACCTTCGATATCCTGTGCACGCAGTACTGCGGCCTGCAGCACTCCAAGATGCTGAGCCAGGTCTTTGTCGTGCCGCGGGCGGACTTCGACAAGTGGTACGCCGGGGAGGATGTCGATATCCCGGGGCTCACTTCTCAACTGGAAAGAGAGGAAGGAACCGGCGTCGCCCTTCTGCGCCAGAATGGGTGCCTGGACTGCCATAGTCGTGACGGCAGGAAGCTCGTCGGGCCGACGTTCAAGGGCTTGTCCGGCAGCACGGTGGCAGTGCTCACCGGCGGCACGCGGCGCAGCCTGAAAGCAGACGAGGCGTACATCGTGCGCTCCATCGTGGACCCGGGCGCCGATATCGTGGAGGGATTCAGCAACATCATGCCGTCCGGCAAGGGGAAGTACAGCGACTCGCAGCTTCACGAGATGGTGGAGGCCATAGCGGGACCGGACTAGGGGCGATGGCACCGCCCTTCGGGCGGTGCGGGCTAGTTCGGCCGGGACGGCGCGTGGCTCGCGTTCGTCCGTCCCTGGACTCGCTCGCCCTCGGCATCCATACCTGCGCCGGACCGTGGATCCGGCGGAGATTCCAGCGGCCTTTTCTGGATGCCGAAAAAAGACAGCGCCGCTTCCCGAGGGTCGGCATCCCTGTAAAGAAACGCGTACATCACCGCGGAAACAAGGATCTTGCGCACGTACTGGCGGGTTTCAGCTATCGGCAGTGATTCGACAAACAGGTCTGCGGAGAACCCCCGTGCAGCCCTTTCCCACTGACGCAGGCGGGCGAGCCCCGCATTGTAGGAGATCAGGGCCTTTGTCGGGTTGTCCACATTGGAGAGCAGATCCTTCAGGTGGCGCACGCCGATCGCGAGATTCGTCCCGGGATCGCGGAGATCCGGATCCGTCATGCGCATCCTCGCGGCAACAGAGGCCGCCGTGGCCGGCATGAGCTGGGAGAGCCCGACCGCACCGGCGCTGGACACGATGTCCGCGTCAAAATAGCTTTCCTCGCGCACGAGGCCATACAGAATGTGATCGGGGATGCCTGCCCCGGCTGCCAGGGGCTCGATGATATTTCCAAAAGCCTTCGGATAGTAGAGCTGAAGCTCGACGAGCGTGAGCTTGCGCCTGCGCGCCACGGCGCCCACGAGATACATCGAGCTCCGGTTGTCCCCCGCGAGGGCAAATCGGCGCGCGGCCTCCAGGAGCTGCGTGTCGGAGAGGCTGTCGCGGGCAGGCCAGATCCTGCTGTATGCCTGGTCTGTCAGGCCAAAGGGCAGGAACCCCATGACAACGGGATCGAATGCCGCCGCGGGATCCTGCGCCTCCGGCGGGGCTGCAGGCACTGCCCGATCAGGAAGCTCGCCGAGGAAGCTCGAGGCCAGTATGCCGTAGTATCCCATGGGGTTCCTGCGCGCTGCATCGAGGAAGAGCTCGCGCGCGGAAATGGGAGGTGCGCCCGGCAGCCGTGCCAGGTCGCCCTCCTGCCACGCGCGCCCCAGGATGTAGGAGAGCTGTGCGCGGATGTCGTCGGGCCCGGTTTTGTCCAGCACCCGCCAGAGCCCGATCAGCGTCTTCCAGTTCCTCTCTGCCACGAAATCGGCAATCTTATCTTCCAGCAGGGAGGAGAATAATGAGGGATCGCGCCAGGATGCCGCCTCTGATCCGATCTGGGAGACGAGATCGGAGGGATTCATCTCCAGCAGCACGTCCAGGACATACCGCTGGGCGCGCTCGCGCTGCACGGCAGCAGGCGCCTCGGCAGCCACCACCCTGAAGTTCGAAAGCGCGCCGGCGAAATCGCGGGCCCTCCGGTACAGCCTGCCTGCCTGCTCCCGCGCATCCACCCGAGCCTGGCCTGTGAACCGCCCGGCCAGCGTCTCCATGAACTTCGCGCCCGCAGCCTGCCGCCCGGCAGAGATATACGAATTGCCAAGGTCGATCACGAGTGCCCCGTCCGCGACTCTCGAGGGCTCGATGCCGGCCAGCACGCCCTCCATGAGAGGGAGACCGCCGTCCCAGTCCCCCTGCATGAACGCGTTCTTGGCGGCGAGCAGGTCACGCTCCTGCGGGGAGAAAAGCTGCAGAAACTCCGGTGCCGCGGTGAGGAAGGTATAGACCCTGCCGTGCAGCGGCGAGGCCTTTTCCCTGATGAAGAGCTGCATCACCAGGTCATGCGCGGAAGGGAGCTGGAGGCGCAGGGAGCTCACTGCGCGGAACAGCAGGACCTCGGCATCCCAGCTCTGAAGGCGCGCAGCTTCCTCCAGCACCGCCGCGTCGTCCTTGCTCCAGTACAATCCCTCCACCAGGATCCTGCGCGCCCGCTGTTCCACGTCCGGGGACCGGGACGACAGAAGGCGCCGCGCCACGGCGATGGCCCTGTCATTGCCGTTCTGGGAGAGGTATCTCTGGCCCAGGAGAAGTCCCGCCTCCTCCTTCCAGGGGCTGGGGCTTCGGCTCCACGCCAGCTCGAGCATCCGCAGCGCCTGGGAAGGCCGCGCGATGGAATCAAATACGAACGAAAGGTAGTACGGGGCTTCCGGTGAAAGAGACAAAGCATCCGCGGGGTTCTGGGACGCAAAATCCACCGGGGCAAGTGCCTGGTAGTCCGCTCGAGCAAGACCGGCCCGGAGCTCGTCCTCCGGCACGCCCCAGACCTCCCGCGCGCCGCATCCCGCGGTGAGAAGGGGGAGGGCGATCAGGGCGATCAGGAGCTCAATTCTCAGGTATCTTGATCCGTGTGCCAGCAAAAATCAGATCCGGGTTCCTGATGGAATTGGCCTTGGCAAGCTTGGGATACAGCCACGGGTTTCGATAATAGGTGGCGGCGATGTCCCACAGCGTGTCACCGCGTTTGATCCTGTACGTGACCCCGCCCGCAGGCGCTGGCTTGGGCGGTGTGACGGCTGCCGGTGCAGGAGCGGCTGCGGCCGGCTGCGCGGCGGGAGCGGGCTCTGCAACAGGTGCAGGCTGCACAGGCTCCTGTGCTGCGGGAACGGTTGCCGCGCCGGTGGTGCTGAGAGAAGGCACGCGCGGCCCCGGAATGCTTCTGTAGATGAAGTACGCGATTGCCGCCACCAGGAGCACGCCGAAAATCACGAAAAGAATCAGAAGGAGGATGTTCGGCCCCTTGGCGTGCACCCGTTCCCTTCGATCCTCCTCGGTGACCGGGTAGGTCTCTCCAGTAAGAGGCGCCTCTTCGAAATCGATCCTTCCCGGTTGGGTGTCTTCAACCTCGAACTCGGGCTCTTCGAACTGGTCCACGGACGCAGTCGTAATGGTGGTGGAGAACTTCTGCGATTCACCCGTACGGCTGTCGCTGGCCCGGGCGGAAAGCTGCCCGTCATCGTCAATACCGAGAAGAAGCTCGATTTCAGGTTCGCCCTTGGAGGCCGGAGGGATGTTGTCAATAGTCAGGGTGCCGATGTAATGGGCCTCGGACAGGGTGGCGCCGTTGCCCCGATACAGGTCTATCTGGACCTTCTCTTGATTGTTCTTGGCGGTCGTCAGGGTAAGCTTCTTCGTACCCGTGAAGCCGTGCTCGAGGACAGGGTAGAAAGATCCGTCTGCGACCTTGATTCCGATCGTCGAATCGCCCAAACCTCAGGCTCCCCCTAACAAAAAAATCCTACCCTGCCGCCCGCCATTTGTCAATAACAGATCCGGGTGAGCACGGCCAGGCAGCGCTCCTCGTCCAGGAAAGGCGCGTGGAGGGGCCGCAGCTCGACCTTGAAAAGCCCCGGCATGAGGCGTTCGACTTCGTCGATTTCCTCCCGCGCGCGATCCGTTTTTCCCTTGTACGCGGCAATCGTGCGCCAGCGCACTGTGCTCTGCCGGATGTCCTCCACCAGACGCCGCAGCGGCGCCACTGCCCGGCAGGTCACGACGTCGAACTCCCCTGTCATCACGGCAAGGTCGCGCTGGGTCACCTTCACCCGCGAAAGCCCGAGGAGGATGGTGCAGGTCTCCAGGAATGCAGCCCTGCGCGCCATGCGGTCCAGGAGGGTAAATGAAGCGTCGGGCAGCACGATGGCGAGGGGTATCCCGGGAAAGCCTGCCCCCGAGCCCACGTCCAGTACCGACCCCGATCCGGACGCCGCCTCGCGCAGGGCTGTCCACGCGGACAGGGAATCAAGCACGTGTTTGACGATGAGCTCCTGCCTGCCGTCGTACTTCACCAGCCCGAACCGCGGGTTCCAGCGCTCGATCTCCGCAATATACTTCTCCAGCAGGGCTTGCGCCGGCTCTGCCGGCCGGATGCCGAGCTGCGCCAGGCCCTCGCCCAGCACCGCGGCAGGATCCGCAGGCGCCTTCACGATCTGCCTTTTTTGAGGTGAACCATGAGCACCGCGATATCCGGGGGCCGCACGCCGGGGATCCGCGACGCCTGGCCCACGGATACCGGACGGATGGCCTTCAGCTTTTCCCCGGCCTCCGATGAAACCCCTGTCAGGGAGTCCCAGTTGAATCCCTGGGGAATACGCTTTTCCTCCATGCCGCGGAACCGTCCCACCAGCTCGTCCTGGCGCTTGATATACCCTTCGTATTTCACTTCGCACTCGGCCAGGCCCAGCCACTCGGGCAGCGCGCCTGCAAAGGACGGGTCCCTGAGAGCCAGCGCCGCAATCGACAGGTTGGGGTCCTTCAGGGCCTGCTCGAAGCTCCGCCCCTTGTGGGCCTCCAGAACGGGAAGCGCGGCGGCGTCACGTGCGGCAACCCTGCGCCCGCGCAGCAGCTCGCGGATCTCCTCGATTCCGCGGATCTTGCGCTCCAGTTTTTCCATTGCCTCGTCGGTCTGCAGGCCGATCCTGTGGCCCGCGGGAAGGAGACGGATATCCGCCGTGTCGTGGCGCAGGGACAACCTGTACTCGGCCCGAGAAGTGAAAAGCCGGTACGGTTCCTCCGTGCCAAGCGTGACAAGGTCATCCACCATGACCCCGATATAGGCTTCAGCGCGGGAGAGCAGCAGGGGTTCCTCGCCTTGAAGACGCATGGCGGCATTGATGCCCGCCAGGAGCCCCTGCGCGGCCGCCTCCTCGTAGCCTGAGGTGCCGTTGGTCTGCCCCGCGACAAAGAGACCGTCGAGACTTTTCGCCATCAGGCTGGGAAAGAGCTGCGTTGGCGGGAGGAAGTCATACTCCACCGCATAGCCGGGACGCACGATCTGCAGGTTTTCCAGCCCGGGAATCGTACGCAGGAAAGCATCCTGCACCTCTTCGGGCAGCGAAGAGGAGACGCCGTTCAGGTAGACCTCGTCGGTGCCCAAACCTTCCGGCTCCACGAACACGTGGTGGCGCACCCTCTCAGGGAAGCGGACCACCTTGTCCTCCAGGGAGGGGCAGTAGCGCGGGCCTTTGCCGACGATTTTCCCTCCATAAAGGGGCGAGCGGTGGATGTTGTCCCGTATGATGCCGTGCGTGGCGTCATTCGTGTAGGTGATCCAGCAGGGGACGGCCGGCCGATCCACTTTCTCGTTCGAAAATGAGAACGGCAGGGCGCGCGGGTCGGGAAGCTGTTTCTCCATGCGCCCGTAGTCCAGGGACGCTCCCAGGGCGCGCGCGGAGGTGCCGGTCTTCAGCCTGCCCACCGTGAATCCCCTGCGGCGCAGGCTCATGCCAAGGCCGAGCGCGGCAGGCTCTCCCAACCGGCCTCCTGGGGCGCTCCACTCCCCGATGAAGAGCCTGCCCTCCATGAATGTGCCCGTAGTCAACACCACGGTCCGGGCGGATATCCGCCTGCCGCGCTCGGTGATCACCCCTTCCACGCGCGCCGCCTCCGCATCCACGAGCAGATCGGTCACCGTGTCCTGGAAGAGCGCGAGTCCCTTCTGCTCCTCCAGGCTCAGCTTTGCAAGCGCCGCGTACGCCTGCTTGTCCGCCTGTGCCCGCGGCGCCTGCACCGCGGGACCCCTGCTCGCATTGAGCATCCGGAACTGGATCATCGTGGCATCGATGAGCCTGCCCATCTGGCCGCCCAGAGCATCGATCTCCCGCACGAGGTTTCCCTTGGCGATTCCCCCGATGGCGGGATTGCAGGACATCTTGCCGATGCAGTCGAGGCTTTGCGTCACCAGCAGCGTGGAGAAACCGAGCCGTGCCAGGGCCAGGGAAGCCTCGATGCCGGCGTGGCCTGCTCCTATGACAATTGCATCATAATCCATGTTATTTCCCCACACAGAAAGTGGAGAACATCCGGTCGAGCACCTCGGCGCGTGTCACTTCGCCGGTAATCTCTCCCAGCGCCTCCAGCGCGTCGGAGAGATCCACGGCAAGGAGGTCCGGCGTGATGCTGCCGGAGCGTGCGTCCTTGAACCGTGTAAGCGCTGCCAGGGCGCGCTGAATGAGGTCCTTCTGTCTTTGCGAGTCTATGAGAGGCTCTCCTGATTCCAGAGTCGGTCCGCCGAGAACGGCGTCCGCAATCGCCTTTTCCAGCCTGTCCAGCCCCTGGCCGGTCGCGGCACTCATCGCAAGATAGCCGGGAGGCGCGGGAGGCACTCCCGGCAGGTCCGTCTTGTTCCAGACCGGAAGAAGCGGCGCGCCCGTCCCCCGTGCGGCCGTGAGATCCTTGTCCTCCACGGCAGCGCCGCGGCTTCCATCCACGAGATAGACCACCGCGTCCGCGGCCCGGATCACCTCCTCGGTACGCCGCATGCCTTCAATCTCCAGGAGATCAGTGGACGAACGCAGCCCGGCAGTATCAAACAGGCGCACGGGTATCCCTGACAGGCTGACCACGCCCTCCAGCCAGTCGCGCGTGGTGCCATGGATCTCCGAAACAATTGCCCTTTCCTGACGAAGGAGGAGGTTGAACAGGCTCGACTTCCCCGAGTTGGTGGCACCCGCTATGGCCACGGCAACCCCTTCCTGGTATATCCGTCCGTGCCGGTAGGTGCCCGTCAGACTTTCCAGCATCTCGATTGCGGCGTTGAGCCTGGCTTCATCTATCAGGTCCCCCGGCTCGTCCTCAGGAGAATCGATCATCACCTCCAGCGCGGCGCGGAGATCCAGCAGGGCGTCACGGGCAGCCCTTATCCTTTTCTCGATTGCGCCGGAAAGACGCTGCAGCGCAAGGGCGCGCGCCTTGTCTGTTTTTGCCCTCACGATTTCGTTCACCGCCTCGGCCCGGGTGAGGTCCATGCGGCCGTTCAGAAACGCGCGCTGGGTGAACTCTCCCGGCCCGGCAGGGCGGAACCCCGAACGGGTCAGAAGGGACATCAGCCTCCGGATCACGGGAAGCCCCCCGTGGCAGAAGATCTCGGCGCTGTCCTGCCCCGTGTAGCTGCGCGGCGCCTTGTACACGGCCAGCAGGACCTCGTCCACGTCCTCCTCGGCGTCGCGGATGACCAGGCGGTGGATCGTGTGGCCCTGCATCGCGGCCGCATCCCTTCCGCCCTTCAGGAGCCGTGAGAGGAGGGAGAGAGAGCCGGGACCGGAAACGCGGATGACCGCAAGCGCGCTGGAGACCGCGGCAGTGGCCAGGGCGGCAATCGGATCGTCGGGGGAATACACCACGGTCAAAAGAGGATAGCGGTTCGCGGAGGGGTGTGCAAGTTCGGGCGGCCCGGGCGGCCCGGCCGCGGCCGCAATTCCCACGACATGACGCGGCAATTTCCGCGACATACCTCGAGACCCTCATGGTTTTAAGATATTTAGAACCTGGGGTTCTAAATTCCCTGTTTTCGCAATGGTGAACGCCTGGTGTCGGGAAAACTGGCCGCGGCATTCTGCCGCGAGCTGTTGACCGGCCGCAGCGGCCCGCGTAGCATAGCCCCGCATGAGCGTGCTGTGGTTTATCCCCATCGGCGTCTTCATCGGCGTGTACGGCACGCTCATCGGCGCGGGCGGCGGCTTCATCCTTGTGCCGATCCTCGTATTCCTCTTTCCACAGGACAGCCCATCCATGATCACCGCGTCGTCACTGGCCATCATCTGCGTCAACGCAGGGTCGGGCACCATTGCCTATGCGCGGATGAAACGGATCAGCTACAAGACCGGGATACTTTTCGCCGCGGCGTCCATCCCCGGAGCGTTCATCGGCTCCGCTTTCACCCGTTTCATTCCCAGGAAAGCGTTCGGAGTTCTCTTCGGCGGGCTGCTCATGGGGGTCGCCATATTCCTTTCCGTCACAAGGGGCATCCGCGGGCGGCGTGCCGGCACGGCGGTCACGGAGGAACAGCCTGCGCGCAAATGGAGGAGCGTGCATGACACGGTTGTCGATCGGGAAGGCAGGTCTCATTCCCTTTCATTCAACCTGCTCGTCGGCATGGGTCTCAGCATGCTCATCGGATTTCTTGCGACCCTTGTCGGAATTGGCGGCGGTCTCATCCACGTTCCCGTCCTTACCTACATTTTCGATTTCCCCCTGCACATCGCCACGGCAACCTCCCATTTCGTGCTCTTCTTCACTGCGCTCACCGGAGTCGTTGAGCACATCCTTGACCACACATGGCCCACCCACCTGCTCCGTGACGCGTGCCTCGCGGCCGGCGTGATCGGCGGAGCACAGGTCGGTGCATACCTGTCACGAAAAATCTCCGCGCCGTGGATTGTCCTGGCCCTTGCCGTAGCACTGGGCTTCGTGGGAGTGCGCCTCGTGCTTACCGCGTTCTAGGATTCGTGCTACCCTTGCCCCGGAGAAATGCGATGCTGGATACCGATCTCGAAGGCCTCGGACCCAGGGAGGCCGCTGAGTATGTCGTTGCTTTCATCACGACGCTGAAGCAGACGGAAAAGGCCCTCGAGGCTGCGCAGGAGGACACGAACGTCTGGACGCGCAGGGTCAGCCTTGCCCAGGGAAAAGGGGACGCGGGCCTCGCCGCGCAGGCAACGGCACGGTTGTCGGACGCCAGGGCAAAACAGTCGACGCTCGAGGCGGAGCTTGCGGACCTGAGGGCAAAGGTCTCTGTTCTCAAGGGGAAGCTGACGCGGATCCGCATGGCGGGGGTCAAGCTTGTGGACGCTGACCTGCTCCTGGCCCAGCTCCAGATGGCAGCCGGTACGAAGGACGAGCTGGCCCACACGATGAAGCAGGAAGAGGCCGGGGCCGCCCTGGATGAGCTGAAAAAAAAGATGCGGGGACAGAATTGAGGCGCGGCACAACCAATGCCTGAAACCACGGTCAACGAGGATCTCCTTGACCGCTACAGGCAGACGGGAGTACCGGTGTTCAGGCTGTACGAGCCGCCCGTTCTCTGCGCCGTGCTGGGTGCTTCCGGCAAGCCGCAACAGGACCTCCTCCTGGAGAACCTCGAGGCTGACGGAGTGCCCTGGATGAAAAGAAGAGGCGGAGGCGGAACGGTGATCCTCGGTCCCGGCCAGGTGGTGCTCGCCCTCGTCACCTCGGTGGAATCACCCTACAGGAACCGCGAATATGCCGCGGAGATCAACTCGTGGATCGTGGACTCCCTTGCCCTGCTTGGAGTCACCGGGGTGAGCCCGGAAGGGATATCTGATCTTGCCATCAGGGGGAAAAAGATCGTGGGGACTTCCCTCTACCGCACCAGGCTCGTCCTCTTCTACCAGGCCAGTCTCCTCGTCTCCAACGACATGTCAGTATTCACGCGCTACCTTGCAATGCCCGCCAAGGTTCCAGAGTACCGTGCAGGCAGGAGTCATGAAGAGTTCTGCACGACCATTGCGCGGGAGGGCTACGCTCTTTCCGTGCGGGATGTGATGGGTGCCATGGAAACCATCGTGAGCAGGCGCCTGCCCGTCTTGAGGTGAGCGCCCGGAGCAACGTCGCACTGAGTCAGGAGGTGCCGCAATGAGTGAGTTCACTTTGTCCTCGATCCCCCGCAGGCTGCAATGGCGCAACCGCCCGCTGGACTGGAACGCGGGGGACGGCACGAGATTGACCATCACGGCTCTTGAGCTCACCGACCTGTTCATCGATCCATCGGGGAGCGGCGTAACGGACAACCTGGCACGCGCGATGTTCGCGCCGCCGGACCCGAGCTTCCTGTTGAGTGCCCGCGTGGCCGTGGACTTTGCCTCCACCTACGACGCAGGGGTTCTCCTCCTCATGGAGAAGGACGATGTATGGGCCAAGCTCTGCTTCGAGTTTTCCCCGCAGAAAGAGCCGACCGTTGTTTCCGTTGTCACGCGCGGGGTTTCGGACGACTGCAATTCCACTGTCATCAAGGGCCGGGAGGTCTTTCTCCGCATGGCTCACACACCGGAGGCTACGGCATTCCACTACTCCCTGGACGGCCGGTTCTGGCACATGGTCCGATACTTCAGCCTCGGCAGGTTGAACTATCCGAAAGTGGGGCTGGCGTCCCAATCTCCCACGGGAAAAGCGTGCACGTCGGTTTTCACAGACATAGTCTACAAGGCCGGAGTGTTGAAGGACCGCAGAAACGGGGAGTGAGGGCAGCGGCTGATTCCGGCACGCCTTCAGGCGGGAAGCGTGAACCCGTACTCCTTCAGGACCCGCTTGGGGAACTCGAAACGCACCGTTTTCAACGGATCCACGACCTGGCAGAACTTGAGCTGGCCTACAAGGCTCATCAGCATGCCCGCGTCATTCAGGGGGATTCCCACCGTGCCAGTAAGGAACGCGGCCATGCGGTGGGTGGCCTGAGAAGCGGCATCGTCCGCGGTTTTGGCCGCAACTATGGCCGCAATGAGCTCGTCGTTCTCCACGAAGGGAGTGGGAAGCCCGGGGAGATCGACGACCTGCGCGACGAGCCTGATCGATCCCTCGGTCTCCGCGCCGCAGACCACGATCTCCCCGTCTCCCATTGCCGCGTGAAGGTCGCCGGCGCCGAAGAGCGCCCCCTCCACGCCAACGGTCAGGTAGAGACGCGCGCCCTGGGCGATCATCGTGCAGTCCATGTTTCCGCCATGCGGACCCGGTGTCCCATTGGGGACCTCTCCTGCTGCCGGGGCAACACCGATTACACCGATCATGGGCTTGCGCGGGAAGCGCATGTGACGGAACAGGATCTCGTTGCCCTCCCGCTTGAGAATCGACGTCTCCATCTTGGTGATCACGTCTCCAAGCACCCCTTCTCCGGGAATCGTCACCATGCTCGACTGGTCGCCGATCACGATCTCCCGCAGCTCGATGCGGAGCACGTCACCAGGCTTCGTTCCTTCGATGTACAGGGGGCCCGTTGCCGGGTTCACGTGGCTCCAGTCCAGCGTCTTGACCAGGTCCTTTTCCGTGCGGATCTGGCCCTGGAAGCAGTCATGCGTCTCAAGGAGCACTTCCTCTCCCTGTTTGATGCGCGCAACCGGCCGCACGGCCGGACTGAACGCAAAAAAGACATTTTCACGCGATATTCGAGTGGCCATTGAATCCCTCCCCACCGCCGTACTTGGCGGATTCTGCGCCGCCGTACGGGGTATTCCCCGAACGGGTACTCCCGTACTCGGCGCCTTCTCCTCTACGCGGGCAGGCCGGTCAGTCCCGCCGCGGAGTTCAGCGTGGCCCACATCCTGCGGTAGGCGGGATCCTGGAACACGAGATCGGTCCGAGCCCGAAGACGCGCAATCCAGGCATCTGTTTCCTCCATGGCCCGCTGAAAGCAGTGAGCCATGAACTCCCGCTTCTCTCCCTGGCTGCCCCGTCGCACTGACTCGGCCTCTGCCAGGAAACCGGCTTCCAGGCGGTCGAAATCGGCGCGAATTTCCGGGACAATGCCATTGAAGTCCGCCATGGCGCGTCGGTGCAGAAGCTCGTGCTTCCACCACAGGGACCGTGGATCGAAATGCTCTGTGGGAACAGGCCCGATTTCCGGAAGATCCATGCGCGGGAAAACAGGTTTGAAAATGGACACGCAGTTGCCCGACGTGCCGGTGGCCCAGACAACAATATCGTGCCCCCTCACATCCGCCACCATGGCCCCGTCCGCCTGCCACCATCTGTCTTTCTGGGGCCCGGCATGCATACAGGTGTTGCCGTGCACGGGGGCGGTTGCCGGATGGTAGCCGGGCCCGTGCTGTCTCATCAATTCGAACATCGCAGGCACGGTGATTCTGCCCTTGTTCTCGGCGAGCCCGCTGAGCGTAATGCGCTGCCGTTCGGGCGCGCCAAGTGCAGCCGGCACCGCGGGCAGGCCAAAGGCCGCTGCCCAGTCCAGGGATGCGCCGATTGCGGCCGCCGAACAGCGCTCCCAATCTTCGCGGATGCCGAGCATGTTGGAGATCGACCCGACATCCTCGATCCTCCGCACCGCCCATTTCCGGCCGGCCGTCTCCAGGATATACGCCTCTGAGGTGTCCGACATGAGATAGCTGCTGTCGAAATGGGAATTGCCCTTCAGCTCCGCGCTGCCCCCCTGGCCGTACGCCTCCAGCAGGCTCGTCATGACGGCGATCGCCTCACGGCAGGTCCGGGCCCGTTCAAGGCCA
>Ga0265338_10003723_pt1 | contig 21210 bp, 29 predicted proteins | sample 42126metaG_FD_193579 | JGI IMG/M metagenome (GOLD analysis project Ga0265338, IMG submission 193579) | Rhizosphere microbial communities from Carex aquatilis grown in University of Washington, Seatle, WA, United States - 4-21-26 metaG | ecosystem: Host-associated > Plants > Roots > Rhizosphere... | reverse complement strand
GTACACCTGGCCGCGCCCGCCTCGATGTCGGTCCCGTCGTCCCTGCGGGTCCTGGCGGCGGCTGCCTTCCACGGCGGGGCGACGCTGACGGCGGCCCCGTTCACCGCCTCCGCCCACCTGTCGGCCGCCGCCGCCCTGGGAGCGGCCGGCACCGGGACGGACTTCGCGCACGCGGCGCTGGCCGCGCCCGGTTCCGTCACCGCGACGGGAAGGGTCACGCGCGAGGTCAGGGCGGCCCTCAGCGGCTCCGGGACGATCCACCCGCGCAGTACGACCGTCAAGTTCGCCAGCGCCGCCCTGAGGGCTTCTGCGGCCCTGCGGGCGGCAGGGACGCGCAGCGTCACGGCGCACTCCGCGCTGTCGGCGGCTGCGGCGCTCTCAGCGGGCGCGCTCCGCTCGGCGGCAGGCAGGGCAGCACTGTCCGCCCAGGTCAGCGCCATCATCTCGGCCCAGGTGACCTCCGGTGCCCGCCTGAGTGCCGCTGCGTCGCTGTCTGGGTCGGCGATCCTCAGCCGGACCGTGCAGTCCACGCTGTCCAGCGGGGCGAGACTCACCGCGACCGCGCACGGCACGGCATTCCCGCACGCCGCCTTCACCGCCCCCGGCACCCTCGCCTCCGTGCCGCTCGGGGTGGTCAAGGGCGGCGAGGCGCTGGCCGCCAGCCCGTCGCTGCGGGCGGCGGCCGACACCAGGCCGAGGCTGCCGTTCCCGCACCCGCCCGGCGGCCAGCAGCCTGCCTGGCAGCGGGACGTCCAGCGCTTCGCGGTCGTCCAGGAGCGGCAGCGGCACGCCCAGGCGCTGTGGCAGTACGGCGAGCTGGTGATGTTCGCCCTGCTGTGGAAGCCCGAGGACATCACCGCCGGGCTGGCACGGCGCTGCACCAGGTGCTATACCCCCGCCCAGGTGATCAACGACCTGCCGCCGGAGACGCCGCCGCCGCTGGGGTGGCCGACGGCATCCACGGAGGCGCAGATCAGCGCCGCCTACGGCCAGGGCAGCCAGTTCCGCTGCCCGCTGTGCTTCGGCACCCAGGTCATCGCGGCGGGGACGGCGAAGGTGCCGGGCGTCCGGGCGCTGATCGTCCGCCCGGCGGTCCTCACCGACACCGACCAGAACCAGCAGCGCACCGCCCGGGGCGTCGTCAGCACCGGGACGGTGCAGGTGCAGTCGACGCCCGACTTCCGCGTGCACACCCTCGACTACCTGTTCCGGCCCGACGGGCGGCGCTACCAGCTATCGGTTCCCGCCCGGACGACGCTGCGCACCGGGTTCGGCTCCCCGTGGCAGGCGGCGGCCGGGATCAGCTACAACATATCGAACGCCAGCCTGGAGGACCCGGACGCCTCGGTGGCGTACGCCATCGCCCCGGTGGCCGCCGAGCTGGCCCAGGCGCTCGGCACCTACACCAGGGTCCCGGCTGACTACGCCTGGATCGAGCAGGTGAACGGGCCGCTGATCCCCGGCGAGGACCCGCCGGCCGCCGCGTACGGGATGTATCAGCCGCCGGTCTCGCTGGGCGTATGACCGAGGTCGTCGAACTCGCCGTTCATGACGCCGCCCAGGAAGTCGCGCCACTCGGCGGGGGTGTAGGTGAGGACGGCCTGCCCTGGCTCCCGGCCGTTGCGCAACTGGGCGCTGCCGTCAGTGAGGAACTGGACCTCGACGGAGTTGCCGGCGGCGGAGAGGCTCGACTTGAACCATGACTTACTTACAGTAACGTCGTGTGACATATCAGTGATCTTATGCAATAATCAGTGCCAGCACCCGGATTCGGCGGCCCAATCCGGGTGCTTTTCTAATCCCCGCGCACCTCAATCGCATCGCCTGGTACGTTATGTCCCGAGCGAAAGCTGAGGTTCAGGCTGAGGCTGACACGCTCCCACATCGACCGGAAGGCCCTGGTTCGACTCCAGGTCCCGGCACCCGTGCCGGGATAGCTCAGGGAGAGCACCCGGAGGGAGCTTCAGGATCAGGATGTGACGCTCGAAGCTGAAGCTCGCGCCAGCGCACGCAGATCCACCTGGTGGCCGCAGACGACTAGAAGTTGCGGGTTCGAGTCCCGCCCGGGGCGCTCCGTGCCCCGGTGGTCCAATGGCAAGACGTCTCCCGTTCAGGATGACGGCCACCCGACCGCCGCTGCGTACGGACCTGGTGCCAGGAGCGAACCTGATAAGTCCGTAATCCTGATTACGTAGCCCCGGCGCACAGGCATACGTGCGCCGGGGCACCTAAGAACCCACGGGGGAGAAGCATGGCGCAGACACTAGGGCAGGTCGTCGCGGCGGAGGCGGCGGCGCGGGCCGAGGCCAACAAGCGCGGCGGGACGCTGCACAAGCAGGGCCAGAAGAGCGACCTATTCGAGGGGTTCGACACCACGTACTCGCCGTTCGCCGTGGCGGAAGACGCGACTGACCAGCGCGCCCTCCAGCGCCCGGCGGAGGGCAAGCGAGTCCAGCTTGTCGCCGAGGACCTGCTGCGCGAGTTCATGCGGGAGATGCGCAGCGCCGTCGACCTGGCCGCCGTCAAGGACGAGTCCAACTGCCGGGCGAAGGCCGACGTGACCATGCCCGACGGCTCCGTCCTGCTGCGCTCCGTCCCGGCCACCCACCTGCTGCACATGGAGAAGGTGCTGGAGGACTTCGGCACCTTCATCGCCAAGCTCCCGGTGCGCGACCCGGCCATCGACTGGACCTACAACCCCGACGACCGGCTGGCGCACTCGCCGGAGACCTTCACCAACAGCGAGGAGGTCCGGACCACCCCCCTGGTGATCATCGCGCCGACGCAGTACCAGGCCGGCACGGGCACCACGGTCCAGGAGCGGGTCGCCGTCGGCCGCCGGACCACCGTCCGGCACACCGGGGCGCTGACGGTGCAGCGCAAGCGCGACCTGGAGGCCCGCGTCGCCGAGCTGAAGGTGGCCTTCAAGCAGGCCCGCGAGATGGCCAACCGGGTGGAAGCCTCCGAGGCTGCCGGCGAGGCCGACATCCTGTTCAGCTATATCCTGGGCTAGCCCAGAGACGGGAAAGATCCCCGGCAGTGGTAATGCCGGGGCTCTTCGCGTTCCTGCTACCGCTGGTCCGGGCGGACCTCCACCACGACCGCTCCCAGGGACGCCTCGCACCTGCCCGGCCCGGCGTGCAGGTGCTGCACGACGTACTGGGTCTCGCCGAGGTCGTGGAGCATGCAGACCAGCCCGGCGGTGCTGAGGGCCATCATCGAGGTACTGACGGAGATGCGGGGCACCCCGGCCTCGGCAGCGAGCAGCTTGACGCTGACCTTGCCGGGACCCCGGTCCCGCAGCACGGCCAGCACCCTGGCGTCGGCTTCCTCAGGAATAATCATCCGGCCTCCTCCACTGCTTCCGGGTGGGCGAGCCGCTCGTGCTGCTCGATCCCTCCGGGTCCGACCAGGCAGCCGTGCCCCTCGTGCTCCAGCACCGGCCCCTGCACGGAGCACGGGCTGCCGGCGAACCGGAGGGTGAGGGTCACGGTTCCTGCTGGCCGGTAACCCGGCGGGATTTCGCCTGGCACGCCCGGCAGGCTACAGCCTGACAACGAGCCGCGTCCCGCCGAACAGGTTCCTGTTCACGGAGTTGGACTGGAAGAACACGGTCATCCCCTGCTTGTGCCCGGGGTTGACCGTGACGTTGTGGTCGGGCAGGCCGAGGAGCTGCCGGGCGGCCTCTCCCGTGTAGTACTGGCCGCCGTGCTCGATGATGACCCGCTTGTAGTCCTGGAGCTTGACTGCCTTAACCGGCTCGTAGAAGCTTTCGCCCGGGACGTAGGAGAGGCCCTTGCTCTCGACGAACGGGCGGATCGCCACGGTGTCCGTCGGGCGGCCGGGAACGTCGAGGACGACGTAGGAGCCGGGCCGGAGCGGGGTCAGGGTGGTGGTCACCTCGGAGGCGGTGAAGTCGCGGACCCGGAACAGTCCGCCGCCCGACTGGACGCTGTAGCCGCGCACGCCCTGAGCGCGAGCCGCCATGTAGGACTCGGCGACATCCCCCATGAACAGGGCGGCCTCCTCGATGCCCTGCTCGGAGGTGGAGTCCCAGACGCTGACGTTGGAGCGGGGGAAGCCGAACCGCTCAGCGCGGACCACGCCCTTCTGGTCAGGGACGAACAGGCCGTAGGTCTCGTTCTCCGGCGCGCTCGCCAAGGCCCTGGACCACTCGCTGATCACGCGGTCCTGGTTGGCGTGGGTGCGGGGGAAGTAGCTGTCGTTCTCGTCGCCGTCGGTCCAGCCGAATACGACGAACGAGTGATCGCCGTACTTGGTGGGGACCTGGCGGAGGTCGCTCATGGCCACCTGGAAGGTCTGGATGAGGGCGGTGTTCCCGTCCGGGTGGTAGAGGCCCTCTAGCGAGGGGACGCGCAGCACGTCCTTGTCGTAGATGATGCACTTCTGGCTGCCGTAGGAGTTGAAGAAGTAGACCGTGATGCGGGTCTCCTGGTCGTTCTCCTTCGAGCTGGCGGCGAGGCGTGCGATGAACTGGTCGAAGACGCGCACTACGGCGGCCCTCAGGTGGTTCATGGACCACGACTCGTCCACGATGAGGATGAAGTGGTTGATGATGTTAGTCGGCATGGCCGCCTGGGAAGCTCGCATAACACCACTTTATCAAGAAACCCTGACATTCCAGGGTTTAGCCGGGGGCCGGCCCCGGCCTCCTGCTCGTCCAGTCACGGCAGTTGCCGCAGTACCCCTCCCGGATGTTATCCGGGCTGTAGCTGGTCATCAGGCAGCGGGGGCAGGTGATACAGGGCTGGCCCGGGACGGGCGTCCAGCAGACCGCGATCCCGTTGGCGTCGCGGACGGACGCCACGTTCCGCTCGAACGAGACGATGAAGTGGAGGTTGCGCTGCATCTCGCCGGCCACCTGCCAGGACAGCCAGCGCCGCAGCCGGGAGAGCAGTCTCACCCGACGATGATAGGGGCGGGCTCCTCGTCGATGACGGCGCAATGCTCATGAGAGACGACGTAGCGCTCAGAATATGCCGATCCGCCGCCGCATCGCGTCGCAGTGGGTGCCGAACTGGACCCAGAGGCCGATCCGGTCGATGGCGGCCGACCTGGTGTCGTCCTTCCTCAGGGTGTCCAGGTCCTCCCGGTCCAGCAGGATGAACCTGGCCTGGTGGTCACGCAGGGCCGCGATCTCGACTGGCCGGTCGACTGGCTCAGGGAGGATCAGCACGTACACCCCCTGGTAGGGCAGGTAGAAGTCGGCTGCCGCCTCCCCCTGCTGATCCACCTCCCGGACAGCGATCTCGTGGAAGGCGCACAGCCCGGAAAAGAGTGCCCGCAGGCCCGCGCCGTTACCGCTCACGGGACAGCACCCGGTCCACGTCCTGCGCGGTGCACGCGCCGGCCGCCTCGCACAGGTCCTTCGCCAGCTCGTGCAGGGCGCGGACGGTGCCGAGGGTCAGCGGAGGGAAGCCCCAGTAGTTCAGGACGGTGACGTCTACCTCGTCTCCTGACTTTCCGAGCAGGGCAAGCCACTGCTCGGCCTCGGCGACGGCCTGGCTCAGGGGGACGCTCATGATTCTTCCGCGTCCGGCTGCTCCAGCGGGAGCGCGTCCTGCACCTGCTCGCGGAGGAAGCCCTTCATCTCCGTATGGTTCGGGAGCCCGTTCCAGGCCTCGGCGAGGATCGACCGGACGGTTGCGACCCCGGCGGTGTTGCCGGCCTCGTCGAGGTCGTAGATGATGCGGTCGATGATCGCCCGCCAGTTGGAGGGGACGGTCGACTTGCACGTCTCGATCCCCGCGCGGATCTGGATCGCCTTCATGGCGGTGTTGCTCAGCATGAAAGTAAGATATCAAGAAAGGCTGTATTAGTCTATCCAGTTGGCATTCCGCCGGGACGATTTACTTCTTGAAGGCGGCGACCAGGCCGAGGACGATGACGGCGATCACGGAGACGCCGGCGATCACCGCCATGAGCGTGGCCATGTTCCCGCCGCGCGAGGCCCGGGTCTCCAGCCGCTCCTCCAGCCGGACAGGCCCGGCCGTCTCCAGGCGCACCACCCGCTCCTTGAGGTCGCCGATGGTCGCCGCCTGAGAGGCCACCTGGCTGGCGTTCTGTGCTGCGTTGGCCAGGATGGTCTCTTTCGTGGCCTGCTCCGACTTGGAGATGGCCAGGGTGTTCGACTTGTTCTGCTCCGCCGCCGCCTCCTTCTGCGCCGCCAGGGCGGCAGTCAGGGCGAGGGCGTTGGAGGCGAAGGTGCCCTCGATCGCGGCGAACTTCTCCAGGGCCACGTCCTGGACATTCCGGATCTCCGCGCGCAGGATCTCCTGCATCGCCTGGATCGCCCGCTCGATGTCGCCAGGAAGATCGCTAAGGTTCCCGGCGAGCAGCCGGGTGGCCTGGTCCATCCCGTCGATCCGGGCTCCGAGCAGCTCCCGCAGCGCATTGATCTGCTTGTCGGTGTCAGACGGGACCTTCCCGACGGTGGCGGCGAGCAACTCGGTGGCCCGGTCCATGGCCTGGAGCCTGGTCTCCAGCAGCTCCCGGAGCCCGGCCATCTCGCGCCTGGACTGCTCGGTGGCCAGGGTGACCGCGCGGGTGGTCATCTCCGTCGGGTCGGGCACCGGCCGCCAGTCCACGGTCCCGCCCCGGAAGGAGCGCTCCACCTCAGAGGACGGCTGCGTCTCGTCTGCCATGACTTACCTCCTCCTCCCTTCCGGGAGCGGAGGTAACGCGGGATCAGCGGCCGGGCCGCCGGATGTCGCGGTGCCCTCGGCGGCCTGGTCCAGGCTGTCGAGCTTCACGCGGGCGGCGGCGATGGCGGCGATGGTCTCGGGGGCTGCCGCTATCCCGGCTTGCTGGTGTGCGGAGACCAGCTCCGTCATCACCGCCAGCGACCGCCTGGTCGCCTCCACGTCCGAGCTGGCCGAGACATTCAGCGTCGACTTGACCAGCCCGTGGATGGCTTCGAGTTTCTGGCCCTGCGCTGCTGCCTGTGCTTTCAGGCCGCGCATCTGCACCAGGAGCGCTCCCACGGCAGTGACCAGCACGGCCAGCGCCGTGATGACCCCGGCGATGGCGGTGATGACTCCGGCGGAAGGCGTGGTAACCGTGGCGAGGTAGATGGCGTCCTCCCGGTGAGCTAGCCCTGTAGTCCTTCCGGGCTACCCGGTGAGCAGGACCTCCTCCTCCACGATGACTAGCCGCCAGGTGCCTTCCGGGAGGTCCACGGTGACCTTCGCCGGGACGGGGAAGCGCTCGGCCGGGTCCTTGCCCAGCCCGGCGGAGTACGTGTCCCACAGGTCTTGGCACAGCCACATGGCGCGGCGGACCGACGGGTGCATCTCCAGCCGCAGGCCAGCGGGGAAGGCGGAGTCGTCCGCGTAGTTCTCGCGCAGGTACTCGTGCACCTTCGTGATCAGCTCCCGGGTCACCTGGTCGTACAGGTCCCAGCCGGGGCAGTCCCTGCCGTGCTGGTCGTGGTGGGGCTCGTGCAGCTCGTAGTTCCCGCAGCGGGACCAGGGGACGCTCACGGGGGAGAGGCTAGCGTGCCCTGGGCCTGCCGTCCGGGGGATTACACGGGGTCGTGCACGTCCGGCTCAGGCTTGCGGTAGCGCCAGCCCTCGCCCAGCGGGGGGCGGTCCGGTCCCTCGTAGGCGCTCCCGATCTGGTTTGCCAGGTCCTTCGCTGCCTGGGCGTGCCCGGCTGCCTTGTCGGCGTGGCCCTGCGCCTCTTCCGCCAGCCGCGCCGCGACCTCGGGGCGCGATGCGTCCCTGGCTTCCTCATCGGCCAGCAGGCGGGCGTCCTCAGCCTCCGGCTGGCTGCGGGGGAGCCGGAACCCGTCAGCCGGCTCTACTTCGTCCAGGTTGACGCTGGCGGGGACGGCGGCGACCGGCTTGGCCAGCTCGCGCTCCTCGTCAGTCAGCTCCCTGTCACGCTGATCCGTGAGCGCGCCCCTGCGCGGGTCCTGCTCCCTGTTGCCCGCGTCCAGCCTCTCGCGCTGGTCCGCTGCCATTGCGTCCTGGTCGTTCTTGTTCCTGTCCACCTGGTACTCCTTCTGCCTGTTTGCGCTGGCAGCAGGGCTGCCGGGCACACCAGGTACCTGCCCAGGGGTGATGATGTCATGCGGTCAGGTCATGGTGAGATGCTGCGGTCCCGGCTGCTTAGCCGCCGTCGCGCAGTTTCAGGAAGGCCTTGACGAGGAGAAGCACCCGGCAGTCGATGCTGCGGGTGTCCATGGAGTAGCCGTGGGGCACCCCGGCCATGTCGAGCAGGTGGTGGACGTTGCGCGCGGTGTAGAACATCTCCCCGGCGTAGCAGGGGTCCGGGTCGGGGCACTGCCAGTTGCTGTTCACCAGCGGGTGCGGCTTGTCGAGGCCGTCCAGGACGCTCCAGTCGACCTCGCCGCGCGCCGGGAACAGGTCATCACTCACGCCTTACTTAGACGGCGCACCGCAGGGTGTTGTCCGGCACCATCTCGCAGTCGGCCTCGTGCTCGATGACGTACGGGGTGACCTTCCCGTCTCCCGTCGCCTGCGCCCCGCAGTCGCAGCAGGCGAGGGTACCGAACTTAGTCCAGTAGAGGGTCTGCTGCACCTCTGGCGGTCCTCTCCCGGTCCCTCCGGCAGAACATATATCACCATCTGCGGTCTTTAAACACCTAAAGAGCACTCGTAAGATGTTTTGTCATGATTCGTTTTATTATTCGCCCGATCTAGCGAGCCCAGGCCTGGAGCTGCCTGCGGACCTCGTGGTGGTTCGCCCGGGTCATCAGCACGCGCAGCTCCTCCTGGTACAGCACGGCCAGGCGGTGCGGGGTGGAGGCGCGCCAGCCGTCCCGGAGGGGCCGCATCGCGGCCTCGCTCTGCCCGTCGCTGACCTCGGCGTACATGTTCAGGCTTGCCCTGGCGACGCAGAACCCGGGCCAGTAGAAAAGGGACCCGCCCGGCTCCGCGACCGCCGACAGCATGACGCGCTCGACGGGGATCTCGTGGAGGCGGCAGAGCCCGTAGAACAGGGCCTCCCCGGGCGAGTTCAGCTCGATGTCGTCCTGGGCGACCCTGATCATTACCCAACCCACCCGTCTTCCGACCGATCCGCGAGCCACTTAACGGCGTCCTCGGCGCTGTCATGCCCGTCTTCCCGGGCGATCCGGTCGGCCTCTCTCCGCGACTCGGCGCTGAAGAGCCTGTCGGCCAGGGTCTCGTCGGTGTTCCCGTAACCTGTCGGGTAGTTGCCGTTATGGCGAATCCAGGGCATCTGCTTCCTCCTTGTCAGGCGCGTGCTCAGGTATGACAGGAGTTTATCAAGGAAAGCTGTAATAGCGAAAGCCCCAGCCGGAGCCGGGGCTTTCGCTAGCCCGGAACGTCAAGGCCGTGAGAACTTGAAGTACGGTCGGTAGCTCTCATTGAAGCCGGGCTTGTCGTACTGAACTTCCCACCCAGCGGCCCGGTAGACGGGCTCGACGTCGAGCAGGTGACGGTCGAATACCTCGTTCACGGAGATGCCGAGGCGGCCAGCGACCGCTTCCGCCACGTCATCCTGCATGACGGTCGCGGTGCGGCCGTCGAAGGCCAGGGCGATCAGGTCGTTGAACTCCTCGATGACGCCCTCTGGCAAGACGGCGGCCTTGTGGGCGGCGGCCTCGTCGGGAGTGATCGGGTTAGCCATTTCGGTGACCTCCTGGGGCTGCGGCGTGCAGTGGGCCTTCGCCCAGGCGGCGATCCCCGCGTAGTCGGGCGCGTGCTTAGGCATGACAGCAGGATATCAAGAAAGGCTGTATTCAGCTACCTGGACGAGCCCGTCCAGCTCCATCTGGCTGAGCTGGACGATGAAGCCGGGCGGGAAGAATCCCGGCCCGGTTACGAGGACGACACGCCCCCGGAGGCCCCGCAGGTGGCGTAGCTCGTGCAGGTAATGGGTGCGGCGCGGGTTCAGGTCGTGCCGATAGCAGTACTCCTCGAACACCCGGACACTGGGTGCGGCCACACCCGCGAGGAGAGGGCCTGGGCCGGGCGGGAGGCTCACTGACGGTGCGGCCGACCTGGGATCGGCGGCCGGACCTGCTCCTCCGCCGGCCTCCCGCCGACGAGCTGGGTGTGCTGTTGCTTGGCAATCGACTCCGGTGTGGCCAGGCCGGGACCGTCAGGGTCCCTGTAGACCAGCCGGCCTTCCGCTGCCAGGCGCGCCAGCACCCCGGGCCAGTCGGTGTCGCTCAGCATCTCGATGCCCAGCACATACCCGTCGGCGTCCACGTCGATCATCGTGGTGTCGATATTGTCGCCAACTGGGATGGTGCGGGCTACATCGCCCTGGCGGAGGCGGGCGTACAGGGCTCCGGTGCTGGTGTCGCGCTTAACCTCAGGCTTGTCCATGGCGATCAGGTTAGCTCCTGCAATGCAAAAGGCCCCGGCCGGAGCCGGGGCCTTCGCCTGCCTGGAACGTCAGGACTTGGTGATGCTCGCCAGGCCGCGCGGGTTGAGGATCGACATGGCGATCATCTCGTCGAAAACCCAGCCCTTCCAGAACGCCTCCACGTTGTGGTTTTCCTCTACGTCGAGCGAATAAAGAATCGGAAAAACTCCCAGGAAGTTCGGCTCGGGCGCGAGGAAGATCTTCGCCTGCGGCACGATGATGCTTCTCTGGATCTGGAACTCGCCGAAGCTGGTGATCGTCTCGCCTGCGACAACGCGGTCCTTGAACGCCCACCCGGTTTGGTTGATGTCCCACCTGAACATGTCCCTGTAGTCGAAGGGGTTGATCAGGATGCGGGCCGAGGGCAGCTCGTGCAGGTCGGTCATCGCGACCGCGCTGTAGAGGCTACCTGGAGTGAGGTAGCCGCTCGCCTCGGTGATGTTGTGGTTGGGGGTGACCACGTGGTCCGGCCGGGTGGCGTAGTCGGTGATCGCCGCCTGCAAGAGGACCAGCAGCCTGGCGTCCTCCTGCTTGAGGATGGCCTGCTTGGTCTCGTCCTGCGCCTGCTCGACCGCGTTGATCCGCAGGTAGAACAGGTCTTCCTTGCGGATCGCGGGGCGCGAGGCGATCCTGAAGAAACGAACCGGGATGCGCTTGCCCTCGAACGGGGTCACGCGGACCTCGCCCTCGGTGCCGCTCAGGATGTAGGCCTGGCCCAGGTCGTCCCAGACGTCGTACTCGACCGGGGTGCCCGGGGTCACCGGGTCCTCGACCAGCACGTTCCGGACGATGCCCTGGTACCGGAGCTTGAGCTGGATGGGGCCGACCATCCCTACGCCCAGCCGGCGGAAGCCGTGCATCTCGTCGCTCAGGATGAGCGCCATCTTCCGGACCTTGGCCTCGCGGGTCAGCGAGACCCCGTTGGTCCGGGCGCGGCGCGCCTCGATCTGCGCAACGTAGTCGTCAGACTTGCGCGATGCCACGCGGGGCCGGAGGCCGCCGCCGGGAGCCAGCGCCAGTTGCCCGCCGGCCGTAGTGGTCGCCAGCTCGGTCATGGTGTTCCTTCCTGCTTTCCGCGTGTCCGCGCTTAGTCCCTGACCGCCGTCAGCATGGCCGCGTCGTAAGGCGACAGCCCGCCGATGGTGAGCTTGGTGGAGGAGTTGACCTTCAGCAGCCGGGCCACCGGGGCGGAGATGGTGGTGCTCGACGACCAGGGGACGAGCATCCCCTGGTTGGAGGTCGCCGTGCTGACCCCGACGAGGTTCGCGCCGGAGCCGTCCACCGGGTCGGTCCAGGTGGCGGTGGCGTCGAAGGCGGGGGCGAGGATCTCGAACTCGGCGTCCGGGCCGAGTACCCACACCGCGAAAGCATTGATGCCGGCGTAGAGCAGCTCGTCGATGCCGTCGCCGCCGACGTACAGCGCGCCCAGCCCGTAGACCGGGACCGCTGCGGCGGTGACGTCGGAGCCGGCGTTGCCCGAGTGGGTGGACCCGGCCATCGTCTTGCCGCCCATCTGGACGCTGTTCGCGCCCGCCAGGGTCACCAGGTCGCCGCCCGTGCGGACGAAGCCCATGCCGGGCCAGATCGGGATAGCCCGCGTCCAGGCCGGGTCCAGGAAGCAGCTCTTCGGAGTTGCCTGCGTCCACGTGTAGAGCGGCCTGATCGTCCGCTTCACGTAGTCGTTCGAGAGGTACGTGCGAATCATCGGGCTCTACTCCGTGTCTGGTCGGCCGGGCCGTATGGCCCTCCTGCTATTCCTTCTGGGGCTCCGGGCGGAAAAGGCGTCGTCATGTCAGCGTCGTCGTGTCTGCCGAGAAAAGGGTGCTGAGCGCGGCGGCGGGGATCAGGCCGTACTCGGCGTCGGAGAGGACCACCACCGCGCCCGCCTTGTAGCGCAGCCCGTTGGGCAGCACGACGTTCGACAGGCCCGAGTGAATGGTCACCTGATGGCTCACGGTCCCTCCCAGGTACCCGGTCGCGGTTCCCCCCGCGCCTGCCGTGAGCGCGGCCTTCGCCCCGGCCGTGAGCGTCCCGAAGTCGGCGTCGGTGAGCGTGAAGGCGTCCCCGGCTGGGTGCCGGATGCCCTCGGGCGTCACCAGGCCGCCGTGCCCGGCGTTCACGGTCAGGGTGTAGGTCATCAGAGGAAGAGGTCCGCGCCGTCCAGGTCGTCCATGACGGCCGGGGCGTACTGGGCGGAGGCCCCCACCGAGGCCAGTGACGGGACCGAGCGGGCGGCGGTGCGCTGCTGCGGCGGGCGGGCGGCCTGGCGCTGCGGCGCGATGGCCGACAGGACCCCGATCTCGTGCTCGATCATCGGGGTGGACAGAGAGGCGTCCCGTTCGATCCGCTCGGCGACCGCCAGGTCCTCCCACTGGGCGAGCCCGGCGGTAACCCGCAGCCGGGCCAGGTGGATGGAGGCGTAGGTGCGCCGTGAGGCGTCCGCCTCGCTCGCCGAGGCCGCCCTCTGCTGGGGCTGCTGACCCTGCTGGCCCGGCTGCCGGGCGTCCAGCAGCCACGGGAACGCCGCGCCGTTATCGCCCTGGCCGCCGATGCCGGGGCCGTGGGCCTTCAGCGGGTCCGGGTCGATGCGGACGTCGGTCTCGATGCGCCGCTGCTCCAGCGGTACCCCGCCGTCCTGGCTGGGGTTGGTCCCCTGGACCGGCTGGGTGACGTCGACCAGGTTGGTCGCCGGGGGCGTCTGCACCTCGACGCCGGGGGTGATCGGTGTCGTGGTCTGCATGGCCGGGACCCGCGAGTTGGCCCCGGGCGTGGTGCCGGGCCGCCCCGCGTCGTCCATCGCCTCAGGGGCGAGCGCCTGCTCGGTGGTCTCCGACGGAGGCCCCTGCGGCGGGTCAGGCACCGGGCTGGCCGGGTTGAGGAGGTCCGCGTGCCTGAGCATCACCTGGCGGCCGATCTCGGCCAGCTCCCTGTCCACCCCCGCAGCCGAAGCGAGGAAGCTGAGCTTGGCCTCCAGGACCTCGTTACGGGCGCTCAGCTCGGCAATCCGGCGCGTCTGGGCCTGCGCGAGCGCGGCGGCCGTCTTACGGTCTGCTGGCATTTCCTTGTCCTCGTCTCCCTCGTCTTCCTCGTCCTCGGGCGTGCCGCCCTCGGCAGACGGGTCTTCTGACTCTTCCGGGGGCACCGCGCCCTCGTCGCCTTCCTCGCCCTCGTCGGCAGGGTGCAGCGCGGCCATCCCGCACGCCGGGCACGGGACTCCCGGCTGGGCGGCGGCGTCCGCCTCGAAGGTCGTGCCGCACGCCGGGCAGATCAGCTCCTCGGCGTAGGCCTGGCCTCCGTCCTCCTCGTCTTCCGGCGGGACGGCACCTGGCGGGGCTTCCTCGTCCTCTTCGGCTGCTGCCTCTTCTTCTTCCGCCAGGGCATCCGGCGGGAGCCCGTCGGTGTCCCCGGCCGGGACGGGACCGCCCTCCCCCTGGACGGTCGGCACCCCGTCAGGGGCGATCTGGTCGGGGTGGACGAGCTGCTCGTCGGCGTCATCGCCGCTGCCGATCTCCGCCTGCGCCTGGGCGTCAGGCTGCCCGGCACCCGGCTGGTCCGGTGGGATCTCGACGTTCCCCGAGTTGTCGAGCTGGTCACGTACCTCACTGGCCTTGCTGGTGTCCGGGTCCCTGAAAACCGACGGCGGGACCACGAATCCGCAGACCGGGCACCTTGAGCCTGACCAGACGTTGTGCTCACCGCAGACCGGGCACTCGTCCATCCGCAGCGTGTCCACCTGCGGCGGGACCCGCGTCTCCCCGTACGCGGTCCTGCGCCTGGACTGCGACGGGGGCAGCGAGTCAGACCCGCCCCACTGCCGTGTTCCCCGCAGCACCCCGGGCATCTCCGCGCCGGGCCGGAACCGCTGGTAGGGGGCCGACTGGGGGTCCGCGCACCCCACGCACAGGTGAGGGACCTGCGAGCTGCGCGGGCGGAACTGGTCGTCACCCATGCGCAGGTCGCTCGGCTCCATCATCGGCTCCCCGCACCCGGTGCAGAAGTCAGGCCGCTCCTGCCAGGACTGCACTCCCAGGGCGTTGAGGGACTGCCGCAGGTTCTCGTCCAGCGGACGGGAGGTCGCGCCGGAGATGGTGTCGCGCTGGTGCGCCCGGTTCCAGTGGCCGGGCATGGCGCTGTCTTCCTTCCAGCCGATCTTGCCGAGGCACCCCTGGCACAGCATCGGGATGGTCCTGCTGGCCGCGTGGCCGATCTCGCTGAAGTCAGAGCCGCAGTTCACGCAGCGGTCGCCGCCCTCCGCGAATGCCCCGTGGTAGTGCATGTTCTCCTCGGGGATGTCAGGGTGGTGCTGCCTGCGCCGTTCCTGCCAGCGGGTCCGGGAGTTCTCCCCGAGCTGGGTGCGGCCCTTCCCGCCGCCGCCCTTCGCCCCTGAGGCGTCCTCGGCGGCGTTCTTGCGGATCTGCACCAGCCAGGTGGCCGCCTGCACCTGGTGCGGCGCGATGTGCCTGCCGTAGTGCGCCGACAGCTCCTTCGACGCCTGCCGGTAGGCGTGCGCGACGTGCTCGTAGTGCTGGTGCTGACCGATCGGCATGCCGTCCTTCTCGGTGTCGGTCAGCCGGTGGCCGACGGCGACGGACATGGCGTGCCGGTCGACGACCACCTTCTCCTTGCCGGACCTGACGTCCTCCCCGGTGTCACCGCCGTGCTCGATCAGGTGGGCGAACGCCGCCGTCTTGGGGGCCTTCAGCACCTGGGAGTGGTGCTCCCCGCCGAGGATGCGGACGGCTGCCTTCTGGTGCACGCCCATCGCCCCGGTGCCGGGGCCGGGCGGGTCGCCGTGGAAGGCCCGGGAGGCGTTGAACAGGTTGACCGGCCACAGGGTGCGGACCGAGTAGGCGGACAGCACGCCGGCCCCCATGGCGGCGTCGCCCTTGCCCATCACCTTGGCGACGTGGTGCGCGTCGGAGTACCACCTGTCGCCCAGCGCCCGCTCGTCGTCGCTGGCCTCGTGGTAGGCGGCGACGATGTGGTGGCTGGAGACCGGGTTGCGCTTGAACCACTCGTGCTCGCCGCCCTCGGCCTTCTTCGCCGCCGACGTCCGCATCTCGTCGATGTCGGAGTCCGGGATGTCGTCAGCCGTGGGATAGGAGTCGCTCCTTGACCTGTGGGTCCGGGAGTGGACGTAGAACCCGTTGCGGTCCCTCTTCAGGCCAACCCCGTCGAACCGGGTGTCGCGGCCGTGCCCGCGCACCGGCTTCCCCTGGGGCCGCCTCCGGGCGCTCTGCGATTGCATCGGGGCATCCTCCGGGCTCCACTCACGGGCGGGCGCGGAGGGCTCGGTGCCCTCGTCCCGGTACCCTCTCTCGACTTCCAGCGGGTGCTGCTCGGTGCCGCCGGGGGCGTTGTAGCGGACGGGAGCGGGCTTGCCCTCGGAGACTCCGGTCCCGTAGTGCCCGATCGCGCAGTCGTTGCAGAGGAACGGCATCCCCTGGTTCTGCCAGTCACCGGCCGCGCTGCTCTCGTGCGGGCTGGTGAAGGAGTGCCCGCAGTTGACGCACCGGCCCGTGTCGGACGGCCACGGGAGGGCGGCCAGCCGCCGGGACGCGGTGAACGGGTCCGGCGGCATCATGTCCTCGTCTCCCCTCGGCCTGCGGGGCACGGGGCCGCCTTCGAGCTGCTCGTAGAGGCCGTGCATGTGGTCGCGCATCTGGCTGCGGGCCTGGTCGTACCTTGCGTTCGCAGCCGGGATGGAAGCGATCACGCCCTCCGGGTCAGCCGGCAGTGCCGGGTGATCACGTCGCATGCCGTCGTGGTGGTGCCACCCCCCGTTGACGTCCTGCTTGCGCATGTTCACCTTGACCTGCTCACCGCAGGCCAGGCAGTGGGTGCCGCCGTAAGCAGAGAGCGGGTACCTGCGCGCCAGGTCCTTGCGCTGGTCACGGTCGGCTGAGGCGGCCTTCGTCATGCCCCGGGCGTCCGGCTGGCCGAGCAGGTACGCCGTGGGGTCGGCGGGGTCCTCGACCAGCAGCGAGTTCTCGAAGAAGCTCAGCCCGGCGCAGACCTCGTGGATCAGCTTCTCCTCGACCTTGCCGGTGACCTTGTTGCGCTGCCGGATCTTCTTGCCCTTCATGGCGGGCAGGTGCTTGCAGTACTCGGCGGGGCTGGTAGCCCTGTTGCCGCAGGCGGAGCAGCGCGACCACTCGACGTCCACGCCCATCGAGGTGCGGTTCACCCGGCCGGCGAGGATCGCCTTGGCCAGCCGGGGGAACCGCACGGCGTCAACCTCCATAAGGCCCTCGACCCAGGTGTCCGGTGTCCCGTCCGGGTTACGGTCGCGGTGCAGGGCGACGGCGACGATGACGCCCCGCGCCCTCCGGTGGTTGGCGTTGTGGTGGTTGACGAAGACGGGCTTGCCAAGGAACGAGTGGTAGCCCTTCTCGATCTCGTCGGCCGGGAACGTGTCGTGGTTGTCGTTGGTCCGGCTGGAGATCATCCGGGAGCGGACATACAAGTAGCCCTGGCGCGGCTGGTAGTCGAACGCGACCCGGTGCGCGGCCTTCATGATCCTGCGCTCGGCGGTGCCGTCGGGCGCGGCCTGACGCCACGCCTCCAGCACCTCCAGCGTCGCGTACTTCCGCACAGGGTCCTCCCGGTCTGCTCTCCTCTTCCGGGGCAGCCGGAGGACCCGTTGCTCAATACAGCTTTTCTTGATATTCTCGTACCAGCGAACGCAGAGCAGAGGCGAAGCAGGGACACTGGAGGAGAAGATGAGCACGGAATCGACGGGCATGACGCTCGCGCGGAAGGTGCACGAGGCAGCCGCAGGGAAGGTCCACCACCTGGCCGCGTACCTGGTCGACGGGGAGCACCCGCTGACCGAGAAGGCCTACGCGGCGATCATGCAGAACCTGGCCCGGTGCCCGGTGCGGCCCACTCCGGAGGAGAGCGTGGCGTGTCACGAGGCGGGTGCCGTCATCGCCGACATCGCAGCCGGGTTCTACGCCACCCCGTCGGCGACGGGTAACAACGACCTGGACTTCTGGAAGGTCACCGAGGGCCGCAAGCCTGGCATGCGGTTCGTTAAGAGGGTCGTCGGGGGCGGGGACCAGAAGTGCCCCAAGCTGGTGGATATCTCACAGCAGCAGCAGTTCGCGGCCCTGAGGGCTATCCTCCGGGAAGGGATAGCGAAGGCCTCCGACCAGTACGCCGACAACCAGGGGCGCTGCAAGAAGTGCGGCATCCACCTCACCGACGACGACTCACGGGCGGCCAGGATGGGGCCTGTATGCCGAGGAGAGCGGTGACTAACTGGATCACGGCCGAGGTCGCGATCCTCGCGATGGTCCTCCTCGCGGCGCTGATGCCGGCCGAGGAGGACCTCCTCATTCCCGAGCGCCGCGACTGGGCGGGTACCTTGCGGCGCTGGGTCAGCCCGGCCGCCCGCAGGCTCCGTGAGGTCCAGGGGGCGCGGGAGGCCGACGCCTACGTGCAGGTGCTCACCCAGGCCGACCTGCCCAGCCTCAACACCAGGTTCAATACCGTGCTGCTGACCAGTTCGAAGCCGGGGCACGAGCAGGACAAGCCGCCGTGGGCGACCGCGCCGTTCGCGGCCTCGCCCGCAGGCCCTCCGATGGACAGGCCACGGCAGGCCGAGCGGCAGCCTCCCACTCTCGTCCGGGAGGCGGTGCTCCCGGCGATCAGGAACGATCTAGGGAGCTACCTGGCGCGGATTCCCGGGTATCCCGACGATTAGCCGCGTCGTCCAGAACGCCGGCCCGCTGGGACCTCCAGATCATCACGGCCCGCCACACCACGTTGAAGAACACCAGGGCCAGCGCGATGACCTGGAGCAGCTCCAGGGTCTGGCTGGAGACCCGGAAGTCGATGAACAGCCAGGACGGGAAGATCGCCCCCGCGATCCCGATCTCCAGCATGACGATGTTCCATCCCCAGGAACTCTCGTGCCACGGCCAGTAGAGCCGGGTCACGACCGGGAACAGGACCGACACGATGAAGCAGGCGTTGACCTCCCACTCGGTTATCTCGTGCAGCAGCAGGTACATCAGGTTGCCCGGTCCGCGCGCTGCTGGATCATCATGGTGATCGCCTCCGAGACGTGATTCCGCGCTCGCAGCTCCCGCAGCGGGATGATCACGGTCTCGCGCGCTTCCGCCAGGCGCTGCTCTGCTTCTTCCCTGGCCTCACGCGCCTCAGTCAGCGCAGGAGAGGCCGGGCAGTCCCTCGTGCGCCACCAGAACCGCATGTCACCCAAGCTCCTTGACTTCCCGGCCTGCTCCGGGGAACTCATCGTGCAGGGCGCGGAGGACGTCCCTGGCGGTCGCCCCGGCCAGGACCCCGGCCTCGGCCCGAGCGCCGTTGAGTTCTGCGACCCTCTTCCACTCATCTCGCTCTGCCTTCACCTCGTCAAGCCTTCCCCTGGGGACGACCTGCTCCGTCACCAGCAGGACGATGAAGACGATGATCGCCCCGCCGTTCTCCAGCAGCGTGATGAGGTCGCCTGTCGTCACTCGCCCCTCCCCCGTCCCACCGCTCCCGGATAAGGCCGGCGTCAATCCCACTGCTTCCGGGGTCAACCCAGGCTCCTATGCCACTCCAGGTAACGGCAGGCACGACCTCCCCCATGCGGCTCGCAAGGGTCCTGATGATCTCTTCGCCAGGTACCCCGGGAGCCTCCAGGAACACCCCACGTCCCTGAAAGGGGTCATCGGCGGCCATCTCCTCCCGGGAGCGCTCCGCCCACCAGCCGCTCACGCGAACATCACGTCGTCGTCGTATTCGTCCAGGCTGACGCCCCGCTTCCCCAGATCCTCATCGGCGTCCTCGTAGTGAGTGCCCTCCAGGCGCAGCAGGTCCAGGTTCCGGGCGCGGCTGCCGGCCCCCTCCCGGATCAGCTCGTCGGCCTCGGCCTGCGGCAGCGCGTCAGCGGTCTTGGACAGGTGCGCCCGCGCCGCCGCCGCGATGTCCCCGTCGGCGACCGAAGGCCGGGAGTCCCCGGCGTAGCCCCGCGCCGCCGCCGACCGCTGGAACGACGCCACGATGTCGTCGATCTGTCCTTGCGGCTGGCCCGCCGGGACCGCAACCTCGTCGGAGTCGGCCCCGCCCCCGGACCACTGCTGGTTCCCGATCGTCTGGATCGACGTGTCGTCTGGTGACAGGTAGTCGTCCCCCGATCCCATGCCGGGCTCCTGGCCGACGGGCGACGGCTGCTGCGCCTGCGGGGAGGTCTCCCGCCCCAGGTCACCCATCGGGGTGCCCGCCAGGTGATGGAGGTACATCCGGCGCGCCGCGCCGAACTCGCCGAGCGCGGCCGTGTCCTCGGCGGCCCCCTGGCCCTGCCCGGTTCCGGCGTCCCCGCCCCCGATCGTCCCGTCGGCCGCCGCCGCCGCCTCGATGTCGTCCCCGGTGGTCTCCGGCAGGGCCGGCTCCGGGTGGTCGTGCAGCTCGGCGAGCGCCCCGTCGAGCTGGGGCACCGCGTCCCGGTACGGGAAGGGGGTCCCGGCAGCCAGGGCCTCCTCCATCCGGATGCCGTTCGGGTCACGGGCGTTCATCGCGGTGGACGGGCCGGCTGTATTCGCGTGGTCGGTGTACCCGAACGTGCCCTGGTCCTCCGGCTGCCAGCCCTCTACGGCCGGCCAGTGCAGGTCACCTGGCACCGGCCGGGGCGCGCCCGGCACCAGGACCTGGTGGGCGGCGGTGTTGGTCAGCGGCATCTGCATGGCGCTGTTGTCCTGGATGCCGCCCCAGTTGTCGGGGTCCGGGCCTGCCAGGAAACCGTAAGAGCCGGGGTCCATGTCCAGGTTAGGCGGCGACGTCGCCCCGTACGGCTTCTGGGTGGGGTGCTCTGACACGTTCTGGCTGCCCCAGGAGGAGTTCGCCTGGTCAGCGGTGGCGCGCATCCCGGCCATCACCCGGAGCGCGCCGACCGCGCCAGGGTCTGTGCCGGCGCGCAGGAGCGCCACGGTGGCGCGTTCGGCCGGCGCGATGCTGCTCCAGTGGGGTGGCAGCGGCTCAAGCGGCGCGCTGCCCCCTGCGCCGGGGAAGTCCCGGTGCGGCGTGCCGCCGTACTCGTCGAGGGAGAAGCCGTGCTCCGGGCGGAAGGCAGCGGGCCAGCGTGCCTCTCCTGCAAGCCCGGACGGGGCGTCGTGCTGGTGGTTGAAGGGAAGCACCGCCCTGGCGCGGTGCTCCGCGTCGTGCCAGGTGCGCGCCCAGATGCCGCCCTTTTCCGGGTCTCCCATCCGGGTCAGGGCACGCGCCACCGTGTCAGGCGTTAGTCCGTGGTGGCCGATGATGTGCTGCGCCAGGTCCCGTGGCGCGACCGGCGGAATGTACGGCCATCCCTCCTGCCCCTCACGGTGCGCCAGGCGGTGCGCCACCGGGGCGCGCCACTGCTCGCGCCACTGGCCCGCGTGCGGGTCGCCCTCGTACGGCGGCATCGACTTGACGACCACGGTCTGCGGCGACCAGTGCGGCACCGCCGCGTCCGCGTCGAAGGAGCGGCCGAACATGCCCCGGCTCTGGGCCTCGAACTGGAGGGCCATCACGTGCGAGCAGGGCCGCCCGTTGTAGCCCTTCCTGGCCGCCGTCTTCTGGTGGAAGCTCGCCCAGGGGCAGCCGCAGGCCCAGTGCTGGATCGAGTGCCGCTTGCCGACCGCGCGCTGGATGCCGCTCTCGTAGGTGTCGTGATCGCCCCGGACCTCGCCGATCACCATCCCGGCCGAGGCGTGGACGATCCGGACGTGGCCCTGCTCCCTGATCCGCCGCGCCTTGGCCACGACGTCGCCCCATGACGCGGTGAACTCGAAGCGGAAGGACGGGCTCCCGGCGGCGGCGGTGAACATCGCCAGCGAGGCG
>Ga0265338_10003722_pt1 | contig 21212 bp, 20 predicted proteins | sample 42126metaG_FD_193579 | JGI IMG/M metagenome (GOLD analysis project Ga0265338, IMG submission 193579) | Rhizosphere microbial communities from Carex aquatilis grown in University of Washington, Seatle, WA, United States - 4-21-26 metaG | ecosystem: Host-associated > Plants > Roots > Rhizosphere... | reverse complement strand
GCGAAAAGGCACTCCCCCTCCCCTTGAGGGAGGGGGGAGGTCCATTCTTTTCGGCGCCCGCCGCCTCATAACGACCCGAGCGCCGACCGCGGTTCAATCGCGGGTTGTCTGGCATTGCATCGAAACCCCCTTCGCCATCCGGGCCGACCAGCCGCCGCCGGGGCTCGATCTCGGTTTCCGGTGACGGCGGCCAACATCTTGCTTGCTCTGGCGCCCGGCTCCGTTAATTCTCCGCACGGGAAACTGGACACGGGCCGCAGTTGGCGGTCTCGACCGAAAACAGGGAGTTCGCGGGAATGATTACACGTCGTGCAGCCGCCCGGCTCGCCGCCGGCACTGCCATCACGGCCGCTTTCGCCAGCGGCAGCCATTCAGGATGGGCGGCCGACAAGGTCGTCAAGATCGGCGTCGATCTGTCGCTCACCGGCGCGGATGCCGAGGACGCGACTCGGGTAAAGGACGGCATCATCATGGCGTTCGACGGCGCCAACCAGGGCAATGCCGTCCCCGGCTACACCTTCGAGCTGCTGACGCTGGATGACGGCACCGCCACCGCCGGCCAGTACGATCCGGCCCAGGCGGCGACCAACGCACGCAAGATGGTGTCCGACAAGGCGGTGGTCGCCGCGATCGGCCCACAGATGAGCGGCGCCGGCAAGGCGATGACCCCGATCCTGAGCCAGGGCAACCTCGCCACGATCACTCCCAGCTCCACCAACCCCGACATCACCAATCCGAAATTCGCCGAGCAATTCCGCCCGGCCGGCAAGCCGATCTATTTCCGCACGGTCACCACGGACGCCTTCCAGGGACCGAACATGGCCAATTTCATGATCGAGAAGTTGGGCATGAAGAACGTCTACGTGCTGGACGACAGCGGTGCCTATGGCGTGGGGCTGGCGGACGCCTATCAGGCACAGGCGGAAAAGAAGGGTGCCAAGATCCTTGGGCGCGACCGGCTTGACCCGAAGGCGGCCGACTACTCGGCGGTGCTGACCAAGATCAAGTCGCTCAACCCGCAGGCGTTGTATTACGGCGGAGTCGAGCAGGCGGGCGTGAAGCTGGCCAAGCAGGCCGCCGACATCCTGCCCAACGTCATCAAGGCCGGCGGCGACGGCGTCTACGGTGCCTCATTCTTGCTCGGCGCCGGCTTCCCGGCGGTCGAGGGTTGGTATGCCACCATCGCCTCGCCGCACCTGACCGGTGGCGACGAGAAGGCGCAGCAGTTCGTCAAGGCGTTCACCGGCCGCTTCGGCGTGGCGCCGGAGGACTACTCCATCACCGCCTATGATGCGGCGCTGGTGATCATCGACGCGGTGAAGCGTGTCGCCGCCAGCGGCAAGCCGGTCAACCGCGACACGGTGCGCGACGCGATCCAGACTGCGAAGGTGCCGACCATCCAGGGCGTCGTGTCGTTCGACGCCAACGGCGACCTGGCGGACCGCACCGTCAGCGTGTTCCAGATCAAGCAGGACAAGGCCGGCAAGCCGGACGACGTGTCAGCGCAGTATCACTACATCGACGTGGCGCCACAGGCGTGAGGCCAGCGCCCGCGTGTAAGGGCCGGGTGTTGCCTGGCCAACCACGAAGCGCGGTCGTGAGTGTAGCAAAGGCGTGGCTGGCTGGCACAATCCCCGGGCCGTGTGCCCGGGGACAGCGCCCGGCCATGCCACGGATCCCGTCGCACCGCCGCGCCGCGCGATGACCCTCACCGATCTGCTGCTGCAGCAGACGATCAACGGACTGAGCCTGGGCGCGATGTACGCGTTGCTCGCGCTGGGCTTCACCCTGGTCTACGGCATTCTGGAGCTTATCAACTTCTCGCATTTCAACGTGTTCATGGTCGGCTCCTTCATCGCGATGTGGGTGCTGCAAATGTTCGGGCTGACCGGTCAGGATGTGATCCTGACCGGGCTGCCCCTCGCCATGGTGCTGCTGATCACCTTTGCGGTCACCATGGTCGCTTCCGGCATGATCGGCGTGCTGATCGAACGGCTGTGCCTCCGGCCCCTGCGCAACGTGAAGGGGCCGGCGGCGATGATCACCACGATCGGCGTGGGGTACATCCTGTTCAACATCATCCTGCTGACCGTCGGGGCGGAGGCGCGGAACTATCCCAACCCGATGCCCGCGGTACGCCTGCACTTCGGCGGTGCGGTACTGGACGTCCGTGTGCTGATGATCTGGGGCGTCGCGCTTATCCTGATGGCGGGACTGTATTTGTTCGTGCAGAAGAGCCGCCTCGGCAAGGCGATGCGCGCCACCGCACAGGACGCCGAAGCCGCCCGCATGATGGGCGTGGAGGTGGATAAGGTCGTTGTCATGGCCTTCTTCCTCGGCTCCGCGTTGGCTGGCGCGGGCGGGATGATCTTCGGCCTGTACTATAATTTCACCAGCTTCATCATCGGCTTCACCGCCGGCTTGCGCGCCTTCACCGCGGCAGTGCTCGGCGGCATCGGCAATGTGCCGGGGGCGATGCTGGGCGGCCTGATCATCGGCTTGATCGAGGCGCTGGGTGGCCAGATCGCCGGCGCGTGGACCGACGTGATCATCTTCTCGATCCTCGTGCTGGTGCTGGTGTTCAAGCCGTCCGGGCTGTTAGGGCGCGTGGCGCCGAACAAGTCGTGAGGGGCGTTACCGGATGAGCAACGCACTCACTGTTCTGAAGCGGCCGTTTCTCTTGATCCCCGAACCGCGCCGTCGCCAGCTTGGGCTGGCGATGGTGATCGCCGCGGCGCTGGCGTTCCCGCTGCTGCACGACAACGATGCCGACATCGACAGCATGGCGAACGCCGCGGCCTATGCGACGCTGGCACTCGGGCTGAACATTGTCGTCGGCTTCGCCGGCTTGCTCGACCTGGGCTACGCCGCGTTCTTCGCGATCGGCGCCTATACCTACGGCATCCTGAGTTCGTTCCAGTTGCAACCACCGTGGACCGAGTTCTGGGAGCCGTTCCGCTGGCTGCACCTCGTGTCGCGCATCCCCGGCGACGGCGACAACTTCGTGGTGCATTTCACCCTGTCGTTCTGGCTGGCGTTGCCGCTGTCCGCCGGGTTCGCGGCGTTCTGGGGCGTGCTGTTCGGCGCGCCCACGCTGCGGCTGCGTGGTGACTACCTGGCGATCGTCACGCTCGGCTTCGGCGAGATCGTGCCGATCGTGGTGCGCAACTGGTCCGACCTGACCAACGGCGCCGCCGGCCTGAACGGCGTCGCGGCGCCGAGGCTGTTCGGCTGGAGTTTCGGAGTCGATTCCACGCCGTATTACTATGTCGCCATCTGCATGGTGGCGCTGCTGATCTTCATCTCCATCCGATTACGCGACTCGCGCATTGGCCGCGCCTGGATGGCGATCCGCGAGGATGAGATCGCCGCCGCCGCGATGGGCGTGAATCGCACCCAATTCAAGCTGCTGGCATTCGCCATCGGCGCCGCGTTCGCTGGCATGACCGGCGTGTTCTATGTGGCGAAGTTGCAGACCGCGACACCGGAAATGTTCGGCTTCCCGGTCTCCGTCATGATCCTGGTGATGGTCGTGTTCGGCGGCATCGGCAGCGTGTGGGGCGTCGTGCTGGGTGCCTTCATCCTGCAATTGCTGCAGTCATGGTGGTTGCAGGACCTGACCGAATGGCTGCACGCGCTGGGCCGTCTGGTGGACAATGGCTGGCTGCAACGGGTCGATCTGGTGCCGTCGATCGAGTTGATCTTCGGCTTCATCCTGGTCGGCATGATGCTGTTCCGCCGCGACGGGTTGATCCCGGCGACGCGGCCACAGGCGGCGCTGAGCTTCGACCAGCAGCACGCCGAGGTGCGGCGCGGCGGCTTCACCGACCTGAAATTGCAAGGCCTGGGCGGCGACGTTCGCACCGGCGCAGCGGCGCTGGAAATCTCCGGCGTGACGGTGCGCTTCGGCGGGCTGACTGCGCTGAATGCCGTGGACATCGTGGTGCCGAATGGCGGCGTGGTCGCGGTGATCGGGCCGAACGGCTCCGGCAAGTCAACGCTGTTCAATGCAATTACCGGGCTGGTGCCGGTGGAGTCCGGGTCGATTCGGTTCCACGGCGAGGAGATGACCGACCTCGCGCCGCATGAGATCCTGGCCAAGGGGATTGCGCGCACCTTCCAGAACCTGCGGCTGTTTCCCAATTTGACGGTGATGGAGAACGCGCTGATCGGCCAGCATGCGCGGCTGACCACCGGCGTGTTCAAGGCCATCTTCCGCCCGCCCGCGACGCGCGCGGAAGAAGTGGGCGCTCGGGTCTGGGCGATGGAGGTCTTCGCCATCTTCGGCAACCGGTTGACGCCGCGCGTCGGGCAGATGGTCGCCGGATTGTCGTATGCGAACCGCCGCCGGATCGAGATCGCGCGCGCCCTGGCATCGCGTCCCCGCATCCTGCTGCTGGACGAGCCGACCGCCGGCATGAACCCGGCCGAGACTCTGGAGTTGGCAGAGCAAATCAAGAGTTTGAACGGGTTGGGGCTGACGGTACTGCTGATCGAACACAAGCTGGACGTGGTCACCACGCTGGCCGACACGGTCTATGTGCTGGACCACGGCGAGGTAATTGCGCAAGGCACCCCCGCCGAAGTGCGCCGCGACGAGGAAGTCCTGCGCGCGTATCTCGGCCGCAACGCCCAAGCTGCCGCGGCCGGAGTCACAGTATGATTAACCTCTCCCGCTACGTGGGAGAGGTCGAGACGCGCAGCGGCGAGGGTGAGGGTAATCGGGCCGCACGCCGCGTACCTTCTCTCGCTCTCGCCGGAGAGGACCCATGTTACTAGAATTCCAACACGTCGACACCTACTACGGCGACCTGCACGTCCTCAAAGACGTAAACTACGCCATCAACGAAGGCGAAATCATAGCCCTGCTCGGCGGCAACGCGAGCGGCAAGTCCACCACGATGAAGACCATCATGGGCGTGGTTCGCCCCACGCGCGGCCAGGTGATCTACCAAGGCACGCCGATCGAACGCCTGCCCACCGCCGAGCGCGTGCGCCGCGGCATCGCCCCGGTGCTGGAAGCGCGCCGCCTGTTCCCGCGCATGACGGTGTTCGAGAACCTCGAGATGGGTGCCTATCTGCGCAAGCGCGGGGCTGAATTCGACCAGGACCTCGACCGCGTCTACACGTTATTCCCGCGCGTCAAGGAACGCCGCACCCAGATCGCCGGCACGCTGTCCGGCGGCGAGCAACAGATGGTGGCGATGGGACGCGCGTTGATGGCGCGGCCGAAGCTGCTGTGCATGGACGAACCGTCGATGGGCCTGGCGCCGATCTTTGTAGAACAGGTGTTCGACATCATCCAGGAGATCAATCGCCAGGGCACGACGATCTTCATGGTCGAGCAAAATGCCAACATGGCGCTATCGATCGCGCATCGGGCCTATGTGTTGCAGACCGGCCAGGTGGTGCTGTCCGGCACCGCAGCCGAGTTGCGGCAAACCCCGATGATCCGCGAGGCCTATCTTGGCGAAATGCAGGTGGCGGCTCCGTCGGCTGCGTAGTGTTCCGATCCTGACGTTTCGAGCCCACCGCTCAGGCGTCATTGCGAGTTGACCACCGGCCTGGCGGCCGACCCGCCCTGGATGAAACTGTTGTGTCGCCGGGGAGAGAAAGCACTCCCCCTCCCCTTGAGGGAGGGGGAGTGCTTTGTTTCTTGCCAGCGAAGCGAAGCAATCTCCCGTGCGCGTTCGTCCGATCTCTCGAGGGAGATTGATTCACTTCGCTAGCAATGACAGGGTTGGCCGCGGCGTCGAACCGCCAGGCACTGCACCAGCGCGCCGCAACAGGACCTGTTTCGTTCTGATTTTCCGTGACTCGCCCATCCCGTCTGGTTAGTTTTGCCATTAAGCAAAACCAGGGGAGGATGACGTGGCCGATCCCGAAACTGGACATTGGGTTCCGCCCGAAGGCTACACGCTGTGCGAGGGTGAGTGCGGTGACCCGGTCGCGACCGGCGCCCCCAAGACCGTCGCCGAGTGGAAATGCGATGAAAGCGACAACTGCAAGCCGAAAGGCGAGCACAAGTGCGCCTGCTACCTGGTGCTGGTGCCGCCGCGTAGCAAGCATGTCGAGATCCTCGCCAAGCCCGGCTCGACATGGACTGACGAGACGCTGCCGCCTGGTTGGTCAATCGCCTGTGTATGCCTGCATGAAAACAAGGATGCCAAACCGCCGCCGCCACCGCCGCACCAACTAACGCCGCCGGCCGGATATTCGCTGAGCACGGCATGCGGCGACTGTGGCAGGCCAACCTACAATGCGACCAATCGCACTTGGTCCTGCGTCAATCTCGCTGCCAATGCCAATCCGGGCTGTTTCCTGGTTGAGGTGCCGCGGACCGGCAAACATGACAAGCAGATCCACTTGCTCGCCGGGCCGGGGCTGCCGAATCAGGACATCCACGAGAGCCACCTGCACAAGGACTGGGACGTGTTCTGCATCTGTCTGAGGTACTGACCGCCTTGGCATAGGGCGGCTGGCTGGCTAGAAGGCGCGATGACCTATCTTGCCCCGGGCCGTCGTGCCCTGTTCGGTTTGTTGTTGGCCGCCGTGGCGGCGCCGCGTGCCTACGCCGCTGATCCGTTGAGCCTCGGCCTCCTGCACACGCTGTCCCCCGCGCCATTCTACATCGCGCAGGAACGCGGCTACTTCCGAGACGAGGGCATCGACCTGACATTCCGCTTCTTCGAAGCCGCGCAGCCGATCGCTGCGGCAGCGGTGTCCGGCGACATCGACGTGGGCGTGACTGCGCTGACCGGCGGCTTTTTCAACCTCGCGGAGAAGGGCACGCTGAAGGTGATCGGCGGCGCCATGCACGAGCAGAAGGGTTATGCAGGCTCGGCGATTCTCGTGTCGAACAAGGCGTTCGATGCGGGCCTCACGACGCCGGACAAACTGACCGGGCACAGCTTCGCCATCACGCAGTACGGCTCGTCGTTTCACTACATGGTTGGCCGCATCGCCGAAGCCGAGCATTTCGACGTCAAGACCGTCAGCCTGCGGCCGGTGCAGCAGGTGCCGAACATGATCGCCGCGGTGCAAAGCGCGCAGGTGGACGCGACGATCGCCATTGCTTCGCAGGCCAGGCCGCTTGCCGCGAGCGGACAGGCGCACATCATCGGCTGGGTCGGCGACATCGTGCCGTATCAGATCACCGCGCTGTTCACCACCGACAAGATGATCGCACAGCGCGCCGATCTGCTGCACCGCTTCGCTCGCGCTTACCAGAAGGGAGTGGCGGATTATCGGGAGGCATTCCTGCGGCTCGACGCCACTGGCAAACCGATTGTCGATGCGAAGACCGACGCGGTGGTGCCGCTGATCGAGAAATACGTGTTCACCGGGGATCCGCACGCACGCGAAAAGATCCTGGCGGGTGTTGGCTATTACGACGCCGGCGGCGCGCTGGATGTGGCGGACGTTAGCGAGCAATTGCACTGGTTCAAGGCGCAGGACATGGTGAAGGGCGAAGCCGACGCGACCGCGGTGATCGACACGCAGTTCCTGCCGACGCGATGAGCGATGGCCTGCGCCTGGTTTTGCGCGGGGTCTGCCACGCCTATCGCGACCTGTCCGTGTTGCAGGACATCGAACTGGTCGCCGAACCGGGCGAGGTGCTGGTGCTGGTCGGACCCTCCGGCTGCGGCAAGTCCACGTTGCTGCATATCATGGGCGGCATGTTGTCGCCCTCCGCCGGCACGGTGCAAGTTGAAGGCGCAGTCGCCGACGATTGCCTCAATCCGCTGACCTACGTGTTCCAGGATTTCGCCTTGCTGCCGTGGCGCACAGTGGCCGGCAACGTGTCGCTGGTGCTGGAGCAACGCCTGTCGCGTGCCGACCGCGCGGCGCGCGTGGCCGAGGTATTGGCGCTGACCGGGCTTACGGAATTTGCTCATGCCTGGCCGCGGCAGTTGTCCGGTGGCATGCGGCAACGCGTCGGTATCGCGCGCGCGTTGGCGGTGCGTCCAGCGTGTCTGCTGATGGACGAGCCGCTATCCGCGCTCGACGCGCAGACACGCGACCTGCTGTTGGAAGAGTTCGTCGCGATGATCGAACGCGCGCGCACCACGACGGTGTACGTGACGCATAACCTGGCAGAAGCTGTGCGTCTGGGTCAGCAGATCGTCGTGCTGTCACGGCGGCCGGGGCGGGTGCGTGAGATGATACGCATCGATCGTCCGCTGGCTGGCCGTTCCGCCACCGATCGCGATCTGTTGCAGGTGGAAACAGCGTTATGGCGGCTGATCCGGGACGACGCCGCGGCAGCGGAACGGGAGATCGAGCATGCGCCGCATTGACGGCCCCGTGCCGTTTCGCGGCGGCGGTTTTTCTCCCCGCGATCGCTTCTGGGCAGCGGCCGCGACGCTGATCGGCGTGGTCACGCTATGGCAACTCGGCTGTTCCGCCGGCGTGGTCCCAACGCTGTTCCTGCCGGCCCCGGTCAGCATTGCAATCGAGTTGTGGCACCTGACGGTGAGCGGCGAATTGTGGAAGCACCTGTCGGCATCGCTGCTGCGGCTGGCGATCGGCTGGAGCGTCGGCACGGTGTTCGGCATCGGCATGGGGATCTCGGTGGGATTGTGGTCGGCGCTGCGATCGCCCGGCATGGCGGTGGTATCGGCGCTGTTCCCAATTCCGAAGATCGCCCTGGTGCCGCTGTTCATCATCTGGTTCGGCATCGGCGAGGGTTCGAAGATCATTACCCTGGCGTTTGGCGTGTTCTTTCCCACGGTGATCGCCACGGCCGGCGGCGTCGATAACGTGCCGCGCTCGCTGATCCGCATGGGGCAGAGCTTCGGCCTGTCCACCGGCGCAATCGTGCGCAATATCGTGCTGCCCGGCGCGTTGCCGGCGATCCTGTCCGGCTTTCGAGTCACCGTCTCGATCGCGATTGTGCTGTTGGTGGCTGCGGAAATGATCGGCGCGGAGCAGGGGATCGGGGCGTTCGTATTGTCGGCGGGCAACCTCTACGACACCGACGCGCTGATGGCCGGCATCGTCGTGCTATCGGTGATCGGCCTGGTGCTCGCCTGGGTGATCGGGCTGCTGGAGCGCGCGTTGTTGGCGTGGCGGTGATGCGGGTTGCGGTTGTCCCGGCAACGTGCTGCGATGACCGGCAGGAGGAACCAACATGGCGCGGCTCGAGGACATTCCGCAACCGACCCGCGACGCGGTGGCCAACCTGCCATGCCGGTCGTTCGACACGCATCCGTTCGTCGCCGGTCCGCCACTGGCGCAACGACGTGTCGCGATCCTTACCAGTTCGGCGTTGATCCGGCGAGGCGACCCACCGTTTCCGTTCGGTAGTGGCGAGGCCAGGTTCATTCCGGCGACGACACCGGCCGGTGAACAACTGGTCAGCCACGTATCGATCAATTTCGATCGCAGCGGTTTTCAGCGCGACCGCAATGTGGTGTTTCCGCTCGACCGGCTGAATGAACTGGCGACGCAGGGCGTGATCGGCGGAGTGGCCGACACGCATTATACAGTCATGGGTTCGACGGATCCTGCGGCGATGCTCGGGTCCGTCTCGCAGATTGCAGGGCAATTGCAGCAGGAGCGCATCGATGCGGTCTTGCTGACCCCTGTCTGACCGCTTTGCACGCGCGCCGTGAGCGCGCTGGCCCATATGCTGGAAAGTCGTGGCGTCCCGTGTGTGGCGATCGGGGCGGTTCGCGTGCAGATGGAAAAGACCCAGCCGCCGCGTGGACTTTTCGTGCCGTTCCAATTGGGTCGGCCGCTTGGTGAGCCGGAGAATGTCGCGTTTCAGCAGCGTGTCCTGCTTCAGGCCCTCGGGCTGCTGGAGCGGACCGATGGGCCGGTCATTCTGGAGGATTTTCCCGACGATCCGCCAGGCTGGCTGGACACGCATGGCTGGGTGCCCCCGTCGTTACCAGACTTCGGCACGCCGGCCGATCCCGCATCATGGCGCGTGGGTTTCACGGCAGAGTTGGATGCGTTGCAACCAGTATGGGAACGAGCGCGTGCGCGGTTCGGTCGCAGCACGGTTGGCTTGAGCAGAGTGGCGAGGACGGAGTGGCCTGCGTTGGCGGCGGCTTTTGTGAATGGTGAGTTGCCGATTGTTGCCGGGCACGACACCGCTGCACTGGCACTGCGATTCCTGTGCGACGACATCAAGGCGTTCTATGGCGAGGCAGGTCAGGCGGACGGTCCGGCGCCGGCCAGTCGGCAGCTTGACGCGTGGTTCTGGCGTGGGACGCTGGCGGGGCGCTTGTTAGTCGCGCTGCGGACCGCTGCCATGGCGAGCGGCAATAACGCGATGAAGACGGTTGGGGGACGGTTCTTCGTACCGGCGCCGTGGCTACCCGGATAGTTGGTGTTCCGGTCAGCACCGGCCGCCCGTCAATTCGGCCAGCACCTCCGCAACGGGTCTCGGATCAACGCAACGCGGTGATCATTTCCCCGCCTCCTCATGCAGTGCCCGAGTGAACGCATCCAGCGCCTGCGCGACATCCGCCGCATCGTGCGCCAGCGACATGTACATCTTCGAATCGCCCTTCAACACGCCGCTGTCGCGCAGCCGCCGGTTGAAGCGGCGCATCATCTCGGTGTCGGCACGCAGCGTGGCACGGTAGTCGGGGATGTCGCCGGTGGCGAAGAACACGTCGAACAGCGGCGGTTCGCCGATCACCTGGCCGGGCAACCCGGTCTCACGCAACAGCCCTGACAGAGCGTCCATCAGCTTGCGCCCTGTCGCGAAAACCTGCTGATACACACCGGGTTTCTTCAACACAGCCAGAGTCGCCAGCCCGGCCACCGCGGCGATCGGGTTGCCGGAGAGCGTACCGACCTGCGGCAGGAACCGGTCTTCCCCGGCCTTCGCGCGGTCGAACAATGCCATGACGCTCGCCGGTCCGGCGATCGCCGCCAGCGGGAACCCGCCGCCAATGATCTTGCCCAGCGTGCACAGGTCCGGCACCACGCCGTAATATTCCTGCGCGCCGCCATAGGCGAAACGAAAGCCGGTTACGATCTCGTCGAAGATCAGCAGCACGCCGGCATCCTGCGTCGCCCTCCGCAGCGCCTCCAAAAAACCCGGCTTTGGCGGCAGCAGGCGCTGGAACGGCTCGACGATGACTCCGGCCAACTCGTTGCGATGCTCGTGGATCAGGCTCGCGGCCATCTCGGCGTCGTTGAACGGCGCGACGATCACGTCGTCGCGCACGCTGCGGCAGATGCCGGCTGAACTGGGCTCCGCCTGCGGGAAATTGCCCTGCCCCTTCGGCGTCCAGCTCATCAGGCTGTGGTCGCCCATGCCGTGGAAGCCGCCCTCGAATTTCATGATCTTGTCGCGGCCGCGATACGCACGGGCGACGCGCATTGCGAACGCATCCGCCTCGGTGCCCGACGACACAAATCGGATCTGTTCCGCACACGCCACAGCATCGACCAGCTCGGCGGCAAGGCGGATGCCGTATTCGTTGTTGGCGAAGAAGGTGAAGCCGCGGTCGAGCTGTTCGCGCACGGCCGCCACCACTTCCGGATGCCCATGGCCGACGAACATTGGGCCAGACCCGAGCAGAAAATCGACGTAGTCTCGGCCTTCGATATCGGTGACGCGGCCGGCATGGCCTTCGCGAATGATGAGGTCGCCGGCGAGGTTGCCGAAACTACCGGCCGGCAGCACGCGGCTGGCCAACTCCATAACCGATTCCTGGGGCACATCCATCATCCGTCCTCCGTCTGTCTGATGCGGCGACAATGCATGCCGGAGCGGTGCGCGCAAGCCGTGCCGAAACGGCAGGAGGGGCGTTGGCGGCGACGCTGCGATGTCAACGCCAGGCAGGCCGCGGTCATTGTGCGGCCAGAGCGGCGCGGATTTGTCCTGCGCCGCGCATGGCCGGCGGCCATGCCGCGCCGCGACGCCAGCGCCTGGTCAAGCGGAGCGACACCAGGCTGGTGCCGACCAGTCCGATGGATGTCGGTTCTGGGGCAGAGAGAATCTCCAGGGTGAAGCCGTCGGCGTCAACGCCGCCGCCTCAGGTCCAGACATCGGTACCGCCGGTGACTCCGACGCCCGCGAGTGTGTTGTCGACGGTCGCGGTGCCGGTAAACGCTGTTCCGGAAACATAGTCGTCCGGCACGAAGATGGCCCCGAAAGGGGGGTGATTCCGAACCCCTCGCCGGTACCGCTGTTCCAATCGGCTCCCGCTCCAGAGCCGAAGGAGCCCGGAACGATCCGCGTATCATCTCGGGCGGATGATCTGCTTTCCAGAGCTCCTCCTGCACATTATTGTTGACGTTGGCGGTGACAAGAGATGGCGGCTGCCTCGATCCCTTCGACGCCGGAACTCGTCTGCGTCATAGTAATTTTGGCACCAGTGTGGAGAACGACCGGTCTTGAATTTTGGATTGCAAGGACTCATTTCTTGCAATATGGTGCGGCGATTCCGCTCTAGATATGCCGACTGCTCGAGGGCAACGAAATCAATGAAGGGAGAAACAGCATGAGAGATTGCATGGTTTCCCAAATTTGCAGAGTTGCCGCAGTAGTCATGCTATGCTGTGCCGCATCACCTGTCCTTGGACAGAAAGGCAGCTCTGTTTGCCCCACTGCCGGAATCACTGTGACGATTAGGACTGCGTCAGCTATTGAGGTTGTTAATGTCTATCATGGCGCGGACCCGGCCGACCCTGTAGTCTGCCTTTTGACACAAAGCACGGGAGGAACAAGCGGTTCTGACCTGCGTAGACTTTATAATATCGTAGATGCGAAAACCAACGACACACCCGAGGTACGAGCCGCGCTGCAAGCCTTCGTTTCCGGTCGGATGGATCCGGTCAGATTTACTAACACACGAATGTCTGGCAACGGAACGGGTCCGTACACTTACGAGAATACTCTCAGGCGCGCGGGACATGAGATTATTTCTGTTGCCGGCAAAGCTATCGATGCCGACATCATCGATCTGTCGATATCTGTCAACGGCATGACCGGCACTGTTAGATTATGGTCCGACCCTCTGAGCCGACTGATTGTTAAGAGTGACGCCGGAGGAGGCAGCTTCTTCCCCACGAGCTCCACTTGGCAAGCGATTTCGATCACTTCAAAATAGGTCAGCCGTGAACCTGAGGAGCGCTGAGGCGAGCAGACGGCAGCAACCTGTTCTATAGTGTAGCGTTCCCGACGCTTCGATAATGCTTCTGGCACACTTGAAAGGCCGCCGCGACGCGTCAGTCCGCAAGCAGATTCACCACGAAGATACAAAGAAACGAAGACCATAAATCTCAGTGTCTTTGTGTCTTCGTGGTGGATCTGCTTGCGGACTGACCGAGGCCGGGATCGAAACGAGAGAATCACCACACTAGCGCGTCATTAGACTCATGCCCGATACCATGTAGGTCGCGGCATTGATTTTCGCCTTGGCGCTGTTCGTCCTCGCTTCGCCGCAACCCGCCGCGCTTCCTCCAGCGCCGCGCGCGCCTACGTGATAAGCCCATCGGGCTCGTCGAACAGCCGCTCCGGCGCGCGCCAAAAGTTCAAGTCTATGATGCAGCCCTTCTTTTCATAGCTGAGAGGCGGAGACGACTCGGCTTCCTTGAAGGCCGACCGGTTGTGGTCGTCAACCCGGAGGCAGAGCATGTTGTCGTCCACCATCCCGAACATCAGCCCGTCGAAGAACACGCCGGTCTTGCCGAACATGCGCCACATCGTGACACGGCCAAGCGGAGCGAGTTGCTCGCGCAGGAACTCGGCAAAGCTGTCGCTGGCAACCAATCCCCCACTTTTGCCCCTCTTACGGCTCTCTACGATCAGATTGTTACGTACTGTAATATTCTCCGACGCCCAAATCCATGCGTCCCCCGCCGCCGCAGCCGCGATGCGAGCCGGTCATTGCGCCTGATACCGCCGCGGGATCAGCAAATTCGCCAGTCCGGTCAACCCGAGAGTGGTACCCATCAAGATGAAAGCGATGGCGCCCGCGAACGGCCAGTTGTTGTCGCTGTTGAACGCCCAGAACAGTAATGGCGCCATCATCTGGAAGCGCGGTCCGCCCAGCAGCACCGGTGTGGCGAAGGCGTTCATGCACAGGATGAAGCACAGCACGCCGGCGATCGCCACTCCCGGCACGGCCAGCGGAAACACGATGCGCCAGAACGCGCGTGACGGCGCGGCGCCCATCGATGCCGCGGCTTCCTCCAGCCGCGGGTCGATACCTTCGAACACGCTTTGCAACGTCAGCACTGTGAACGGCAGGACGATGGCGATGATGCCGGCGATCACTGCCGACTCCGAGTACATCAGGTTCACTGTTCCCATGTGCAGCACATCGCGCGATACGATGTCCAACATGCCGCCACGCGCGAACAGGATCATCCAGCCGGCGGTGCGCGTGGTGGATCCGATGAACAGCGGCAACACGGTCAGCACTACCAGCGCCGATTTCCAACGGCTGGTGCTGCGCGCCAGGCGCCACGCCATCGGCAATCCCAGAGCCAGGCACACGATGGTTACGATGACCGAGACGCGGATCGTGGTGACCAGCACGTTCCAGTAGAACGCATCTTCGAAAAAGCGCAGGTAGTTCGCCGGCGTCACCGCGGCGATCATCAACTCGTTCGGGTCGTAGCGGTTGAAGCTGTCGCGCGCCAGGATGGCCAGCGGCGTGACCAGCATCAACAGCATCATCAGGCTGGCGGGACCAAGCAGTGCAAGCGCCGCGCCAGCCTCACGGCGTTCAGGCATGCTGGATGTTCTTCAACCACCAGTCGTTCATATCCGGAACCATCTTGGATATGACTGAGTAATCCGGCGGTACCAGCTTCGGTGCGGGGGCGGGCAATGCCAGTTGATCCCCCACCTTGCCGGACAGCGGCGCGTCGTCCACCGTCGGCAGATAGCCCATATGCGCGGCAAACCCCTGCTGCGCCGCCGGCTCCAACATCGCATTCATGTATTTGAACGCGGCGTCCTTGTCCGGCGCGTTCTTTGGGATGACCATGCCGGACACGTACAGCACCGAGCCTTCTTTCGGGAACGCGCCCTTCACCGGCACGCCGGCATTCTGCCACATGACGGAACGTGCCAGCCAAATGACCGCGACGGTGATCTCGCCCGACTTGAACGCGGGCGCGAACGCATCCGTCTCGGCATAAAGCCGCAGGCCGTTGTCATTCAACTTCAGCAGGAATTCCTTCGCCTTTTCGAAATCCGTGGTGGTTCCGGTTTGCAACAGGCTCGCCGCCATGATCAGCCACTGGTTGCCGCCTTGGCTGAGCACGCCGACCTTGCCCTTCCATTTCGGATCGAGCAAATCGGCGAGGCTTTGCGGCGGTTCCTTGACGGTCTCCGTGTTGTACACCAGGACCTGAGCGCTATAGATGTGCGGCACGAATGCGGGCGTGCGCAGGTTCGGATGTACATGCTTCAGGTTGGGTACTTTCGTCTCGTCGAGTTGCTCGACCAGGTCTGCATCGGTGACGCGAAAGCCCTGCAGCGCGCCGACGCACGCGATATCCTGCGTGCCGCGCGGCAGCTTCTTCTGCGCGTAGATTTTGGCAACGCGCGGCACCTCGTCGCCGACATCCTGCACGACCTCGATGCCTGCCGGCTTCAGGATCGGGTCGTCGATGTTCTCGCGCAGCAGCCGAGCGTAGTCGCCACCCCAGGTGCCGACGACGCACTGGTCCGCGGCCTGCGAACGCCGCGACAGGATGGCCGGCGCAGCGAGCAATGTCGTGCCGGCGAGCAGGGTGCGGCGTGACAGGATCAGGCTAGGCATGGTTGATCTCCTCCAAAGTGACAGACGCCGTCAGCGCCTTTTCATCCGCGTCAAACAAACGTTCCGCATCCTGCTCCCACGCCAGCGCAACGCGTGTGCCGGGAGCGTGACGTTGCACGGCATCGCGGCCCAGCGCCGGGCCGCGAGTCAGCACCGTGGTTTCCGGGCCAAGCCGCACCACATGCTCCACCACGGAGCCGAGCCAGGTGCACAGCGCGACCTCGCCTTCCGCGCGTGCGTTACCACCCGGCGCCAGCAGATGCACGCTATCCGGCCGCACCGCCAGTGTCGCTGTGCCATTCCCGACATAGCGTCCCGCCAGCGCCATCGTGGTGGCGTCGCCCAGCACCAGATGCCGGCCGCCATCGAGCCGCCCGGTCAGGATGTTGCTGCCACCGATGAAGCGCGCGACGAAGGGATTGTCGGGCCGGGCGTGGATCGCTTCCGGCGCGCCGATCTGCTGCACGCGGCCTTCGTGCATCACTACCAGGCGATCGGCCATCGCCATCGCCTCGGTCTGGTCATGTGTGACCATGATCGTGGTGATCCCGCCGGCGCGTTGCAGAATACGAATCTCGCGCGCCATCTCCTGCCGCAACGCAGCGTCGAGATTCGACAGCGGCTCATCGAGCAATAGCAGCCGTGGGTGGATTGCCAGAGCGCGCGCCAATGCGACGCGTTGTTGCTGGCCACCGGAGAGTTCGCGCGGCAGGCGTGCGGCCAGCTCTTCCAATTTCACCAGACGCAGCATCTCGGCAACGCGTGATTCGGTGGCGGCGGCGGTCGTGCGCCGCATTTCCAGACCGAACGCGACGTTGCGCGCGACGGTCAGATGCGGGAATAGCGCGTAGCTTTGGAACACGATGCCCATCTCGCGCCGATGCGGCGGCAGCGCGGTAATGCTGCGGCCGTCCAGGCGGATATCGCCCTCGGTCGGTGTTACGAAGCCCGCGATCAGACGCAGCGTCGTGGTCTTGCCGCAGCCGGACGGGCCGAGCAATACGATCAGCTCGCCAGGCTCCACCTCCAGCGTGACGTCGCGCACCACGGCATGCGCGCCGAAATGCTTCGTCAGGCCCTGCAATGTCAGCGCCGCGGAGCCGTTCATCGGACCACCCGGCCCAGGCGCATGAAGCGGTCCAGCACTAACAGCAGCGCGGCGATGCCGACGGTCTGCGCCACGGCAACGGCGGAGACCAACGGATCGATATGATATTCGAGATATTGCAGCACCGCGACCGGCAGCGTGGTGACGCCGGGGCTGGTCAGGAACAGGGCAAGCTCCAAATTCTCGAATGAGATGACGAAGGCGAACAGTGCGCCGGCGATAATGCCGGGCTGCATCGCCGGGAGTGTGACACGCCAGATCACCCTAAGCGGGTTGGCACCAAGGCTGGCGGCGGCTTCCTCGGCGCTGCGCTCGTGGTTGGTCAGGCTGGCGAGGCATAGCCGCACCACCCATGGCGTGGCGATCATCACATGCCCCAGCGCCAGCCCCACCATCGACCCGGTGATCATCGAGCCGAATTGCTCATCGATCGTCACCAGCAACACGTAGATTGCCAGGCCGAGCGCAATTCCTGGCACCGTCAGTGGTGCCAGCAGCAACGTGGACACCGCCCCGCGGCCGCGAAAGCGATGCCGCGACAAACCGATGCCCGCGGGAATGCCGAGCACCAGGCTGCCAACAACCGCGGCGGCACCAAGTTCGAGGCTGGTAACGATCGGCTTGGCAAAGTTAGGAAGGATCGCAGCGTACCAGTCCAGCGTGTAGCCGCGCGGCGGGAACAGGATGAGCTTCTCGTCGAACACGCTGAGATAGAGGGTCAGCAGCAGCGGCACGACAATCAGGGCGATGCCGATCCATAGCAGCAGGCCGACCCCCGCGCGTTCCAGCCATGCGACGCCGCGGCCGGGCGCATCACCCGGCAATGGCGGCGCGGTCTGCGCCAACCCCGATGTCATTCATTGCTCCCAGCCAAGAAGCTCCCTGGCGAAGCTGCAGCGGGTGATGCGGGGGGAGTCAACGTATTATCCGTCTGCCGCGAAGTGGGTGAGGTCAGGTGAGGGTGGTGCGTGCGGCATGCATCACCCTCACCTAACCTCTCCCGCTGTCGCGGGAGAGGGATTCCATAATGCGACGTCGAGCCAGGTGCTTTGGTACGTGGCGCCGGCGCCCATGTCGGTGAACGCGTCGCTGCATAGCATGTTCACCGTGCCGGATGCCGCCTCGTCGTCCGGGCGCTGGCCGGGTACCAGCACGACGCCGGGCTGCACTTCGTCGCGCACGTGCAAGGTCAGGCCGACCGAGCCGCGCTCGTTGAACAGCCGCACGGACTGTCCGTCTTGCAGGCCGCGCGCGGCGGCGTCGTCGGGGTGCAATATGCAGAATGGCGTCCCCTCGCGCTTGCGCAGGAAGGCGACGCCGGAAAACGCTGTGTGGCTCTGGAAATAGCCGGGCGCGGTGAGCAATCGCAGCGCAAAGCGTGCGCCTTGCGTGGCCTCGGCCGGATCGGGCTCCCAGTCCGGCATCGGCGACAGGCCCTGCGCCGCCAGCGCAGCGGAATAGAATTCCAACTTGCCTGACGGAGTGCGGAACTGCTGCCCGCCCTTATGTCCGATCGAGATCGGCCCAGCGTCCAGCAGGCGATCGACATCGACCTCGGCCGCAGCACCACGAGCGCCGCGGAACAGCTCGCGCAGGATGTCGGGCTGCGACATGCTGAATACCGGATCGTGCAGTCCCATGCGCGCCGCCAGCGTCTGCGCCAGACGCAGGTTGGACCAGGCCTCGCCTTGCGGCTCTACGGCACGCGGGCTGTATTGCATGTAGTAGGAACCGTAGGCGCGGAAGAAGTCCTCGGTTTCCAGATAGACTGCCGCCGGCAGCACGATGTCGGCATAACGCGCAGTCACCGACAGGAACGGATCGTGCACCACGGTGAACAGGTCCTCGCGCGCCAGACCCGCGCGGGTCTTCGCGCTATCCGGGCAGGTGACGGCCGGATTGTTAGCGGCGATGAACAGGGCTCGGATCGGCGGGTCGCGCAGTTCCAGCAACGCCTCGCCGAGCCGCGTGTGGTTCACTGTGCGAGTCTCCGCCGGGCCGGACGGCTTGCGCACCGCGTTATAGTTCAAGTCGAACGACGCTGCGGTGGCGAGCAACGCGCCGCCACCGTAACTTCCATACGCTCCGGTCACTCCGGGCAGCAACGCCACGCTGCGCAACGCCTGGCCACCATGCACGAAGCGCGTCATGCCCCAGCCAAGCCGGATGAACGATCTTGCGCCAGCGTCGGCGTACATTGCGGCGAAGCGTTCGACATCGGCGGCGGGAATGCCGGTGATCTCCGCCACGCGCTCCGGTGTGAAACGAGGCAGCACCTCGCGTTCTACCTGGTCGAATCCCAGTGTGTGCGCCGCCAGATAATCCCGGTCGCATTTGCCGTCGCGCACCAGGATGTGCATGACGCCCAGCGCCAGGGCCGCATCCGTGCCGATACGGATCGGAATATACCAATCCGCGGTTTGCGCTGCGCGGGTGCGCCGCGGATCGATCACCACAAGCGGCACCCCGCGCTTGCGCGCCTGTTCCACCTTCGTCCAGAAATGCACATTGGTGGCGTGCAGGTCGGAGCCCCAACAAACAATCAGGTCTGCCTCGGTCACCGACTCCGGATCGGCACCGCCGATCGGTCCGACCGTCGCATCCCATGCCGCCTCGCTGCAACTGTCGCACACGGTGCCGGCCCATAGCCGGCTGGTGCCAAGTGCGTGGAACATCCCGTTCAGCAGGCCTCGATTCATCAGGCCCTGGTGCGCGCTATAGGCGTAGCCGAGCACCGCTAACGGACCGGATTCCGCAATGATCGATTGCCAGCGCCCGGTGATCTCGTCCAGCGCTGCGTCCCAGGTGATCGGTTCGAATTTGCCCTCGCCCTTTGCACCGACGCGGCGCAGCGGCGTGGCCAGGCGTTGCGGCGAGTGCACCAGCTCCGCGTCGCGATTCACCTTGCCGCAGGCGAAGCCGTCAGTGAACGGCTGGTCCGGATCGCCCTCGACGCGAACCACACGCCCATTCTCCACATGCGCAAGCAACGAGCACATGTCAGGACAATCATGCGCGCAAACCACCCGAACCGTTGTCACATCACTTCTCCAGCCCAAGCCGTTCGGCACAAGCCGGAACGGACGACACCTACCTGTGCCGATCCGGCATGCTAGCATAAAGGACCGGTTGATGCCGCGCGGGCCGGACCATTCGGTGGCGCGACGTTGTTCGCAAAGGGAGGCCGTGGTGCCGGCAATATTTTCCCCCGCCATCCGGCGTGCGATTTGCGGCCTGGCGTTGCTGGTGGCGCCGGCGCACGCCGACGATGGTGCCGCGGCGCTCGCCGCGGGCGGGCTGGTGTTCGTCAAGGCACCCGGCATCGTCATGCAGCGCGAGGACCTGACGTTGTCCGCGGCGCAGATCCGCGTCCGCTTCGAAATGCGCAACGACCGCGCCGAGGCTGCGACGCTACTGGTGGCGTTTCCGCTACCGGATGTGCCGTTGGAGACGCCGGGCGGCTGGGAAACGTCCTCCGGCGCGAATGTTGCGCTGCCTGGCGGCGTGACCGACCCTCGGTTCATCGACTTCACCGTGCGCGTCAACGGCCAGCCCGTGCAGCCGCAGGTCGAGGTCCGCGCGATGATGCCCGACGGGCGCGACCTCTCCGCGTTGCTGCGCGACGCCGGCGGCACCGCCCTGCTGTTGCAGCCGCGCTGGTTCGACCCGGGCGATCTGACACCGGCCGTTCGGCAGCGACTGCTGGATGCGGGTGCGATCAAGCCGGCGGATCCGGCGGACTCAGCCTCGCCGGATGTCGCGCAATGGGCCACGCGCATCAAGTTTCATTGGTCGCAGGTGTTTGCGCCGGGCGTCACGGTGATCGAGCACACCTACCGTCCGATGCTCGGCTTCAATGTTGTGGAGCTGCGCGACGGGCACTGGCAAGGCACCGGCGTCAGCGACCTGGATCACGCTTTCTGTATCGATCCGCCGACGGATCGGGCGTTGCGTGCCCTGGCGACGCCCAAACATGAGCTGCATGGCTATGAAGTTGCCTACATCCTCAGTACGGCCGCGACCTGGGATGGTCCGATCGGCACATTCCATTTGACGCTCGAAGGCGGGCCGATTTCGACTGGCGGCGTGTTCGCCGGCGGCGATGTCGCGTTGATAACGTTGTGCACTGGTCTGAAGCTGCATAACACCGGCAAGCTGCGGTTCGAAGCCACGGAGCATGACTATCATCCGCCGGCCGATCTGCGCGCTCTGTTCGTCGTGCCCAAGACCGTCACCCGGTAGCGCGCGATGGTGGCTTGGCGGTGAGTGCATGTCGCTGTGTCGTTCGTCTCCTCTGTCATTGCGAGGAGCGGAGCGACGAAGCAATCTCCTGCCTGACGAGCCGAGGAACGCTCGTT
>Ga0265338_10003721_pt1 | contig 21212 bp, 15 predicted proteins | sample 42126metaG_FD_193579 | JGI IMG/M metagenome (GOLD analysis project Ga0265338, IMG submission 193579) | Rhizosphere microbial communities from Carex aquatilis grown in University of Washington, Seatle, WA, United States - 4-21-26 metaG | ecosystem: Host-associated > Plants > Roots > Rhizosphere... | reverse complement strand
GCGCTGCTGCTCGGCCAGCTTGGCGCCAAGGTCGTGGTGAACGACCTGGGCGGGAACACCCTCGGCACCGGGGGCGACGCCGCCCCGGCCGACGAGGTGGTCAAGCAGATCGAGGCGGGCGGGGGAGCGGCGGTCGCCAACTACGGCGACGTGTCCACGGTCGAAGGCGGCAAGTCGGTTATCGACACCGCGGTCGAGCACTTCGGCACCATTGACATCGTGGTCAACAACGCCGGCAACATGGTGTGGGCCTCGCTGCCGGAAGCCACCATCGAGACCATCGACGCGCACTACAAGGTGCACGTCCAGGGATCGTTCAACACCCTGCACGCGGCCTGGCCCTACTTCCTGGAGAAGAACTACGGCCGGGCCATCCTGACCGCCTCGGTCGGCATGTTCGGGCTGATGGACAACCTCGGCTACGCGATCGCCAAGGCGTCCATGATCGGCATGGCCAAGAGCATGACGGTCGGCCGCAAGGACGCCAACATCAACATCAACGTCATCGCCCCCAACGCGATGACCCGGCTGGGCGCCCGCAACGAGGAGGAGCTGGCGAAGATGCCGCCGCCCTCGCCGGTGATGGACGCCGCCAACGTGGCGCCCATGGTCGCCTACCTGGCCCACGAGTCCTGCCAGGTCAGCGGGGAGACCTACGTGGCCGGCTTCGGGCGGTTCGCGCGCCTGTTCGTCGGGGTCACCGACGGTTACCTGCAGCCCGGCCTGAACGGCGCCACCATCGACGACGTGGCCGCCAACTGGGCCCAGATCAATGACGAGGGCAGCTACTACGTGCCGTCCGACATCATTGACTGGTCCGCCCACTACATGTCGCACCTGAACCAGCAGATGTCATGAGCGGAATCCTCACCGGCAAGACCGCACTGGTCACCGGCGCCTCGTCCGGCATCGGCCGGAGCACCGCCATCGCCCTCGCCGCGGCCGGGGCCCAGGTGGCGGTGGTCGCCCGCCGCGCCGAGCGGCTGAAGGACCTGGTGGAGACCATCGAGGCGGACGGCGGCACGGCGCTGGTCCGCGTGGCCGACGTCACCGTCGAGGAAGAGGCGACCAGGGCGGTCGAGGACACCGTCGCCCACTTCGGCGGCCTCGACATCCTGGTCAACGCGGCCGGCATGACCCAGACCGCCAAGGTCGAGAACGGCATACTCGAAGACTGGCGCTACGTGTTCGAGCTGAACTTCTGGGCCACCTGGTTCACCTGCCGGGCGGCCATCCCGGCGCTGAAGGACGGCGGCGGTGACATCATCAACATCTCCTCCACTGCCGGCCGGCACGCGGTCGGCTCCTCGTTCGGCCCCTACGCCGCGAGCAAGCACGCGCTGACCGCGTTCAACGAGTCGCTCCGGGCCGAGGTGACGCTGGCCGGCATCCGGGTATCTATCATCGAGCCGGGTGCCACCGCGACCGAGGTCTACGAGAACATCAAGGACGAACGGGTGCGGGAGAACACCCGGCTGCACGTCACCAAGGACGGCGCGATGCAGCCGGAGGACGTGGCCGACGCCATCGTCTACATGGTCGGCATGCCGCCCCGGGTGAACATCTCCCAGCTGGTGATCCGGCCGTCGGTCGACACCCGCCCGCTGTAACCCCAGCCGCTAACGGCCGCCACCCCCGGCCACCGCCCGTAACCCACGAGCACCGCAACCCGAGAAGAAGACCGAGATCAGGAGCAACGGCGTGGACACCGACAGCATCGATTACACCAGCCCGTCGCGCTTCACCGACCCCTACGTGATGCTCGACTACCTGGCCGCCAACCAGCCGGTCTACATCGAGCCGCATCACGGGGTGGCGATGGTGACCGGGCACGAGGAAGCGATCACGGTGCTGCGCAGCCCCGACAAGTTCACCTCGGCCACCCTCATCGTCGGCCCAGACCCGTGGGCGCTGCTGCCGGAGCGGCCGAAGGGCGACGACATCACCGCCTTCATCAACGCGAACCGCGAGTTCCTGCCGCAGAACGACCAGATCGTCACGGCCGACCCGCCCGTACACACCGCCCAGCGGGCGCTGCTGATGGGGCTGATCACGCCCAAGCGGCTGAAGGAGAACGAGGAGTTCATCTGGCGGCTGACCGACCGCCAGCTGGACGCGATCCTGCCGCTCGGCACGGCCGAGATCAACGCCGACTACGCTCAGCCCTACACCCTGCTGGTGATCGCCGACCTGCTCGGCGTGCCCGAAGAGGACCACGCGATGCTGCTGAACCGCCGCGGCATCCGGCAGGTGCCGGGCGCGATGGGCTCGGAGATGCCGGGCGGGGCCGACCACGGGCCGTCGGCGGCCAGCGAGCACGCCGGCCCCGATTCCCGCGCGCAGGCGGGCGGCGGCCACAACACGCTCGAGATCTTCTACGACTACTTCTCCGAGAAGATCGCCGAGCGCCGCCAGCAGCCGCTCAACGACGTGCTGACCGGCATGGCGCTCGCCCGGTTCCCCGACGGTACCCAGCCGGAGCCGATCGAGGTCGCCCGGATCGCGTCCAACCTGTTCGCGGCCGGGCAGGAGACCACCGTGCGGCTGATCGCCACCGCCCTGCAGCGCATCGGCGAGGACCAGGAGCTGCAGGCGCAGCTGCGGGCGGACAAGTCGCTGGTGCCCCGGTTCATCGAGGAAGTGCTGCGGACCGAGGGCCCGATCCTCGGCGAGTACCGGATGGCGATCAAGACGACCGAGCTGGGCGGGGTGCCCATCCCGGCCGGCACCCAGATCTTCCTGTCCAACGGCGGCGCCAACCGCGACCCGCGGCAGTTCGATAGCCCGGCCGAGTTCCGGGTGACCCGGGAGAACGTCCGCCGCCACGTCGCCTTCGGCCACGGCATCCACACCTGCCCCGGTGCCCCGCTGGCCCGGTCGGAAGCCCGCATCACGGTCGAGCGGCTGCTCGAGCGGACCAGCAACATCGCGATCAACGAGGCGGCCCACGGCCCCGCGGGCAACCGCCACTACGACTACCTGCAGACGCACATGTTCCACGGAATCGCGTCCCTCACCCTCGACTTCACCGTGCGAGGATAAGAAAATGGCTACTACCGCCCACCGTGAGATCCGCGTCGACCGGTCCCTGTGCATGGGTTCGGGGCAGTGCTGCTGGTACGCCCCGAACACGTTTGACCAGGACGACCAGACCATCGCGATAGTGACCGACCCCGAGGGTGACCCCGAGGACGCCATCAAGACCGCGGTCGACTGCTGCCCGACCAAGGCGATCTCGATCGTCGCGGCCGGCAGCGCCGAGTAAGCAGCGACAGAGCAGGCCGGGCAAGAGGAACGGGTGCGGCTGACCCGATTCGGCCCCACCCGTTCCTCATGCCCGTGGTCGCCACGGGCCGGCCGGTCACGTCCCGAGTAGCGCGGCGTCGAGCTCGCCGACCGTCCGGGCGCCAAGCAGGGCCATGGTGCGGACCACGTCGTCCCCGAGCCAGCCGAGCACCCGGTCGACGCCGCGCTCGCCCGCCGCGCCCAGCCCGTAGAGGTAGGCGCGGCCCGCCATGGCCGCCGTCGCGCCCGCGGCGACCGCCTTCACGATGTCGCTGCCGCGCCGCACGCCGCCGTCGCAGATGACCTCGGCCCGGCCCGCGACCGCGTCCGCGATCGGCGCGAGGAGCGAGAAGGTGCCGGGCACGCCGTCGAGCTGGCGGCCGCCGTGGTTGGAGACGACCACCGCGGCGGCGCCGTGCTCGACCGCGAGCACCGCGTCGGCCGCGGTCGCGATGCCCTTGACGATGACCGGCCCGTCCCACTGGTCGCGCAGCCAGTCGACGTCGGCCCAGGACACCGCCGGGTCGTACTGGGTGTTGACGAACTCCGACAGCGCCACCGGCGAGCTGCCGTCGCCGATCGCGGCCGCGTTCCCGGTCAGGTTGGCGAACCGGATCGGCTCGGACCGCAGGAAGTCCCAGGTCCAGCCGGGGTGCCGGGCGCCGTCGGCCAGCGTGCCGAGGCCGACGGCGGGCGGCAGGGTGAAGCCGCGCCGCACGTCGCGCTCCCGGCGGCCGGCCACCGGGGTGTCCACCGTCAGCACCAGCGCCTCGTAGCCGGCGCTGGCGGCCCGCGCGATCATCTCCTTGACCAGCGGCCGGTCCCGCCAGACGTAGACCTGGAACCACAGCCGTCCGGCGCTGGCCGCGCGGACCTCCTCGATCGTCCGGGTGCTGAGGGTGGACAGGGTGTAGGGCACCCCGGCCCGGGCGGCCGCCCGGGCCACCGCTAGCTCACCGTCCGGGTGCACCATGCGGGTCAGCCCGGTCGGCGCCAGCACCAGCGGGTAGCCGGCCGGCCGGCCGAGCACGCTGGTTACCGCCGTCACCTGGTCGACCGCCCGCAGCACCCGGGGCCGGAAGGTCACCGCGGCGTAGGCGGCGGCGTTGGCCGCGAGCGTCCGCTCGTCCTCGGCCCCGCCGTCGACGTAGTCGAACACCCCGCCCGGCAGTCGCCGCCGGGCGATCCGCCGCAGGTCGCCGACGTGCGCGGCCCGGGCCAGGCGGCGCTCGGTCAGGTCGGTCTCGACCTTGCCGAACCGGACCACCGACGCCAGTGAGCGGTACGGGTTCACCGCGGGAGTTATGCCCCGGATTGGCACGCCTGACCGTCAGACGCTCGCGCTGACGGGCTTCAGCGGCGTGTCGGGGTCGGCCGCGGCCTCCGCCGGTATCTCCTGCCCGGCCGTGAGCGCCCGGCGCACCACCATGTAATCGCGCGGCGCGTTGACTGCGTGCACCGCCAGCAGCCGGCCGTCTCGGTAGTAGAGCACGGAGAACCGCTCCTGGCCGGGGTCGCCGCGCAGCACCGTCTGGTCGAAGCCGGCCGAGAGCCCGGCGATCTGCAGCTTGAGCGTGCCCTGGTCCGACCAGAACCACGGTACCGCCTCGTAGCGGGCGGGCACCCCGGCCAGCGTGGCCGCGGCAACCTTGGCGTGGTCGATCGCGTGCCCGTACGACTCGAACCTGACCAGTGAGCCGTCGGCCGCGGCGGGGTGGGGGGTGACCGCGCAGTCGCCCGCCGCCACGATCGCGGGGTCGCTGGTCCGCGCGTAGGCGTCGACCACGATGCCGCCCGCGCAGGCGAGCCCGAGCTGCTCCGCCAGCTCGGTCCGGGGTTCTGCTCCGATGCCGATGATCACCAGGTCGGCCGGGGCGAAGCTGCCATCCGACAGCCGGGCGCCGGTGACCCTCCCGTCGCTGCCCTCGAACCGGGACACGGACGTGCCGAGCAGCACCCGGACGCCGCGGCGGCGGTGCGCCGCGGCGTAGAAGTCGGACACGGCCGGCGCGACCACCCGCCCGATCAGCCGGTCGGCCGCCTCGACCACGGTGACCGCCTTGCCCTTGGCGGTGGCGGCGGCGGCCGCCTCGAGCCCGATGAAGCCGCCGCCGACGACGAGCACCCGCCGGGCCGTCGCCAGCCGCTCCCGCAGTCCGATCGCGTGCCCGACGTCGCGCAGGTAGCAGACGCCGGCCAGGCCGGCCCCGGGCACCGCCAGCAGCCGCGGCCTGGCCCCGGTGGTCAGCGCCAGGTGGCCGAATTCGAGGCGTTCGCCGCCCTCAGTGACCGCCGTGCCCGGCTGGCCGCCGGCCGCGGCCGCCACGCTGGTGACCCGCTGCCCGGTCAGCACGGTGATCCGGTCTTGCGCGTAGTGTTCCGCCGAGCGGAACTCCAGCGTTGTCGGGTCGGCGTTTCCCGACAAGAATGCCTTGGATAGCGGCGGCCGCTGATACGGAGCGTGCGATTCCTCGCTCACGATGGTGACCGCCGCTTGCCAGCCGAGATCGCGCAGCGAGCTGGCCAGGTGCACCGCGGCCTGGCCGCCGCCTACGATAAGCACTCCGTCGGCTCCCGGCGAGCCGACGGACGCGCCGCTTGACTGCACGCTTGGCATGGTCGCCGGAACCTCCACAACTTACAGGCAACTTACAGTTTTTGTTCTGAACGGTCAGTCGGATCAGCATACGGTTCTATGTTAGCGCTAGTACTCAAAGCCAGTCAGTAAGGCAATACCCCTGACCTGTTGACTGGAACACACCGAGGGGTCATCCTTATGACCAACCGGTCGGTACAGATACGTCACGGTACAGACCGTGAGCGGCAACGGCGGATCTTACGCCGGATGGTAACGGTGCGCCCTCCCGCCGCCAGCGACGGCAGCGCGAGGGTAGCCAGCTGAGGAGTTGGTTAAAGGTGACTGATATCCGGCAGGTGCTCTCCCGTGAGCGCACCCGCAACGTCGCGGGCGCGATCGTGGTGGCGGCGATTGTGGCCGTCATCATCGATCAGTCGTGGAGCGGGCTGCCCGTCACGGGCAGCGCCATCCTGGGGTTTGTCATCACCGGGATCGCCCTCGGCTCTATCTACGGCGTGGCCGCGCAGGGCCTGGTGGTTACCTACGCGACGTCGGGGGTGTTCAACTTCGCGCAGGGCGCCATCGGCATGTTCCTGGCCTTCGTGTACTGGCAGTTCCGGGTCGACATCGGGCTGCCCACTATCGTCGGCATCCTGCTGACGGTGCTGGTCGCCGCTCCGCTGATGGGCGTGCTCATCGAGCGCGGGATCATGCGGTACCTGACCGACTCGCCGATCGTCGCCCAGCTGGTGGTCACCATCGGCCTGATGCTCGGCCTGATGGGCCTGGCCGCCTCGATCTGGAACCCGAACACGTCGCACACCATCCCGACGTTCTTCGGCAGCGACGGCGTCAACATCGGCAGCACCTTCCTGCCGTACTACCGGATCGTCACCATCGGCACCGGCATCGCCATCGGCCTGCTGCTGCGCTTCCTGCTCTACCACACGCGGCTCGGCATCACCATGCGGGCGGTCGTCGACAACCGGGACCTGACCGTGCTCAACGGCGCCCGCCCGGCGTCGGCCACCATGACCGCCTGGGCCCTCGGCTCCTCGATGGCCGCGCTGGCCGGCATCTTCCTGTCCGAGGAACTGAGCGCGCTCGACCCGTCCACGCTGACCCTGTTCATCGTCGACGCGTTCGCGGCGGCCATCATCGCCAAGCTGCGCAGCCTGCCGATGGCCTACGTGGGCGGCCTGATCATCGGCCTCACCCTCTCCTTCCAGGAGAACTTCCTCAGCTGGACCGGCCGCTGGACGTCGGCCCCGCAGGCCATCCCGGCCGCCCTGCTGTTCATCGCGGTGCTGTTCATCAAGGACTCCCGGATCAAGGGCCGGTCCAAACCACGGACGATGGGCGACCGCATCCCCACCACCCGCAACGCCATCCTCGGCTTCGCCGTCATCATCCTCATCGCGGTGGTCTGCGCGGCCACCCTCAACCGGCCGAACATCCGCGAGGTCGCCCTCATCGTGCTGACCGCGTTCGTGATGCTGTCGCTGGTGCCGCTGACCGGCTGGGCTAACCAGATCAGCCTGGCGCAGATCACCCTGGTCGGCTGCGGTGCGTTCGCCATGGTGGAGTGGGGCTTCAACGGCAACGTGCTCAGCCTGCTCATCGCGGCCGCCTTCGCGGTGCCGATCGGCATGATCATGGCCGGGCCCGCCATCCGGCTGCAGGGCATCTACCTGGCGCTGGCGACGATGGCGTTCGCCCGATTGGCCGAGTTCCTGTTCTTCGACCAGCCGGGCGTGTTCGGCAACGGCAACCGGCAGGTCGACCCGCTGTCGGTGTTCGGCCTGCACGTGCAGAACCCCTTTACCTTCCTCGGCATCTCCTTCGCCCAGGACGGCGGTTACCTCATCTTCATCGCGATCATGTTCAGCATCGTCGGCATGATCGTCATCATGGTCCAGCGCCGCGCGTTCGGGCGGCGGCTGGTCGCGCTGCGCGACAGCCCCGACGCCGCCTCGATGCTGGGCATGAGCCTCACCCTGACCAAGCTGGGCGTGTTCATGTTCTCGGCCGCCATCGCCGGACTGGGCGGCGGCTTGTTCGCCATCTACTACAGCTCGGTCGGCACCAGCGACTTCCAGCTCACCGGGGGCCTGTCGTACCTGCTGCTGCTGGTGGTGGGCGGCATCTCGGTGGTCGGCGGCACGGTCGTCGGCGCCATCCTGCTGGTGCAGTTCGCCTGGCTCAACCAGGCGTTCCCCGACAACACCTTCCTCACCTGGTTCTCGAACCTCGGCCCGGGCCTGATGGGCATCGGCATCGGGCAGCACCCGGAGGGCGTCTGGGAGCAGAGCGTGCAGGGCGTGGTCAAGCTGCGCGACAAGGTGCTGCGGCGCGACACGGGCGTCCACGGCGAGCAGGCCGCGGTCATCGAGGCCGGCACGCCGAAGCTGTCGGAGGTGCGCGAGCTGACCCGGCTGCCCTCGCCGGCTGACCGCTCCGCGCCCGACCGCCCGGCGGCCGAGCTGCGCGACGTCACCGTCCGCTTCGGCGGCCTGACCGCGGTCAACAAGGTCAGCCTCGACCTGCAGGACGGCCAGATCATCGGCCTCATCGGGCCGAACGGCGCGGGCAAGACGACGCTGTTCAACGTCGCCACCGGCATGCAGGAGCCCAACGCGGGTCGCATCTACGTCGACGGCAAGGACGTGACCGGCGCCCGGCCGCACCAGTTCGCCCGGCTCGGCCTGGCCCGCACCTTCCAGCGGCTCGAGGTGTTCGGCACGCTGACCGTGCGGGACAACATCCTGGTAGCGGCGGAGCTGCACCGCAGGCGGTGGGCGCGCACCGGGGCCGGCAGCCCCGGCGCCATCACCGAGACGATCATCGAGCACCTGGGCCTGCAGGCGGTCGCCGACACCCGGACCGAGTTGCTGCCGACCGGCACCGCCCGGCTGGTCGAGGTGGCCCGCGCGCTGGCCACTCAGCCCCGGGTGCTGCTGCTCGACGAGCCGTCCTCCGGCCTGTCCGCCTCGGAGACCGAGACGTTCGCCACCCTGCTGCGCGGCCTCGCCTCCACCGGCATCGCGATCCTGGTGGTCGAGCACGACATGGGGTTCATCATGAACCTCTGCCACCACATCGTAGTGCTCGACGCCGGCCAGGTGATCGCGGCCGGCACACCAGCCGAGGTGCAGACCAACCCCAAGGTCCTCGAGGCCTACCTGGGCACCGGCGCCACCGAGGCCGCGCCCGCGGCCAACGGCGCCAAGCCGGCCGTGACGGCTACCCCCCGGCCGGTCGCCGCGGTCAGCGAGCGCAACGGTCAGCCAAGGCCGGAGTCCGATGCCCCGGCCGCGGTCAGGCTGGACGGCGTTTCGGCCGGCTACGGCGGCATCGACGTGCTGCAGGACATCTCCCTCACCGTCCGCACCGGCGAGGTGTGCGCGGTGCTCGGGCCGAACGGCGCCGGCAAGTCGACCGCGCTCAAGGTCATCTCTGGTCAGCTGACGCCGACCAAGGGCTCGGCGCACATCAACGGTCAGCCGATCCACGGCGTGCCGACCGAGCGGCTGGTTCGCGGCGGGTTGTGCGTGGTCCCCGAGGGCCGCGGCATCTTCCCCAACCTCACCGTGACCGAGAACCTGAAGATGGCCAGCTTCTCCGGCGCTAGCTACGCGGACATCCTGGAGAAGTCGTTCCAGCAGTTCCCGCGGCTGGCCGAGCGGCGCAACCAGCTCGCGGGCAAGCTGTCCGGCGGTGAGCAGCAGATGGTCTCGATGGCCCGCGCGATCGCGGTGAACCCGTCGGTGCTGCTGGTCGACGAGCTGTCGATGGGCCTGGCGCCCAAGGTGGTCGAGGAGCTGTACGAGGTGCTCGGTGGCATCGCCCGGCAGGGCCTGACCATCCTGGTGGTGGAGCAGTTCGCGGCCGAGGTGCTGAAGGTGGCTGACTCGGGCGCGCTGCTCATCAACGGGCGGATCACCTATCACGGCGCCCCCGACGTGGTGGGGGACATGGTCAGCGCGGCCTACCTCGGCAGCGAGCACGGTGTGCCCGCCCCCGAGCTGGTGCGCCCGGAGTCGACCGCCTGACGACCATGACCGAGACCAGCGACTTCACCAAGCTCGACGACCCCGCGTTCCTCGCCGCCCGCAGGCACGCGCGCGAGGAGTTCGAGCGGGCGCCCGAGGGCACGGTGCGGGCCGAGCTCGGGGCGCGGTACCGGGCCATGAACGCGGAGTTCCTGCGCCGCGCGCGGCTCGCCTGGACCGTGGCCGCCCCCGGCTGACCGTCACCGGCTGACCGGCCTCCCGGCTGGCTGTGCACCAGCCAGCCGGGGGCGGTCACCCGGGTCGTCTATGGGCCTGCTCGGCCGCAAGACGCTGCCGGGTAAGCCGCGCTGGCTGCGTTCCCGGGAACGCAGCAGCACGTTGTTGCCGGTGCCCTGGGCGCATTGGGGTTAAGCGCGGTGCTCGGGCTGGCCTGGTATTCCGCCGGGCCGCCGTGGTACCTGAGCCGGACCAGCGCACCGATCAGCCGCCAGGAGGAAGTGGTGCTCATCGTCCTGCAGGCGGTCGCCAAGGGCCACCTTCCCTACGCGGGCGGATGGAGCAGGTCCACGTGCTCATCGGCGACCGCACGGCCAGCCCTACTACGTGCTACTGCGGTAGGTGCTGTCCGGCAGCAAGGCGAGCGTCCGCCTGACGTTCGCCTCGACGATGCGGGTCATGCCGTCCCGGTCGGGGAAGTCGCCGTCCAGCAGCCGCAGCGGCCCGGCGACCAGCGACAGGCACATCGCCAGCGTGTAGAGCGCGATCCGCCGCTGGTCGAGGCCGGGCCGGTCAAGCAGGTGGTACTGCCGGCCGAAGCGGATCCGCAGGAACGCGTGCTCCCACTCCACGTCAAAGAACATCAGTCCCTCGATGTCGATGACAACCGGAGCCCCGTCCCGGTCGAGGAGCAGGTGCTCGGGACCGAGCTCGCCGTGGACAAGCCGGTACTCGCGCCGGGGACGCGCCCGGGCGGCGAGCTCGTCGAGCAACGCCCCGAGCCGGGACTCGACGGCTCCGATACGCGGCTCACGCCGGGCCGCCTCGGCCAGGTCGGCCCTGGCCCGGATAAGCACGACCTGCTCGCAGGAGGGACCGGCCGCCGCCTTGCCGTCCGGTAGCAAGGGCGCGCCGTCCCGGACCAGGGCGGCCTTTCCGTACTGGTGGCTCAGCCGGGAGTGCATCGCCGCCAGGGCGGCCGCCAGCCCGCGCAACGGACCTGCGGCTGACTGCGGGTTCCGGTCGAGCAGCACCTTGAGGTTCCCGCCGGGCACGTCCTCGACCACCGCGGCGTCCGCTGGGTAGTGGCGGCCGCTGCGGTCGGCCAGGTAGACCCGGGGGGTGCGCACGCCGACGGCTGTCAGCTCCCGGTGCGCCGCCTCGAACAGGCCAAGCCCTGAGGCGGCGGAAAACGGGTCGGCCGCAGCGCCGTCGTCGGACGGCCAGTAGTTCTCGTGCTCGGCCCACAGGTAGGCGACCGCGGTGAAGCCGTCGTCGAAGGCGAGCCGGTAGACGCCCTTCTTGCTGCCGCCCGCCAGCCGCGCCGCGGCGGCCAGGCGCCGGCGGCCGCCGCCCGCCGCCCGGGCGAGCCCCTCCAGGGACTCCAGGGTAGCCACCGGGCGTGCCGTGCTCACGGTGCCGCGCCCGATCCCGGGTCAGCCGGACACGCGCGACGACGGGTGACATGCGGGCCAGGTCCGCAGCGCGTAGTCGGCTACCCCCAGGCGCAGCACGCCGAGCTTGCCCGCGGCGTTGAACTCGAACAGCAAGATGGTGTTGGACCAGCTCACCTGGCCCGGCTGTCCGCTGAACCCGCCGCGCTCCTCCAGCTCCAGGTAGACGACGCCGGGTAGCCCGGGGATGGTGAACTCCGCGATCCGCATCACGGTGTACTCCCAGTAGCTGGGGGACAGCGCCCAGGCCCCCGCCACCGCCGTCCACTCGTCCCAGGTCAGCATCGACGTCGCGTACGCACGGGCGTCATAGCCGAACTCCCGCTCGGCCCGCTCGGTATCCACGATGGCCGCGTAGTCCTGCGAGCAGCGGAGGTAGGCGTCGGTGTCGACGAAGGCCGTGAGCGGTTCCCAGAAGCCGTCCGGCAGCGCGTCGGCGCCCTTAGGGGCCTCGGCCACCATGCGCTGCAGGACCTGGCAGAAGTCGAGCACCTTGCCGGACAGCTCGCCGCGGGCGAAGGTTCCGGTACCGGCGGTAGTCGTCATTTTCTCACTCCTCGGCACGACGGCCTTACACAGGCTGCCCAGTAGGGCTAAATTCAGGTTAATTCGCTAACTGTTGGAAGGGCAATGAACGATCCGCGAGGAACCATCCACCTGCCCGCTCGCGACATCCCGGTGCCGTCCACGGTGAGCCCGGCCGCCCAGGCGGTACTAGCCAACCCGCCCGCCGAGAGCTTCGACTTCCCGCCCCTGGACGACCCGGCCGCCTGGCGGAAGATGATCGCCGAGCGGGACGGCGCCCTCGCGGCGATGATGGCCGGGCGGGCGGCGGCCGCCCGGGTCGCCGTGCGCACCCGGGAGCTGGCTGACTGCCGGGTCTACGAGATCACCCCGGACGGCCTCGACGACGGCGACGACCGGGTCTACCTCGACATCCACGGCGGCGGGTTCATCTGGGGCGGCGGCCAGCTGTGCGCCACGATGGCGACCGGCACCGCCGTCCGGATGGCCGCCCGGGTCTGGGCGGTCGACTACCGGATGCCGCCCGACCACCCGGCCCCGGCCGCCCTCGACGACTGCCTGGCCGCCTACCGGGCGCTGCTGGCCGAGCGGGCACCGCAGCGGGTCATCGTCGGCGGCGCCTCGGCGGGCGGCAACCTGGCCGCCGCCATGCTGCTGCGCGCCCGCGACGAGGGCCTGCCGCTGCCGGCCGCCGCGGTGCTGATGACCCCGGCCGCGGACCTGACCGAGTCGGGCGACTCGCACCAGGTCAACCTGGGCCTTGACCCGCTCATCCCGGGCCGGGCGCGCGGGTCGTTCGAGCTCTACGCGGGTGGCCGGGACCTCAGCCACCCGTCCCTGTCGCCGCTCAACGGCGACTTCACCGCTGGCTTCCCGCCCGCCATCCTCACCACCGGAACCCGGGACATGCTGCTGTCGGACACCGTGCTGCTGCACCGGGCGCTGCGCCGGGCCGGGATACCCGCCGAGCTGCATGTCACCGAGGCCGCCGGGCACGGCGGGTTCATGGGCATGGCACCAGAAGACCAGGACATTCTGCGCGAGGTCCGCCAGTTCGCCGACCTTCACTGGAGCAAGGAGCTGTCATGACTGACTCGGCTGGGCCAGAGGTACGCACCACCGCCGGCCGGGTGCGCGGCCGGGCCGAGGACGGGCTGGCCGTCTTCCTTGGCATCCCGTTCGCGCAGCCGCCGGTCGGCCCGGGCCGGTTCGCCGCGCCCCGGCCCGCCGCGCCCTGGGACGGGACGCGGGACGCGGTCTCGTTCGGCTCGCCGCCGCCGCAGTCGGCCAGCTACGGGCCCGCCCCGGCGCCGTCCGACGACGACTGGCTGACCGTCAACGTGTGGACCCCGGCCGCCGACCCGGCCGCCCGGCGGCCGGTGCTGGTGTTCATCTACGGCGGCGCCTACAAGGTGGGCTCGTCGGACGCCCCCGGCTTCGGGGCCGGGCGGCTGGCCCGGGACGGCGACGTGGTGACGGTCACCTTCAACTACCGCACCGGGATGGAGGGCTATGCCCTCATCGAGGGGGCGCCCGCCAACCGCGGCCTGCTCGACCAGGTGGCCGCGCTCAGCTGGGTGCGCGACAACATCGCCGCCTTCGGCGGTGACCCGGAGCTGGTGACCGTGTTCGGCCAGTCGGCCGGGGCCAACTCGGTCGCCTCGCTGCTTGCCGCCCCGCTGGCGGCCGGCCTGTTCCGGCGGGCGATCGCGCAGAGCCCGGCCGGGATGTTCTACACGCCGCCGCTGGCGGCCGACATCGCCGGGGCGATCGCGGCCGAGCTCGGCCTGCGGGCGACCACGGCCGAGCTGTCCGGGGTGGACCCGGTGCGGCTGATGGCCGCCGCCGACGCGGTCGGCCGCAAGCAGGCTCAGTACGCCGACCGCTGGGGCCAGGTGGCGCACACGGAGACGCTGTTCGCCCCGGTCATCGACGGCGAGGTGCTGCCGGTCACCCCGTGGCAGGCCCTCGCCGCGGGCGCGGGCCGTGACGTGCAGCTCATCGCCGGCCACAATCGCGACGAGTCCCGCCTGTTCCTCGCCATGAGTGGGCAGCTCGGCCAGATCAGCGAGGAGCAGGCGGCGCAGTCACTGCGGGCACTCGGCCCCGGCCCGGACGGCGAGCGGGCCTACCGCGAGGCCTTCCCCGGCGCGTCGGCCGGGGAGCTGTACGAGGCGGTGCACAACGACTGGGTGTTCCGCATGCCCACGCTGCACCTGGCGCAGGCCCAGGCGGCCGGCCGGGGAGCGGCCTACCTGTACGAGCTCACCTGGGCCGCCCCCGCCAACGGGGGCGTGCTCGGCGCCTGCCACGGCCTCGACGCCCCGCTCGTCTTCGGCAACTTCGACGAGGGCCTGGCCGCCCGCCTCATCGGCCCCGGCCCCAACCCGGCCGCCGAAGAGGTGTCCGCCCAGTTCCGCACCGCCTGGACCCGTTTCGCCGCCACCGGCGACCCCGGCTGGCCCGCCTACGACCCGGATCAGCGGCTCACCCGCGTCTTCGACATCCCCCCGGCCGTCGTCCGCTACCCAGCGGAAGCCTCCCGCCGCATCTGGGAACACCACGCCCCGCCCCAGCCCCTCCCGCTGCTCAGCTAACCCCGGCCCGCGCCGGTAACCCCGGCCCGCGCCGGTAACCCCGGCCCGCGCCCGCGGCCCTCCTCCGGCCGCGCCCACGGGCGGTGTCTTCCGGGGCGACTCGCTGGCCGCCGCGGTTAACGGCATGGCCGGGCATCGCGCCGGGTGCGGGTAGTAGCTTTCCTGCCTGCCCGGCCCCTGCCCGCCCGGCCCCTGCCTGCCCGGCCCCTGCCCGCCCGTCCCCCGTCCCGGGCGCCCGCCCGCTATCGGTGTCCGCGTCCCGTCCGCCCGTGTCCAGGGCCGCCCCGCCCGGTGCGAACACGAAATTTCCTTGCGCACCCACACGGTGACGCGATATATCTCATATCGGGGAGCCGCCCATCCGATGATTCGGGGCATGGTGCGGGGTCTGAGCTGGTGACGATGGACGCGAGACGGGACGAGGGGAAGCCGGGCCATGGCCGCTGTTCGTAAATTGCTGTACGTGTCCGCCGGGCACCGGACCAAATGGCTGGTGCTGCTGTTCTGGCTGGTCGTCCTGGTAGTAGCCGGGCCACTGTCCGGGAAGCTGACCGGCGCGGAGAAGAACGACAGCTCGGCCTGGCTGCCGCCGGCGGCCGAGTCCACCCAGGTGCTCAACCTGCGGTCGCAGGTGGTCTCGCCGAACGTGTACCCGGCGGTGATCGTCTACGACCGCCCGTCCGGGCTGACGGCGGCGGACAAGGCCAAGGCGGCCGCCGACGCGGCCAAGTTCGGTCACCTGCCCGGGGTGGTGCACGGCACCGTCACCGGGCCGATCACCTCGGCCGACGGCAAGGCGATCTCCACCATCGCCAACGTCGACCTGGGCAGCAAGGGGTGGTCGGAAGCCGGGACGATCGCCGACTCGCTGCACGGCGTCGCCAGCGCGGACGCCAACGGGATGAGCGTGCACATCGCCGGGCCGCTGGGCAACGCGGCCGACTCGGGCAGCGCGTTCAAGGGGATCGACGGCACGCTGCTGTTCTCCGCCCTCGCGGTGGTGATCGTGCTGCTGCTGCTCACCTACCGAAGTCCGGTGCTGTGGCTGCTGCCGGTGGTCTCGGTGGCGGTGGCGCTTGTCACCGCCGAGGCGCTGATCTACCTGCTGGCCGCCCATGCCGGGCTGACCGTGAACGCGCAGTCGGCCGGCATCCTCGACGTGCTGGTGTTCGGGGCGGGCACCGACTACGCGCTGCTGCTGACCGCCCGGTACCGGGAGGAGTTGCGCAGGCACGAGGACCGGCACCAGGCGATGGCGGTGGCCATCAGGCGGGCCGGGCCGGCCATCGTGGCCAGCGGCGGCACGGTAGTGCTGTCGCTGCTGACGCTGTCGCTCGCCTCGCTCAACTCCACCTCGTCGATGGGGCCGGTGCTGGCGATCGGCGTGGCGATCGCGCTCGCCTCGATGATGACGCTGCTGCCGGCCCTGCTGGTAGCGACCGGGCGGTGGGTGTTCTGGCCCACCCGGCCCGCGTTCGGCACGGCCGAGCCGACCAGCACCGGCCTGTGGGCCAGGACCGGGCGGCGCATCGCCCGACGGCCGCGGCTGGTCTGGGTGGGCACCGTCGTCATCCTCGGCGCGCTCGCGGCCGGCCTGGCCGGACTGCACGCCAGCGGGCTGACCGTCGCCCAGGGCTATCGCGGCACCCCGGACTCGGTGGCCGGGCAGGCGGTGCTCGACGCGCACTTCCCGGCCGGGGCCGGGCAGCCGGTGCAGGTGTTCGGCAACCTCGGGTCCGGGCCGCGGCTGGGCGCCGCCCTCGACACGGTGCCCGGCCTCACCGCGGTGACCAAGCCGCAGGTGGTCGCGGGGCACGACTACCTGGAGGCCACGCTCACCGCGCCGCCGGACAGCCAGGCGGCCTACACGGCGGTGGACCAGGCGCGGGCGGCGGTGCACGCCGTCCCCGGCGCGCAGGGACTGGTCGGCGGGAACACCGCGGTCAACCTGGACGTGCAGCGGGCGGCGGCCCATGACCGCACCCTGATCATCCCGATCATCCTCGCGGTAGTGCTCGTCATCCTCATGCTGCTGCTGCGGGCCCTGGTGGCGCCGCTCATGCTGCTGGCGACGGTGGTGCTGTCGTTCGCGGCCGCGCTCGGCCTCAGCGCGCTGTTCTTCGACCACGTGTTTCACTTCGGCGGCGGGGACACCTCGTTCCCGTTGTTCGTCTTCGTGTTCCTGGTCGCGCTCGGCATCGACTACAACATCTTCCTGATGACCCGGGTGCGCGAGGAGGCGGCCCGGCTGGGCGCCCGTTGCGGCGCGGTCACCGGCCTGGCCGCCACCGGCGGGGTGATCACCTCGGCCGGGGCGGTGCTCGCGGGCACCTTCGCGGTGCTGGCCACGCTGCCGCTGACGGCCTTCATCGAGATCGGGTTCACGGTCGCGGTCGGCGTGCTGCTCGACACCCTGGTGGTCCGCTCGGTGCTGGTCACCGCGCTCAACCTGGACCTGGGCCGGTGGGTCTGGTGGCCGAGCAGGCTCGCCCGGGAGCCCGCGCCGGAGGCCGAGGACCTGCGCGGCGAACCGAGCCCGGTCGGCAGCTGACCCAGGCGGCGTAGCCGGCTCATTCCCGGCTACGCCGCCCAGCCCTGGTTAGAACTGGAACGAGGCCGACGAGCGGTCAAGGAATCCCGCTGGTAACGAGCCGATTCGGCACGTGATGAACTCATTGTCATCGGTTAGCGACGAAAACGGGACAGGAAACTCCTGCGCCTCCCCCGATCGATCTCGATCGCGGCGATTCACGCCGTTATCGGTTGAGTCACTCAGGTAATGATCGTTTCTAAGCAGCCGTGAACATAGACCGCAGCGCCGTCAAGGGCGCGCGGCGACGGCCTCGCGGGCCGATGGTAGACATGCCCGGCCCCCTCCTGCTAACCAGGTAGTAACGGTCGTGTTGCGGCTGAAAAAGGGTTATCTGCCTCCTTGCCTGTACTGACCAGTTGGTCTAAGTTCAGGTGGATTACTTAATTAACTTAGTGGAGGGATAGCGGTGGCTACCGCAGCGCTTCCGTTCACCGTCGCCAACCTGGAGCAGCAGCTGGCGACTGGTCTGGTCAGCGGCACCGGGTACGCCCTCGTCGCGGTCGGGTTCGGCCTAATCATCACCGTCACCGGGCGGTTCCACATCGCCTACGGCGCGACGTACGCGCTGTCGGCGTTCATCGCCGGGCAGACCGGGCTGTCCTGGGGAATGCCGTTCTGGGCCTCGCTGGTGTTCGGCGTCCTGGTCGCGGTCGTCATCGCCGGGCTGATGGAGAGCCTGGTCTACTGGCCGCTCAACCGCCGCCTGGGCGCGGCCGCGCTGATGACGATCTTCATCGCCTCGCTCGGCCTCTCCACGGCCGGGTCGAACCTGATCGCGCTGCTGTGGAACGGTTCCGGCGGCAGCGTCAACATCTCCGGGTTCGCCGTCAGCACCGTCCACTTCCTCGATGTGTTCACCACCAACCTCGCGCTGACCAGCTTCTTCACCGGCTGGGCAGCGCTGCTGGCGGTGGCCGCCGTGATCCGCTACACCAAGCTCGGCCGGATGATCCGCGCCGTCCGGGTCAACCAGCGGCTCAGCCTGGCCATGGGGATCAACCCGCGCGCGGTCTTCCTGGCGGTGTTCGCGCTCGGCACTGCCCTCGGCGCGATCGGCGCGGTGTTCACCGCCGCCCAGTCGACCGCGACCGCGGACATGGGGTCCACCCCCATCCTGTACGCGATCACCGTGTCGTTCATCGCCGGCGGCGCCGCCCCGCTGGTGGTGGCGCTGGTGGCGGTCGGCGTCGGCCTGCTCGAGAGCCTGTCCATCTTCGTCTTCCAGCCGCAGTGGTCGCAGGTGGTCGTGTTCGCCGCGCTGCTCATTTACGTCCTGGTCAAGGTGGTCAGGGAGAACGTGGGAACGAGGCGCACGGTGAGACCGGTGACACCAGCCAGTACGCCGGTCGCGGTCGAGGGGGTCAGCTCGTTATGCAGCTGACCGTCAGCTACCTCGACCAGATCCTGGTCCTGCTTGTCTTCACCGTCTCGGTCAACCTGGTGATGGGCTACGCAGGGGTGTTCAACGCCGCGGCGGGCGCCTTCGGCGCGATCGGCGGCTACTCGCTGGTCTGGCTGACCACCAACCACGGGTGGGCATTCATCCCGGCGATGGTGACCGGGGTCGCCGTCACCGCCGTCTTCGGCCTGCTGGTCGGCTACGCCGCGCTGCGGCTGCAGTCACTGTGGCTGCTGCTGCTGACGCTGGCCGTCCAGCTCGTCCTCATCGGCACCCTCGGCGGCCTGACCAGCCTGGGCGGCTCCACCGGGATGCAGACCTCCGGCCTCAACATCCTCGGCTACCAGCTGGTCGAGCCGACCCAGGTGCTGCCGGTGGTGGCGATCGGCTCGGTCATCGTCTTCCTGCTGTGCTACCGCATCGGCGAGTCGCCCTACGGGCGGGTGCTGCGCGGCATCCGGGACGACGAGACCGCCACCCGGTCATTGGGCAAGAACACCTTCTCCTACAAGCTGATCGTGTTCACCCTGACCGCCGCGATGGCGGGCTTCGGCGGGGCGCTGCTGAGCGCCGACACCACCACCGCCAGCCCCAGCCTGTTCGGCTTCGACGTGTCGATCCAGGTCATCGCGATGGTGATCATCGGCGGGACGGCGAACATGTGGGGCTCGATCGTCGGCGTCACCCTGGTGGTGCTGGCCACCCCGTTCTTCGAGAACGTCATCAACCTGAGCACCAACACCGCATCGCTCGCCCAGGGGCTCGCCTACGGCCTTGCCCTGGTGATCGTGGTGTTCTTCCGGCCGCAGGGCATTATCCCGGAAGGCGCGGTGCCCTGGCGCTGGCGGCGGTCCGCCCCGGTCCCGGCGACGCTGGTCACCGGGGACGGCACCGACCCCCTCGCCCCGGCCCATGAGCGCGCCGCCGTCCCGGCTCCACTGGTCACCACCGACCGCGCGCCGCGGCCAGTGGCGGCGGGCACCGGCGACAACGTGCTGGAGGTCAGCGGCCTGACCAAGTCCTTCGGCGGCAACACGGCGGTCAACGACCTCAGCTTCGACCTGCGCCGGGGCAAGATCACCGCCCTCATCGGGCCCAACGGCGCGGGCAAGACCACTGTGTTCAACCTGATCACCGGGGCGATCCCGGCCGACGCGGGCTCGGTCCGGCTGTTCGGCCAGGACATCACCGGGCTGCGCCCGGACGCGATCACCGGCCTCGGCATGACCCGCTCGTTCCAGGACGTGCGGGTGTTCCCGTCGCTCACCGTGCTGGAAAACATCATGCTCGGCATCCAGGACCACCCCGGCGACGAGATGCGCAACCTGTTCGCCCGCCCGCGCCAGGTGGCTCGGGCCGAGCGGGCGGCGCGGGACCGGGCGCGCGAGTGGCTGCGCTTCATCGACATGGAGCCGCTGGCCCGGGTCCGGGCGGGGTCGCTCGGCTTCGGCCAGCAGAAGCTGGTCGCGCTCGCCCGCATCCTGGCCACCGACAGCGAGGTGCTACTGCTCGACGAGCCCGGCTCCGGCATCGACCACGCCTGGATCGACCAGATGATCGCGGTGGTCAAGCAGGTGTCCGAGGGCGGCCGGACGGTCTGCATCGTCGAGCACAACCTGGAGGTGGTCGGGCGGCTGGCCGACCACGTGTGCTTCATGGAACTCGGTCGGCTCACCGCCGAGGGCGGCTTCGCCGAGCTGACCAGCGATCCCCGGCTCACGGAGGCGTACTTTGGCAGCGTCTGACGAGACCGCGGTCACCCCCGCGGCGACCACGGCGACCACGGCGACAGCGACCGGGACGGGCGCCCCCGCGCCCGCCCCCGTCGAGGGCACCCTCCTCCAGGTAACCGGCCTGCAGGCCGGCTACGGGGCCAAGCAGGTGGTCTTCGATGTCAGCCTGAACGTCGGCGCGGGCGAGATCGTCGGCATCGTCGGGCACAACGGCGCGGGCAAGACGACCACCCTGAACACGATCTTCGGCGTCCTCCGGCCGCGCGGCGGGCAGGTCGTCTACCGGGGAGAGAACATCGCCGGGCGCACCTGCCACAAGAACGTCCTAGCCGGGATGACCCTGGTGCCGTCCGAGCAGTTCGTGTTCTCCGACCTCAGCGTGGCCGAGAACTTGCAGCTGGGGGCGCTGTGGACGCCGGCCGCGAAACGGCCGGAGCTGCTTGAGTCGGTCTACCAGATCTTCCCGGTGATCAAGGACAACCTGAAGATGCGGGCCGGGCAGTTCTCCGGCGGCCAGCAGCGGATGCTCAGCATCGGCATGGCGCTGATGGCGGACCCGAAGTTCATGCTGTTCGACGAGCCGTCGCTCGGCCTGGCGCCCGCGGTGACCATCCGGGTCTTCGACACGCTGCGCCAGCTGGTCAGCGAGCGCGGCATCTCGGTCCTCATCCTGGAGCAGAACATGCCCCAGTTGCTCCGCGTCGTCGACCGGGTTTACGTGATGCGCTCCGGCCGCATCGCCGGCGAGGAAACCGTCGAGCAGCTCCGCGCCCGCGAGCACTACTGGGACATCTTCTAGCCACCCCACCCCACCCCCGC
>Ga0265338_10003720_pt1 | contig 21213 bp, 17 predicted proteins | sample 42126metaG_FD_193579 | JGI IMG/M metagenome (GOLD analysis project Ga0265338, IMG submission 193579) | Rhizosphere microbial communities from Carex aquatilis grown in University of Washington, Seatle, WA, United States - 4-21-26 metaG | ecosystem: Host-associated > Plants > Roots > Rhizosphere... | reverse complement strand
GGCTGGAGCGACTGGAGTGGAGCGGGTGCAAAGCTGGCGAGTCAGTCGTCGTGCGCGGGCGGAACCGTGCCGATGCTTGGCGCGTCGGGAGTGGTTCGGTGGTGCGAGCCGCACCGGCGATGAACGCCTGGCCGCGACCAAGCGCAAGTGTCGGCTCGGTGACGCCGGGGTCCGTGCCGGACTGGCCCCCTTTCCCCAGCGAGGAGCGAAGCGACGAGGTTTCGATGCCTGACACCGCGCCTAAAACCATCCGCCAACCTGAACGGTTGGAATGCGCGAAAGACATTCGATAACCTGCGACGTTCGACGCGTGCGCGGTGTAGCGAAAGGGCCGCGGGGATGACATCCGTGAATCCATGAAGCGGCCCGTCCGAGCGCCGTCAGGCGCGAAGGTGAGCGTCAGGCATACGCGCACGTGGCGGTGACGTTCGAGAATGGAAACCGTGATTGGTTGGCGCGTTCGTATTTGTTGAGCAGGCGAAAGGATTGCAGCGCGAACTAAATTTACTTTGAGCGTTAGCGAACCATATTTGTCTTTGAAGGACGAACGAGTTTGAGGGCTGGTTAAAATTGTGAATGACAACCAAGTTCACCTGGTTACTTCAAATCCAAAAAAATTAAGGGGTTGGGGGTCGTCACGGCGTAGCGAGAGATGTCAAAATCAAGAACCGACCCGATTCCAAAACAGGCGATATTAGCACCCGGATTGTTACGCCATTCAAAGTATTATGCGTTGCGCAGTCCATGTTCCGCCTCCACTTCCGTTCTGTCCTGTAGCGTTAGTGATCGTCACTGTCCAAGTCCCGCTTGCAGTGCCGTTAGTACTAAATGTTCCAGTAAAGATGTAAACGGCGTTGCCACTAGTCTGCCAGCTACCATTTCCCGAATTATCAACGCTCCCGGTATAATACCCATCGGAAATCAGGCCATTCTGGATTGTGATGTCATTGGTCTCGTCGTATTGGTAAATGCCGCCGCCCGTGTAATAAAACGGACCACTGAATGCCACAGACCAAGTCCCATCAAAAGGTGCACTGGTGACATTGAAAGTGGCGATGACCAATTTGTTTGTTGTCATAGTTACACTGGCAGTCCCTGTTCCTGACGCATTCCCGCTCCAACCATCAAACATAGACCCGCTATTGGGAACGGCAGTCAATGTCACAACCGTTCCCATGGTATACAAAGGCCCAGGTGGAGACGCCGTAACTGTTCCTGTTCCTGTTCCTGTCGTTGAGACGTATAGTTTGAAAGAAGAAGTAATTAGAGTGACAACTTGATTTATAAAATTGGTCGTTACCAAGCCGTGAGCATCTGTCGGAATTATGTTATTAGTTCCAGTTTGTGCCAAGACCTGATGGAAAGCCTCCAAAATATCCGCGGAGGTTTTGTTTGTTGTCTGCGACCAAATGGCGTCAAGCACGCTAGTCACTTCGGGTCCTGCGAAGGAAGTGCCGCTACAGCCATTAACATTTTGAGCTCGCGCATAGACCATGTTCTGAACGGTATTGTCGTCGAGGTGATTGAAACTAGTGTAAATATTGTTACTGATGTCGGTGCCGCCGACAATCAACACTCGGGCGAAAGCATCGGGATATAGGGACTTTAGGTCGGAAAGTTCAACATCCAAATCCACCCCCGCATTCCCTGCTATGACGCTGATGAGGGTGTTATCCGCCAAACCAGGTTGTGTAATGCTCTGTACTTCGAGCATTTCCATGATCGTTTCTAAAAAAGTGAATTGGGCTTCACGAATGTAATCATAACTTGGGTTGCCTGATTTATCGCTCGACACCATTTCACCCGATGACGGAGATTGCAGGGAAAGATTAATTGTAACTCGTTTATTCGCGGCGTAGGCCTCCTGCATGCGCAACAACACATCGGCCGACAAGGTAGGAGTTCGGTCGTGAACATCAAACTTTTGTGGATCGTTTCGATCATACATGTCGAATGGGCGGCGTCTTCCGGCAATGGAGGCAACCTCACTCATGTGCCCTCTCCCACATGATCCTCCCCCACTATAATTGGGGTCATTCCAATCCAAGACATCTACCAAAGTATTTGCAGATCCAAAAACGGCAGGCATGGCTGGAAAACCATCAATGACCCAGAACTGGTTGAACAAATTGGACAAAACAATACCCTCGGTCCCGTTCGTGACTTGAATCCAGTATTGACCCAGCGCAGGTATTGCGCTCTTGATTTTCCCTCCTACAGAATTAATGGAATTAGTGATGACTGAAATACTAGTAAAAGGATCTGCAATCAATTCCAACCACCCTGGATAAACACCCACTACGGTGTAAGGTTTGCCGTCAATCCCAACATAAGAAATATTTGTCGGATTAGGGTAAGTTCCCGCGTATCGAATTACGCCTTGAAACATCGCGTTGGTGAAAATGGTGTCTCCGGCGTTCAGCCTATATAAACGAGCTTGATCGTTGGTGAAAACGTCGTACGCTTCCTCGACTTGGCCCGATAGTGTAAAGAACGTAAGACTCGTCCAGTTAGGTGTTGCCAGATTGGTGGTATACTCAAGGACGACATTGGTTCCAGCTGGGCCATTTCCGTGAAGAATGAATGATCGGTCACCGGATGGCAGAATAGTGGTTGAAACAGACAACGTTAGATTTGAAGTAGCCTGGGCTGCGAATTGAATGAGACCGGCAAGCAAAGCCAGCAAGATGATTAAAGGATGAAGTTTTGTTTTCATTGGAAGCCGGTTCACCTGTCTGTTTCGGACGTGTTCTGTTCTGACTATTGCCGTTTTTACGCCTTTTACCTCATAAAAGCAACTAAAAACGGGTATTAGAACGTGCCTGTCTTGCTAGCCGAATCGTTTGACAGATTTAAGCTAAAGGGATAATGAAACAAATTTTGGGGTTGGGGGCAAGGAGGCTGGCGTTTCAGAAATCTGGTTTTTGGGGTTGGGGGCTTGGCATTAGTATTGCTTCGATAAGCATTCAATTAAATACGCTAGCCTGATATATTAAACGTATGCTCCAGAATAGGGTCAGAAAAGTCAGCAGTGCACCAGAGTGTGCATGGCTGTTCATGTAATAACAAATCAGGCGGCAGGAGAGGCCCCATGACATTTCAACCATCAAATCACAGGTTATCAATCCTTGCCGGCTTTGCCGTGCTGTTCACATTCTTGGCTTGGAGCAACGTTGCCTTTGGGAGCTACGAGATTCATGCCGCGGCCGAGAATGGCGACTTGGGAACAGTTCAGACCCTGCTCAAGGGCAATCCTGATTTGGTTTCAAGCAAAGATCCAAACGGCCGGACGCCTTTGCATTGGGCGGTTGATCATAACCACAAGGACATGGTGGAATTGCTATTGGCCAATAACGCCGATGTCAATGCCAAGGACAATGGAGGCGCGACCCCTTTGCGCTATGCAGCAGGAGGAGGAAATAAGGACATGGCGGAATTGTTGTTGGCCAACAAAGCAGATGTAAATGCCAGGGAGAACAGCGGCCGGACGCCCTTACATGGGGCGGCGATTTGGGGCCGCAAGGATTTGGTGGAACTGCTACTGGCCAACAAAGCAGATGTCAATGCCCGGGATAACGACGGCCGGACACCTCTGCATGAGGCGGCATATGGAGGATACATGGATGTGTTGAAACTTCTGCTGGCCAATAAAGCCGATGTCAACGCCAGGGACAGCGGCGGCGCGACACCCTTGCATAGGGCGGCGGCGAACGGCAAAAATGAAGTGGTGGTATTACTGCTGGCCAATAACGCCGATGTCGATGCCAGGAACAAAATCGGCCGGACACCGTTGCACGAGGCAGCTTTTAGTGGCTACAAGGACATCGTCGAATTGCTGTTGGTTAATAAAGCTAGTGTCAATGCCAAGAACAACAACGGCCAAACTCCTTTGGATGGGGCGTTGGTTTGGAACCACAGAGATGTGGTGGAATTCTTGCGCCAGCAGGGTGGTCACGAATAAACAACTGGCAATAAAGCAAAGCCGCGTAAAGGCATTGCAGAGAACGCGGGTTAGCCGCCTCAGTTCCGCATTCGCGGTTGAGGCCTTAGATGCCGCAGTTCCGGGTACGGCTGCTACGTTGTTAGTGTCGTGTTGGCTATCTTAGCCGTCCTGGGCACGGTCATCATGATGACCGCCCTGGTGACCATGGCGATGGCCATCATGATGATGGTGGTGGGTCATGCGGGAATCGCTTTCCGGAGCAACGCACCGGCATCCACCGTGTCTTGCTGGATTTGCAGGCGGCGGGTGCGGATATCCCGAGGTTCGCCTGGTACTGCTTGGCCTAAAACGAAGCTAGCAGCGCGCACGGGCGCGGACGATTGTTCATCGTGGAAATGTCGATTGAGGCAGCTGACAGCATCAGTGCACGCAGGATTGCCGACGCGGACTTCCTCGGCAAAGGCGGCCACGGCTGCCTTCGTGCCCTGATCGTAATGGAGCAAGGTATAAAGAATGTCGAAGGCGTCTTTTGGGGCTTGCCGGTCTGCAAAGGCGCGTAGTTTCATGGCCAAAAATGGTCCAGCTTCGCAAACGCGGACTGGCAGATTCTCCTTGGTCGCGCCATAGAGATCCACTCCCGCCACCTTAATCTGGCGGGCGGTTGCCAGGGCGCGGTTAATGCCCGGCAAGATGCTGGCAACAATGTCGTCCACCGTCGCCGTCCCTTTTGTATTCGGCGGGTACTCGGTCAGAAAGTCCAACGGAACGTTGTAATCTCCCACCTGTTTTGCATATCGAATCAGTCCTTCCGGACTGGTGGTTCGATGGAAACCGGCATCTTTGAGCGCGAATTGCAGGCTGGACATCCCGCCGGCCGAGGCACCGAGCGCAATTCCTACATCGGCATCGATCGTAACGGGCCGGGGCAGAGGACGTGAGGCGGAAATATCCCCACAGAGAAAACGCGGCACCAGGCCGCCAACAACCACCACGTCATCATACCAAGGCTCCAAGATTGGCCAGATGGTAAATAGCGCACTCTCCGCGACGGCAACGCGACTGGGATCATATTCGCGGTAGATTTGGTATTTCATTGCCGGCAAAACCCGTCCCAGTTTCGTAACGACGCGGCGGCGTCGGGACCACGCAGACCCGTGTGCAAAAGATCAAGGTATATCTGGGCGTCAGTAACGATCGGCAAATCCTGAATCGTTCGTGTTTCAAGAAAAACTCCATCGTCCTCAGGAACAAAGAGCCAGACTTTTCCGGCATCATCGACCCGACGCAGGCCAAGTTGTTCCAAGGTGGCGGTTTCCGGGAGACGGGCGACGTAGGCGCTGGTCACGACGGGTTCAGTGTAAGGTTGCCGTAACCAGCCAGCGATCCATTGAGTAAATGCGATGGGCACGGATTGTTCCTTGGCCCAAGTCTGGAGTCGTTGCGCCGTGGCAAGTGGGCTGGCCCCAAAAGTAGAGTAACGGGTGATGGTAGCACGCCGGTTAATATCGTCTGCCTTGGCCCAAGCATCTATCAGCGCTTGCGGATCGCGAAGACGAAATTCACGTGGACTTTGTTTTTCGATAAAGCCCTGACTGATGAGATGCTGGATGATACGCGACACAAGCCCCGAACTTGCCTTGATGCGAGCAACCAATTCACTCTGTACCCAGACACGATCACGGTCGGTCAGCAGACTTCGCACGATGCTGGCACTTTTCCCGACAAATACATTGCGCGGTTCAAGTTCAAATCGGAAGTCGCGGCCAGGCAATGCACGTCGATCTACGAGCAATCCCTCGGCCCGAATATAGGCACGGCCGTTCAGATCAACCGCGGCGAATCGTTTTTGGTGACAGAACTCCAAGATCCGACCGGTCAACTCCGGTACGACCAGCAAAGGTGGAAAGGAATCGGTCCAGTTTTTCAGAATTGATTCCAGCTCTGGAATGCTCGGCTTTAGGATGTAAACTGGTTTGAAGCTGTGCTTCCGCGAATCAAGGGTCACCTCGACCGACGATAAGCGGTCTTGAGCGGGTTGCCCTGGGGGAATCAGCCAGTGCAGGTCCGTTTCGTCTGCGATCAGTTGCTTGAAATGATGAACAAGCTCACTTTCGTAGCGAATTGGACTTTGCTTATTGAAATCAACAGTATTCACTGAACAGTAAGAAATGGCATTTTCAGTAAAAAATCAACATATTCTTACTGAAATCAGCATATTTTACTGGCCAGTAAGAATGTGTGTTTTTAGTAATAACATCGTTTTTTTATAATTTCGAGGATTTTTCACGATTTCGGCAAAGTTGGTTGGCAAACAGGCTTTTACGATCCCGTGGCATTATTTTGAAGAACCAGACTTTAAAACCAATTTATGCTGGCAAGTTTTATCCAATCATTGGACAAAACAGATTTCCGGGTCTGCAGTGTGTATTGATTGTCAATACACACTGCCAAGTTATTTTCCGTTCGTAGGTAACCTAGCCAAGTTAAGAGACGTTTGTTCACGAAAACCGATATGATCACGTTTGCGTGAACACGCCACTTTTAGTGAATATGCGCAAGCGCAATTTTGCGCGTTTCTACCGGATTTGTACTAACGTTGTGCTGGCGTTGTAGTGGTGGTTGACGCCGTATTTGATTCCCCGCCATGCCGGGCAGGAATTGGACAGCGAAAAGCCAAGTGGGGGTTGCGAAGTTGGCGCGTCGTGGTCAATATCCTGGGGCGTTATGAGTGCGACAACCAAAGTTCTGACGCGGGAGGAGCTTCATGGACTGGTTTGGACCAGGCCGTTCGTAAAACTGGGTCGGGAACTCGGTTTTACGTATTTGGAATTCATCAATGTCTGTTCTGACCTGAATATTCCCCGACCAGCCGGGAATTATTGGTATCGCAAAGAACGCGGGATTGCTGAGGAAAGGACGCCCCTCCCAGCACCGTTGCCAGGGATGCGGACTGAAATTGAGATCAATCCGGATCGTTTCCCCATCGAAACACCACCTGTTGATTCAGCACCGGTCGATAAATCAAGCGAATCCCAGAAGGTTGAACACGCCGTACCGGAAGGCAGCCAACCAACTGCGGCGAAGGTTTCCAAGGTTGAAAAAGTGGCAGTTGAAACCCCGGCCAGTGGTGGGACAAACGATTCGAAAGAATCCAAAGCCGCCAATCAGCCGGAACGGCCGGCTGATGTCGAGTACACCCGCGAGCAATTGTATGAAGCAATCTGGAGTAGTTCGTGCGTAAAACTGGCGGCGACTCTTGGGATTTCTGATGTCGCGCTAGCAAAAACGTGTCGACGGTTGGGGATACCGCGTCCGCGGCCGGGGTATTGGGCAAAAATCGAGGCCGGAGCAAAGCCTAAACGGGAGCCATTGCCTTCTGCCAAACAAAACGAGAACCATACTGTAATATTTTGTGTGGCGGAAAATATCGCCAGACGCGAGGAATGGGCTGCAAAAAATATTCTGACTGCCGATCGAGCCCGCCGAGCAGAAATTGTGGAGTTACCCCCGGAGGGGAGCGAAAAGCATCCGATCGTAGAGCGGCATGAGCGGGCATTGGAAAAGGCCAAGCGTGGCGAATTGGGATTCGTGACTGTCAGGGGCAGAAACTTATTTCTTTGTGATATGTCGGTCGCGTTGGCTCCCAAGCTGGGCCGGGCACTGCAGGCGGTTATTTGCGAGCTGGAGGACCGGGATTTTGGCTTTGAACCGGGGATAAACGAATTCGATGGGCTGCAAATCGTCCGGGACGATGACCAGGCATCCCTCCGATGGAGTGAAGAAAAGCTGGTTTTGGAACGCGAACCAACTCAGGAAGACAAGAAGAAGCCAAGCTGGACGTGGCAATTACACGAGACCAAACCCTCAGGCAAATTGGCAATCGAGGTCAACGCGCTGGGCTTAAAGGGTAAACGCAAATGGACGGAATCGGATGAATGGCCATTGGAAAAGGTTTTAGGCGTTGTCGTTGAGAAAGTGGAGGCAATTTTCAGGGGTTTTGAGGATAAACGAAATCGAGAAGTCGAATGGGAAAAGCAGCGCCAGGAAGAGGCCAAACGCGAAGCTGAACGAAAGGCGGTTGAGGCTGAAAAGCAGGCCCGAGAAGAAAAGGCGCGCAAAGAACGTGAGCGCATCAATCGCCATGAGGCGAAGCTGGAGAAAATCGCCGAACAGCGAAGTGATAATCTGGCCAACGCCGCGCAGGAGTGGATTGAGATGCAAGGGATACTGGCATACGTCCAGTTTTGTGAAGAGCGGTGGCGACGGGAGGGAGGCGGGACCTTATCAAAAGAACAGACCGACTGGCTATCCTGGGCGCGGGGATCGGCGGCGAAAATGGAACCCAAGGGATACCCGAATCCCCCACTGGATGGAGGCTTTGATGCCAATGCCGTGCCAGTGGGCGGGCCTTACCCGGAAACCAGAAAATGGGAGAGTGACGAACCCGAGGAAACAAAACCACCTGAAATCAAACCGCCGGCGTATTCGCCACCGCCGCCGGAGCCTTTTCCATACTGGCACCTGCATCGCCACCATTGAGCGGACGACGGGCCTTGCGCAGTGCCTGAAGCTCCTGGATCAGCGGCGTGTCCACGGTGGCGATTCGGGACATGAGGGTTTGGGATCGACAGAGTTCAAGGAAGGTGTCGAGGTTGACTGCATCCGGAGTATAGAGCAGGAGTCGTAGAAGCTGGACAATATACCGATTGTCGTGATCCAGCAGGTTTCGCCGGACGTACCGGAGTTCCTCCGGAGCCGGATTCCAACGGGCGCCGGCATCCAGCAGCAATTCCAGGCACTGCAAATTTCCAGCATCCTCCTGTTCACTCCGGACATTGGTGTAAATGTTGCGATGCGAGCAGCGGCTGACGAGCCGTTCCAAGGCAGCGGACGAAGCCCGTGGCGTATCGTTGATCAGTTCCCGCGGAATGACGCTCAGGAGATTCTGGAAAAGTTTAATATCATGGCGATAGGTGATACTTGAAAGCAAATCGAGTGCCTGAGCAGGCGTCGGCTTCAGGTGGAGTACCTTTAAGATTTCCGGGTTCTTGAGCCAAGCCGCCTCTTTGGCAGCGGTGGTACAGTCCTCGGCATCAACTGGAAAAATCCCAGAAAGGTCGTTGGGAACCGGCCGGAATGGATCGGCCCCAGCCCAGGCAAGGAGCGCCGTCCAGCGGACCTGCTGCTTTTTTACCGCCTCAACCAGTGCCAGGGCGGCCTGATCATCCAGAGCCGGAAACTCGACGCGCAACTGACGATAGAAACCGAGGAGCGGGCGCGCTTTTTTGGAGTCAAGAGCCTGGGCGAACACATTTCCAGCATTCGGATTGGTGCCTGCGCGGAGTTGACGTTCCATCATGAAGAGGTCGAGTTTATCGCAACTGGTCTCGAAGTCCATTGGCTTGGAACGGGCACCGCGTTGATCGAGCAGTTCAGCGAGATCGAATCGCCGTGTGGAGCGGGCGAGTTCGAGGGCAGCGGATAATTCCTGGACTGACCAGCCGCCGGCGCGGAGCAATTCCTCGACCAGGCTATGGAAGCCAGATTCCACGGCGGCATAGAGCGCTGAAGTTTTTGGTTGGTTGCCAACCGCCAGACGAAGCAGCTTGCCCGACTTGATCCAGTCCTGAACCGCGAACAATTTTCCGGCCTGCACGAGACGCAGGAGGGCTTTGAGTTCATCGTGGATAGCTGAGCGCACTTTCATTGACTGATGGTTTTTCAAAAAAATGGCAAGTCTGAACATAGTTAGTCAAGGTGCGAGCCGCGTGTGCAAAGGGGCGCATAGCCCATGCGGTGAATCGTGGGCTTATTCGCCACATATTGTGCGGTGAATATCCTTGCAGGTGCGGTAAAGTGTCCGGTTCTTACCTGAACTGGCCTTTCTTACTGGGTAGTAAGAAATCTGGTTTTCAGTAAGAATCACGCGGCATGGTTATGCCGCCTCCTTCGTCAGGATGTTGGCGATCCACACTGGGACGTATCGGAGGTCTTTGAGGATTTGCCGCTTGTCGGCGGCGGTGAGGCGGCGGCGAAGGATTGCCAGCATCTGAACATCAACACGGCGTTGCCCCAGATTGCGCAAGGCTTGGATCATGTGATTTTATCCAGCACGGCGCGCTTGAACCACGACGGGATTTTATCCGTTTTCAATTCCAACTGTTGCCCCTCGGTGATTTCCGCCAGCCAAGTATGTTTTCTGTCCTTGTTCTCGCCGGAGTTATCGAAAACATAGGCGCGGTTCGTATGCTGGATCGCGTCCATCAATAATTCCAGAGAGCGATGGTAACGCTTTTCAATCCGGTCTTCCGGCACCGCATGACCGCCCAGCTTCACGCGGCTTTTCACCCGCGAAATGTTGATGGCCGGATCATCGGTGGCGACGAAATACAGATATGTCCGGTAGCCTACCGCTTGTGCCTGGGCCAGCAACTCCACTTTGCTGGGATGCGACATGACCGTTTCCAGCGTGAAGGAGATTAACTGCTCCATCAGCTTTTGCCGGAGGAAATCGCTGGCTACCGATGCGAGATACGAATTCACTTCCACCGCGCCGAATTCCAGCCGGTTGTTGGCTAAAGTCAACTTTTTGGCGGTTTCGCCGAAGCCGGTGTCGTTGAGGAATTTGGAATTTTTAAAAAATGACAGCACCGCGTCAGCGGTCGTCGTCACGCCGTAGGCGGTGAAATCCAGAAATTTTTGCTGCCGGATTTCCTGCTCCATTTCATCCGGGTTGAGATAGATGCCGAGCAATTCCTTCGGCAGGTAGGATTTCAGCGTGCTTTTGCCTGAACCATTCGGCCCGGCGAACATTCTCAGCCGTGGCGTGGACACGCTCACCGGATGGTGAAGATTTTCCCGGAAACAAATTGGGTGGGCGGTTCGATTTGCTTCACCGCTACCTTGCGGCCGTCGGGGAAGACTTCGTAGATGACGCCGTCCTGCGATTGCAGCACGCTCTGGCCGGACGCGAGGGCGCGATCACGCGCCGCCGCGAAGGCCGAGCCGGAGATGGCGGGGAACTGGCTTTCGAGCTTTTGTATGTCTTGGTCTGACATGGCGAATCTTTCTGTTCTGAATATAAGGCACCCGCCAGCTTACAGCAACCGTGTTTTCCCGGTAAGCAATTCCTGCATCATGCCCTGATTGACGGCGTGGGTCTGGGTGGAATGGGCTTTAACGCGCGTGCCGTTTGTGGGAGAAATAGAGCATGGCCGTGGGCAAATCTGGATGGGAAAAGTGGCTGGAGCGGCTTTACAACCTCCGGCGGGATAAAAGCGGTTCGCATGAGCGACCGCACAAGCCAGCTTTGTTGCTCAGCATCATCGAACTTCTGGATCGCGGCGTCATCACTCGCAACGAAATTCCGCTAAGCGATGAACTGGTTGCGACGTTCAAGCGTTACTTTGCGGTCGTTCGCAGGGAAAACGATCAGCCAACGATTCAGAACCCGTTCTTCCATTTGTGCGGTGACAAGTTCTGGCGCCTTGTGCCGGCGGTTGGCGAGCGGGAGATTTACCAGGAAGGAGCAACCTCAGGCGCACCCAGCGTGGCCGAACTGCGCCACCGCGTAGCCTACGGGAAATTTGATGAAGACATGTGGCAGTTGTTGAGTGAGCCGGTGGCACGCCATCAGTTGCGCGAAGCTCTAATCTCCCGCTATTTTCCAGAAGACCGGGAGAAGCTCGCCGCCATCACCGCTGCCGGACGCACGGCCGTACCAGTGGATCCGCTGCAGGAGGAAATGCCGCCGGGTCGTGACGGGGCATTCCGCCGGACGATCCTTGAGGTTTACGATTATCGCTGTGCTGCCTGTGGCGTGCGGGTATTGCTCGATCAATCCAGGTCGCTGGTTGAGGCGGCACACTTGATTCCGTTCAATGTCAGCCGGAATGACAAGCCGACAAACGGCATGGCCCTGTGCCCGAATCATCACTGGGCAATGGACCGGCATCTGATTGCGCCGGTGCCGGACAGTAAAAAACCTGCCGGCATCTGGCGGGTGAACAAAGACCGGCTGGATGACCGTATCGAGGGACAACGTGATTTGGTGGCTATTGCGGGCAAATCGGTGATTCCGCCCGGCGAGGAGAAGTTCTATCCGGCGCTGGAAAGCTTGCGGTGGCGCGAGGAACATCTGGTCAAGGCCTACTGACACCGCGATGCCAACAACCACACGCCATCCTGATTTCGCTGGTGACGTTTCCCGGCCATTATCCGGCGCTGCTGATAGTTCATGCTCACGACTTTTTCCTCGTTTCCAAAGTTTGAAGAAGGAATGTGGCCATCGTCCCTGACAGATTCACTGCTAGTTCCGCGTGGCGCGACGCTGGGCGTGAACCGGACGCTCCCTTACCATGCGCATCGCTGTGTCGATTTCGTAAAGCTCCCAAGCCTTCAACAACAGTCTGGCAGCCGCCTAGTATTTGCTTAAACAACTGTTCTGTATGCTGACTCGGAGACAAGTTAAGTTGTTTGGCCGTCAACGCATAGAGCTTGGGTAAGTCGTCACTATCGTCATATGACACACCCGCCACATCGAGGATGTGCTTGCACACTGATTCAAGCAGCGTCCTGGCCGCAGTAATTGCGCCTTCAGGATCGGTGGCCCTGCGCTCCAATGCCTTCTGCCAAACTTCCTGAATATATGCAGAATTGACGGCTTGCACTGTCGCTGAAATGGAAACATCGCTCGGCGATCGTGCTTCAGATTCGAGCATACTTAGAACAGGGTCAAATTCCTGCCTTAGGAATTCCCGACGCTCCTGCCAATGCGCGAACTTGGATTTGATGAAACTCCAAAATTCCGATATTTCGCGACAGGTGTGGATAAATCGAGGGAGTGTCTTGGAAATCTTTGGATGGGCGATCAATTCTTGGCGCAAATGTTTGTAGTCCGCAGCATCGCCACCGCCTCCGGTGGCGTAGGCAACCAGCATGTTCTTGAGTGACTCAATCTTTAGAATCAATTCGTCGTTCATCAAAGTTTTCGTTTGAACCACCCAACGCGGCGGCAATCTCTGCTAGCTACCGTTTCACCCTAGTCAATTACCGGGATGTTTTCGTTCGTCTTCTTTTCGCATCGGCACACCTTCTTTACGTAGATCGCGACATAGTTTCTTGAATTCCACCTCGAACATTCCTGGTTTCAGCCACTCAGAAAAATCGGGAATGAAATATTCGCGGATTTCTGCCGCGATATCGCGACCGGCATCCGAGTCGAAGCACTCCCATGCTCTGAGCATTTCCATATCGCACAAACGAATTGGGAAAAGCTTACGCTCGCCTGTCCTTTTTTCCTGTTTTCTAGCTCGGCGAATTTCAGTCTGAACCCAGTCGCTTGAGATGCTCTCTTTTGAAAGAGCGATCAACAGTTTGTCATGCATATTTATCGCCCGATCAATCTGTTCAAATAATTTTTTCCCGCCTTTCATTTCTTCAGGGGCATACCATACGCGAATTCTTTCGTTCCTCATGCCATTCCAGAGCTTTCGCGCAAACGCTTCGTCGGTGTGACTGTAGCTGATGAAACAAGAATGAAATTGGATTGGCCCACCTGCATCAACGAGGGACGGGAGATAGTCCAGCAGGATTTGCGGAAGACCGACTCCTCTGAGAAACTTCTGTGGCAGATTGCTGCCAGCGCGATAGAGGCATTCGATTGCGACGGATGAATGGGCGGTGTGTTTAACAGAATCCAGGCCGACGCACGTTTCCATGTCCAGATTTGCAAAGACAGTCTGGCCCATTTCCGATTCCCGGAAAATTGTGGAAAAGACGTTAGCACCAATGAATGTGGCGCCGCTTAGATTCGCCTTATAAAAATTTGCCCTCGAAAGATTTGCATTTGAAAAGTCAACGTCAAGGCACTTTGCCCCTCGGAAATTGGCGTCCGATAAGTCAGCATCTGCAAAATTTGCTCCTGTCAGATCACAATCGACAAACTCAGCCCCGCGTAGGGCAGCGCGTCGGAAATCCCGTTGATGCAAGTCGAGCTTTGTAAATACCTCCCCGGTTAAATTGCTGCCTCGAAAATCAGGAGCATCATCGGCAATTTTCATTGCCCAATCTGTTGTCCTTGATTTTTTCACAATTTTCCTGTGAAGGCGCTGGCGGCTGCGGCGGTGACAGTGGCCATGGTGGTGGTCGTGGTGATGATGATGATCATCATCATGACGCCGCTGGTTTGCCCTTTGATACGAAGGCTTTTCCAAGCGCGGGGATGCTTGTTCAGGTCAAAATAGTATTTCACGATTTATCCTCGAAAGATTTTCCCGTTATGCCACTCCACGAACTCATGCGCCGGTTTATCCTGAATTTGATGCGGCAACACAATCAAGGGTCTTCCGTGCATCGCATAATAGTCGCGCCCGTTGCTGAAGTCTTCCTTCAGGTGTTTGCTCACCTCGACTCGAAGGTCTGACGTGATGGTGATGTATCCCGTATCAAACAACCGGTGCAGGTCCGCGCGAAGCAATAATCCGTTCGAGACGCGATGCGGGCCATTTTCTCCGTACGGTTTGATATGGGCAGCCTCCAATGCGGGCAAAGAGCGTTCGCCTGTCATCGCGCAACGGCGTTCATATCGCTCTGTAACCGCATAGCGGAATCCGCCCTGCCCCAATCGAGGCTGGACGAGGGTCGGGCTGCCGTACCGCGGCGTTTCCTGTAAGACGAGTTGGGCCGCCGCAGGCTGCTGGAGTCGTTCAAGCACCGTATCGTACAGACGGCGCCCCGATTCTGTATCGGTTGAGTACGTTTTCCCACGGACGATATTCCTGCTCCAGTCGGCGGGAGGCGGCATCCAAAGCGCCTCCGGCCAGAAAAACGGTTCAGTCAGAATGATGCAGCCGATGCACGGATCGGGCGAATGAGTGCTTTCTGGACTCATATATCCCCGGATCGAATTCGAAAAATCCAGGAACGATGCAGCGCCATTGTGATCGCCGAAAATATTCCATGCAACAGAGAGTTGCAGCTTGGAATAACCTATGAAGAATCCGCCTCCGGCAATCCTGTTAATGCTGCCTTTAAGTTTGAACAGGAACAGATGCCCCGACTCCAGAGGATCGCCATTATCCAGAGCGTGAAACCCGACACCAGCACTCGGCTGCCAAAAATTCACCTCGTCCGGTTTCCGTGCCGCGAGGAACGAATACCAGGCGAAATCGGTTGGCGCCACAAATAGTTTCATGGTTCAAGAACCGTCACAAATTCAGCGATCACTTTTATTTCGTCCGCACTGTCGGCTGTTATTTCAATCGGTTTGAAGTCTGGATTTATTGGCAACAATTGAATGGCGGTATGCTTCCATTTACCATCCGTGCCGATAGATTTCTTTGACAGATATTTCTTTATCGTATAGCTGCCTCCGGTTTCGGGGTCGGAAATATCCGAGTGCTGCGCCAGCACAATTCTCCCATTCCTTGAACCGATCACTCCGAACGTGAAAAGACAATAGGAGCCATCTTTGATTTTTGGCTCCATCGATTTTCCGACGACTTTTGCGACAAAATGCCGCTGATTGATTTTGATGCCTGACGGCACTTTGACCCAACCACGGCAATCGGCGGCATCAGGCTCGCCGAACGAACCCGCGGCAGCTTCGAGTGTGTAAAGCGGTACAAATGAAACAAATCTTTCTTGACCAGGGTCTGGAAAAATTTGAGGGACGTATGGATAAAACTCTTTGACTTCCGGCTGACTCGGGATCGGCGGCAGAAGAGGCGCTGACTTTGCGGTTGATGCCAATGCCAAGCGATTCTTCAAATATTCGCGAAGACCGGCGTCGGCGCACCAGACGTAACAACCCATTCTGCCCCTTGATAATAGAACTTTGTATGTGTTCTTGATGATTTCCTGCACTTTTTCGAGAACGGCCTTTTGCTTGCCCGGATCGTCGCCAGCCTGTTTAAGTTCAGTCTTCGATCCGTTCAGGGAAGCGTCGTTCTTAGCTCGTCGGGTTGGATCACCAACAATCTTGCCCTCGCGAAAAATCAAATCAGGCCCGATCAAGACCCCAAGCCAGTCAAATTCCACGCCCTGGCTTGTATGAATGCAACCGACTTGCTCAATCCCATCCTTGCTGGTTGCCCAATTCTCGCCGTCGTAGTTCCACGACAGCGACAAACCATCAGCTTGCACGTGTTTGCTGGTTGTACCGCGCCTTCGCCCCTGCTTCGGCCATTCCCAGGAATATCCGGCAATCAACCGGGCTTTATTCCGGCCATTCTTCGCCTTCAACGCTGAATAAAGTTCATCTGCCCGGTCGAACACTTTGAACTCATACTGGCCGTCGCCCCAATTCTCAAAGTTGGCCGTCTTCCGAATCTGCAGGACATCATCTAACCAGTTCAGATAGCCCGTCGACCCGTTGCAGCGGTACTGTGCCGTCAATTTGAATGTTTCATGGATTTTGGCCCCAAATTTCTTTGCCGCCTCCGTGATCCTGGTGACCGAACCTGAATCATTCCATGACACGCGTTGGGTTTCATCGATGAAAAACACAGAGGTCTGAGCCGCGCGGACCATGTCTTCCACCATGCTCTCGCCCTTGTATTGGTAGGCCTTCTCTTTGAGCCGGTGCGCTTCGTCCACAATCAGCACATCGATGTGGCCATCCTTCTCGTAGGTAATATCATGGAAACTCCAGGAAGATCTAATCAGTGCCTGGCCATCTTCCCGGTACCCCGTGTTACCCCTGGCCATGAATTCAATGAGCGTGTCCCGAAAGGCTTTGTTTGGCGCTACAAAGAATCCCATACGTTTGCTTTTCAGGATTTCGGCCAACAACCGGATTGCGATGACCGATTTTCCTGTGCCTGGACCGCCTTCCACCACAAAGACACGGCGCGTCTTCAAATTCTTTCTATCAAAGAGTTGATGCTTGATGTTTTGAAAGGCCTCGTTTTGTTCATCGATCAGGTCAAATTCCTCGTTACCATCCAACATGCTGCTGACGCGGGCGACGAGTTCATCGGCGGGCCGCATCCGGCCATTTTCGATCAAAAAGATTACATCTTTCTTTGATTTTCGCGGCACAAACCGTTCCAGGAACTGCCGGAGTTGAGCCACATCATTTGCCAGAAAGAGCTTCGAATCGCTGATGATGCGCTGGTACCGCGAATCTTCCAAGGGCTCAGGATTGCGCCGGTGGAGATTGAAAAGGTACGCTGCAGAATGGAGCTGAATATCCTGTTCCTTGATGTCCTCGTTGAATCGCAATATCAACCCTCGGTACTTGCGAGCCTGCACACAGGGATGCTGCCTGATGGAGCCGCCACCGATCGGGCAAAAGACCATTTCCGGCACGTCCGACACATCTGCAGTCTCCCAAGCTTTTAATTCAATGATGACTCCATTGTCTGTCTGTCCATCGTTGCCGGTGAGCAACACATCTATTCGGAAGCGACCAGCAGCTGAAATATGATACTCAATGGCAACTTGGATATCGTCATGTACCTTGGCCTTGCTGAGAGCCATGGCAAATCGGCTGTACTCGTCTGCCCAAACGTAGCTGTCGGCAGGCACGGATCCGGTCTTCGTCTGGAACGCACTGACCAGACGATTCTTGAGGAGGTTGTTGTCAACGTCCGCAAGAAATCCGGCTTTGGATTCCTGGTAAATGACCATGATTATAACTCGGTATATTTTGCGGCAGAGCCGTGGGCCTTTTCAACGGGATACTTTTTTGTATTTAATTCCAGTTTCCGCAAAATGATATCAGCGGGATCGACCTTCAGTTCATGCGCCAGCAAGAGAGAAAAAATCAACACGTCGGCCAATTCTTCAGCAATGGCTTGCTGCTGGGCTGGTTCTTCGATCTTCTTTTCCACCTCCGTTGCTGACTTCCACAGAAAATGTTCCTGCAGTTCAGCAGCTTCAATGGCAATCGCCGCTGCCAAATGGTTTGCCTTGTGAAATTGTTTCCAATCGCGCACGTCGCGAAAGGTAGTGATTTTGGAAATCAATTCGTTCAGGTTCATTTTAATTGCACTTAGGTACTCATGTCTCAAAAGAATGAAATTTTATTCAAATACGCGTCAAATTTGGACTTGGCTTTTTTTGCCTGATCCAGGGAACCGCCGAATAGCCCAGCTTTTAATGGTGCCCAGTTTGCGCCTTCAGTTTCAATTTCCTTTTCGATGACGTTCATAATCCTCGACTGCTGGAAGTGTTGGCCGCGCCAGCCAAAGCAACCAATCGGTCCGCGCCAGCCATCCTGCACGGACCAACGGTTCAGATCAGCATGAACGAGGGCGAGTAGGTATTCAAATCGGTCGAAGGTTGACTGATATTCGTCATCGCCGGGGATGTACTCTCGCAATAATGACCGCATGTTGCCCTGAAGGTAATCGCTCACCGGGGTGTGGCGTCGATCCATCCCAGGTATTAATCGCCCGATATTCGTTTCCATGACGTATGCTGGATGGACCCGGGTGCAGAACGCTTCGTCCTCCAGATTGTCATTCTTGATTTTAGGCTGGAGCAGAATAGCTGCGAATGTGTGATAATTTCCTGCCGCCACTGCGGCTAGGCCAGCGCCGTACAATAGCAATAATACGGGGTAGCGACGCAGATTATTCAGATATACCAAGCCGCTAGTGCTCCGCGTAAAAGTGCCAACGCGCTGGAGGCAATCAACCCAGAGTTTTGTATGTTCTTGATTTCCCCAATAACAGCCTGCGATCAGGATAACTAGTGTGGTTTCACACAAAGCATTATATTTCCCAAGCCGCTGTTTGAGTTCATCGGTAGCTTCCAAAGTGCTACGGGCCGGGAACGCTTCGTCGCTCAGCCCCGCAACGAGTCTTTCCGTTTCTTCATGAACTAAGTCGCGTAATCGTATCTTTGACGCTGGGTCAACCAGATAGCGTTTCATGGTTGCTACGGCAATTTTCGCGGAGAGCGGGTGCGGTGCCGCCATGTTGTCCAACGCAGAGACTTTTTCCAGCAAGGTCTGAAATAGCTGATTGGCGTCCAGAATCTGTAGGACTTCAGCTTTGCGGTGTTCAGCCAGACGCTTCGCCGGTCCAGTCAAGGGAGCGCGTGCCGACCAATATGTTGTGAACCGACGTGAGGGACATCGCTCGATAGCAGCGCGAAGCGCAACATCCCATTCAGCTGACCAACCAGAGATAATTAGGCCATATTCATCGAATATTCGATCCAGCAGTCGATCGAACGTGGGATCGTATCCTGCAAGCTCCGCTTCGGTGTTCCTAATGCGGGTATCCAGATAATCGCCGTGCAATTTGATAATAGTCACCCCTGAATGTGCAAGCGGGAGCGCGCCAGCGATTTGATCGGCCGTGCTGATGATTGTTGGTGTGATACCAACTTCCTCCAGTGCCTTTTCCGTCAGACGGTCAAAGTTTGTTGTGACGATGATGCGCACATATCCAGAAGCAACAAGACGAGCGATGACCTTGTGGGCGGCACTGGGGGTTTTCAATCCCTGCTTACGCTCGTCGTCGGAAGGTTCAAAATACCCCCGCAGCAACTGCTGGCGTTCGGTTGGTGTCTTGGCGATGACATCGAGCAATTTGCCGTAGTCCGGTTCGGTGTTGTGCTTTTTCCTAAACCACGCCACCGGATCAGGCTCGCAATCTTCTCCCTCCAATTTTGCAACTTTACGGATTAGATCGATAACCACTTCCCAGCCCGTCGGAATTTCGGACGCCCGTGAAATGCCGGAGCCAAGCAAAAGAACGTATACTCCCTTGTTGGAGTATATCGAAAATGCCAACGACACCATCGGGTCGATCATGCTTGAGCCTCCACAAAGTTAACGGTGGCGGGCACGCGTAACTCATCAGTCACCAACCTCAAGATAGATTTCATTTTGAATCCTCCGGTTTCACCGTTCGGGCGATGTAGGCGACGACCACCGTAGTGATGGCGAGAATCATCTGTGAATCCAACTGGCTGTAATGTTCGTTTGGCGAGTGGTGAGGCGGATTGGAAGCATCTTTTATCGAGCCGAGTGTGCTTTTCAGCCAGTCGTAAGTCGCCTTGCCCAATTTGGTTTCCCAGCTTTTTTTCGGAACGGGGATTTTACGCGAATCCGGGTGGCTTGGGTCAACCGGCACGTAGTCGAAGAACGGTTCAATCGCCAGCCGGCATTTGCCGGCGGCATCATCGTAAAATCCGAGCCGGTGTTTATCCTCCGCCTGCTTGAGTGCCTTGAAGGAATGATCCAACGCGGCGCAAGCGTCCAGCGGCGTGGCTGGAAATTCCACGATAAGCACCTTGCCGTAACCGATGTTTGGCAGCACGCGCTCGATCCAATCGGTTTGCGGAACCTGAAATGCCTCCTGTAACGTCAACCGCTGGACGGCGCGTAGTCCCCAAAGTGCCGGACGCTTTGACTCCACATGAGCCGGGATGGCGCCGTATTCATCCACCAATATCTGCACCTCGAGGCGGAATTGCAGCGAGCCGCCCTGACGTTGGCGCTCAATCGCTTCGATGCGCCGGGCGTCCAGCGGGAATTCAAAATTGAGGTATTCTTCTCCCCAATAGTCCTGGTGGCCATGAATCACGCGATTCAAGGAAATCGGACGGGCATCGGCAATTTTCTGACCTGCCGCAAAGAATAGCTGAGCGGTCACCGACCGAAACGCATAGTCAATTTGCGGCGCTTTTTGCGGGACTAATGTAAGCTGAAGCTGCCACCCTAGGTGAGGGTAATCTGCGCCGCCGTGGCCGGATAACTTCGACGCGTCAATATCCAGTTCGGCAATCGCGCGGCCCGTCCACCCGGAGAATTGTTTTCGGCTCATTTTCTGCCTCCAGATTCTTCCACGCGGCGCATTGTTTGCTCCATGCGCGTTTTGAATTCGGGCGATTGCGTGACTGCATGAATTTTCTCGTTCATTTGAGTCGTCTTTTTGGCTCCCTGCTCCCTGGCGACGCGGACGATATTCCCGAATTCGCTTTCCGCTCTGGCTAGCGTCTGTTTATTAAGTTCCTTGTGTGGACTGAACCGATTGTAATCAATCGAACACACGAGTAGATAGGAAACAACGGCTGAAATCGGAATTGGTCCGCAGTGGCATACCTCCACCCACGGGATCACATTGCCGGTCATGCCCTCTTTATTGTTCGGGTATGGAATCAAGCGACCAACCAGCCTGCTCCTGTCCAACCCCAGTAGCACCGTCACAGGACCAACGTCTCCGAGAAATTGCCGCCACTTGATCACTTCACCCAAAACTTTGGATTCAGGTTGAGTTGTGAAATCGAAAAGAGAAAGTCCGCCGAGTTGC
>Ga0265338_10003719_pt1 | contig 21220 bp, 11 predicted proteins | sample 42126metaG_FD_193579 | JGI IMG/M metagenome (GOLD analysis project Ga0265338, IMG submission 193579) | Rhizosphere microbial communities from Carex aquatilis grown in University of Washington, Seatle, WA, United States - 4-21-26 metaG | ecosystem: Host-associated > Plants > Roots > Rhizosphere... | reverse complement strand
GCTGCCCATCATGGTCCAGCCGAATGCCGGCCTCCCCGTCCTCGAGAACCTGAAAGCCGTCTACAAGCAGATCCCGGCCGACATGGCCCGCGCCGTGCCCGAGGTCCTGGAGGCCGGCGCCGGCATCGTCGGCTCCTGCTGCGGCAGCACGCCGGAACACACCCGCGCCATCCGCGGGCAGGTCGACGCGTTCGGGCGCTAGGTTTGGATACACCGTTCCGCATCATGGCAGCGATCGGGTGGCACGGGTCTCCCGACCCGTGACGGCCGTGCCCGTGCCATGGGTCAGGAGACCCATGCCACCTCGATCACCAGCGACCGGCAAATTCGGGCCACCATGGCCGGCGCGCACCAAGGTGCGGCCCTACGAGGCGAAAATCAGATCCGAGATCCGGCTTGTCTCGTTTCGCCGTCTGTCGTCCGCTAACCGCACCATGCAGGCCCTTGTCCTGGAGAAAACCCGGTTGCTGCGCCTGCGGGATATCGCGATCGACGAGCCGCTCGGTCCGCACGACGTCCGCATCCGCATCCACACGGTCGGCGTGTGCGGCAGCGACGTGCACTACTACCAGCATGGCGCCATCGGCCCCTTCGTGGTGCGCGCGCCCATGGTCCTCGGGCACGAGGCCGCCGGCGTCGTGGCGGAGGTCGGCGCCGCGGTCACGATGCTGCGTCCCGGCGACCGCGTCTGCATGGAGCCCGGGATCCCCGATCCGAACAGCCGCGCCACCCGCCTCGGCCTCTACAATCTCGATCCGGCGGTGCGCTTCTGGGCAACGCCGCCGGTGCATGGCTGCCTGCGCCCGACCGTGGTGCACCCCGAGGCGTTCACCTTCAAGCTGCCGGACAACGTCAGCTTCGGCGAGGGGGCGATGGTCGAGCCGCTCGCCGTCGGCCTGCATGCGGCCAACAAGGCGCGCCTGAAGCCGGGCGACGTGGCCGTGGTGCTCGGGGCCGGGCCGATCGGCACGCTCGCGGCGCTGGCCGCCCTCGCCGGCGGCGCCAGCCGGGTGTTCATCACCGACGTGCAGCCGGCGAAACTGGCGCTCGCCGCCGGCCTCGGGCCGATCACCCCGGTCAACGTCCGCGAGCAAAACGTCGGCGAGATCGTGCGCGCCGCCACCGGCGGCTGGGGCGCGGATGTCGCCTTCGAGGCCACCGGCGTGCCGGCCGCGGCCGCGCAGGCGATCGACGCGCTCTGTCCGGGCGGCTGCGCGGTCTTCATCGGCATGCCGGGCGGGCCGGTGCCGTTCGATTTCGTGGCGGCCCAGGTCAAGGAGGTCCGCATCGAGACCATCTTCCGCTACGCCCACGTCTATCCCCGCGCCCTCGCCCTGATGGGCAGCGGCCGGCTCAACGTGCGCCCGCTCATCACCGACCGCTACGCGTTCGCCGACTCCATCGCCGCCTTCGACTACGCCAGCGCCATGAAGCCGGGCAGCGTGAAGGTGCAGATCGAACTGGCCTGAGCGCGCCGCCCGGCCATAACCCGTATGGCAACCCACCATTGCAGTCGATGCGGCCTCCGCGCGCGGTACGACCGGAACCCGCGCTCGCTCATCGGCCGCCTCTGGCGGTGGCACATCAGCTTCTGCCCCGGCTGGAAGGCGTACCTGAAATCGCTTCCGGCCGCGGAGCGGAACGGCCTGCAGGAGAAGTACTCCCTCCGGAAGACCGGCTAGAGCGCGCCCGTTGGTTTGGAGTTTCGAGTCCGCGGCCCGGAGTTTTCGTCAGTCTGAGGTTTCTTCTTCAACTCCAAACCCCAAACCCGAAACTCCAAATTGCGGCCGCAGCCGCCGGCCGCCGCCCGCCGCAACGGGTCTAAAGTTAGAGTCGGTCTGGCGTTGCGGAAACGCGTGGCATGACTGTAATTAGCACCGCTCAAAGGGCCCCCGCCGGGGCTCGCTCACCCCGTCCTCCCAACTCCGTTCCGTTCGATCGTCGCCATGTCATCCTGTCTGGTCCCGCGCCCGCCTTGCCCGCGACCCGGCGCCCCGCGGCGGAGCTCCGGCGGCCGGTTCCTGTTGTTCGTTGGGATGTTTTTGGCGCTGGCCGCCGCCGGCCGGGCCATGATCGGCGGGGAGTCCCGGGTGGTGTTCTTCCCGATTCCGGGGGCCTTTCCGCTCGTCGCTCCCCAGAGCGCCGCCGGAATCGTCACGGACGCCCAGGACTTTCCCGGCGTCATCCGCGCCGCCCGCGATCTCCAGGCCGACATCAAGCGCGTCACCGGCGTCGAGCCGGCGTTCGCGACCCAGGGCGGCGCGCCCGGCGCGCCGGTCGTCATCGTCGGCACGCTCGGGCGGAACCGCGTCATCGACCGGCTGGTGCGGGAGGGACGCCTCGACGCCGCCCCGATCGCCGGAAAATGGGAGGCGTACCTCATCGAGGTCGTGGCCAACCCGCTGCCCGGCGTGGCCAGCGCGCTGGTGGTCGCGGGCAGCGACAAGCGCGGCGCCATCTTCGGCGTCTATGACCTGTCCGACCAGATCGGCGTTTCCCCGTGGTACTGGTGGGCCGACGTGCCGGTCGCCCACCACGACGCGCTTTATGTCCGCGCGGGCCGGATCGTGCAGGGCCCGCCCGCCGTCAAATATCGCGGCATCTTCCTGAACGACGAGGCGCCCGACCTCACCAACTGGGTGCGGGCGAAATTCGGCGCCGTCCCGCCCCGCCCGGATCCGCCGGTGCCGCCGGGCATCGCCAACTACGGCCACGAGTTCTACAGCCGGCTGTTCGAGCTGATCCTGCGCCTGCGCGGCAACTACCTCTGGCCGGCGATGTGGAACAACGCCTTCAACGAGGACGACCCCGACAACCCGCGGCTCGCCGACGAATACGGCGTGGTCATGGGCACGTCGCACCAGGAGCCGATGCTGCGGGCGCAGAAGGAATGGGACCGCCGCTACGAGAAGACGCTCGGCAGCTGGAACTACGCCACCCACCCCGACGCGCTCCAGGACTTCTGGCGCGAGGGCATCCGGCGCAACCGCAAGGACGAGAGCATCCTCACCATCGGCCTGCGCGGGGCCAACGACACCCCGATGGCGCCGGGCGGCCCGGCCGCGAACCAGGCCCTGCTGGAGAAGATCGTGGCCGTGCAGCGGACGATCATCGCCGACGAGATGAACCCCGACGTCACGAAGGTCCCGCAGCTCTGGTGCCTCTACAAGGAAGTGCAGGAGTTCTACGACGCCGGCATGCGCGTGCCCGACGACGTCACGCTGCTCTGGTGCGACGACAACTGGGGCAACAACCGGCGCCTGCCCACCACGGCCGAGCGCCAGCGCGCCGGCGGCGCGGGCATCTACTACCATTTCGACTACCACGGCGGCCCGCGCAGCTACCAGTGGATCAACTCCAACCCCATCGCCAAGATCTGGGACCAGATGACCCTCGCCCTCCAGTACGGCGCCAGCCGGATCTGGATCGTCAACGTCGGCCATTTCAAGGGCTATGAATTGCCGCTCGAGTATTTCCTGGACCTGGCGTGGGACGCGGACCGGTGGACCAACGACAACCTCACCGACTACACCCGGCGGTGGGCCGCCCGGCAGTTTGGACCGGCCCACGCCAAGGACATCGCCGGCATCCTGGAGAAATACACCCGGTACAACGGCCGCCGCAAACCCGAGCTGCTCGCGCCCGACACCTACAGCCTGACCGACTACCAGGAGGCCGAGACCGTCGTCGCCGACTACCAGGCCATCGCCACGCGGGCGGACGAAATCTACCGCGACCTGCCGCCCGAGACCCGCGATGCGTTCTACCAACTTGTGCTCTTCCCGGCCAAGGCCGGCGCCGTGATCAATGAACTTTATCTGGCCGCCGGCCGGAACGCGCTGTACGCGAGCCAGCACCGGGCCGGCACCAACGACCAGGCCGCCCGGACCCAGTCGCTGTTCGAGTCCTACCTGGGCTTGATGAAGTTCTTCAACCGCAAGTTCGCCGGCGGCAAGTGGGACCACTTCATGGATCAGCCGGTCCTCGGCTACACGACGTGGCGGGATCCGCCCGCCAACAGCCTCGAGGCCGTCAAGCTCGCCCGGATCACCGTCCCGAACGCCGCCGCGCTGGGTGTCGCCGTCGAGGGCTCGGCCGCCGCCTGGCCCGGCGCGCCCGCCGCCGCCGAACTGCCGCCGTTCGACGCGTTCAACCAGCAGCGCCACTACCTCGAGGTGTTCAACCAGGGGAAGCGGCGGTTCGATTACACCGCCACCGCGAGCGCCCCCTGGATCCGGCTGGGCGAATCCGAGGGCCGGGTGGAAAGCGAGCGGCGGGTGTGGGTCAGCGTCGACTGGAGCCGGGTCCCCGCGGGCACGACCCGCGGGAAGATCACCCTCGCCGGCGCCGGCGCGACCGTCACGGTCGGCGTCACGGCGTTCAATCCGACCGAGGTGACGCGCGCTTCCCTCCAGGGTTTCGTCGAGGGCGCCGGCGTGGTCTCCATCGAGGCCGAGCATACCACGAAACGGACGGCGGTCGGCAGCGGGCGCTGGGTCCGGGTCGAGGACTACGGCCCCACCCTGTCGGCGATGCGCGCGACGGCCCCGCCCGATGCGTCCGCCGTCACGCCCGCATCCCTGGCCTCCGGCCGGGCGTCGTGCCTGGAGTACCGGATGTACCTGTTCAGCACGGGCCGGGTCGACGTCAGCGCCTTCGTCGCGCCCTCCCTGAATTTTCTGCCGCACCGCGGCCTCCAGCTGGCCGTCTCGTTCGACGACGAGCCGCCGCAGGTCGTCACGCTCGTGCCCGCGGACTACATTGCCCAGCACGGCAACATGGATTGGGAAAAGTGCGTCGGCGACAACCGGCGGATCGTCCGGACGACCCATCAGCTGGCCCAACCCGGCTACCATACGCTCAAGGTCTGGATGGTGGACCCCGGGATCGTGCTGGAAAAGCTCGTCGTCAACCTGGGCGGGGAAAAGCCCAGCTACCTCGGCCCGCCGGAGAGCTACCGCCATGGGGATGAATCCGGGATCCTTCGCTAGCCGCGGTGGGGCGGGCGTTACGCCCGCCTCATTCCAGGGAGGATTCTGGCGGGGGTAAACCCCGCCCCACCATCACCCGGACCATCGATCCAGTTGCCTTCCGCTTCCCGCTCATCAACCCCAACTCCGCATCCCGCATGCATCGCCTTCCCGCCGCGTTGCTTTTTGCCCTCGGCTTTTGCCTCGCCGCCGCGCTCCCCGCGGCTTCCCCGGCCGCGGCGCCCGCCCCGCCGGGGGCCTTCGCCTCCGGCCATTACCGCAACCTGTTCCAGGAATTCCTCGGCCGCTCCGACGCCGAGGTCGACGCCAAGATCGCGGCCGCCTGGCAGCAGCTCTTCTACGGCCGCGACGACACCCAGCGGGTCTATTTCCCGGTCGGCGCCGACCAGGCCTACATCGCCGACGTCGGCAACGGCGACGTGCGCTCGGAGGGCATGTCCTACGGCATGATGATCGCAGTCCAGCTCGACAAGCGCGCCGAGTTCGACCGGCTGTGGAAATGGGCGCGCACCCACATGTACCATGCCGACGGGCCGCGCCGCGGCTATTTCGCGTGGCAGTGTTCGTTCGACGGCCGGCAGCTCGATCCCGGCTCGGCCAGCGACGGCGAGGAGTGGTTCGCCATGGCGCTCCTCTTCGCCGCGCATCGCTGGGATCCCGCCGGCACCTCCGGCTACGGCGCCGACGCGCAGGCGCTGCTGCAGGCGATGCTGCTGGACGGCGGCCGCCGCGGCGGGAACATCACCGGCATCTTCGACCGGACCCACCGCCAGGTGGTCTTCGCCCCGACCCAGGAGGCGGCCACGTTCACCGACCCGTCGTATCACCTGCCGGCATTCTACGAGCTGTGGGCCCGCTGGGCGCAGGCGGACCAGCCTTTCTGGTCGGCGGCCGCCGCCGCGAGCCGCGCCTTCCTGCGCCGGGCCGCCCATCCCCGCACGGGGCTCATGCCCGAGCACGCCCGGTTCGACGGCACCCCGCGCTCCTCCTGGAGCGGCCGCGAGGACTTCCGCTTCGATGCGTGGCGCACGCTCGGCAACGTCGGGCTCGACTACGCCTGGTTCGCCGCCGATCCGTGGGAGGTCGAGCAGAGCAATCGCGTGCTGGCCTTCCTAGCGAGCCAGGGCCCCCGCTGCGCCAACCAGTTCACCCTCGACGGCCGCCCGCTTTCCAGCGACACGTCGCCGGGCCTGCTCGGCATGGCGGCGGCCGCCGGCCTCGCGGCCGATCCGAAACTCGCCCGCCCGTTCGTGCAGCAGCTGTGGGACACGCCCGTCCCCGAGGGCAAGTGGCGCTACTACGACGGCCTGCTCTACTGTCTGGCCCTGCTGCAAGTCAGCGGGCACTTCCAGATCTACGGTCCTCCGGCGAATCCGTGAAGCTGACGGGAACATCGCTGCGGAAGATCCCGTGGCACGGGTCTCCTGACCCGTGTCCCCGCAGACCTGGATTTTCACGGGTCGGGAGACCCGTGCCACCGTTATGATTCGATTGTGTACGGCTCTCTTCGGGCTGTTCGTGGCGGCGGGCGCCGTCGCCGCGCCGGCCCCCCAAGGCGCGTCCGCCCCCGGCCGGTACCGCAACCTTTTCGCCGAGTACCTCGGCCGCTCCGACGCCGAGGTCGACGCGAAGATCGCGGCCGCCTGGCAGCAGCTCTTCTACGGCCGCGACCGCGACCAGCGCGTGTACTTCCCGGTCGACGGCGAAATGGCCTATGTCGCCGACATCCTGCACGAGGACGTCCGCACCGAGGGCATGTCCTACGGGATGATGATCGCCGTGCAGCTGAACCGGCCGGCGGAGTTCAACCGCATCTGGAAATGGGCCCGGACGCACATGTATCACGCGCAGGGTCCGTTCGCCGGCTACTTTGCCTGGCACTGCCGTTATGACGGCAGTCAGATCCATCCGGGCCCGGCGCCCGACGGCGAGGAGTGGTTCGTGATGGCGCTGTTCTTTGCGGCGCACCGCTGGGGCGGCGGCGAGGGCATCTTCAACTACGAAGAGCAGGCGCAGACCCTCCTGCGCACCATGCTGCACAAGGGTGATCACGGTGACGGCGCGGTCACCAGCATGTTCGACCGCCGGGCCCGCCAGGTCGTGTTCGTGCCCCACCCTCCCGGCACCGGCTTCACCGATCCCTCGTACCACCTGCCCGCGTTCTACGAGCTGTGGGCCCGCTGGGCCGCCGACCCGGCCGACCGCGCCTTTCTCGCCGGGCTGGCGCCGGCCAGCCGGGAGCTGTTCCGGCGCGCCGCCCACCCGCGCACCGGCCTGATGCCGGACTACGCAAACTTCGACGGCACGCCCCGCGACCTCTGGGGGCACGGGAATTTCCGCTTCGACGCCTTCCGGACGCTCGCCAACGTCGCGCTCGACTACGCCTGGTTCGCCCGCGATCCCTGGCAAGTCCGGCAGAGCAACCGCGTGCTCGCCTTCCTCGCCGGCCAGGGCCCGCGCCTCCCCAATCAGTACGCCCTCGATGGCAAGCCGCTCACCACCCTGTCCACGGACGCCCTCCCCTCGATGGCCGCGGTCGCCGCGCTCGCCGCCGACTCCGATCACGGCCGGCCGTTCGTGCAGCGGCTGTGGGCCATGGAGATCCCGTCGGGAGACGAGCGCTATTACGACGGCCTCCTTTATTTCTTCGCCCTCCTCGAGGTCGGCGGCCGTTTCCAGATCCACGGCCCGGCCACGCCCTGAACTTCCCTCCCCCCGTGAACATGCGACCTGCTTCCCTTCCCGTCCTCCTGGCCGTTTTCCTGCTCGGCCTCTCCGCCGTCGCCGCCCGCGCCGAGGACGGCTACCGTCTCTGGCTGCGTTACGACCGGATCGCCGATGACGCCCAGCGCGCCGGCTACGCCGCGGCGCTCGGTCGCATCGTGCTCGCCACGCCCGGCGGCTATGATTCGCCCACGCTCGCCGCCGCGCGCGAGGAGCTGGCCGCCGGCCTGTCCGGCCTCCTCGGCATCACGCCGGTCTTCTCCCTTACCGCGGGCGCGCCCGATGCCGGCGCCGGCGACCAGGGCTACACCATCCGCGTGAGCGGCGAGGCCGGCCGGCCCGAGGTCGTGATCGCGGCGAACCGCGACGTCGGCGTGCTCTACGGCGCCTTCACCCTGTTGCGCGGCATCCAGACCCGGCGCCCGCTCGCCGAGTTCAGCTGCACGAGCGCGCCGCGCATCAGCCGGCGCATCCTCGACCACTGGGACAACCTCAACCGCACGATCGAGCGCGGATACGCCGGGTTCTCCCTTTGGAAATGGTTCGAGCTGCCGGACTATCTCGATCCGCGCTACCGTGACTACGCGCGCGCCGCCGCCTCGATCGGCATCAACGGCGCCGCGCTCACCAACGTCAACGCCGACGCCCTCGTGCTCACCGAGCCCTGGCTCCGCAAGGTCGCCGCCCTCGCCGGCGTCTTCCGCCCCTACGGCATCCGCGTCTACCTCACGGCCCGCTTCAGCGCGCCCGTCGAGATCGGCGGGCTGAAGACCGCCGACCCGCTCGACCCGGTCGTGGCCCGCTGGTGGAAAGCCAAAGCGGACGAGATCTACGGGATCATCCCCGATTTCGGCGGATTCCTGGTGAAGGCCAACTCCGAGGGCCAGCCGGGCCCGCAGGACTACGGCCGCACCCACGCCGACGGCGCCAACGTCCTCGCCGACGCCGTCGCGCCGCACGACGGCATCGTGCTGTGGCGGGCGTTCGTCTACGACCAAAAGGTGCCGGACGACCGGATCAAGCAAGCCTACGACGACTTCCATCCGCTCGACGGCAAGTTCCGCGCCAACGTCGTGATCCAGATCAAGAACGGCCCCCTCGACTTCCAGCCCCGCGAGCCGTTCCACCCGCTCTTCGGCGCCATGCCGCACACGCCGCTGGCGGCCGAGCTGCAGATCACCCAGGAGTATCTCGGCTTCTCCGTCCACCTCGCCTACCTCGCGCCGATGTGGAAGGAATGCCTGGAGGCGGACACGTTCGCGGCCGGGCCGGACTCGACGGTGGCCCGCGTCGTCGACGGCAGCCTCGATCACCACGCCCTCTCCGTCATCGCCGGCGTCGTCAACACCGGCGACGACCGCGACTGGTGCGGTCACCCGCTCGCAGCCGCCAACTGGTACGCGTTCGGGCGCCTGGCCTGGGACCACACCCTCGGCTCCGCCCAGCTGGCCAACGAATGGGTGCGCATGACGTTCTCGAACGACCCGCCGGTGGTGGGACCGGTGGCCGCCATGCTGCTCGCCTCCCGCGAGGCCGTCGTCGACTACATGACGCCGCTCGGGCTGGCCCATCTCATGGCCACCGACCATCACTACGGCCCCGGGCCCTGGGTCGACAATCTGCGGCCCGATTGGAACCCGGTCTATTACCACCGCGCCGCCGCGGACGGCATCGGATTCGACCGCACGGCCGCCGGCTCCAATGCCGTCGCCCAGTACGCCCCGCCCGTCGCGCAGCGCTTCGGCGACCTCGCGATCTGCCCGGAGCACCTGCTGCTCTGGTTCCATCATGTGCCCTGGGACTACCGCCTGAAGTCCGGACAGACGCTGTGGGACGAGCTCTGCCTCCACTACCAGCATGGCGGTGACGTCGTCGCCGGCTGGCAGGCCCGGTGGGCGGGATTGCGGGGCCTCATCGACGACGAGCGGTTCACCCACGTGCAGGCGCTGCTCGCGCGCCAGGAGCGGGAGGCGCGCTGGTGGCGCGACGCGTGCCTGGCGTACTTCCAGACCTTCTCCCATCGCCCCCTGCCGGCCGGCGTGGGCGCCCCCGAACACTCGCTGGAATACTATCGGAACATCGATCTCCACGACGTCCCCGGCATCAAGGGCGCGAACTGACCGCACGGACGCCCCCACTCATGAAGACGACGAATCCCCTGCTGCTCCTCGGCGCAGCCCTCCTTCTCTCCGCCGCCGCACGCGCCGCCGCCCCCGGGTCCCCCGTGTTTTTTGACTGGTTCGAGTACACCGGCAACGACGCGCATTTCGCCGCGCCGCTGCCCGCCGGCTCCTACCGCAACCCGATCCTCGCCGGCTGCTATCCCGACCCCAGCATCTGCCGCGCGGGCGACGACTTCTACCTCGTCAACTCGTCGTTCGTCTACTGCCCGGGCATCCCGATCTTTCACAGCCGCGACCTCGTGCACTGGACGCAGCTCGGCTGCGTGCTCGCCCGGCCCGCGCAGCTGAAGGTCGACGGCCTCGGCGTGTCGCGCGGCGTGTTCGCCCCCGCGATCAGCTACCACGACGGCGTGTTCTATGTGATCAACACCCTGGTCGACGCCGGCGGCAATTTCTTCGTCACCGCGAAGGACCCGGCCGGCCCGTGGTCGGACCCGGTCTGGCTGCCCGAGATCGACGGCATCGACCCATCGTTCTTCTTCGACGACGACGGCCGCGCCTACATCGTCAACAACGGCCCCCCGCCCGAGACCCCGCTTTACTCGGGCCACCGCGCCATCTGGATTCAGGAGTTCGACCGGCGCGCCGGAAAGCTCACCGGCCCGCGCGAGGTCCTCGTCAACGGCGGCGTCGACCTCGCCAAGCATCCGATCTGGATCGAGGCCCCGCATGTTCTCAAGAAGGCCGGCTGGTACTATCTGATCTGCGCCGAGGGCGGCACCGCGGAGCAGCACTCCGAGGTCGTCTTTCGCAGCCGCGCCGCGCGCGGTCCCTACGTGCCCTGGAACCGGAATCCAATCCTGACCCAGCGCAATCTCGATCCGAAGCGCCCCGACCCCGTCACCTGCTCCGGCCACGCCGATTTTGTCGCGACCCCGGACGGCGCCTGGTGGGCCGTGTTCCTCGGCTGCCGCCCGTACGAGGGCGACTTCTACAATACCGGGCGGGAGACGTTCCTCCTCCCGGTCCGATGGACTGACGACGGCTGGCCGATGATCCTGGAACCCGGCTTGCCGGTGCCGGCGGTCGTCGCCGCGCCGAAGCTGCCCGCCGCACCGTCCCCGGCGATCCCGACCACCGGCAACTTCACCTGGCGCGACGAATTCGACGGCCCCGCGCTGCCGCCGGTCTGGACGCAGCTGCGCACGCCGCAGGAAACCTGGTACAGTCTCACCGAGAAACCCGGTTCGCTCGCCATCCAGCCCCGCGCCGAGGCGCTGGGCGGCAAGGGCAACCCGTCGCTCCTCGTCCGGCCCCAGCAGCACGCCAACTTCACCGCGACCATCGCCGTCGAGGTGCCCGCGTCCGCGGGCGAATCCGCCGGACTCGTCGCCTTCCAGAACGAGACCCACTATTACTACCTCGGCCTGCGGCGCGGGGGCGCCGGCCTCCAGCTTTTCCTTGAGCGCGCGTTCGCCAAGGACCATGCCGGCGCACCGCAGACGATCGCCACCGCCGAGATCCCCGTGCCGGACTCCGGTCTGGTGTATCTCAAAATCTCGGCCGCCGGCCGGCCCTACTCGTTTGCCTTCGCCGCCAAACCGGACACCTGGCAGACGCTCGCGGCCGATGCCGACGGCTCGATCCTGAGCACGCCCGTCGCGGGCGGCTTCGTCGGCGTCTACCTCGGCGCCTTCGTCCGCATCGAACCGTGAACTGGCGGCCGGAGCCGTCGTCCCGGAATCTGGGGTTTGAGTTTTTGGTTTTGGGTTTTGGGTTGACCGAAGAGGCTCGCCGGTGACGGGAGGCCCGGCCCGCGAAGCGCGTCTTCGGCGTCCCTGGCTGTCGCCGACCAAACGCGCCATCTCTGCGCCTTCCGAAGGTCAACAGCTTCTCCCGTTGGACACTGGAATTTGGAGATCGGGATTTAATAATATGGTGGGGTGGGCTTTAGGCCTGCTGGGTCGTCTGGTCGCGCCAACCGGTCCTCCGAAAGCCCGGCGAAAGAGGAAGCGGAGGCGCGGCGGAAGGCCTGGCGAAGTCCGTTGACCCGCCCGGCATTTCGGCCGGCCAGCCCCCGAATCTCGTTAGTCTATAATTAGCGCAATCGGCCTCTGTGAAAACGCCGCCGCCGATCCAGACTTCCCGAACCCCGCCTTCCCCCTGGCGCCTTCCGATCCGTCCCCTTGTCGAAATGCCCCTTTCTGAATCCCATCTTCTCGGGAGCCGTCAGTCCCGGCGGACCTGCGGATTTGTTCGTCTGGTTACGGGGTGCGCGCCGGCCGGTGTCCGTTAAGTCGGACTGGTAGGACCCGGCCGGCGCGCGCAATGCTCGCCTTTCCGACCCCGCGCTTCAGAATTTGAAACAGCCCCATTGAGAGCCGAACCTTCACCATCAACTACCATGTCGAAAGAAAGAGATAGTTTCGTAGCAGCAAAGTTGGCGAAAATGACCCTGGCGGAAAAGTGCGGCCAGGTTCTCACCTTCACCTGGCGGGGCGCCTACCTGACGCCCTCGGGGTTCGAGCAGCTCACCCGGCTCCATGCGGGCGGCCTTTGCCTGGAGCCCTACGCGTTGGAGACCTGCAAGAACCTGTATTGGGGACGTTCGCAGGTTGACCCCAACTTCAAGAAGCCGAAGGACTGGTTCGACATCGCCCACACCTACTTCGACGACCGCAGCTTCGGCGTGAGCGTGACTCCCGCGGAGCTCACCGCCGCGCTCAACAAGCTGCAGGAAATCGCGATGAAACGGCCCGCGGGCATCCCCCTGCACATCACCATCGACATGGAAGGCGACTTCAAGAACGACTACGCCTCCGGCCATGTGATCCAGTTCCCGCCGCCCATGGGCATCACCGCCATCGGCGACCTCGATCTCGCCTACAAGGTGGCGAATACGCTCGGCAAACAGATGGCCCTGATCGGCATCACCCAGTTCTACCACCCCGTCTGCGACGTTAACATCAATCCGCTCAACCCCGAGATCGGCGTGCGCTCCTTCGGCGACGATCCGAAGATCTGCGCCAAGTTCATCGAAGCGACGGTGCGCGGCTACCAGGACGCGGGCATTGTCGCCACGGTCAAGCACTTCGCCGGCCGCGGCGATTCGGCGACCGACGCGCACGACGTGCTGGACGTCTGCCGCGGCGACCTGAAGCGGATGCGCGCGGTCGAGCTGGTCACCTTCCAGGCGGGCATCAATGCCGGCGCCAAGGCCCTGATGACGGCGCATACGATCTACCCGGCCTTCGACAAGGAGTTCCCCGCCACCCTGTCCTCCAAGATCCTCACCGATCTGCTGAGGAAGGAAATGGGCTTCAAGGGCGTGGTCGTTTCCGACGCCATCGGCATGGCCGCCATCCTGAAGAAATGGCCGCTGCCCCAGGCGTGCGCCATGGCGATCAAGGCCGGCGTGGACACCATCCTCCTCAAGGCCGACGACGAGTCCCGCTCCCAGTGCTTCTTCGGCATCAAGGGCGCCGTCGAGCGCGGAGAACTCTCCGAAGAGCGGCTGACCGACGCGTGCCGGCGGCTGCTGTGCATGAAGTACGACCAGGGCCTGTTCGAGAAGGCCGGGAAGATGGATCCGAAAGCAACCGACACCAACGTCCACAGCGTCGAGGTCCAGGGCTTCTCGAAGGAAGTGGCGGAGAAAGCCCTCCTGGTGGTGCGCGATAACAAGAAGCTCCTGCCCCTCTCCAAGGAAAAGAAGATCCTGGTGATCGAGCAGATCATGCCCTACTCATTCCTGGGCAAGGACCTGTACAGTCATCCGCACATGTTCTGCGAGCAGATGGCCAAATACTCGATGAACCTGATTCTGGATGACACCGGCTTCTATGGTTCTGACGACGACATCGCGGAGGCCCTGACGCTGGCCAAGAAGGCGGATCTGGTCGTCATGACGAACTATTACGCCCGCATCGAGAAGAAGGGTAATAACCAGCGACTGGTGAAGGCCCTGAAGGCGGCGGGACACACCGTGATCGTAGTGACGAACTTCCCCTACCGGAAAGGCACGACCAAGGAAGCCGACGCCGTGGTTTGTAACTTCTCCGGATCGCCGGATTCCATCCGGGGTTCCGTGGACCTTCTATGGGGCGCCATCAAGGCCTGTCCCACGACGAAAATGCCGATCGATCTGAGCGCCGAGGCGAACCTCCCGGACGAGGTCGCTGCGCCCGTGGCGCCCGCGAAGAAGACGGCGGGAAAACAACCCAACATGTGGGCGGGAAAATGCTAGCCTAGTGCGCCTTTCCCCACCGCGAGTTTGATTCATCATTCCGGGCGCCAGCGACGAATCTGCGATTCCGAGCTGGCGCTCGGAATAGTATTTGGACCCTGAGGCGCGCTCGGTCCAGCTACAGGCCAATCATAGACGACCAATAAACGAGGGCACCATGCCGAAATCCACCGAGTTCGATATCCGCGATATCTATACCATCGCGGGACCCAAGGTCACCGCCATCTACGAGCAGAACAAAATGGCGGTCCATTTCCAGGGGATGTCCAAGACCCTGCAGTTTCCCCAGACGGTGGCTCTGCAAGGGGCCCCCACGTGCTCCATCGGCATTTCCCCCTACGGTCTCTATAACCGGCTGAACGACGCGGGCCGGCTCATCATGCTGAACCAGAAGGCCGTCCAGTTCGCCTCCGCGCCGTACGTCCGCATCGGCGACCAATGCACGATGCTGACCCAGAAACAGCCAGGAGAAGCCGAATTGCCCGACGACATCCCGGCGGTCAAGAACTACTACCATCCTCCGATCGCCGACAAGAACGTCTCCCTCACCATCGCCACGCCGTCGCTGGAGATCGCCTTCAAACTGGGAAAGCTGAAGATCGTTCGCCGGCTGATCTCGCCGCTCCTCTCGGGTGGCGACGAGACGTTGATGCCCCTGGGCGTTGAGGAGTTCGAGGTGGAAAACACCGGGAATGACTCCCAGGAGATCACGCTCGTCGTGCCGCGGCCGTCGCTGGTCAATTTGCAGGAGAAGGAGGTCAAGCCGACGGATCAGGACAGCGTCTATGTCTGCTCCGCGGCGATCCACGGCCAGAAGCATGAAGAGTTTCAGGCCGCCGGCGTCCGGGGCGTGATCATGGGAAGCACGGAAACCCCCAACCGCATGGCGCTGGCCGTTCCGGAAATGTCCGGGGTGGCGGTGGATCTCCAGCCCTATTTCTGCCTGAACCGCTATAAGGGAGATCTCCTCCTGAATGCGGATGGGAGCTTCTTCGAAAAACGCCCGCCGTTGCTCCGCAGCGATTATGGATCAGCCGTCAGCCTGACCTTCACGGTTGGGCCAAAGACGACCAAAACCATCCCGGTGGCCGTGGTGCTGGACTTCCCGGTGCAGGCCTACATCGACGGAGCGACGTTCGAACGCAAATACGTCAGGAGCTTCCCGGACAAAGCGGCGCGCACGGTCAGCATGGCCCAGCTCGCCCTGGATAGTTATCCGCGGTGGTGGAGCCGGACGGTGGCGATCCAAAAACGGATCCTCGATTCGATCCAGTCCAGCCCGTCCTATCAGAGTGACCGGGCCGGCGCCCTGCGCCTGACCCGGCTGATCCTGAACGAACTCCATTTTCCGCTCTCGAACGCCATCGTCTGGGTCGAGGACGACCAGGGCAATCAGCGGGCGCGGTTTCTGGAATGCTTCGATTACGCGTACATCGATCCTTCCGACGTGGACTGGTATTCGATGGTGCTGCTGATGCTCTTCCCGAAGATCGAAAAGGACCTGTGCCAGGGATTCATTGATTCGATCCAGGCCGAGGATTCCACCCCGCGCTGGTATCACCTGCACGCCTCGAACGTCGAGGCCCGGAAACATTTCCAGGAGCACCCCGAGGCCTACGAGGGCATCTCGATGACGCAGATTCGCGATGCCTTCAAAACCAAAGGCAGTGTCGCCCACGATCTATGCGCCATGCCCAAGGGCCATCCCCTGCGCAACGTGAGCGACTACGCGTGGTACAACAACAATTATTGGGTGGACCTGTTCCCCAAGTTGATGATGCGAGTGCTGCGCAACGTGAAGTTCACGGGCGACGTCGATTTCCTGAGGAAGAATTGGGAGACGCTCAAATTCGGTTTGGAATCCCTGCTCAAGCTTGACTTCGACGATGACGGCCTGCCCGAGGGCTATCCTGACGAGGTGAAGAACACCTTCGACAACCTGGTCCTGTTTGGGGCCGACGCCTACGACGCCACGCAGTTCCTCGGCGGCTGCCAGGCCATGATCAAGATGGCCCAGATGCTCAAGGACAAGGCCGGCGAGGCGCAGATCCGGCAGGCGTTCGACAAGGGTTGGAACAGCCTCGAGAAGCTGTGGCGGGAGGGGAAGAACAAGAAGGGCGATAAACTCCAGTACTATATCACCTGCTTCGATCCCAAGACCGGCAACGCCAACACCGATGTCTGGACCAACCAGCTCGATGCCCTGTGGTATATGATTTCCATCGGCGAGGAGCCCTGCATCCCCGCCGACCGCGCCAGGAAGATCCTCAGGACGATCTATAAAAACAACCGCTCCTTCATGGGTTGGGCCATGTGCAAGACCGAGAACGGCAAACCGGTGGAATCCGACCAGGGCAAAGACGTTTATACGACCTCCAATTACGTCTTCGCGCAGCTGTTGGATTACTACGGGATGACGCGGGAGAGCAAGGACGTCTACAAGTACATGGACCGGGTCGTTTTCGATTACGCCAATACCATGATCACACCGGACAACCTCCGGGCCGAATTTGAAAAGGAAGCCGGGGAATCCAGGCCGGGACCCCACTACATCGTCGCCGCCTATCCCCGGCCCGGGGCCGTCTGGACGCATCTGGTCATGAACCACATCAAGAACCTGCAGGCCAAGACCCATTCCCAGACAATTGAGTCGCCGGATCTGATCCCGTTCTACCCCAACCTGCTGAAGGGTGAGTGAGACGGGAAAGAGGGAACCGCCAACTTAGGTATCAATCGATATGTCCAAGAAGTACGACATCACGTTCGTCGGCCACATGTGCTATGACGAAATCATTCCCTTCGGAGGAAAGCCCCACATCGCTCCGGGAAGCGCCGTGCTGTGCGGGGCCATGGTCGCCCCCCGCGTCGGGAAGAAAGTCGCCGCCGTCGTGAAGATGGCCCAAAAGGACGAGCCCATCCTCCAGCCGATGAAGGATGCCGGCGTCGACACCTACCTCATTCCCAGTGCCGAAACGACCTTTTCGCGGGTTTTGCACTACTCCGCCAACGTCGATGAACGCAAACTGACCCTCGTCAAATCCGCCGGCCTGATTTCCATCAACGACGTCCCGGCCCTGAGCTCGACCTGCGTTCACCTGGCCGGGATATCCGACACCGAATTCGACATGGCGCTCATGCAGGGCCTGAAAGCCCGCGGCTACAGCCTGTCGGCCGACATGCAGAGTTTCGTCCGCCACGTCACCCCGGTCACCCACGACATCGAGTACAGCGACGTCGCGAACAAGCAGGACATCGCGGGCATGATGGACAAGCTCAAGCTGGACATCGTGGAGGCGCGGATTCTGACCGGCACCGAAGATCTGGAGAAGGCCGCCATCATGGTCGAATCCTGGGGTTGCCCGGAAACCCTCATCACGCACTCCCAGGGCGTGCTCGCCCGCGTGAAGGGAAAGACCTACTACGAACGATTCTCCAACCGCAACACCACGGGCCGGACCGGCCGGGGTGACACGACGTTCTCGGCCTACTTGTCCTGGCGCCTGGATCACGATGTGGCGGCCTCGCTCAAATTCGCCGCCGCGCTGGTCTCGATCAAGATGGAGACGCCCGGCCCCTTCCAGGGGACGCTGGCGGATGTCACCCGGCGATTGACGGAAAAGCATTCCGCCCCCTGCAGCTGGAGCCCGGCCGCCTCGACGCCGTGATGCCCGCTTCCGACCGGCGGCCGTGCGCGCGCCGCCGCGCCCCCTCTGCCCAGCCCACCCCAGACCCCAACCAGACCCCATGAGCGCCGCCCCCCAGAAACTCTCGTTCATCGAAAAGGCCGGCTACAGCTGCGGCGACGCGGCGGCCAACTTCGTCTTCATGACGATGGTGCTGTTCCAGCTCAATTTCTACACCGACGTGTTCGGATTGAGCGCCAGCGCCGCCGCCGCCATCCTCCTCTGGCCGCGCCTCTGGGACGCGTTCTTCGATCCGCTCATGGGCATCCTGGCCGACCGGACGAACACCCGCTGGGGCAAGTTCCGGCCCTGGGTGCTGTGGACCTCGATCCCGTGGGCCGTCGTCATGGTGCTCGCCTACACCACGCCGCACGGCTGGAGCATGGCCATGATGGTCGCGTGGGCCGGCATCACGAACATGATCCTGATGACGCTGTACTCGATGAACAACATGCCGTACTCGGCCCTGGGCGGCGTCATGACCGGCGACCTGAACGAGCGCACCAAGCTCAACTCCTACCGCTTCGTCTCCGTCAACATCGCCCAGTTCATCGTCGGCGGCTTCACCCTCCCGCTCGTCGCCAAGTTCGCCCAGGGCCACGACCGCCAGCACGGCTGGCAGGTGACGATGATGCTCTGGGCCGCCGTCTGCCTCGTGTGCTTCGCGATCACGTTCCTGACCACCAAGGAGCGCATCAAGCCGGTCGTGGCCAAGCAGTCCTCCCCGAAGGAGGACTTCGCCGACCTGATCAAGAACCGCCCGTGGCTCACGCTGTTTTTGTTCACGCTGTTCAACTTCGCGATGCTGACCTACCGCGGCGGGGCGAGCTACAATCTCTACCACCACTGGGCGGACAAGGCGGCGATGTTCGACTTCGTCGCGAAGCTCGGGCTGACCACGCCCGACCCGGCGACCGGGACCGGCCTGCTCGAGACGCTCGGCTACATCGTGCACGGCACCCGGGACAACCTCGCCGTCTCCAACGTCGCCGACGTGTACAACAGCATCGTCAACATGGCCGGGTTCGCCACGACGATCGTCGTCATCATCCTCTCCGCCGGCCTGTCCGCGCGGTTCGGCAAGAAGTCCGTGATCTGCGTCGGCTTCCTCCTCGCGGCGCTCAATGCCTTCGCCTACACCCTGCTCTCGCCGACCAGCACCATCGGCATGCTGCTCCTCGCCGTCGTCGGCTCGCTGGTCTACGCCCCGACGATCGCCGTGGCCTGGGCGATGTATGCGGACGCCGCCGACTACTCCGAATGGCAGGTCGGCCGGCGGTTCACCGGGATCGTGTTCGCCACCATCGGCTTCGCGCTGAAGTCCGGCCTGGCGCTCGGCTCCGCCGCCTTCCTCTGGGGCATGGCCGGGTTCTGGAGCTACCAGACCACCGCTCCCGATGCCCCGAACGCCATCACGGGCTACTTCGTCTCCAACAGCGTCGGCGTCGGCATCCTCTTCCTCGGCGGCGCCCTCGCCATCGCCACCTGCCGGCTCAACAAGAAGCTGACCCTCCAGATGGCCGATGAGCTCGCCGAGCGCCGCCGGAAAGCCGGCCTAGCCCCGGCCTGAACCCGCCCGCACGCTTTCCCCCCTGGGCCCGGCCGCGATGCGCGCCGGGCCCTTCTGTTTTGCCCTTCCGCGCTCCGGCTCAACCGCGGCCGCCACGCCCGGTGTTACCAAATCCGCAGTGACACCGCCACGGCCGGTGTTAGTCGTTGAGGCTCGCACCACGGCACCACGATCCTCCGGCTGCGCGAACCGGTTTCCACCCGCCCGGCCCAGCCCCCCCAAAAGAACCACGCCCCATGAGCATGCAACGACTCTCCTTCCGGGAAAAAGCCGGCTACGCCGTCGGCGACATCGCGACCAACTTCTTCTTCATGTCGATGATCCTCTACCAGACCCGTTTTTATACGGATACGGTGGGGCTCTCGGCGGTGGCGGTGGGCTCGATGTTCCTCGTGCTGCGGCTGGCCGACGCGGTCTTCGACCCGATCATCGGCGCCCTGTCCGACCGCACGAAGACACGCTGGGGAAAGTTCCGGCCGTGGGTGCTGTGGACAGCCGTGCCGTTCGGCGTGCTCTTCTGGGCCGTCTATGTGACGCCCAATGTCGGGCCCCAGGGCAAGCTCATCTACGCCTACATCACCTATTCCCTGGTGATGATCCTCTACTCGGCCAACAACACGCCGTATTCGGCCCTGATGGGCGTGATGACGCCCGACGTCAGCGAACGCACCAGCATCGCTAGCTTCCGTTTCGTCGCCGCCATGTGCGGGCAGTTCCTCATTCAGGCGCTGGCCCTGCCGCTCGTCGCGAAATTCGGCCAGGGCGACAGCGCCCGGGGCTGGGCCGTCACCATGGGCATCTTTGGCGCGGGCATCATCGTCCTGAATCTGATCGTGTTCAGCTCCACCAAGGAGCGCGTGCTGCCCAATCCGGCCCAGAAATCGTCGCTCGCCGCCGACCTCAAGGATGTCTTCACCTGCGGCCCGTGGATCGTGATGTTCGTCCTCACCCTGCTGATCTTCACGACCCTCGTGCTGCGCGGCAGCGCCCTGAACTACTTCTTCGCCTACTACCTCGATCAGGGCGTGGTCCGGGATTTCCTCGACAAGATCGGCCTCGCCTCGATCGGCACCGGCCCGGTCACCGGCGGGCGGGGCGCGCTCGACGCCCTCGGCCTCATCGTGCGGCCCGACGGCTCCAACGTCGCGGCGGTCGGCCTGAGTTTCTTCCTCGTGCTCGGCAGCGTGATCCAGATCGGCGGCATCCTCGCGTCGAAGCCGCTGTCCGACCGGTTCGGCAAGAAGGCGGTCTTCTTCTCGGGCATGGCCGTCGCGACCATCGCCACCGCGCTCGTCTATTTCGTCACGCCCACCTCGATGACCCTGCTGGTCGTCCTGAGCATTCTCTGGCCGCTCGGCTGGGGGCCGACCGTCCCTCTGCTCTGGGTCATGATCGCCGACGTCGCGGACTACTCGGAATGGAAGCATGACCGCCGCGCGACCGGCTTCATGTACGCCGGCATCCTCTTCGCCCTCAAGGCGGGCCTCGGCCTCGGCGGCGCGCTCAGCGGCTGGCTGATCGCCGCCTACGGCTACGTGCCCAACGTCGCGCAGACGCCGCAGGCGCTCCAGGGTATCCGGCTGAGCGCGACACTCTTCCCGACCATTCCCTTCATCGTCGGCCTCGTGTGCCTCGCGATCTATCCGATCAGCAAGGCGCTCAACCTGCGGATCGGCGACGAACTCGCCGAGCGCCGGAAGAAGTTCGCGGCGCCGCAGCCGGCGGCCTGAAGCCGCCGTCCGACCGGCGGCGGCGGCCGCCGGCGGTTTAGGTTTACGGCTTAAGGTGTAAGGTCCAGCCGGCCGAGGATGCTTGGGCGGTCGGCTTACCGCTTAACGCTCCCCAAAGGGCATTCAGCACCCCGCGCATGTGGGGCGCGACGC
>Ga0265338_10003718_pt1 | contig 21220 bp, 17 predicted proteins | sample 42126metaG_FD_193579 | JGI IMG/M metagenome (GOLD analysis project Ga0265338, IMG submission 193579) | Rhizosphere microbial communities from Carex aquatilis grown in University of Washington, Seatle, WA, United States - 4-21-26 metaG | ecosystem: Host-associated > Plants > Roots > Rhizosphere... | reverse complement strand
GCAGGGCGGCGCCGCCGCCCGCCACCAGGGCGCGCTTGACCTCGGGTACCCCGAACTTGCTGCCCTCGGCCGCCACCACCAGGTCGCACGCCAGCATCAGCTCGAACCCGCCGGCCAGGGCGTAGCCCTCCACCGCGGCGACCAGCGGCTTGCGCGGCGGGGTGATGGTGATGCCGCCGAAGCCGCGGCCCTCGATCATCGGCTTGTAGCCGGTCATCCAGGCTTTCAGGTCCATCCCGGCGCAGAACGTGCCGCCCGCCCCGGTCAGCACCCCGACCCGCAGGTCGCCGTCGGCGTCGAGCTCGTCGGCGGCCGCGGCGAGGGCACGGGCGGCCGCGCCGTTGAGCGCGTTGCGCGCCTCCGGCCGGTTGATCGTGATGACCAGGACGTGGCCGCGCCGCTCGGTGGTTACTGGCTCTGCCATGCGTCTCCCTTGCCGGTCAGTACTGCTTCTCAGGGCTGCTGCAGCTTCTCAGGGCTGCTGCATCCGGATGACGACCTTGCCGGTCGGCACCCGGTCCGCCACTCGCTGCAGCGCGGTGGCGATGTCGTCAAGGTCGTGCACCTCGGACACGGCGGGCCGCATGCCCCCGGCGACCAGCTCGGTCAGCTTCTCCCGGCCGCGCTCCGTCTCCTCCGGCAGCCGCGCGACCCAGGTTCGCAGCTCGAGCCCGCGCACGGTGATGTTCTTGAGCAGGATCAGGTTGAGCGGGATGCGAGGAATGTCACCCCCGGCGTAGCCGACGGTCACGAACGTGCCGCCCCAGCGGATCGCCCGCAGCGCCGGCTCCGCCCAGCGGTCGCCCACCGGGTCGATCACCAGGTCAGCGCCTTCCCCGGTGATCTCCTTGATCCGCTTCTTCAGGTCTTCCCGGGTGTAGTCGATGCCCGCCTCGGCGCCGAGCTCGGCGCACACCTTGAGCCGGTCGGGCGAGGACGCGGCCGCGATCACCCGGGCACCCATCCGGACCGCGATGTCGATGGTGGCGGTGCCGACGCCGCCGGCTGCGCCCAGCACCACCACCCACTGGCCGGGCTGCAGGCCGCCCGCGGTGACCAGCGCGTGGTAGGCGGTCAGGTAGGTCACCCGGAACGCGGCCGCCTCGGTCAGCGGCAGCCCCGGCGGGACCGGCGCGACCGAGCTGGCCGGCGCCAGCACCTGCTCGGCCATCGCCCCGGTGTTGACCGAACCGTAGACCAGGTCACCGACCGAGAACCCGGTCACTCCCTCGCCCACCGCCGCTACCTGGCCGGAGAACTCGCTGCCGGGGGTGAACGGTACCGGGACCGACACCTGGTAGCGGTCGGCGATGAACAGCAGGTCCGGGTAGTTGACCGCCGCCGCCGCCACGTCGACCAGCACGTGGCCGGGGGTCACCTCTGGGCTCGGGATGTCGCGGACGACGACGTTGCCCGGGCCGCCGTACTCTTCGCAGCGCGCTGCCCTCATGCGTCCTCCAAGCCTCAGACCAGCCAAAAACGTATCACTAAACATACTGCTACCGACTGGCGGGACCAGCGGGCCAGGCCGCTGAGCGAGACGCCGGCCGCCGGTCCCGGCCGCTCACGCTCCGGCCGGCTGCCTCTTCCTGGCCGGAGCGGCCGGCACCTCGATCCCCGGTAGCGCGGCGATTACCGAGTCCGCGTCGGTGACCGCCGCCAGCAGCGGCAGGTGCATGGTGACCTGCATCTGGTGCGACTCGACGGTGGCGCCCGCGGTGCAGTCCTCGGGCAGCACCACCTCGTAGCCGAGCCCGATCGCCTCAGTCGCCGCGCCGGGTATCGCGATGTTGGTGGAGACCCCGGTGAGGACGATCGTGTCGATGTCGTAGCCGCGCAGCGTCGCGTCCAGCGTGGTGCCGGTGAACGGGGCCATGCCGTGCGCCCGGTGGCAGACGATGTCGGACTCCGCCACCACCAGGTCGTCATGGATGGCGGCGGGGGCGGTCCCCTCGACCAGGTGGCCCTTGCGCCGGATGCCGCCCGCCAGCACGCAGTTGACCCGGAAGCCCGCGAAGTCGGCCGTGCGGGCCGCGATCGTGCAGAAGATCACCGGCGCCCCGGCCGCCCGGAACGCGGCGGTGAGGGCGTTGACCCGGCCGACCACGCCGCGCTCGGTCACCAGCGCGGCCAGCGGCGTGCCGATGTAGGCCGGGTTGGCGATGGCGTTCTGCATCTCGTTGACGACCAGCGCCGCCCGCTTGCCTGGCTCCAGCCCGCGTATCACCGGCATGACCCGGGCGGTCAGAGCCGCTCGATGATGGTCGCGTTGGCCATCCCGCCGCCCTCGCACATGGTCTGCAGGCCGTAGCGGCCGCCGGTGGCCTCCAGGTAGTTCAGCAGGGTGGCCATCAGCTTGGTGCCGGAACCGCCGAGCGGGTGGCCCAGGGCGATGGCGCCGCCGCGCGGGTTGAGCTTGTCCGGGTCAGCGCCGAACTCCTGTACCCAGGCCAGCGGGACCGGGGCGAACGCCTCGTTGACCTCGTAGGCGTCGATCGCGTCGATCGACAGGCCGCTGCGCCGCAGGATCTTCTCGGTGGCCGGGATGACGCCGGTCAGCATCAGCAGCGGGTCGCTGCCGGACACCGAGAAGGCGTGGAAGCGGGCCCGCGGCCGCAGGCCGAGCTCGGCCGCCTTCTCCTCGCTCATGATCAGCGCGGCCGAGGCGCCGTCGGTCAGCGGCGAGGAGCTGCCGGGGGTGATCGACCAGGTGATCTCCGGGAAGCGCTCGGCGTACTCGGGGGTGTAGTAGGCGGGCTTCAGCTTGCCCAGGCCCTCTACCGTGGTGCCGGCCCGCACCGTCTCGTCGACGGTGTGCGCGCTGCCGTCGGGCAGCGTGATCGGGACGATCTCGTTGTCGAACCCGCCGCTGGCGGCGGCCGCGGCGGCGCGTGCGTGCGACTGGGCCGAGTAGGCGTCGAGCGCGTCGCGGTCCAGCTTCCACCGGGACGCGATCAGCTCGGCGCCGATCCCCTGGTTGGCCAGGCCCTCGGGGTACCGGGCGGCGAGCGGCTCGACCGGGTTTCGGCCCGCCCGCGAGGAACCGATCGTTACCCGGCTCATCGACTCGACGCCGCAGGCGATAACGATGTCGTAGGCGCCGGCGATGACGCCCTGGGCGGCGAAGTGGGCCGCCTGCTGGCTGGAGCCGCACTGGCGGTCTACCGTGGTCCCCGGCACGCTCTCCGGGAAGCCGGCCGTGAGCAGCGCGGTGCGGGCGATGTTGAGCGACTGGTCGCCGATCTGCCCGACGCAGCCGGCGATGACGTCGTCGACTAGGGCGGTGTCCAGGCCGTTCCGGTCGACCAGGGCAGTCAGCGTCTGCGCGAGCAGGGCAGCCGGGTGCACGCCGGACAGGGCGCCGCCGGGCTTGCCCTTGCCTGAGGCGGTGCGGACGATATCGACGATGACGGCTGTGGTCATGGCTCCTCGCGATCCGGTCATTAAAGCAGGTAACAGTAATCTAATTTATCTAGTAGAGGTTGGCCAGCCGGGCGACGGGCGGCCGGCCAAGCCCCGGGGTGACACCGCTCACGCCCGGCTGTCGCGCCGCAGCGATTCGGGTACCCAGTTCGGCGACCGCTTCTCGATGAACGCGGCGAAGCCCTCTTTGGATTCCGGGCGCTGCAGGCTGTCGAAGAACGCGATCCGGTCCTGCAGCCCGATGTACTGGTCGAGCACCCGCTTGATATCGCGGCGGGCCTCCGGCGCGGTCTGCGCGATCTGGATCAGCGCCTCGGAGGACGCCTTGAGCAGGTCGTCGTGCGGGACGACGCGGCTCACCAGGCCCCATTCGAGCGCCTCGGCGGCGGTGAGGCGGCGGCCGGTGAACATCAGGTCCCGGGTGCGGACCGGGCCGATGAGGCGGACCAGCAGCTGCGCGTAGTAGGTGTCGGAGATGCCGCGCAGCAGCTCAGGCACCCGGAAGGTGGCCCGCTCGCTCACCACCGCCAGGTCGGAGCACATCGCGATCAGCAGGCCGCCGCCCTGGCAGATCCCGTTGACGGCGGAGACCACCGGCTTCACGCTCTGCCGCAGCACGTCGAACGGCAGCACGTCGAAGGTGCCAGGGGCGGCGTTGAAGTCCGCCCACTTGTCGTTGACCTGCCCGCCGAGGTCGCCGCCGGGGATGAAGACGTCGCCCGTGCCGGTGATCAGCAGGCCCGCGAGCTCGGGGTCGGCGTCCACCCGGCGGACCGCGTAGCGGATGCCGAAGTACATCGCCTGGGTCAGCGCGTTCCTGGCCTGCGGCCGGTCCACGGTGACCCGGGCGAACGGCGGGTGCCGTTCGAAGCGCAGGTAGGGCGTGCCCAGCCAGTCCCCCTCGGGCGGGCGCGGCGCGGAGCCGTTAAACGCTGGGCCACTGGCGGCGTCTCCGTTGACGGTTTCTGGCATGCGATCTCCAGCTTTCGGATAGAAGCTTGCCTATAATCGTATAACTAAATAATCTACTCTGGTCATATCCGGGGGCAGACGGCAGGAGGCAGCAGTGGGTTCCACGCGAGTCGGATTCGTCGGCGCTGGCCGGATGGGCATGCCCATGGTGGAGCGGCTCGCCGCGACCGAGGCCGACCTGGTGGTGTACGCGCGGCGGCCGGAGGCCCAGGCTGAGCTGGACCGGCTCGGCGTGCGGCACACGGCCGAGCTGGCGCAGGCCGCGGCCGGGACCGACGTGCTGCTGCTGTGCCTGTTCAGCGACGAGCAGCTGAACCAGATCGACCAGCCGCTGCTGTCGGCGCTGCCGGACGGCGCGGTGCTCGCCTCGCACGTGACCGGCCGCGCGTCGACCCTGCAGGGGCTGGCCAGCCGGTTCCCGGGCGTCCAGCTGGTGGACGCGCCGGTGAGCGGCGGCCCCGGGGAGATCCTGGCGGGCAAGCTGACGGTGCTGCTCGGCGGCGCGCCCGAGGCCAGGGCGCGGGCGCGCGCGGTGATCGGCGCGTACGCCGACCCGGTGATCGAGACCGGCGAACTGGGCAGCGCGCTGGCGGTCAAGCTGGTCAACAACTTCCTGTTCGCCGCCAATGTGCAGCTTGCGGCGGCGGCGGTCAAGCTCGGGGAGGCGCTCGGGATCGACCCGGCCGGCCTGCTGAACGCGCTCAACGTGAGCAGCGGGGGCAGCTCGGCCAGCGGCCGGATGGGCACCGGGGCCGAGGCGGGCGACCTGGACGCCTTCGCCGCCCGGATCGGCCAGTTCATGAAGAAGGACGTAGCGGTCTGCCTGGAGCAGGCGGAAGAGCGCGGGGTCGACCCGGGGCTGCTGCTCGAGGTCGTCCGCAAGGGCCCGCTGCCGATCCTCTGACCGGCCGCGGACGCCCGCCGGCGCCTCACGCGCCCAGTTCGCCCAGTAGCTTGTCCAGCCAGTTGGCGGCCTGCACGGCGGCGGTGTGGTGGCCGATGGCGTCGATCGCGGGCCCGTTCAGCTCGAGGTCGAACACGCCCGGGTAGCCGGCGTCGAGCAGCCACTGCACGACCGCCGCCAGCGGCAGGTCGCCGTCGCCCGGCACCGCCCGGCAGGGCAGCGACCGCGCGCCCCGCTCCATGTCGCTCAGCTGCACGTGCGCGACCAGGCCGACGTTGGCGGTGATCTCCTCGCGCAGGCCGGCCTCGGTCCACACGTGGAACGCGTCCAGGCAGATGCCCATCCCGGCCCGGGGGGCGATGAGCAGCGCGTCGTGGAACGTGTGGACGAACGTCAGGTCGGCGTACAGCCAGCTAGTCGGCTCGATCGCGAGGGTCACGGCGCGGCTGGCGGCGTAGCTGACCAGGTCGCCGATCGCGTTCACGTAAGCGTCGGCGCAGGCGTCCCAGCGGTCGGTGGTGCGCGGGCCGAGCAGCCCGTACATGGCCCGGGCGCCTACCGCCGCCGCCAGGTCGATGTCCTGCTCGGTGCGGCGCCGCGACGCGACCGAGGCCTGCCGCGACGAGAGGTCGAGGGCGAGCGCGCCGGTCGTGGTGACGATTCTCACCCCGTGCCGCCGGCTGGCGGCTACGACCGCCCCGGCGCCCGCGTCACGCGCCTTGGCCCCGGTGAGCGACATGCTGGTGGCGCCGAGGCCGGCCACCGCTTCGATCGCGTCGGTCGCCGGGAGCTGGGGAAAGCACAGGCCGCTGACCGAGACTCTTGGATGCACCGCTGGTGGCCCTTTCGCTGGCGATTCGGCTGCCTTCGTTCGGGATGATCGGTTTGACCAGTGCTGTGTCAACCGGTACCGGCCGCGGCGGTCAGCCGCTGACGATGCGGATGGCCTCCTGCACCAGCCGGGGCAGCTCCGGCTGCATCCGCGCCATTGACTCCTTGACCGGACGGCCGAGCTTGGCCGCGCGCTTGAGCAGCAGGCCGGTCGCGGCGGCCTCCTTGTACCTGGTGAGCGCGATGAACCAGTCGATGTCGGGCACCGGGCGGCCAAGCGCGGCCTCGTAGGCGGCGATGACCTCGGCGCCGGCCGGGGTGCCCGCTACTGTCCCGGGGGCGACGGCGGGGTGCCCGCTGTCGTCGGTGAAGTAGAGCAGCCAGGTCAGGTCAATGCGCGGGTCGCCGACCGACCAGATCTCCCAGTCGATGACCGCGTTAATCCGGTCCCCTTCGCACAGCGTGTTACCGAGCCGGTAGTCACCGTGATTGACGGCGGGCGGCAGCGGGCCGGGCATGGTCGCCCGCAGCGCCTTGGCCGCCCGCTCGTAGTCGCCCGCCATCTCGCCCGGCAGGGTGCCGAACGCGCGGGTCCACCGGTCCACCTCGTCCGGCAGGCTGATAACCGGCTCGTCGCCCAGGCCGACCTCGGCCGGGACGATCCCGTGGAGCTGGGCCAGCACCCGCACCGCGTCAAAGTACCTGGCCCGCACCTGGGCCGGGGCCGGCCGCTCGGCGTCGGCGCACAGCACCGGCTCCACGCACTCCCCCGGCACCATGTTCATCGCCATGAACGGCGGGACGTCCGGGGGATCACCCGGGTCGGAGAACAGCACGTCCGGCGCCAGCGGGCGCGGGGCGCCCTGCACCGCCGCCTGCAGCCGCGCCTGGCGCAGCACGTCCCGGTTGCGCAGCGGCGGCAGGCCGGGCGGCGCCACCTTGAGCACCAACGGGGTCTCGGCCTGGTCGACGCCGTCCAGCTCGACCACGAACGTCAGGCTGGAGGTGCCGCCGGTCAGCGGGGACAGCGCGCGCACGGTCGCGCCGGCCCGCCAGTCGGTCACCCGCCGCCCAACCCGGTCCCGCAGCTGAGCCAGCAGTTTCTCGTCGGCCCCTGTTTGGCTGGCACTGCCGGCGGCCATCGCGCTCACCCCTACGTCAGAAAACAACTACCTTAGTGAGACAATTCTTGCCCGAGGATCGACGATACCCCGGGCACCGCGGCAGGCGCTAGGCGGCCCGTGGGCGGGCGGGTTCGGCCTCAGCAGTCCGGGGCGCGCAAGAAGCCGCAGCTGATCTGCGGCTCCCCGCGCGCCGGCCTGCTGGTCGGCTTACCCGTTCATATCGGCGTCGCCCACGGCGATCACGAAGCCAAGGGCGCGCAGGATGTGCCCGGCGGCCGACGTCACCCGGGGCGTGCCCACGATCGGGGCGACGGCGATCATGACGCCCTCGACGTCCCTCGCGGTCAGCCCGGCCTGCTCGACCGCGGGGGCGTTGGCCAGGTAGGACGCTGGCGGAGCGTCCACCGCGATCAGGGCGGCCAGCCTCGCCAGCACGAAGTCGCGCGGCGAAACGGAGTTGTGCTCGATCGAGACGGTCGTGATGTCGACGATTGTGTCCAGGACGGGCGTTTCGGTAGCCATGGATCCTCCGCTATCAGTGGGGACGGCAAGCGGCCGTCCCCGGCTGGGTGAGGCTCTTAGGTTCAGCACCCTGGTGACCGCTGGCATCCCCCGCGGCGGGTGACTTGCGGCCGGCCGCCGTACCACCGCCAGCCTGGCTCCGGTCCGGGCCGCGGTAGGCGACGGGCCACGCGTCTTCTATCATTCAGTGAACTATTCAACACCGTGTTGGACGGAGCGGCGCATGTGGGATTTCGTCACCGAGCCCGAGTTCCAGGAGAAGCTGGACTGGATGGCCGCCTTCGTGCGCGACGAGGTCGAGCCGCTTGACCTGCTGTTCCCGCGTCCGGGCGACCCCTACGACGTGCACAACAAGGCGTCCCGCGCCATCCTCGCCCCGCTGCGGGAGAAGGTGAAGGAGCAGCGCCTGTGGGCCTGCCACCTGGGTCCCGAGCTCGGCGGCGAGGGCTACGGGCAGCTCAAGCTGGCGCTGATGAACGAGATCCTGGGCCGCTCGCAGTGGGCGCCGACGGTGTTCGGGACCGCCGCCCCGGACACCGGCAACGCCGAGATCCTCGCCCTGTACGGGACCGACGAGCAGAAGGCGCGCTACCTGCAGCCGCTGCTCGAGGGCAACATCGTGTCCACCTTCTCGATGACTGAGCCGCAGGCGGGCTCCGACCCCAAGGAGTTCGTCTGCACCGCGACGCGGGACGGCGACGAGTGGGTGATCGAGGGGGAGAAGTGGTTCTCGTCACACGCCCGCTACGCCTCGTTCTTCATCGTGATGGTGGTCACCGATCCCGACGCGAAGCCGTACGAGCGCATGTCGATGCTCATCGTCCCGGCCGAGACGCCCGGGATCGAGATCATCCGCAACGTCGCCACCATGAACGAGCGCGACGACCTGGACGAGGGCACCGAGGGCTATCTCCACTACAACCAGGTGCGGGTGCCGCTTGACGCGATGCTTGGCGCGCCGGGCGAGGGGTTCAAGGTCGCCCAGTCGCGGCTCGGCGGCGGCCGGGTGCACCACGCCATGCGGGTGGTGGGCAAGTGCCAGCGGGCCTTCGACATGATGTGCGAGCGGGCGCTGTCCCGCCGCACCCAGGGCAAGGTGCTGTCGGAGCACCAGTTCGTGCAGGGGTTCATCGCCGACTCCGCCATCCAGCTAGCGCAGTACCGGCTGCTGGTGCTGCAGACCGCGTGGATCATCGACAACCAGCCGCACGGCGCCGCCCGCACCCACATCGCGATGTGCAAGGTGGCCCTGGCGCAGGTACTGCACGACGTGCTGCAGCGGGCGGTGCAGGTGCACGGGTCGCTCGGCACCACCCAGGAGACGCCGCTCGGCCCCTGGTGGGCCTACGCGCCGCAGCTCGCGCTGGCCGACGGGCCGACCGAGGTGCACAAGTCGGCGGTGGCCAAGGGGATGCTGCGCGGCTACTCCCCCGCCCCCGGGCTGTTCCCGACCGAGCACATCCCCACCCGCCGGGCGCAGGCCCGCGAGCGGTACGCGACCATCCTCGAGGAGTACGGACTGTGACCGACGGCACTCCGCCTGCCAGCACGGCGACCCCGGCCCAGCTATTCGACCTGACCGGGAAGGTGGCCCTGGTCACCGGCGGCAGCCGCGGCCTGGGCAGGGAGATGGTGCTCGCCTTCGCCGCCGCGGGCGCCGACGTGGTGATCGCCAGCCGCAAGCTCGACAACTGCAAGGCCCTCGCGGAAGAGGTCGAGGCGACCGGGCGGCGGGCGCTGCCTGTCGCGTGCCACGTCGGCCACTGGGCCGAGTGCGAGGAGCTCGCCGACCGCGCCTACGAGCACTTCGGCCAGGTGGACATCCTGGTCAACAACGCGGGCATGTCGCCGCTGGCGCCGTCCTCGGCGGACACCGCCGAGGAGCTGTTCGACAAGGTCATCGGGGTGAACTTCAAGGGACCGTTCCGGCTGACGGCGCTGATCGGCCAGCGGATGTACGACGGCGACGGCGGCTCGGTCATCAACGTGTCGTCAAGCGGGGCGCTGTTCCCGGCTCCCCGCTTCGGGCCCTACGCGGGCGCCAAGGCGGCACTGAACGCGCTCACCGGCGTCTTCTCCCGTGAGTTCGCGCCCAAGGTGCGGGTCAACACGCTGTCGGCGGGCCCCTTCCTGACCGACATCTCCAAGCACTGGTCGGAGGAGAGCAAGAAGTCCTGGCGCAGCGCGGCTCGCCGGGCGGGCGACCCGGCCGAGGTGGTGACCACGGCGCTCTACCTGGCGTCGCCCGCCTCCAGCTACACCACCGGGTCGCTGATCCGGGTCGACGGCGGGCTGTACTGATCGTTTAGGCCCTCTCCGGCTGCTCGCTCCGGGGATAAGCTTCTCGGTGGTGAGGGCTAAGCAGCTAGCCGTGCACCGAACCATCCTCGCGGTGGACGTCGAGGGGTTCGGTCATCAGCAGCGGACCAACCGGGACCAGGTAGCCATCCGCGACGGCCTGTACGGCGCGCTGCGGGACGCGTTCCGGCAGGCCGGGATCCCGTGGCGGGACCGCGATCACGAGGACCGCGGTGACGGCATGTTCAGCCTGATCGGTCCCGAGGTCCCCAAGAGCCTGTTCGCCGAGTCGTTCCCGGCCGCACTGGTCGCCGCCCTGCAGCGGCACAACAGCACCCACAGCGGGCTCGAGCAGATCCGGCTGCGGATGGCACTGCACGCCGGCGAGGTCACCTACGACCAGCACGGCGCGACGGCCGCCTCGATCAACCTGGCGTTCCGCCTGCTTGAGTCGGGGCCGGTCAAGCAGGCGCTCGCCCGTTCACCGGGCGTGCTGGCGATCATCGCCTCGTCGTGGTTCTTCGAAGAGGTCATCCGGCACTGCCCGGACCACGCGGCCGGTTACGCGCCGGTGCCGGTGGAGGTTAAGGAAACGGCCACCACCGGCTGGATCTGCCTGCCGGACCAGCCCGGCCCGGACCGCCGGCCGCGGCCGGACCGCCCCGCGCCCGGTCCGCCGCCCGCCGTGCGCCCGGCGGAGTCACGGCAAGCGGGCAAGACGCGCGAGGCGCTGTCCCGGGTCTACCGCTCAGCCCTGGCGGAGCCGATCACCCCGTCGGGCGAGATGCCAGTCGGACTGGAGATGCCCACGCTGGGCGACGGGTACGTCGACCACCGCATCCGGATAGCGGAGATCACGTCTTCAGCCGACCCTGGTCGTGACTCCTGGTGGGCCGACAAGCCGGACGGCGACAGCGCGTGCGACTTCATCCTGGCGAGCCTGGCGTCGCCCCGGGCACTGACCGCTCCCCTGGTCCTGCTCGGGCAGCCCGGATCGGGCAAGTCGGTGCTGACCCGGATCCTGGCCGCCCGGTTGTCGGTGGCCGGGTTCCTGCCGGTACGGGTGGAACTGCGGAAGGTCGCGGCCGAGGCAGACCTGCAGGACCAGATCGAGTCCGCCATCCGCGGGGCGACCGGTGAGTACGTTCGCTGGCCAGACGTCACCGAGTCAGGCCGCCAGGTCCTGCCGGTGGTGATATTCGACGGCTTCGACGAGCTGCTGCAGGCGACCGGGATCTCACAGAGCGATTTCCTGCTGCGCGTCCAGGAGTTCCAGGGACGGGAAGCGCGCCTCGGCCGGCCGCTCGCCGTCATCGTGACCAGCCGGACGGTGGTGAGCGACCGGGCCCGGTTCCCGCAGGGGGCAGCGGTCATCCGGCTGGAACCGTTCGACCAGGATCAGGTCGCCGCCTGGCTTGAGGTGTGGGCCGCGACCAACCGGGCCTCGCTGTCCGCCCGCGGCATGAGCCCGCTGCCGATGGGCACCGCACTCCGCTACGGTGAACTGGCCGAGCAGCCGATCTTGCTGCTAATGCTGGCGCTGTACGACGCCGACGCCAACGCGCTGCAGAGCCACTCCGCGACGCTGGGCCAGACCGAGCTGTACGGCCGCCTGCTGAGAGACTTCGCCGACCGGGAGATACGCAAGAACTCGCCCGCGCTGGCGGCCGATGACCTGGAACGCGCGGTGGAGGCCGAGCTGCTCCGGCTGTCCATCGTCGCCCTGGCCATGTTCAACCGGCGCAGCCAGTGGGTCCTGGAGGCAGACCTGGAGGCCGACTTCTCCGCCCTGCGCATTGACGGGGAGCCGAGCCGGTCAAGGTCCGCCTCGTCGCGGGCCGACCTCACCGCCGCGCAGCTCACCGTCGGCCGCTTCTTCTTCGTCCATGAGGCCCGGGCGTCCCGCGGCGGCCGTCACCTTCGCACCTATGAGTTCCTGCACGCCACCTTTGGCGAGTACCTGGTCGCCAGCCTCGTCATCAACCTCCTGGTCGGGCTGCTGGAACCGGAACCGGTTCCCGCCAGTCCGGGCGGAACCCCCGGCGACTTGATGTTCGCGCTCCTTTCCTACGCGGCCCTGACCGCCCGGGGCCCCGTTGTCGCCTTCCTCGGCGACCTGTTCGACCACATGAGCGAGGACCAGCGCAAGGCCATCGCCGAGAAGGTCCTGCAGCTGCACCGCCTGGCATCGTTTCGCCCGGACGAGGCCGTGTACCGGGCGTACGAGCCGCTGGCGCTGCCGGCCGTAAACCGCAACGCGGCCTGGACCGCCAACCTGGTCGTCATCGCCGTGCTGGCAGCGGGAGAGGTGAGCGGGCGCGACCTCTACCCGGCGCAGCCGGAGGTACAGTACGCGTGGCGCGCGGACGCCCTGATCTGGCGTTCCCAGCTGGCCGGCTACGGCTGGGAGGGGCTGCACCAGGCCCTCGCGTTCTCCCGCGTGTGGGACGGGCAGCAGAAAGAGTTCCGGCTGAGCCGGGCTTCCGGCGAGTCCGGGCCGAAAGAGCTCGACATGGCCTGGACCTTCAACATGCCGCCTGGCTCAGGGGCGCGCCGGCCGGTCTTCTCCTCGCCGTCGCACAGCTCGCTGATGGCGCTGCGCAAGATCAACTTCGCCAGCAACATGTCGGAAGACATCATGGCCCACGGCCTGGCCCCGCTGGTTTCGGTCTTCCCGGAAACCGCTCACGTCCTCATCACGGTGGCGGACGGGCGGACGATTTCCGCGGTCCACGCGCTCATCTCCGCCTTCGCCGCCCCTTACCAGGCCGACCCGCCCAGGGAATCGGTTTACCGGGACCTGGCAGAGGTGGCCGGCCGGCTGATGGCGACTTCTCATTCCGCCCAGGACAGCGCTTATCTGAAGATGGCGCTCGGCGTGCTGGTTTCCGCCGTGGACGGCGGGCTCGTCTCCCCGGCCGCGCTGGCGGGCACCGCGGCCTTCGACGGCAACCTGACCACCGGCGACCCGGCGCTGCGGGAACTGCTCGGGCGACTGGTCAGCGGGCCCTGATCCCGGCCGCCTTGCCGTTGCCCGCCGCGGTTGACCCGCTATCGCGCCTTTTGCCATGATGGAGGTGGCGCGGTTCGACGCCGAGGCCGACGGCCCCTCCCCAACGGGGCGCTGTCCGGCCGAAGGGGGGCATACTCCCGGACCAGTACCTCGCAGCACCCGGACTTCCGTCTGGCTGGCTCCGGTCCGGAGCGTTGGGGCGGCCACCGAGACGGAGGTTGTGACCGTGCCGCAGCACAAGGACCTCAAGCGGCTCGCCCGCGCCCGCATGGACGAGACCGGCGAGAACTACACCCAGGCGCTGACCGCGCTCCTCAGCCAGACCGGGCTTGACCCGCTGCCTGACGGATGGCACATGTCCGGCAGCCACCGGGCGGAATACGACGCCGGGCTGCTGCCGGGTAACTGCGCCCACCAGGGAAGGCGCCTGATAGAGCTGCGCTTCCGTGCCGCCGGGGCGCCGGGCGGCTTCGGCACAGTCATGCAGAGCATCGACGCGGCCCGCTACCGGGGCGGCCGGGTCCGGTTCAGCGCCGTGATCCGGGGCCGGGAAATTACCGGCTGGGCCGGCCTGTGGCTGCGGGTCGACTCAGCGAGCCGGGGGAAGGTGCTCGACAACATGCAGGACCGGCCGCTGCGCGGGACAACCGGGTGGACGGAGGCGGCCAACGTGCTCGATGTCGCCGAGGACGCGGGCTCGGTCCACTTCGGCCTGCTGCTGGGCGGAGCCGGGGCGGTGGACCTCGCCGCCCCCCGCTTCGAGATCGTCGGTACCGACGTGCCCGTTACCCCGATCGCGGGCAGGCCGCTGGCCGCTGAGCCGCGGGGCCTTGACTTCGGTGCGGCCCGTTAATCACGGCCAGCCGGGAATGGCTTGCCGGCAGCCGGCACGCGGCCGCTGCGTACCAGCCTGATGCTCGCTAGAGTCACCTCCATGTGTCCGGCAGCGTGAAGGGCGGTACCGATGAAGCTGCCTGAGTTCGAGTACGAAGCGCCGACGACCGTGGCCGAGGCGCTCGGACTGCTGGCGGAGCACCAGGACGAGGCGAGCGTGCTGGCCGGCGGGCAGAGCCTGGTCCCGTTGCTCGCGCTGCGGCTGGCCCGGCCGGCCGTGCTGGTCGACATCAACGGCCTGCACGAGCTGTCCGGGGTATCCCGGGCAGCCGGGCGGGTGACCATCGGCGCGCTGACCCGCGAGTACCAGGCCGAGGAATCGGACGACGTCGCCGAGGCGCTGCCGCTGCTGGCGGCCGCCTTGCCGCTGATCGGGCACGAGGCGATCCGCAGCCGCGGCACCATCGGCGGCAGCCTGGCGCACGGCGACCCGGCGGCCGAGCTGCCCGCCGTCGCCGTCGCCCTCGACGCCGAGTTCGTGGTGCGAAGCCAGTCCGGCGAGCGCGTCATCCCGGCCGCCGACTGGTTCCAGGGGTACCTGTCGACCGCCCGCAACCCGGACGAGATCCTGGTCGAGGTGCGCTTCCCGGCCGCCCCGGCCGGCACCGGGGCCGCCTTCGAGGAGGTCGCCCGGCGGCACGGTGACTTCGCGATGGTCGGCCTGGCCGCCTCGCTGACCCTGGCCGACGGCGCGATCAGCGACGCCCGGCTGGCGTTCTCCGGCGTCGCCGACGCACCGGTCCGGGCATCGGAGGCGGAGGACCTGCTGGCCGGCCAGCAGCCGTCGGCCGAGCTGTTCGCGGAGGCGGCCCGCCGGGCGACGGCCGACCTGGAACCGCCCGCCGACTTGCACGGGTCATCGGAGTACCGCAAGCAGGTCGCGGGCGCGCTGGTCCGGCGCGGGCTGGCCGCGGCGGCCGGCAACATCCAGGGGAGGCACTGAACGATGGCGGACATCACCGTGACGGTCAACGGCGCTACGCGCACCGCTTCGGCCGAGGTGCGCAAGACGCTGGCTGACTTCCTGCGCGACGACCTCGACCTGACCGGCACCCACGTCGGCTGCGAGCACGGGGTCTGCGGCGCCTGTACGGTCATCCTCGACGGCCGGCCGGTGCGCTCCTGCCTGATGCTGGCCGTGCAGGCGGCGGGCCACCAGGTGACCACGGTCGAGGGGCTGGCGCCGGAGGGAACCCTCGGCCCCCTGCAGCAGGCACTGCAGGACTCGCACGGCTTCCAGTGCGGGTTCTGCACCCCGGGGTTCCTCATGCAGGCCACCGCGCTGCTCGACGCCCACCCGGAGGCCGGCGAGCAGGAGGTCCGCGAGGCGCTGTCCGGCAACCTCTGCCGCTGCTCCGGTTACCAGAGCATCATCGACGGCGTGCTGCTGGCGGCCGAGCGGGCCAAGGGCTGAGGCGAGGAGCCACCATGACGACCCAGATCTCGGCCCCGCGCTACACCGGCACCAGTGTCAAGCGCTCGGAAGACCCCCGCATCCTGACCGGGGCGGGGCGCTACGTGGACGACATCAAGCTGCCGGGCATGCTGCACGCGGCGTTCGTGCGGTCGCCGCTCGCCCACGGCCGGCTGCTGACGGTCGATACCGCCGCCGCCCGCGAGCTGCCCGGCGTGGTCGCGGTGTTCACCGGGGCGGAGCTGGACGCGATGACCGTCCCGGGTCCCGACCCGCTGATGGCGTTCGTCGGCCTTGGCGCCATGATGCCCTCGTACGGCCTGCTGGCGGTGGACAAGGTGCGGTTCGTGGGCGACCCGGTGGCGCTGGTGATCGCTACCAGCCGCGCCCGGGCCGAGGACGGCTGCGAGCTGGTCGAGGTCGACTACGAGGACCTGCCGCCGGTCGCCAGCGCGGCCGTCGCCCTCGACCCGGGCAGCACCCCGGTGTTCGACGACCTCGGCGGCAACGTCATCGTCCCGCCCAGGCGCAGCGAGCTGGGCGACGTGGCGGGCGCGTTCGCGGCGGCCGACCTGGTGCTCGACTGCCATCTGGACGTCCATCGGCACCAGAACGTGCCGATGGAGGGACGCGCCATCGTGGTGAGCCCGGATCAGGAAACCGGCATCCTCACCGTCTACGCGGCCACCCAGAGCGTGCAGATCACCCGGGGAGGGATCGCCCAGCGGCTCGCCCTCGACCCGGCCAAGGTGCGGGTGCTGGCCGGGGACATCGGGGGCTCGTTCGGGCTGAAGAGCGGCGCCACCCGCGAGGAGCAGGCGGTGGCGGCGGCCGCCTACTCGCTCGGCCGCCCGGTCAAGTGGACCGAGGACCGTGGCGAGCACCTCACCGCCTCCGGGCAGGCCCGCGAGGAGAGCTTCGACGTCCGCGCCGCCGCCAGCAAGGACGGTGACCTGCTGGGGCTGGACGTGTCGATGGTGATCGACACCGGCGCGTACCAGGTCGCCGGGCTGATCGTGCCGCCCACCATCCAGATGATGCTGCCAGGACCGTACAAGCTGCCGGCCCTGGGGTTCGAGTCGACCGCGGTCACCACCAACAAGGCGTCCTACATCTCCTACCGCGGCCCGTGGGCGTCGGAGACGTTCGTCCGCGAGCGGGTGCTCGACCTGCTGGCCAAGGACCTCGGCCTCGACCCGCTGGAGTTCCGGCTGCGGAACGTGGCCCCGCGCACCAGCCCGCCGTACACCATGCTGACCGGCCGCCCGCTGATCGGCGTCACCACCACGGAGTCCCTGGAGCGGCTGGCCGCGCTGGTGGACCTGCCCGCCTTCCGTGCCCGCCAGGCGGCCGAGCGTGCTCGCGGCCGGTACCTGGGCGTCGGCGTGGCCACCTTCATCGAGGCGGCGCCAGGCCCGCGGATGCCGGGAGGAGGCATGCCCGGCCCGCTGGCGACCGAGACGATGCGGCTGCGGCTGGCCGAGGACGGCACGCTGACCCTGTTCACCGGGCAGATGCCGCACGGGCAGAGACACCAGACCACCCTCGCCCAGATCGCCGCCGACGAGTTCGGCGTGCCGTTCGAGCAGGTCCGCGTGGTGGTCGGCGACAGCGACGTGGTGCCGGCCGCGCTGACCGGCGGCAGCCGGGCGGCCACCATGGCCGGCGGGGTCACGCTGCACGGCGCCCGGCAGCTCAAGGTCAAGGTGCTCGACTTCGCGGCCCGGCTGATGGAGGCAAGCGCCAGCGACCTGGAGATCATCGACGGCTCGGTGATGGTGCGGGGCGACCCCGACAGCGCGATCTCGGTGGCGTCGGTGGCCAGCCAGGCCGACGCCGACGCCGACCTCGAGGTCACCGCCACGTTCGACGGGGGCGATAGCGGCTGGTCCGGCGGCAGCCACTGCGCCGTGGTCGAGGTCGACGTGGAAACGGGCCTGGTGAAGGTCGAGCGGTACGTGGCGGTGGAGGATTGCGGCGAGCTCATCAACCCCGCGATCGTGGAGGGGCAGATCCGGGGCGGTGTCGCCCAGGGCATCGGCGCGGTGCTGCTCGAACGGTCAGCCTACGACCAGGACGGCAACTACCAGTCGGCCACGTTCATGGACTACCTGCTGCCGACCGCGTGCGAGATCCCCCGGATCGAGATCGAGCACCTGCAAACCGTGCCCCTGGACGCCGACGTCAACTTCCGCGGGGTGGGCGAGGGCGGCCTGATCGTCTCACCGCCGACGGTGGTGAACGCGATCGAGGACGCGCTGGCGCCGTTCGGCGTGCGGATCTACGAGCAGCACCTGCCGCCTGCACGGATCCTTGAGCTGATCGCGGCGGGCGGGGCGGCGCCTGCGTAGCGGCGTCGGGCGGGACGGCTAATGGCGGCCCTCGGTGATGCCGACGTCCAGGTAGGGAAAGTCGGGCTCATTTCTTGTCCGCGAAGCTGGCCGCTTTCTTGTCCGCGAAGCTGGCCGCCACCGCCGCGCGGCTGGCCGACCTGCGCGCGCTGGGTCCCGCGACGGCCATGCTCGTTAATCACGACGTCAGCCTGTCAGGCCATCCCTCAGGCCGCACCGGAAATGTCCGCCAGCCAGCCCAGCCCGCCACCACGCTCGACCAAGCCGCCGTAGGCGTGCCGGTAAGTAAACAGTGGCCGTTTGGTAAGTGCGTCGATGCACTGTTGATCTTGAATTCGTAGTATTGTTCGACTAGTTACTTCTTCCCGTCTGATCATGCGGACGCGGACTCGAACACTTCCATAGGGGGGCCTGATGGGCTGGCAGCCGGGTGCGGGGCAGGGGACGGGCGGGGAGCCCGGCCGGCCCTCGCCAGGCCCGGGTCCCGGCTCTGGTCCCGGCTCTGGTCCCGGCTCTCCTCCTGGGCCTGGCTGGCGGCACCCGGCATTGTCCGGTTTCGCGCGGGGCGGTGAGTGGGATACCTGTCCGCCGTCGGCTGAGCTGGCCGCCGCGCTGGAATCAGCGTCCGGCCCTGACTGGCGCTGCCCCGGGGCGTCGCACGACCAGCGGATGGGGCTGCTGCGCCGGTACCAGGCGATGGAGTCGTGGGTGGCGGCCGGGAAGCTGGGCCTGCTGCGGGACCTGGTCCGGGAGGACGACGAGCCGACGGGCGGCGGGTACCACGGTGACCTGCCCGACGGCTGGTCCCGGCCGCTCACCCACGAGGTGGCCCTGGCGCTGGCGATGCCCCCGCAGTCAGCCGAGAAGCTCATGTGGACCGCGTGGGACCTGGGCGCCCGCCTGCCCCGGACCGGGGCGCTGCTGGCAGCCGGGGAGCTGACGTATCCCAAGGCCCGGGCGGTCGCTGACGCGCTCGGCGCGCTAACCGATGCTGACGCCGCCAAGGCGGAGGCGCTCATCGCCCCGGACCTTCCCGGCAAGACCCACAGCCAGGCGGAGAGGCTGGCGGTGCAGGCGGCGCTGACCGTCGACCCGGCCTCAGCCGAGCGGCGGCGGGAGGAGTCCGAGCGGAACCGCGCCCGGGTCGCCCTGCGCCGCGACCCATCGGGCGCGGCCAGCCTTTCGGGTTACGACCTGCCCACCGACCAGGCCCTCGCGGCCCACGCCAGCGTGTGCGCCCGGGCCGCCCAGTACAAGGAGTCCGGGGTGTTTGCCGGGGTGCGGACAGACCAGTTCCGGGCGATGGCCTACCTCGACCTGATCAACGACGTCACCGCCGAGCAGCGGATCACGGCCGGCCAGCCCCCGGCCGGCCTCGGCGCCCCCAACGAGTACGGCCCAGAGGCGGGCGGGGAGGCAGGCGGCAGCCCCGACGAACCCGGCCCGGATGGCTCCGGCACCACGGGTGACAGCCCGGACGAGCCTGGCCCTGACGACCCTGAGGCGCCCGAGGCGCCCGAGGCGCCGGAACCCCCACCGCCGACCACTCCCCTGCCTCCGCCGCCCGCGCCGCCGCAGCAACCCAAGCCCGCCGACCTAATCATTCCCCTCGCCACCCTGCTCGGCCTGGCTGAGCGCCCCGGCGAGGGCCACGGGCTTGGGCCCCTGGACCCCGGCCTGTGCCGCGCCCTGGCCGCCCAGGCCGCCAGTAGCCCCCACACCACGATCTGCCTGACCGTTACCGCCCCCGACGGCATCGCGATCGGGCACGGCTGCGGCCGCCCAGCCCGCAGCAGGCAACAAGCGCGAGCCGGACCACAGCACGGCCCGCCCACCCTGCCACTTACACAACTCCCAGCCCGCCTCAACCTCACCATCCCGGCATCCCGCCTGCGCGACCTCGCCGCGCCCAAGCTCGGGCCGCCCGGCTACCCGCCCCCGCCCCCGCCCTGGGCCCTCACCCCCGCACCCGCACCCGCACCCGCACCAGCACCAGCACCAGCACCAGCACCATCCGGCGGTCACGGCGCATGGCACCTCACCCTGCCCGGCGGTGCCACCCTGCTGGTGGAACTTCAGCCGGTCCCGACCGAGGACTGCGACCACCGCCACCACACCCCCGCCTACCAGCCCGGCGACACCCTCCGCCACCTCGTTCAGGTCCGCGATTACGAGTGCACGTTCCCCACCTGCTCGCGGCACGCCAGGGAGTCCGACTTCGAGCACGCTGTTCCCCATGACAAGGGCGGCCCCACCTGCGCATGCAATGCCGGCGCGAGAAGCCGCAGCTGCCACCAGGTCAAGCAAAGCAAGGGCTGGCACGTCACCCAGCCCCGACCCGGCTGGCACCAATGGCAGACGCCGGCCGGCCGTACCTACACCCAAGGCCCCAAGCGCTACCCCGCCTAAGTCAGTCCGGGTACGAGGGTGGCATCAGCACTGCGCCTCGATGCTTCTTACTGGGCCTCGATGATCGAGACGGTCTTGTAGCGGAGGAACTCGTCGATGCCGGCCCGGCCGCCTTCCTTGCCGTAGCCGCTGACACCGAGGCCGCCGAACGGGGTGTAGGGCAGGTTCTGGCGGGCCCCGTTGACGTAGACGCCGCCCGCCTTGAGCCGCTCGGCGAGGCGGTGGACCCGGGTCAGGTTGGTCGACTGGATGTTGGCGGCCAGGCCGTAGGCGGTGCTGTTGGCCAGCTCGACCGCCTCGTCCTCGGTGGTGAACTTGAAGATCAGCAGGACCGGGCCGAAGATCTCGACCTGGGCGATCTCATGGTCCGGGTCGGCCTCGACGATGACCGTGGGCTGGACGAAGTTCTTGCCGGCCAGGTCGCCGCCGGGCCGGCCGCCGCCGAGCACGACCCGCCCGGCGTTGTCGGCCCGGGCCCGGTCCAGCATGCCGCAGACGCGCTCGACGGCGGCCGCGTTGATCAGCGGGCCCACCATGACCTCGGGGTCGAACGGGTCGCCGACCTTGTAGGCAGCAGCGACCTCGGTTACCAGGTCGACCACCTCGTCGAAGATGTCCGCGTGCACGATCAGCCGGGTGGGCAGGCTGCAGCCCTGCCCGGCCATCACCCCGATGCTGTCGGCGACGGCGCGCTCGGCGACTCCCCGCAGGTCCCCGGCGTCAGGGAAGACCAGGCTGCCGGTCTTGCCGCCGAGCTCGAGCAGCGCGGGCTTGAGCTGGTCGGCGCAGGCGCGGGCGATGTGCCGGGCGGCGGCCGGGCCGCCGGTGAAGCTGACCTTCTCCACCTTGGGGTGGGCGACCAGCGCGGCACCTGCCTCCGGGCCGCCGACCAGGATGCTGCACACCCCGTCGGGCACGCCCGCCTCCCGCAGCAGCCGCGCGTACAGGTCAGGTGCGAACGGGGTGAACTCCGATGGCTTGCAGACCACGCAGTTGCCCGCCGCCAGGGCCGGGATGACCTTCATGCCGAGCGATACGATGGGGCCGTTCCAGGTGACGATCGCG
>Ga0265338_10003717_pt1 | contig 21222 bp, 6 predicted proteins | sample 42126metaG_FD_193579 | JGI IMG/M metagenome (GOLD analysis project Ga0265338, IMG submission 193579) | Rhizosphere microbial communities from Carex aquatilis grown in University of Washington, Seatle, WA, United States - 4-21-26 metaG | ecosystem: Host-associated > Plants > Roots > Rhizosphere >... | reverse complement strand
CGAGGGCATGAGCGAACAGGCATATCGCACGCGGACATGCAGCCGGGAAATGGGGCGACGTCCGACGTGTTGGCGCATCGTGGTTGATGAGCACGCGAATGGAGTGCAGCGCGAACTAAAGTTTCGTTGAGCGTTAGCGAACCAACTTTGCTGCTGGGACGCATGAGACGGATGGGACGAATGAAGTCAGGGGACTGCTTGAAATTGCGGGTGATGGAGGAATTTGCCTGGTGGCATTAATCGCAAACAATTCGGCGGAGGAAAACTGGTGTGGCAGAAAATTATCAGGTAATTGGTAGTTATGATTTCAAACGAAATACGGTCGCCATTCAACCGGCAGCCTTATGGTCAACCGGGTTACCAGCAACATGCGCCATACGTGCCGCGTCAACCTGTTCAGGAAGACACGTTGAAAACCGTCGAGATTCAGATTGAACGGAAATTAGTGGTGCTGACTTTGAAAGAGAATCCCCGCGGACGGTTCCTGCGCATTTCGGAGGAAAACAATGCCAAGCGAAATTCCATCATCATTCCCGCGCCCGGCCTGCAGGAATTCCAGAAGTTGATCAACGAGATGGTGAAAGCATCGGGCGAAATTCCGATTAAGAACACACCCGCAGCGACGTAGGCCAGCTCGGTTCGATTGCTGTTTTGGTGGAAATTGGGGCGTTGGGGGGGGGAAGGAGGGGGGCCTCTAATCTTTTACTGACTTCAGAAAATTCGACTGCTCCTGAGCGACCACCTGCCAATAAGGTCGCCCGTGATCTCTGAGAAAGGCGACTGTCATTTGGAGTCGTCTTTTGAATACCGGCGTATCCACTAACTCTCCGCCTTCAGGACACGTGCCGTCGTCAATCTCGGGCGAAAGTATGAGCCATCGCTTCGGAGAGAAAACGGTGTGTGTGGCGTCGCCATGCCACGTGTAGCGCGTCCGCACATACATCAGAACCAAATCTTTCGGATCATCGTAACTCAACCCAGGAACGTAACCATAGCGCTGAATATCATGACCGAAATAGCGCTCAAGCATCGCCAATGAATTGCTCCCCATGCCATTGGCGTTCGGATAAACATTTGTATGGCTGGTTTCAAGCATCCACTGCAGACACGCGGCATTAACTGCTCTGTGATACAATGGACGAGCTCCAGACCGAAGTACAAACAGCGCAGCAACAACCAAAGCTAAGGCAGCGATACCAACAATACATATCCGAGCAATTCGCTTCAACGTGCTCATCATTCAATCATTTCCTGCTTTGTACCATGTCCATGGTTTTCATAACAGCTGGAATTTCCTGATGGAGCTGAAACGCATGTATTTGATTTTGGGGAGTTGGGGGGGGATGGAGGGGGATGGAGGGGGGGGGCACTCGAATCCTTATAGAAAAAATTGCTGACATCATCTTGCACACAAACAAGTTGCTAATATTTGCAATAAGCTAACCAAAAATTAGCTTGCAAGGATCTGTTCTCCTGATAGAAAAAGTAAGTAAAGTTAAATCGCCCTGTAAAGCTGATGTGCTGGCTTCACTGGGTAATGGGAGGTCAGATCGAATTGGGGAAAATGAGAGCGCATCGGTCAATCAGGACAGTCGGTTTTTCCGCAGGGCATGGTGCATTCACTGCACGGGTAGGGACGATACTCGCCATTCTGTTTCGCCTTTTTAATTCTATGAAAACAAATGCTGCTATTCTTGTGTCATTGTGTCTTCCAATTCAATGGGCAAATGCTCAAACGACTGCGTCGGACGTCAATTTGGATCCGGTCGCTGCATCGGATGTGCACTATGTGGTGAGCGAACGTGGACCGGATTACCAAATCTGGCAAAAAATCATTCCAACGGTGGATGCACGCGGCAAGGTAACGACCCAAGCCAGACCGGGATACATCGAACTGGCAACCGGGATGCACTACCAGGACAATGGTCAATGGTTGGACTCGAAGGAGGAAATCCAAATCCTGCCCAACGGCACGGCGGCGGCCATCCAAGGTCAGCACCGGGTTTATTTCCCGGGTGATATTTATCAGGGTGTCATCAAGTTAGTGATTCCCGATGGCAAGGTATTCATCAGCCGCCCGCTGGGGCTCAGTTATTTTGACGGCACCAACAGCGTGCTGATTGCCGAGTTAAAAGATAGTGTTGGTGAACTGGTTGGTTCCAATCAGGTGGTTTATCCCGATGCCTTCACCGATTTTCATGCGGATTTGTGTTACACCTACACCAAATCCGGGTTTGAGCAGGACATTATTTTGCGCGAACAGCCGCCGACCCCGGAAGGATATGGGTTGGCCTTACAAACGACACGCCTGCAGGTCCTGACAGAATTTTTCAATCCGCCGCAACCGGCCAAGAGGAGCACCCCGCTGCGCGAACACATGGGCGTACGGTTGAACGATGAAACCCTGGATTTTGGTGGAATGAAGATCGGTCCGGGCAAGGCCTTCGCTTTCGGAGCACAACCCGATACTGGCGATAGCGTGGCGGTGGCCAAATCCTGGTTGCAATTGAGTGGTCGACAGTTCCTGGTGGAAGAATTGCCCATCGCCGCCATTGCCGAACAGCTTGACGGGCTGCCGGCTCCGGTCCAGGCGAAGCTCAATCCGGCGGCCAATTCTGTGCGGCATGTGGTGTCAAACAAGCGATTGTTGCCGGTCCCGCGGACGGCGCTGTTGGATGATACCAACCAGATCAAGTCGGTGAGGCTCGACATTTCCAAACGTGGATTCGTGCTGGACTATGCCACCATCAACACCAGCAGCCTCACCAACTACACATTCCAAGGCGACACGACCTATTTCATCTCCGGCCCTGTCACCTTATTCGGAACCAACACATTTGAAGGCGGAACGGTGATTAAGTATGCACCTACGAATTCAGTTTCGATGACCTGCAGCGGAACAATTGGTGCATCGGGTTCGGCCTACCGTCCGGTCATTTTCACCGCCCGGGATGACAACTCAGTGGGGGAAACCATTTCAGGCTCATCGGGAACTCCGACGAACTACACAGCGGCCCTGCGCTTGAATGGCGGAGCGAGCATCACGATGCAAAACCTGCGATTCTCGTTCGCGCAAACAGCCTTGGCCCTGAGTGGCAGCAGCAGCAATGTTTTTTGCAATGTACAGGTGGTCAGTTGCCAGAACGGTGTCAGTGCCACGAATGCCACCTTCAGTCTGCGCAATGCGCTGTTCTGGAATGTGATGACCAATTTTGGTGGAACTGGTTCGACCGGATCCGTGGAGCAGTTGACGGTGGACACAGCCACTCGGTTGAACAACAACCTGACGCTGTCATTGACCAACTGCCTCCTGGTATCCGTCACCAATGTCGGCAGCTTCGCCAGCAATTCGGTCATCCTCATCAGCAACGCCACCGGAGTCTTCCAGACCGCGGGCGCCGGGAGGCATTATCTGGCCACCGGCAGCACCAATCGCAATGCCGGCACGACCAACATTAATCCGACTTTGATGGCGGCATTGCAGAAGATGACCACGTTTCCGCCCGTCGTTTACTCCAACATCACAATTTCCGTGGCGACCAATTTTACACCCCAAGCCCAGCGGGACACCGATACACCAGACTTGGGCTATCACTATGATCCGATTGATTATATCGCCGATGCCCTCTCCATTTCCAACGCAGTTTTGACGGTGACCAATGGTGCGGTGATTGCCGGCTATAACCGCAGTAGCGTTCAGCTGCAGACGAACAGTTCCATTGTCTCAATGGGTTCACCACTGGCTCTCAACCGGTTCGTCCGGTACCAATCGGTGCAGGAACAATCCATCGCGTTAAGCGGTACCAATCTGTTCTCCGCCCTGAGTGTGAATCCGTTTCACAACGGCACCAATGCCGCTGCCTTCCGCTTTACCCAGTTCGCTTGTCCGGCTGCTGGTGGCAGTCATTTGTTTGATGCCGGCGCCACCAATTTTAACAGTCTGTTGGTCCAGGATTGCGAATTCTGGGGCGGACAAAACTACCTGACCGGTTCGACCAACACCACGGCCACGTTAAGGAACAATCTGTTTTTCCGGTCGGTGATTACCGCGGCGGCCACCAATCTTTCGTCCACGTTGAACCTGACCAACAACCTGGTTTTCGGTGCGGTCTTCACCGTCCTGGCACCGACCAACAAAGTGTGGAGTGCCTTCAACAACGATTTTGACAGTTGCACGATCACCAATTCCACATTGACCAATGGTTACAACGCGTACTTGAACTGCAGCGGCCGGTTGCAACCGACCAATGTCAATGATGTGGTGCAGACCGGCAGCCTGGCTTACCAGGCTGGACCTCTGGGCGGGTTTTATCAGCCGGCGGGCGGCCCCCTGATCGACAAGGGCAACCTGGGGGCCAATCAGTTGGGGCTCTATCATTACACAACACAGACCAATCAGGTGAAGGAAAACAATTCCACCGTGGACATCGGCTATCACTACGTGGCAACCGACACCAACGGCAACTTAATGGACAGCAACGGAGACGGCATTCCCGATTACCTCCAGGATGCGAATGGCAATGGTCTGGTGGACAACGGCGAGACGAACTGGGGGCTGGCCATCCTGACACAACCGGCCAGCCAAGCGGTGTTGCCGGGAACCAATGTGACTTTCTCCTTGGTCGCCGGCGGAATATCGCCCCTGAATTATCAATGGTACTTTGGCACCAATCTCCTGTCCGGAATGACCTCCTCCACATTGAATCTGACCAACGTACAGGCGATCAATCTGGGCAATTATTCGGTGTTGGTGACCAACGTGACGGGCAGCCTGACCAGTTCGGTGGCGACGCTGACATTCCTTTGCGACATCTGTCCTTCGGGGTTGGTGGCCTGGTGGCAGGCCGAAAGCAACCTGATAGATGGTGTAGGACTTAACAATGGTGTTTTAACCAATGGAGTTGGCTTTGCCACCGGAAGGGTCGGGAGCGTCTTCAGCTTCGACGGCACCAATGGTATGATAGAGATCCCCGATTCACCGGCCATCAAACCAACCAATCTGACCGTTGAGGCGTGGGTGTTGTTCAGCGCACTGACGTCCTTGACCAACGGTGGTGCGCCCGTTGGTCAGCAATTCATCGTCGAAGAGCACAACCCCCTGGGTTATGACGCCTATGTTCTTTACAAATGGCGCGATACCAATACCGGCAAGGATTTCTTCGAATTCGGCGTCAATAATTCCAGCGGCTTCCCTCCCAGCGTCGGCTCCATCAGTGGCGTCCAGAGCAATGGTATCCAGACCAATATTTGGTATCACATCGTGGGCGTTCGCGGCTCCAATTATATCCAACTCTACGTCAACGGCCAATTCGCGGGCCAAAGTAATAACATCAATTTTGCCCAGAGTTATGGCAACTTTCCGCTGTGCTTCGGTGCGTATGACAGTCCGACGATTACCTGGGACGCCCGCTTAAGAGGCAAGTTGGACGAAGTCTCCTTGTACAATCGGGTTTTGTCGTCCAACGAAATTGTTGCCCTCTACAAAGCCGGAACCAACGGTTTCGGCAAATGTTCCCTGCCGCCGGTTATACTGACCCAGCCAGTCAGCCAGTCGGCGGTCGTCGGAGACACCGCGACGCTCATGCCTGTTGTCACCGGCTCTCAGCCCATGAGCTATCAATGGTATTTTAATGGCAATCCCTTGGCCGGTGCCAATACCGCCATGCTGGTCCTGACCAACTCCCAGGCCACCAATTCGGGCTATTATTCCGTTGTCGTATCCAACGCCGGAGGAGTTGCCATCAGCAGCAATGCATTTCTGGATGTCGAAAACTGCTTTTCCTCCGTGGATGTGGCGCTGGTCATGGACCATTCTGGTTCCATGTCGGAAACATTGACCGATGGAGCCGCCAAATTAACTGCCGCCCAGATCGCCGCCACCAATTTCGTGAAGAACCTGAATTTCACCAATGACCAGGCGGCGGTGTTTTCATTCAACAATCTCGTCATGACCAATCAATCATTAACTAACAGCTTGTCAGTTGTGCTCCAAGGTATCAACTCAATCACCATTGCAACCAATCAAACGTTCATGGCCGCGGCTCTCCAGAGTGCCCAGGCCGAACTGGCCGGTCTGCGCCATCATTCATACGCCCTGCCGGTCATGGTTTTCCTGTCCGATGGCGAGCCCAACGACATCAGCAACAAATATACTCTGACGACCAATCTGGTGCTCAATACGGCGACCCTGATCAAGGCTACCGGCACTCGCGTCTTTACGATTGCATTGGGCACCAACGCCGATCCCAACTTTATGAAACTGATGGCCACCTCCGCTGCCGATACCTATTACGCCACCAATGTTTTCCAACTGACCAATGTTTACAACCTTATCGCCAGTTCGATTTGCCGCAGCGCCACCAACACACCACCGACGATCACCCAACAACCGACCAACCTAACCGTGGTCCTAGGCAGCAATGCCACCTTCAGCGTCGCAGTGGCCGGATCGCCGCCGCTGAGTTACCAATGGCGTTTTAACAACACCAATCTGATTGCCGGTGCAACCAATGCGTGGTTGACATTGACCAATGTCCAAACGACCAACGCCGGCAGTTACTCCGTCACCGTGACCAATGTGGCCGGCAGCATAACCAGTTCTTACGCCGTGCTGACAGTGATTGTGCCGCCGCTCATCACCCAGCAGCCGCAAAGCTTGTCGGTCAATCCGGGAAGCACAGCCGTGTTTACCGTCGGGGTGAATACCAACAGCACCCCACCGCTGAGTTACCAGTGGTATTTCAACGGGACGAATATGCTCACCAACGCGACCAGTGCAACGCTGACGTTGACGAATGTGCAGCCCGGCCAGGCGGGCAATTACTCGGTGGTGGTGGCGAACGTGGCGGGAAGCTTGAACAGTTCCAACGCGGTGCTGACGTTGAACGTGCCGCCGGTGATCACGCAGCAGCCGGTCAATGTGACGACCAATGCGGGTGGTAGCGCCACATTCAGCGTGACGGCGACGGGAACGCCGCCACCAAGCTTCCAGTGGCGGAAGAACGGCTCCAACCTGGCCAACGGCGGCAACGTTTCCGGCGCCAACTCCAGCACGCTGACGCTGACAAATGTTACGCAACAGGACGCCGGAATCTACTCAGTTTTGGCAAGCAACATCGCTGGCAGCGTCACCAGTCTTTATGCCGTATTAAGGGTATGGACTCCATCCGGCGTCATTGCCTGGGGCTACGATGGTGATGGTGAGATTGATGTTCCTGCGGGCCTTACGAACGGGGTAGCGATTTCTGGCGGTTATAATCATAGTTTGGCGCTCAAGAGCGACGGTACAGTAATGGGTTGGGGAGCTAACTGGAGTGGCCAGATTGATGTTCCATCGGGCCTGACGAACGTCTTGGCGGTTGCCGCGGGCGGGGACCATAATCTGGCGCTCGGGAGAGACGGCTTGGTAGTTGGCTGGGGTGATGACGGTGACGGCGAGACGGATATTCCTTCCAGCGCAACCAATGTGGTGGCTATCGCCGCGGGTGGCTTTCACAGTCTCGCACTCAGGAGTGACGGCACAGTGGTGGCCTGGGGTGCCGACTGGTCTGGTCAGACTGACGTCCCTCCTGGGCTCGCCAACGTGGTGGCAATCTCCGCCGGCGATGGGGATAGTCTGGCGCTCAAGAGCGACGGCACGGTGGTGGCCTGGGGTTCTGAAGGTTACGGTGAGACAAACCTTCCCCCATACCTGACGAACGTAGTGGCGATTGCCGCCGGAGCACTTCATGGCTTGGCGCTCAACAACAACGGCACAGTGGCTGGTTGGGGCTATGATGGTGATGGCGAGACGAATATTCCGCTTACTTTGACAAACGTGGTCGCGATGGCTGCGGGGAGCTATCACAATCTGGCTCTCGAAGGCAATGGTACGCTGATGGCTTGGGGTGCCGACTGGTATGGCCAAAGTGATGTTCCACCAGGCCTGACGAACGTATTGGCGATAGCCGGCGGTGCCTATCACAGCCTGGCACTCTGCCACCAATTGCCGGTGATTGTCACGCAACCGGCCAGTCAAATTGAATTTCTCGGGAACACGACGGTTTTCAACGTCACGGCCATCGGCACTCTGCCCTTGACCTACCAATGGAGCTTCAACGGGACAAACATCCCGGGGGCGACCAGCACAACACTTGTTTTGACGAATGTCCAATTCTCGCAAGCGGGCAATTATGCCGTTTTGGTGAGCAATCCCTATGGGCACGTACCCAGTTCCAATGCGGTATTGGGCATTCTCTTGCCGGCTCCGTGCACGAACCCTCCGGCGGGTCTGGTAGCCTGGTGGCCGGCAGATGGCAACGCCCGGGAGGCCATTGGCGGCACAACCGGGATTGTGTATTCGGGGACGAGCTATTTCCCCGGGATGATCGGGCAGGGCTTCAATTTCGACGGCGTAAATGGTTCGGTCATGAACACAAATACGCCGCCTTATACAAACCTGCAGAACACCTTTACCATGGAATTCTGGGCCTATCCTCAAAAGGCTTTCAGCATTGCACCCGAGAATGGTAGCGGCTACCCCGGTATCAGCGGGCAGAGTTACGCGATATTTCCGGATTGGGGCGGAACGGCCGGGCCTGCCGGTGTCGGAGTTTCCGTCGGGGTCAACGGCATATCCGTCATTGAGCACGCTGACAGTTACATGCCATCACTGCTCAGCTATACTAATCCGATTGGCGGATGGGTACATATCGCGGTGGTCTACACAAATAAACAGCCTACCCTCTATGTGAACGGTGTGAATGTCAGGACCGGGCTCACCAGCAGCCGGTCCTTCGTCTACCCGTCAAAGAATTTCGGCAGCGCCTACAGTCCGGTATTTGGCTTTAACAGTTATGGCCCGTATAAGGGGCTTTTGGATGAAGTGACCATCTACAACCGCGCCTTGTCGGCTCCGGAAATCCAGGCCATCTACCAGGCGGGACCAAATGGCAAATGCACGGCATCATCAGGACAGCCCTCAACCGTTCAGATTGTTTCCCCGACCAACCAAACCCTGATCCTCCTTTCCAACGTGGTCATCAGTGCCACCGCCACCAACGCAACCCCCGAGGTAACCATCAGCTGGGTGCAGTTTTTCGCCAACGGTGTCAGCAAGGGATTTGCCATGACTCCCACTGATGGGTTGTACCAACTCAGTTGGACACCGACAACCAGCGGCACAAATGTTCTGACCGCGCTGGCGGTGGACAGCCGGGGCTCGAATGCCTGGTCGGCACCGGTGACGAATTATGTCAGAAATTTGCCAGTTGTTATCATAACCGCTCCCACCAATAACCAGAGATTTCCAATTTCTCCAACGAATACAACGCTGAGTGCCACCGCCGTTGCCGATCAGGCTGTGATAACCAATATCGCGTTTTTTTATCAGGGAACGAATTTTATTGGGGCAACTACGACCGGTCCTAATTACCAGTTCACTTGGAACGGAATCACGAATGGAACGTATAAATTAACCGCCCAGGCCACCGACAATACCGGCCTGGTGGGGATTTCTTTGCCAGTCATCATTAAAGTTGCTCCCAGCAATCAACCGCCTTCCGTGTATGCCGGAGCGGACCTGATAACCAACCTGACCGCCAATCCGGTTGCCTTGAATGGAATCGTCGCGGACGACGGACTGCCCAGCAATTATCTGGCGGTAGCGTGGACACGATTAAGCGGCCCCGGCACAGTTCAGTTTGGGTACCCAACCAATGCGTCCACGACGGTCATTTTCAACGCGCTCGGAACCAATCGCTTTCAGCTGCAGGCCAACGACGGACAATATTCCACGACCGGAACTGTGAGCGTTATTGTACTGCAAACAAACTCTCCTCCGGTTGTAAATGCCGGGACAGATCAGACGCTTATTTTACCCGCCTTAGGTGTTACTAATGTGGCGCATTTGGTCAACCTAACCATTCTGACCAACGTAAGTTCTTTTGGCTTCCTGGAAGGAGGCATTGATTACTTCGCACCGTCAAATTGTGAAATTGTTCCAATTTGCAGCAATTTGAGCGCGATCTCGAACACCACTTTTGCACTTATTGCTAAAGATGGAACCGTTACGCCATTTATAACCGTCACCAACGCTTTTCCCGCGGCGCAGGACAACGGCATCGTCGAAGGATATATCGCAACGGCTCGGAACACTCTCGGAGGTTTTGCCGTGGGCGAATTATTCTTTGCCAATAATCTGAAGTATAACATGGGAGGCGGAAGTCCGGTTAATGGAGCTGAAATTATGCGGATTAAACCGGATGGATCTAATCCGTGGAAAGCGGGATCATACACCAACGCCTGGGTGGTTTTGACCAACGAACTGAATGTAACTGCCCTATGGGTCGATAACACCGGTGTATGGGGTGGAAACCTGATTGTGTGTACTGCCTCGGGGAATGTCTGGCGTATTAATTCGGCCGGAACCGCCACATTCGTTGCCACCGCCAATCCCAATACTACCCAGGAAGGAATCACCACCATACCAAACGACATTCACCATTATGGCCCTTGGGCCGGTCGAATTGTCGTCGGCGGAGACCAAAATGTAATGAGCGTCATCGACACCAACGGTGTGGTTACCGTTTATGATTTTGGAATCTATCCGGAAGGCATTCGTGCCATTCCCGAAAATGAAAACCTCGTTTGTGTGGCCGATCGGGACAACCATATTTATGGTACTCCCGCCTTTGCCCTCGAAGGACTGGCCGGGGATATTTTAATTACCGACGGCATCTTTATTTCCCGGGCGCACTGGAATGGAACCAATTTCGAAATCTATTCACTGGAATCCAACATCGGGGCCAACGACTGGGCGGAAGCCAATTTCACGCCGGAACCACTTGTGACTTTGCCCACCAACTATGTTCAATTGAACGGCACAGTTCAGGACGATGGACAACTCAACCCCACGGCCAACCAATGGATTAAAGCTAGCGGCCCCGGCTCGGTGATCTTTGGCGATCCTACCGTCACGAATACCTACGCCATTTTCTCGGATCCAGGAACAAACCTTCTCCGTCTGACGGCATATGACGGGCAGTTTACCTCTTTCGATGATGTGCAGATAACCGTAGTGCGCAATCAACGCCCGATGGTCAATGCCGGCACCAATCAGGTTGTTCCAACCACCCAAGCTGTTCTCAGCTGGAGTGTCAGCGACGATGGGTTGCCTTTTGGGGTGACGAATGCGTATTGGACTTATGTCAGCGGGCCCAACGGCGGTACGATTACCACCACCAACACCGCTCTTGGCGTAACGGTGGCGACCTTCAGCCAACCGGGAGCGTACGTCCTACGTTTGCTTGCTGACGATGGCCAAGCCACTAATTGGGCTGATGTGCTTATTACTGTTCAAATACCCTGCTTTACAATGACCCCGGTCTATGGCTGGCCAAGCCGTCCCGACAGCCCTCACACTGTGATGGCCAATCTGGTGGACGCCAACAATCAGCCCCTCGCCAACGTGTCCGTACAATTTACCGTGTTGGGTGCCAACAGCTCGACGCCGGGATTAACCACCAACACCGATGTTAATGGCGACGCCTGGTTTACCTACACCAATGTAAGTACCACACTCGGGCGTGATACCATCCGAGTTACAGCACCAAGCCAAACCGGGACACCTACCGGATTGGCTATCAAAGATTGGGCGGCAGATCTCAATTGTGGCATACCGTTTAATCACTCCGGCGGGACTTCTTCTGGCAGCTTGTCGATGGACTGGCCAACCAACGACGCCCGATATGGTGACTATTATCTTTTTACCGGGTCAGCTGGATCCAACATCACTCTCAATTACTTTAGCCAGGATTCGGCGGTCTTGCGCTTCGGAAAAATGGAAGCGCTGATCCTTAGAGATCCTTCAACCAATATCATTGCCGTCAGCGGCTACTCCGTTAGCGGCAACGCACAATTGAACTGCACGTTGCCAGAATCGGGTGATTATTTGCTCGAGGTGGTGGAATTAAGCAGCGGCGCATTCAACCCCTACACACCCATTTATACTCTGTCGCTTTCGTGTGACGGAAACCCGGTTTTACCCCAGCCCACTGATTTGCAGGTCTGGTATAACGGCACGTTTGTCCCCAATAACGGGACGGTCGTCTTCCCACCCACCACGCCGGGGTCACCCACCAACATTTCACTGGTCATATCCAATACCGGAACCATAAATGCATTGTTTGTTTACGACGCTGAGGTGAACGAGTCAGATTTCACCAATCTAAATAGTCTGATCGGCACTTCAATTCCGCCATGGAACAGCACAAATTTTAACCTGCAGTTCTATGCCTCATCCAGTGGCTTTACCAACGGCTTCTTACAATTGGTCGTCGACCCGGAAGCGTTCAACCCCTACTTCATAAATCTGGTCGGCGATGCATCTTCGGTAGGTGGTAATCCGGCAATCATTCAATTAATCCAACCCGTGGATGGCACGATTTTCTTTGAGGATCCGAATCCATTGTATACTGGCAACGAATTCCCCATCTCTCTAAGTCTCATAGCTGCCGTTACCAATGGATCGGCCAATGTCTCCTATGTGGTCTGGACGGTGATGGGGTCATCGTACTGGACCATTAATAATGACACGTTTACCAACAACACCACGATATCCGGCCATTATTATTCAACGGTAACCCAGGACTTGAATCAATTCGGCGATTACAGTGTCACCGCCACCGCCGTGGATGCGGCTCACCGCAGTGCGACCGCCGGTCCGGCCAATGTGCACGTCACTTCCATCCCGCCCACCTTCCAGGTGCTGTGGCACGGCACAAATATTGCGAATGGTGGTCTGATTACTCTTTCGTTGACCGCAACCAATGTTCCGGAGCAGATATCTTTGGTAATTACCAACACTGGAGATATCACTTTTGAAATCCTTAACGTGACGACCAATAGCGCCTTCACCAACGGTAACTTTTCCCTGCTCAACGACGTTTCTCATTACTACATTTATCCCGGAATCTCGACCAATCTAAATGTCAGCTTTAATGCCATTTCCAACGGAGCCGTTATTGGTGAAATCGGATTCGGGCCGGTGGGCCTTCCGGATAACTACAACATTTATATACTGGGAAATGCCTGCCCAACCGGTGCTCCTCCGAGCATTCAATGGATCTCGCCGGCCGATGGATCCACTTTTTATGCGCTGACCGACATCCCGATCCTCGTTAGCGCAACCAACGGCGATTCAAGTGTCAGCTATGTTGATTTCCAGGAACTCACTGCCAATAGTCCGGTGGACATTGGGAAATTCACTTCCAATCCCTATGGGTTCAACTGGACCGATGTGCCGTCCGGCGACCACACTCTCATTGCCATCGCCGTCGATGCCGTCGGTAGAAGCGCAGAAACCGCGCCCAGAACTATCCATGTCCTGTCTACCATCGAAACCAATCGCCCGCCGGTGGCCGTTGAAGATGATGTGACAGTGTTTGCCAACAGCCATAACAATATCTTCCGCCCTCTGACGAATGATTATGATCCAAATGGCGACCCGCTTACCATTATCCAGGTCAAACCATCCACCTTGACGGCAGAACATCCAACCCATGGAATTCCCACGATTATGCCTGGCGGCCAGACCATCTGCTATTCACCGCCGCCCGGCAAGGGTTACCCCATCGACGGATTTAGCTATGAGATTTCCGATGGCAAAGGCGGGACAGCCTGGGGCAGTGTCTACGTGACGGCTTTTGCAACCGATATTCCGGTTCTGACCATCACAAATCCGTCCCCGCCTTATCCGTATCTCACTAATGCGGGCGCTGTTATACCTCTCGTGGCTTGTGTCTCCAACTGGCAATACGTCACCAAAGTTGACTTCTATCTCGGTGACACTTTGATTGGCGAAGCCACCAACGGCGTCAATGGCTGTTACACCAATTATTGGACGGCTGACTTTGATGCTTGCGACTGCCCATTCGTTGCCACAGCTTCGGATATATTTGGTCAGTTAGGGGTCTCTCCCGAGATTAGTATCGATGTGACAACCACTGGTCTTAGCGGTTCCCTGGCAGCTTCGCTGGACAGCATGACCGGCTCGTCCGGCAGCACGCCGTTCACGAATGGTGTCATTGTTCGTGATGGCCTGTTCAAACTTTTTGGTAAAGCCAACCATTCTCTGGGCAGCAATGTCGTTTGGCAATTAGATATCTACTCTTTGGATGGATCAACACTCATCCGCAATTTAACGGCGCCCATGGCGAACATTGTCGGCACCCCAAGCGCCTCTGGCACCCTTTTGACCAATTGCGATCTTACTTCGCTGGCCAACGGCGCTTACGCAATTCGGCTTACCGTAAATGGCGGCTATCAACTGGCCAGTACGAACGTCGCGTTCATCTTGGAATCCAGCCTCAAACTCGGCCAGTTCAGCTTCAGCCAGCAGGATCTCGTCATCCCTGTCAATGGCATCCCGATCACCGTTACCCGCACCTATAATTCCATCAACCCGGCCAAAGGCGATTTCGGCTACGGCTGGACGTATGCGCTCAGTGATATGAACTTTTCCCTCGATGAAACCCGCGATACCGTACCGGACTTGGGCGAGCTTGAGCAGGATCCCATTTCGCCGCCAGGTTTCTTCAACGAGCGAACCGGGGGTGGTCGGGATGTCACCCTCACGCTACCCAACGGCCAGCGGACCACCTTTTATTTTTACGTAGATTCCACCGGCCAGGCCCAATGGCAGGCGGCTCCGGGTGTTACGGCCACTCTGACCGCCCAGGGCGTCACCCAGATCAACAGGGATGTACAGCCTGTGCAGTGGATGGATAGCGAACCTTTTGCCAGTCACGAATTCTCGGGTTACACTCTCACCATGCGGGATGGCACCCAATACATCTTTAGCCGCGAGGACCTGGGCATGCACAGCGCCACCTCTGATTCTGATAATTTTGTGGAAGCTTACGGTCCGCCTTATCTTGCTAAAATTATTCAGCCTTCGAAGGACACGATCACCATCAATCCGAATTCAATTGTTCATGCAGATGCGACCGGTCACACGACCCGCCAGATACTGTTCCAACGCGACAACGGCCTTATCACCTCCATCAGCGATCCCAACGCACAAGCCTCAGGCGGCCCGCCCGCCGTCAAATACGATTATGACAGTAACGACAACCTGATGTATGTAGAAAAATTGGTGAACGCTGGCGGTGGTGGTACCTATACCACAAATTGTTTTACCTACACCAACGCCAATTTCCCACACTACATCACCGGCATCATTGACCCGCTGGGAACACAGGTGGCCCGGCAACTGTATGATGACAGCGGGAAGTTGATTGGCATTATTGACGCGGCGGGCAAGACCAATCTCTTTGTTTATGACTTGAACGCTCATATAGAAACTGTACATGACCAGTTAAACAATCTTACCATCAACGTCTTTGACTCACAGGGCAATGTTACCAATACCGTGGATGCATTGGGCCGGCAAACCTCACGGACGTTCGATGCCAATGGAAATGTGACCTCCGTGACCGACCCATTGCACCACACAACCACCTACGCCTACGACAGTTTCGGCAATCAAACCTGCGTCATTGACCCGCTGGGCCACACCAACCTCATCGCCTACAACAACAGCGATCAACCCACGGCCATGACTAATGCCCTGGGCGCCGTAACTCAATTCCAGTACGATGGCCTCGGCAACCAGACGAATGTGGTAGATGCACTGCACAATAGCTACGGCGTCGCATATAATCCGAACAGCAAGCCCATCTCCATTACCGATCCGTTCAATCGGACGAATGCAACAGCGGTTTACGATGCGATGGGGAATCTCTCGAATCTGACGGATACCGCTTCCGGGGTCACAACCGCCTTCGCTTATGACGCCAATGGCAACCAGACCCTGACCAGCAATTTGTGGGTAAATCCAACCAATTCCTCAGATACCCGCGTGGTCGCCAGCCACTCGACTTATGACGCCCAAGGCCGGCAAATCAGCAGCACCGACCCGGACGGTCTGCAATCCAGCGTGGCCTATGACACCGTCGGCAGACAGAACCAGCTTGTGGATGAGTATAACCGGACGAGCGGTTGGATATACGATGCGCGCGGCAATCTGGTTCAAATCAGCTTCCCGGATGGCAGCATCACGCGGATGGTGTATGACGATGTCGGACGTATGAGCGTGACCGACGCCAAACATCTTCCCGGCGCAATCGTCAACGGCACACGGACGATTTATGACGCCGTCGGCCAGGTGATTGAATCCGACCAATTGACCAATGTGGTCATTGACGTCAGAACCGATGCCAACGGCGTCGGCAACAGCAGTGTCACCTCCCTCGGCGGCGTGATTTCAACCAGCACCTACGGCTATGATCTGGCCGGACGCCAGATTGCCGTGACGAACGGCTTTGGCAACGTGACGCTTTACGAATATGACGCGGCCGACAATCAAACAGCCGTGACCGATGCCTTGGGTAATCGCACGGACAACGTGTATGACCCGGCGGGACATTTGATCTTCAGCACGAACGCGCTGCATCAGGTCACGCAATATGTGTACGACAGCCTGGGACGCTCCGTCCGCACGATTTATCCCGATGGCAGCTTCACCGCCGTGGGTTACGACGCGGTCGGAAACCGGGTATTCGAGACGAACCAGCTTGGGCTGGTGACAACCTACCTGTACGATTCGGCGAGCCGCATGACAAACCTCCTCAAGCCGGTGGTGTTTAATCCCGAAGGCGGCACGAATGCGCAGCCGCAGTGGAGCTTCGCATTTGATGCCAACGGTCAGCTAAAATCCGTGAGCGACCCGAAACTGCGGACGACGAGCTTCACGTATGACCAGTTGGGCCGGACGCTGACGCACACGCTGCCGATGAACCAGACAGCCAGCCAGTCTTATGACAGTTTCGGGCGGCCGTTCCACAAGGTGGATTTCAAGGGCCAAACCAACGAGTTCGTTTATGACACAATAGGGCGGTTGGGCACCAACCAATTCTACGCGGCAGGTCCGGGTATTGCCAATGTGATGGCCGTCTATGCCTATGATGCGGAAGACCGGACAAAACAAATTGTCGAACCACGCGGAGTGAATACTTTTACCTACGACAATCAGGGCCATGTGATGCAAATCCTCACACCGGAAGGTGCCGTGAATTATGGTTATGAGCCAATCGAGGGGCGGCGGGTGCGGGTGTACACGGCCAACAGCGACATCCGTTACGGCTACGACGAATTGGGCCGGGTCAAGACAGTGACGGTGATGATGCGCGACGGCGTGGTGTTAACCGTGCCCGAAGTGACGGCGAACAATTACACCAAATTGGGCAGTTTGCAGGATGTTTATTATCCGAATGGCGTCCATGCGGCTTATCAGTATGACGGCTTGATGAACGGGCTGACGAATTTGACCTACACCGGCAGCTCCAGTGTATTGCTGGCACAGTATCAATACGCCTCCAACACTAATGGCCAATGGAAGGTCGCGACCGAGATTCAGCGGCAGGTGAACGGTACGTATGCCACCAATCAACTTGGGTGGTTCTACGACAACCTGGGAAGATTGACGAATGAAGCGTGCGGATCTACCTTGCCAGGATTGAGCTATACCAATAAATACGTGTATAGCCTAGTTGGCAACCGGCTGTGGCTAACGAACATCGTCGGGACGACAACGACGGTGGTGGGTTACAGTTACAACAACAACGATCAATTGACGCAGGAAGTGACAACGGTGAACGGTGGTGCCGCTGGAACATTCGTGGATTTGTATGACGCCAACGGAGCGTTGACCAATCACAGTTCAGCGACTGAGCAGAATAGCTATAGCTACAACCTGCAAAATCGGCTGGCGACGGCAGTCATCAATCGCGCCGAGGGCGTGCATCAGCTATCGGAGACAATTAATTACGTTTACGATTACAAAGGCAATCGTGTGAAAGCGCAATGGTCACGGTCAATTGATGGCGGCGGTGCGGTGAATGGGACAAACATCTTCTTGAACGAGGCGAATCAAATACTCGAAGAGCTGCCGGCAGTGGGTTCGGTGCCGACTATTTCATACGCGCTGGGTGGCCATACGCAGAGCAAAGGCGGAACCGTATCACATTTGATGCCCGACGGGCACGGCTCAACCCGGCAGCTCGCTGATGGATCGGGCAACATCACAGCCAAATACAGCTACGATGCTTACGGGAAGGGTCTGGACTTCACAAATGGAGTTGTCAATTCGACTGTCGCGGAGATGCTATATTGTGGAGAACAGCTGGATGCGGATTTACAATTATACAACCTTCACGCCCGTTACTACAATCCGGTGGTCGGCCGGTTCAGCCAGATTGATCCGTTCTCCGGCAATCAACAGAGCGGGGCCAATCTCTACGCTTATTGTGGGAATGATCCAGTAAATAGCTCTGATCCAAGCGGGATGTATGAAATTGATGTGCATCAATTTCTTACGCAATATTTAGCAGAGAAAGTTGGGTTCCCACATAATGCTGCGGTGACAATTGGCGTAGCAGTACAAGGACCCGATGGCGTTGTCACACCTACTGGAATTGATGGAAGCCGCAGCGCTTTCTATAATGGACAAATAAATGAGATGAACATGTCCTTGTACCATTTTGTGAATAGAATTGATTTAAGAAGAATGGCGACATATGTCTCCGTTGTTGATGACGCTCACGGCAACATGAGGCAATTAGGTGAATTTATTCACGCACAGCAAGATACTTATGCTCATTCAAGTAAAAAGGGTGGCCGAGATTTTCATTATTACGGGGATTGGTTTGGGATGGAGAACGGTGGCATGTTTGGCCATGGTATTCACGGACACAATCCAGACCAAACGTGGCGTGATTGCGATAAGGCCATGAAAATGGCGAGAAGAGTGTACGAAGATTTGAAACGCATTCATAATGATCCCAATCAATATTATCCATCGGCTCAGTATGCCGATGTTGTAGAAGAGGTAAATACCCCTGATCCAGGGTGGAGCGCGATAGAATCTAAAGTATTTGAATTCGTTTATTTTCACCCTCACGTTATTAGGGAGAATTTAGGATACGATGAACAGGTAACATTTGGTGGTTTCAATGAAAAGATTCAAGTACTTGATCCGGGTTTTAACGTGCATGAGAGATATAAGTCCATTTTCCCTACGGAAACAGGATATGTATCGGGGCATTTTTGGAGCACCAAGGCAAAGTCTGCTATCAGCGCTGTAGGGGATGCCGCATTACATATGGGCGACTTTGGCTACGGATTTGAATAGAGGTAACATGAATATAAGAACAGCCATTTCTATACTCACATCTGTTGTGTTGGTCGGTTGTAGTAAAGCGGGTCCTGGAAAGGATAAGGATTTCGTACCACTCGAAAATGGATTTGGCTACGGTTTCCACAGCAAAGGTTCCTATCCGATGCATCGGGTGGGGTGGGCGGACTTGCAATATGAAAATACAAATGGTACCCGAATTGTGGTCTGGCCATATATTGAGGTCGAGTGGGTTCAAATCAGTAATAACATTGTTGTGCTGCTTGGCAATAAAGCCAAACTATATGGAGATGGACGAGAGCGTTTGACCACGCGATTGATTTCTTTTGAGGCTCCCGTAGGGCCCGCCATGGATGTAACTGACCAGGTTATGCAAAATTGGTGTATGAAGAGCGGTATTCAGTTTACAAATGTTATGCAAGATAGTTATGTCGATTTGGAGAAGACCAATGGCGCGCTACGACTTGACTTTGTAATTATTCAACGAGGATTAAGAGGTCCAGCTACAATCGACACGGCAGATGGAGCGGCAATAATCTCATGGGAGAATGTAAAATCGATTATGAAGGATGTGAAGAAAGATGGGAAGTTGGAGAAAGAAAGGTGGTCTGGCATTGAGTATTTGCAGAAGGAATGAACCAGCTGACGAACTTGGGTTGATCTGGATCTTGATGTAAAGGAATTGATTTTACGGCCGACGATTAGAGTTCAATAATGCCAGAGAACATGTCTATTAAAAAATTCATATCGTCATTCTTTCTTCTGCCAATAATTTTGAGCTCATGCAGCCCAAGTGAATCATCGCCTCCAAAAAGCACATTTTCACCACTTCAAAATGGATTTGGTGTAGTAGTTCAAGCGATTGGAATAGATTCTGGCCCTGGCGCGAAACTCTATTATAAAGGCACAAACGTAATTATAACGCTAGTCTGGCCTTATATCGGCACACATGGTTATCCAATATTATATACGAACAATATTGCCCTGTTACTTGCCGATAAGCCAGACTCACACGGATATCTTGGCAATGGTGCGTTGATTGTTATTCAAGGAACCGGTCCTGCCATGGATATTTCAGATGAAGTTTTGAAAATCGCGGCTGAACAAAATCATGTAGATTTTGATAGAGCATTAAAAGTGTGTGAACCGTTACGATTAAATCAGGTAACGAATGCGCTAAAAGTTTTATTTTACTCGAAAAAATACATGGATTCAACGATACCAGATTTAGAGGCGCAGATAACTTGGGAACAGGTTTTTGCCATCATGGAAGACGTTAAAAAAACAGGGGAGACCAATAAAGTTGTGAACACGGACGTGCGATATTTGCAAAAGGATTATGGCAATTAAGCATTGAAGGTATAACGAGGAGGGAAGTGAACAATTGAACTCGGCACGCCAACCATAGCAGCCATGATGCCAAAGATTTTATGGACGCTGGAACAGCTTCTCGGTTACGAACAAAATCAAAGCTCGCCTAATCAAACTGAACAGCCAAACGCCTTGCCCACCTCGTGGCGCTGTCCCGGTCAACACGAGGCAAGGCGTGGGAAGTTATTTCATTCTGTCCCTGCCAGTTCGCTTTCGGTCATGGCGGCGACCATTCCAGCTATGTCGCCATTCTTTTACCCGCTTGACCCGCTGCGGGAAACCGGTAAAATGGTAACCGTTGAAATGGCTGCGATTCATTCCACGATGCAAATCCGGTTGCCATCGGTTGCCAAAAATGACTTTTTACACCCCATTGACGCCCATACTTGAACATTGAAGGCTGAGCGGTAAAAATGGTTAAAACCATTGTAAAATAACGTGTTTATTGGCTTTTGAAAAGTTTTTTGGCGGCGGGTCAGTCATATTGATACTGTCCCAACGGGATTGTGTCCTTCAGCCCAAGGTTGCCACGATTGGCCGGGGCTACCTTGGGTCCACTCGGAAAGGAAAACAACGCCAACGGCGTTGTGGCCGAGGTCTTGGCGCATGGGCCGGGAATG
>Ga0265338_10003716_pt1 | contig 21222 bp, 15 predicted proteins | sample 42126metaG_FD_193579 | JGI IMG/M metagenome (GOLD analysis project Ga0265338, IMG submission 193579) | Rhizosphere microbial communities from Carex aquatilis grown in University of Washington, Seatle, WA, United States - 4-21-26 metaG | ecosystem: Host-associated > Plants > Roots > Rhizosphere... | reverse complement strand
TCGACGAAAAGCTAAAGCCAAAACCCGAAATCCGAAATGTTAAAATGATGTGGCCGGCCATCCGTGATTCGCAGCGAAGAATGGTGGCTGGGGGCGGAATTGAACCGCCGACACAAGGATTTTCAGTGCTCGTGTCCTCTATCCACAACCATTCATACAAATCCACTTTCGTTCAATAGATATGCGGTGATTAACGCGTATTCACAAGTTATATTTTATCCAACAAAAAGCAGTTTATGAAAGTTCAGAACATCCCAAGTGGAACAGAAGTGGAACAGAGTGGAACAAATAAGCTCCGTCGTGTCGGCAGGTCGCACGTTGACTATTGGACTCCCCGGCTCAAAAAGCGCAGCTACGACTGGGAAGGCCAGACTGTGGAAATTCCCGAATGGCAGGTCCGTATTGCTCACTTAGGGCGGCGCGAGTGGTTCAACACCGGCACAGCCAACAAGGCCAATGCCGCAGAAAAGGCGCGCAAAATTTATCTATCCCTGATCTCCAAGGGCTGGCTACCCACCATCACCGAATTCAAACCGGACATGCAGGTCGCCAAGGACGGCTGCACCGTGGGCGATTTTCTCGACCAAGTTAAGGCCGTCAGCGGATTGAAACCCGTCACCTATGAAATCTACGCCAAAAAATTCCGTTCCCTTGTCGCCGGTGCCTTCGGCATTCGTGGCGGCAAGGCCAAGCATGATTACGTCACTGGCGGACACAAGGCATGGCTCGAAAAGGTTTCTGCTGTCCGGCTCGACCGGCTGACACCGGAGCGGATTAACAACTGGAAAGTCCGCGAATTAAAGAAGGCCAGCAACAATCCGTTGCAACTGAAACACGCCAGCGTGACCGTGCGCAGCATTTTGCTTTCGAGCAAGGCGCTTTTCTCGGTGAATATCCGGCGGCACTTGACCCTGCGATTGCCCGTTCCCCTGCCCTTCGATGGCATAACGCTGCCGGAGGCTGGCAAATCGCGCTACAAATCCGAAGTCAATCCGGCTGACCTCCTCGTGACAGCCAAACGCGAGTTGGCCGATGGAATCCGACCCGATGAGCAACCTGCCCAACCTCGCCAAGAGCTGTTCAAGATTCTGTTGCTCGCCCTTGGCGCTGGCCTTCGTCGCGACGAAATCGACAAACTGCAATGGAGCCAAATCGTGTGGCATAAGAACGCCATCCGGATTGAAACGACCGAACACGGCGGGACCAAGTCGGCGGAATCCGAAGCGGAAGTGGACGTTGACCCCGGTTTACTCGACATTCTAAAAGCCTATCAACCCAAGCCGGGAACCGGCTCCACCTTCGTGATTGAGTCCTCCGTCCAGCCCAGGCCGCAGTCGGTGGCCAATCATCACTACCGCTGCAACCGGCAGTTTAAGGAATTGATCACCTGGCTCCATGGCCAAGGGCTGAAGTCACGCAATGCGCTACATGCCCTGCGGAAAGAATTCGGTTCGCAGATTTGCGCCCAAGCCGGGATATTCGCAGCCAGCTCCGCTCTCCGGCACAGTTCGATCAACCTCACGCGGGAATACTACATTGATAAGAAGCAACCCGCCGTCTTCGCGGTATCGCAATTACTGAACGCTCCCGCTCCCACTGCTGGCGCTAAATAAACGATTCCAGCCACCATCCGTGGCATCTACAGTCAATGGGTATCAACCCACAAAGCTTCTGGTGAAACCATGCCCTCCCAATCTGCGAATGCCGCTGAAACATCATCTGGCCTTTGTCCTGTCTGCGACGCATACCCAAGCCAATCAGTTTGTGTCTGAATTCGCCTCGCCATCAACTGTGCTTCTCGAATCTCCTTTTTTGTGTAGATGCGATAAAAAATGGCATGATTGAGCCCAAGAAAGTTGATGGTGTCAGCAACCGGTGTTGCTGAACCATTGAGCAATGCGGTATAAATTCCGACAAATAATTTACAAAAGCTCCATCGCCTCTTCTCCGCCAGTTGGCAAATGAAGGCAAATCCCCGCTCACGCGCCTTGTCATAAAACACCTCCGCCTCGTCGTGTGACATTTGTACCGGCGGTTTGGTGCAAACAAGCCGAATCCATGTCCTGCAAATTTCCAGTTTTCCACCGGCTTCCTCCAGCTCTCGCTGCAATTTGTCGGCATCACGGCGGCACTGAATCAAACAATCGGCATAGGTATCGGCGGCGGCGTGCGTGTGCGGCCTGTGCGTTTTACTGTCGGCGACCAGAATAGCCCGTTCCGCCTGTTCCACCGGTGGCCGCCATTGCTTACCCACACGCCAGCTTGTCGGTATTTTCCCCGCTTTAACCAGTGCGGCCAATTTTCTACGCACATGCCTTTCGGAAACATGCAACCTGTCTGCCAGCTCTCGGACCTCAAAACTGACATGGCGTTTCACCTGGTCGCTGTACAGCGACGCCATTGATTCAGGTCTTCCCCGCGTTGATTGGCGCGGTGCTGGTTTACCCTGCCAATAAATTTGCTCCACCAATTCTGCCTGAAACTGCTTGGCCTGATCCTCAAGGTCAGCTCCCGAGGCATAATTCGGCAAACCACCAAAATACGGCGGTGCCGACTCGCTCGACAGCAACCGCCACGGCCTATGTGGTTGGTGGCTTTTCGCCATCCACATCATGAAGTCCAGCGCCATCGCTTCCGCAAGCAGCGTTCCACGCTTCCGGTTCAAGTTGGCTTCAAAGTCGGACATTTGGTTCAGATGATAACTCAAAACGCCTGTTTGTGCCAGCAAGTGACTGGCCTGAACAAAACCGAACTATGAAAACCATCATCAAACCTAACAAACAGGCCGAAACGCCGACCAGCAGTCAGAAGCTGCTCACCCGCAGCGAGGTAGCTAAGCGGTGGTCTTGCTGTGAACACACCGTAGCCCGGCGGACAGACTTAAATCCGCTTCGATTTAACCGCCGATTGCTTCGCTACAGGATTGAAGACGTTCAGGCAGTTGAGGCTGCCGCCTGTCAGATAGGGGTTGCGTCATGAAACCGTCAAACAAAAAGGCGCGCCCCACTACCAAGCAAAGCGCGCCAAAACTGACCTTTGTGAAACCAACATCGCGCCAGGACTGTTCAAAGTCAATCCCAACCAACAGCCGCTACGAGACTAGTCCAGTAAAACGGCCGCGCCGGTCTGGCGCGCAGATGGATTCTTTGCTGGACGCCATCACCGGCATTATCAGCGGTGAGCAGGAGCAAATTACAATCCGCCATTTGTTCTATCGCCTTGTCGGTCTGAAGCAAATTGAAAAGACCGAGGCCGCTTACAAATCCCTGTGTGGGCACCTGTCAAAATGGAGGCGGTCTGGTGCTGTAGCTTGGGACACCTTCGCGGACAATACCCGCTGGCACATGGGCCGCGCAACCTTCGACGGTCTGAATGATGCATTGACGAACACCGTGAATTGTTATCGTCGCAACCTCTGGGCCATGCAGGACGCTTACGTCGAAATTTGGGGCGAGAAGGACGCCATCAGTGGCATCCTATACAGTGAGGCCGACACGTTTGGAGTGAAGGTATTCACCTGCCGGGGATTTGCCAGTTTGTCGGCACTCTACTCCGCAGCAAATACGTTCAAGCAGGCCGTCGCCAATGGCAAACAGGTTGTGATTTACTACTTTGGCGACCATGATCCCAGTGGTTTGGCGATTGACCGTGCCGCAGTTGAATCATTCCGAGACGATTTTGGCGTCGAGGTTACACTTACCCGTGCAGCCGTCACCCCCGCGCAGATTCGACAACATTCCCTGCCTACGCGCCCGGTCAAGAATACAGACACCCGCGCCGGCGGCTGGCGGGGCGGCTGCGTTGAGGTGGACACCATGCCGCCGTCAGTCTTAAAGACACTCGTCCGCGATTGCATAACGAAACATATAGACCGGCACCAATGGGAGCAGACACAGCAGATTGAAGAAGCCGAACGCGAAACGCTCCGCCAAATCGCAGCCAATGTGGGGGGCGCATTATGACGATAAGCGAATTGCGCGAACTGCTGGGCCATGACGTGCTTTTGCTGGGATGGCCGCTACGTAGTAAAGGGACAAGTCGCAAATGGGGACACCTAACCGTTGCCGACATGAGCCCCAGCTACCTCCAAAAGTTAGAGCATGGAAACATCGGCGTCGCTCTGGGAGTCAAGTCCGGCAACCTGGTTGCGCTGGACGTGGACGCCAACGACATGGTTGAACCGTTTCTCACGGCTAATCCGTTTCTGAATAACACGCTGCGAACTCATGGTGCCCGTGGTGCCGTTTTCTGGCTCCGCATGACTGCCGAATATCTCCCCAAGACGGTGAAGCTGAAAACCGTTTCTGGCGAAGATTGTGGCGAGTGGCGAGCGGGCGAAAACTCACAATCCATCATTCACGGCATCCATCCTGACACCGGCCAATCTTACGAGGTGGTGAACATGGCCCCGCCGGCGCCGGTGGACTTTGCCAGAATCGTCTGGCCGCCGCAGATCAGCAATCCACCCAGCCTGAATACTGCGTCCTATGTCTCTGCATCGCTGCATCCCTGTGTCCCTGCGTGTCTGCCTGACTGCATCCCTGCAAACCCTGCATCCCTGCATAACAACGCAGATAAAGTCCTGGCAAATATCACTGCCCGGACTAACGCTCTAAAAGCACTGGCGGCCAAACACCCGCAGCTTGTGAAGCTCTACGCCGAGTTCATAGAGCCGCGCTTCCAAGCGCAGGCACACGCCCGGAATCATTCTATTGTGCAGTCGGTTCCATTTCTTTACTGTGCCGTTGCCCCACAGGTTGTCTTGGAGCTTGTCGGTTGTTTTTACGATTGCAACCGCCCGCTTTTCCACGATTCACGCGAACAACACATGAGGGAGGCCAAAGCCATGCTCGAATCCGTTGCCAAAACCTATACCGACTCCCTCACCGGCGATGAGCGCAAGATTTACAATGCGCTGCCGGAGCTTGAACTGGGAGCGTTTCGTATTTGCCGCGACTTGGCCTTATTGAAAAAGCCGAAGCGCGAACCGCACACATTTTTTCTTTCGTTCAATCACCTTGCCGACCGGCTTGGAATTTTTCCGATGCAGGCACAGCGTATCATGCGGCAGTTGGAGAGCTATGGCCTGATTAAGTTGCTGAAGAAAGGCACGAGGCGGGCCGTCGGCGTGCGCGGCGAAGCCGGGGAGTATCAATGGCTCCTATGATATTCCGCTACGGCCACTAAACTTTCCGCCAAATGAACCCTTGGTCAAAATAACCATCGTAGTATTTCTTTTTCAGCCATGCCAAGTCGTCTTCCCAATTCTCAACCGCGCGCCGCATCCATGCACGTCGCCTCCGCTTGGCGTTCCGGCAGAACGACGCGATTGAATAAGCCATTTTCTTTAACCGTGCGGCAGAACACGCATTGCCCCACTCAAGAACCTCATCGGGCGACACAAGATTAGGAACAACTCTCAATTCAAAAAATCGTGTTAGTATGGCCTGCCGACTTGAGCGTGGTTTTCCTTTTTCTCCCACTACATAACCGAAATGGCGCAACGGTCCTGTTTCCGGCCAGTCAGGAAGTTCAATGCTGCCATCGCCAGCAGTGGCATTTGTTGTAGGCCAATAAAAATAATCAGGATTACCGCACAATTTCCAAAATAAAAGGCGCTGCTTCGGGGGTTTTGAGGGTGGCGCCTCGGACACGGGCGGCGGTTCCCATTCTCGTGGCGTACTTTCATTTTTCTGTGGTGACAGAGGGTACGGAAGGTCCAGTTGGCGTGGGTCGCTTTGTTTCCGTTTCCGCTTCCGTTTCATGGATTGGCACCCATTTGGGGGAGAACCATAGATTTACGTTCGTCCTTTTCCATCCCCTCAATACACCAACACCAGCACCGCCGCGTCCTGCGCCGACTTCACAACATCCTCAAATTTCCTGTCAATCGTGATTGGCTCTTTAAGTTTGGCTGAAACCGCCGGCACGGATTCGAGGAAGCTCAACAGAAAACTGCTCTTGACCGCGTAATTCACATTCTCCGGTAACGCCCCGCTCGCCGCCAGCGCCGCCGCCGCATCCAGCTTGGCCGACACGATGCCGATGACGTTGCCATGCTCGTCCACCAGCGCGCCGCCCGAATTGCCCGGTTGCACCGGCACGCTGATCTGGAAATAACGCGTATCATCCGCCGCGCCAGACAGCGAAGCGATTTCACCCTTCGCCAGCTTCGGTGAAAACCCTTGCAAACCGGGGTCTGGAAAACCAATGCTGGCCACCGTGCCGCCCAGCTTCACGCCCCGGCTCGCCGCCACCGGCAATGGTGTGAACTTACCCACTGCCTTGAGCAAGGCAATGTCATTGGCCTCATCCACCTGAACCACTTTGGCGGGAATAGTTCCTGCGCTTGTGACCAAACGAACTTTCGCGGCATCTTTGACGACGTGATTGTTCGTGATCAAATAACCATCTTCCGTGATGAAAAATCCAGAGCCGCTGGCTGTCGGATTTGTGGTTGAGGTGGAATTATTGGGACTCAACTCTTTGTGTGGCCTGAATTCACGAGACAATTGCTGCGCTTCAGTAATTTGTTCAGAGGTCAGCAGACCAGATTTAACAATGGAATCCCGAACTGTTTTTGCGTCGGTGTTTTCTTGTGCAGCAGCAAGGTTAATCCACTTGTAGTATTCTACAAAATCCTGCGGCACGCCTTCTCCGGCACCATACATCATGCCGAGCCAGAATTCTGCATTTGCATCCCCTTGTTCAGCAGCCTTGCGAAACCATTTGGCCGCTTTAGTCGTGTCTCGCGGTAAACCCTTAGAAGAAATTCCTTTCCAATAAATACTGCCGAGGTTGTATTGCGCGATGGTATGACCTTGCTTGGCGGCGGAAAGATACCATTTGATGGCTTCTAACGCGTTCGTTTCCACGCCTTGCCCGTTCTCATATACCATGCCCAACGCAAATTGCGCGCCAGCATTTCCTTGCTTTGCTGCCTTGCGATACCACTTGCAAGCTTCAGCCAAATCCTTGGCCGCGCCTTTGCCTGCTGTATAAGCCTCACCGAGGCAGATTTGAGCGTCGATATTTCCCTGCTCCGCAGCTTTACGGTGCCAATTAACGGATTCTACCAAATCCACCGGAACATTTATCCCGGCGTAAAACCATATACCAACATCGAACTGGGATTTGGCATCACCCTTCCTTGCATTTAGGAACAGTTTAGCATCACTGCCAATCAATTCGTCATCTCCATCCGCCGCCTTATGGAACCAATTGTCAGCTACACTGGAATCATTCGGAATGCCTCGCCCCAACTCGTACATCACACCAAGGTTGAACTGTGCATGGGCATCGCCTTGTTCTGCCGACTTACGCAACCACTTGACGGCTTCTGCGTCATCTTTGGGCACGCCACTACCGTCCCGATACGCTTCACCGAGGTCTTCTTGACTAGAAGCGTCTCCCTGCTCGGCCGCCTTACGATACCACTTCACCGCTTCCGTAGCATCTTTCACCACGCCTCGCCCTAATAGGTAGCAATTGCCCAGTTCGTATTGGGCCTCGGCGTAATTCTGTTCGGCGGCTTTGCGATACCATTTCATCGCCTCCACTTGATCCTCCGCCATGCCAACAAGGCCGTAATTGTAGCAGTCGCCCAGCTTAAATTGGGCCTTCGCGTCGCCGTGTTCCGCGCGGACTTTGGTTTCATTAAATGTTCTGGTCGCGTCGTCGCCGCTATCCGTGGAACTATTACTTGTCGCCACGCTGGAAGTTTTTTTAGCAGAAGTTGCGTCCGTTCCTTGACCGTAGCCTTGCATCACCAACATCCCGAGCAGATACAGGCAAACGTATAACAACCGCTTTAATGAATTTTTGGGGCTTTCATTTTCCATAAACTTATTCCGTTTCAGAAAAAACATTGCTGTTGCCCAAGTGGAATCCGGTGAGGCCGGAACCGCAAGAGCAAAATAAACCCATGTTGGGTGTGTTCGATTTCACACCTTCCTGCTTTTTTGACTGTCTGTGCCAGGCACACGACAACTCAAGATTCTGGGTTCAACCATCCGGCAATGCCGTGTTCAGGCCGGCATGAGTCAGGAACGGTTGGCGGAAAAGGCCGAATTGCATCCCGTTTATATTGGCAAAATAGAACGTGGTGAACAGTGGATCAGCCTTCACGCCTTGCTGCGGGTAGCAAAAGCATTGGGCGTCCGCGCCAGCGACCTAATTCGGGAACTCTGATCCTTCGTCCCGACTCGTCTGTCCCGGTGTTTCAACCGCCCGGAGTTCCGGCCACAGAGCCGTCTTCGATGCAGGCTGGGGAGTCGTCAACGATGCAGGATTCGTTGGCAGGTCTCGCCCGCTTCATGTGGTCAAGCAATTCTTTCAATTTCGCAGGTGCCAGCGGCGGAATCCCGCGCATCTCGCGTTTGAGCCGTTCCAAGTCAATCCAAGCCCGTGTGCATTGAGCCACGTCCCGCGCAGGGGTCTTTTCCTCACAAACTGTCTCAAATAGAACAGTTTGCAACTGACGGGCATTGTAATAAGCGGGGCCGAATCGCATACTTAACGGGGAACATACACCTGTTATGGTAGGTTTCAAGGGGGTATGGAGCCCCTGAAACGTCTTCTGCCTTGCCTTAAACCGTGCTCGGCTTACGATGCCAGCCAATCTGGATGGCTATGGGAAACAGTCAGAATAAATTAAACAACTTTGCCCTCGGTTTCTAAATACATGCAAAATCACTCCGAAATCGCCGAGTTCCTTTGGAAAATTGCCGACCTGATCAAAGATGATTACGAGGCCAAGGATTACGAGGACGTGATTCTACCCTTCACCTTGCTGCGCCGTCTCGATTGCGTGCTGGAACCGACCCGCGATGTCGTCCGCAAAGCCGCCGAGAAATACAAAAAGACGCCTGAACAGACCCGCGACGCGCTGCTCAAAAAGGCCGCCGGCCAGGCGTTTTACAACACGTCCGAATATTCGCTCGCCGACCTGCTGAAATTTCCCAACGACATCGGCGAAAATTTTGGGATGTATCTCGACGGCTTTTCGGCCAACGTGCAGGACATCCTGTTCAATTTTTCCGGCGGCAAGGAAAAAGGGCTGTCGCCGATTTACGAAACACTGCTCCGCAAGCGGCTCCTGTTCAAAATCACCCAGGGCTTTGCCGATGCCGATCTGTCGCCGCAGACCGTGGACAATCACGGCATGGGTACCATCTTTGAATACCTCATCCGCAAGTTCAAGGAAGCCAGCAACGAGGCCGCCGGACAATTTTACACGCCGCGCGACATCATCCGTCTCATGGTCAAGCTCATGTTCGAGCCGGACCGCAAAAAGCTGGCCAAGGAAAAACTCATCTCCATTTATGATCCGGCGTGCGGCACGGGGGGGATGCTCACCATCGGCAAGGAACATTTGCTCGGGGCCATCAATCCAAATCTCGACGTGTATCTCTACGGCCAGGAGATCAACGAAAAGACCTACGCCGTAGCAAAGGCCGACATGCTGATGAAGGGTGAAGACCCGGAGAACATCAAACGCGAGAACACGCTGTCCCACGACCTGCTGCCTGGCAAACAGTTCAATTACATGCTGTCCAATCCGCCGTTCGGCAAAGATTGGAAAAACATCCGCGAAGACATCGAGGCCGAGCACACGCGCGGAGCGGCGGGCCGTTACGGGCCGGGCCTGCCCGATGTCGGCGACGGCGCGATGCTGTTCCTGCTCCACAAGTTGAGCAAGCTCCCTGCGCAGGGTGGCAAGATCGCCATCGTCTTCAACGGCTCGCCACTGTTCAATGGCGATGCCGGTAGCGGGCCGAGCAACATCCGCAAATATATTCTGGAAAACGACTGGCTGGACGCCATTGTCGCGATGCCCAATGACCTGTTTTACAATACCGGCATCGCCACCTATATCTGGCTCATCAACAACCGCAAGGCCACCGAGCGGCGCGGCAAGGTGCAGCTCATCAATGCCACCGGTGAAAATTTTTGCACGTCGCTGCGCCGCAATCTCGGCATGAAGCGGGTGGAAATCAGTGAGGATCAGGCCACCAGCATCCTGGGCATCTACGAAGAGCTTGCGGAAACCAAAGTCAGCAAGATTTTTGACACCACGGATTTCGGATATACCAAAGTTTGTGTGGAGCGACCATTGCGGCTGCGCTACGACCTCACGCCCGAGCAGCGTCAAGCCATTCGACTCGATGCCGCCGTGCTCAAGCACAAGGACGATAAGGGCGACCAACTCGTCGACGCGCTCGACACACTGGCAAGGCGAGCTCCCTGGAAGGATGACTCCGAATTCTTCGCCGCGCTGACCAAGGCATTGACCTGGAAAATTCCCGCCGGCTTAAAGAAAACCTACCGCGCCCTACTCGGTCTGCGCGATGAAACCGCCAAGCCGGTGAAAGACGATGACGGCCAGCTAGTACCCGATTCTGAATTGCGCGACTTTGAGAATGTACCGTTGAAGGATGACATTGATGCCTATTTCAAGCGCGAGGTGCTGCCCCATGTGCCGGATGCGTGGATGGACCGCAGCAAGGACAAGATCGGCTACGAAATCAGCTTCACCAAATACTTCTACGAATACGCGCCGCTTCGTTCCACCGCTGACATCGCTGCCGAGTTATTGAAGCTGGACGAGGAAACCGAAAACTTGCTGCAGGAGATTGCACGATAATGAAAACCGGTATCGTCAATCAATGGGACAAGAAGCGGGTGAAATATATATTCCGCGAAATTGACGAGCGTTCCAGAGACGGAAAAGAAACGCTGCTATCGGTTTCTGAATACTACGGAGTCCGCCCGCGCAGTGAAAGCTTCGGTGATGCTGAATTTCTATCGCGAGCCGAAACGCTTGAAGGCTACAAGAAATGCGCCGCCGGTGACTTGGTGATCAACATCATGCTCGCATGGAAACGCGGGCTTGGTGTGACACCCGTGGATGGAATTGTCAGCCCGGCTTACAACGTCTTTCGTCTGCGTCAAAAAGATGCCTGCCCGGAGTTCTATCATTACCTGTTACGGACTGATGAATACTTGGCCGAGTTCACCCGTCGCTCGACTGGCATCATGGCCTCACGATTGCGGATGTATCCTGATTCGTTCATGGACGTGCGAGTGCAGCTTCCTCCCACAACCGAGCAACGAAAAATCGCAGCGTATCTGCACGAGGCGACGGCGAAGGTGGACCAGCTGGTGAAATTGCGGGAGCGGCAGATGGAATTGTTGCAGGAGCAGCGGGCGGCGCTCATCCAGCAGGCCGTCACCCGCGGCTTAAACCCACGCGCCTCGCTCAAAGACTCCGGCCTCCCCTGGCTCGGCCAAATTCCAAAACATTGGAAAACTACACAAGTGCGCCGAATTTCTTCGTTCGTTACATCTGGGTCACGCGGCTGGGCAGAATTTTACAGCGATAGCGGCGACATTTTTGTGCAGAGCGGAAACTTGACCCGAAACATGACAGTGGACCTCAAAAACGCACAAAGGGTTCAGCCACCCGCAGGTGCCGAGGGTGAGCGCACGCTCATCGCCCAAGACGACGTGCTCATCTGCGTTACCGGAGGCCTTACAGGAAACGTCGCCTATGTGGACTTCCCTCCACCAACCGCATATATCAACCAGCATGTCGCTCTCGTCCGTTCCAGACAGAATTTGGTGGCTCCCAAATTTCTCGCAACTGCGCTTTGGTCAGTTCAAGGGCAAACTCAATTCAAACTAGCGGAATATGGCGGCACTAAACAGGGATTGAGTCTGGATGATGTGCGTCTCGCGTGGATTGCGTTACCGCCAAGGCCGGAACAAACCGAAATCCTAGATTTCATTCAGAAGGAAAGCGCGCAAATTGATCGCCTCCTCTCAACCTACACACGCCAAATCGAATTGCTGACGGAATACCGTGCGGCGCTCATTCACGAATGCGTCACCGGCCAGCGCGCCTTGCCAGCTAAAACCAAGGAGAATTGAACCATGCCCATGCAAGCCCAAGACATGCCGTTTTCCAAACTGATCAACGCGGAGCAAGGCGCGCGTGAGCATTTCCATGTTCCCAAGTATCAGCGGGAATACACCTGGGGCAAATCGCAATGGGAACAGATGCTAACGGACATCGAGGACAATGACGCCGGCTATTTCATGGGGTCAATCATCTGTGTCAGTGACAACGAATCTTTGACCAGCGGCGACGAGCTTGTTTTCGAGGTGGTGGATGGCCAGCAGCGGTTGACGACCTTGTCGCTATTGCTCATGGTCATCTATTCCAAGTTAAAAACCGCCTTGCAGGAGTTCGCGCCGGCGGACGCGGAAGATAAACGGGAAGCTGAGATTTGTCTGGACCAGCTCCGCGCCAAGTTAATCAAGCGGAAGAAGGATGCAAAGGCCGGTGAGAACGGCAGCTTCACGGTGGGCAAGAACACTTATTTCCTGCGCGTCCAGCCGAGCGGCCAGAATCACAACCTGACGGATTACCGCTATTTGCTTTGCCAGACCGGTTTGCTTGACAATCAGCCCAAGCAGGCGAACTGCGGCAATCGCATTCTGGCGCGGGCGTATTATTATTTTGAAGAAAAAATTCCGTCCGATGTTCCCAGCCTGCTCAAGTGGATGACCAAGATCAATCAGTTGATGTTCGTCCAGATAACGGTCGGGAATCAGGCGGATGCGTTCACGTTGTTTGAATCGCTCAATAATCGCGGCGTGCCGTTGTCCGCCATTGACATCATCAAGAACAAGATGCTGGCGCAGATGGAGCGCAAACATGCGGTGGATATTGACGATTCGTTTGACCGCTGGCAGAAGCTCATCGAAGCCATTCCCGATACCAACGATCAGGAGCGCTTCCTCCGACATTTTTACAATACGTTCAAGCACCTCGACACCATCAAGGTGGACAAGGTGACGCGGGCCACGCGGTCACACGTCATCCGCATTTATGAAACGCTCATCAATCGGGACGCGAAATTGTTGTTCGATGAACTCACCCGGAGCGCGGACATTTACGGCAAGCTCATCAATTGCGAGAGCAAGTCCAAGGAATTGTCGGCGGGCCTGACGGAACTGGCGTGGATCAACAGCACGCCGGCCTACCTGCTCCTGCTCTATTTGTCCTCGTTGGAGGGCAGGCATTTCGCAGATGGCAAGTTCCTGGTGCAGGTCGTCGAGTTGCTGTCGCGCTATTTCATCCGCCGCAATGTGACGGACATTCCGCCGACGCGGCAGATTGATCAGGCGTTCATAGACGTGGTGGAAGCATGTGCGGCCCGCATTAAGAAGGGCAAAGTTCTGGATTACGACTGGTTCGTTGCGGAATTGCTGAAACACGCACGGCCTGCCACGTTGAAGGAATTCAAAACGGCATTGGGCGGACATATCTACGACAACAACACCTGGATGGCGCGGTATGTTTTGATTCAGCTCGACCAGATGCACCATTCGCGGGAATACAAACCGGATTTTTGGGCGCGCGACGAAAAAGGAAAGTTTGTCTGGACCGTGGAGCACGTTCTGCCGCAGGCCGAGAAGTTGCCGGATCATTGGGTGAAAATGATTACGAATGGAGATCGGGCCAAGGCATCAGCATTGCAGGACGAATGGGTTCACCGTCTCGGCAACCTGACCTTGAGCGGCTACAACTCGGATTTGGCCACCGCACCATTTGAGAAAAAACAGAAACTCGCCAAAGACAAGAATGTTCTCGGCCACAAAATCAACATCGGCTACCAAAACGGACTGGTTTTGAATTCACTCCAGATAAAGACCAAGCAAGGGAAATTCAGCCTGGCCGACGCGCCGCAATGGAACACGGAAATGATTGCGGCCAGAACTGATTTGATCGTGGACATGATTGCGAAAGCCAACTTGCTGCCGGGAGAGTAAAATTATGCGCTTTCCCGATCGCAGCCATCGCATTCACGAAATCGTCACCGGCCAGTGCGCCGTGCCCAATTAAATCATGAGCAAAAATGGTCACAACCAAGATGGTTCACCCCAAACAGGTGAACGGGATGCCATCGAAATCTGTGGCTTGTTGAACGAGCAGCAGGAACTCCTTTGGCGTATCTATCACGATGCCACCGAACCGCCGGGCAAAGTCATGGAGAAAGCGGACTTGGCGAATTTTCTTTTTTACCACGCATTGCATATCCGCGAGTTGGCCAAGACCGCAGTGCTGCTCATGGAAAGCGGCCGCCCTTACGCCGTGGTGATACTTGGCCGTTCTGCGATCGAGAGCATGTTTAACATGGTGGCAGCGGTGGAAGATCGGCAGTTCGGCCCGCAGCGCATTGTTTTAGAATATGAGGAACAGGCGCGCAAACTTAAATGTCTCATGGAAAAGGGCGCGTGGATCGCATCGCGTCGCCCAACGCCGGAAGACTGTAAGCGGGAAGCTGACCGGATTCGCAGCACTTACAACGTCTCCGTTCCGGCAAACAGGAAAGAGAACCCAAAGGAGTGGGATCAAATTGACAAGATTGAGCGCATCGCTGAGCGGGCCGGACTGACTCCCTATTACGACGACGATTACCGGTTCTTGAGCCTGACCGTTCATGCTAATCAGGCCGGCATCTTGAACGCCACGACTGGTTTCCTCACGCGCAAAGCCATGATCGCCATTTCCCATGCGACCTATTTAGCGTGCCAAGTATTAAGTGGTGTTTTTTCTATCAAGGCGTATAACGCCAAGCTTGTGGAACATGAGAAAAAAATTACCGAGTTGACGAAAAAACCGGATTGTTTGCCCCTAGACCCCAAACTTAATAATTAAAAATAACATGCGCTACCCGTTTCCAAGCCATCGCATCCACGACATCGTGAGCGCCCCTAAATGCGTCCGCGAGGGGGAAAAGTTTGAAGTGAAGTCCAGGGGGGAACGTGGCAAAGGCTTTGACGTGAATCTCGACCTCGTTGACGACGGCCCGTTCTCCGATCCGCGTTATCTGGGCAACACACATGATGTTGCCCAACCGGAAGGTTACGCCGCTTCGCTGTTATTGGGCGGGCAAAAGGTGCGCGGCGTGGATCACCACGCCGTCGGCCAGCGCCGTTGGTTCAAACAACGTATTCCGGCAGGCTGGCATCAGGATATCCGCGACCCCAATATGCCGACGACACACGATGACCATCACCGGCGGCAAGCATTGCCGGATTTCACACCGACTGATTTCAAGGACTTCATCGGCAAGACGGCGGCACTGTGGAATATTGACCTCGGCTGGGAAGAGTCCATGTTATGAACGACAAAACGAACATTCTCCATCCCGATTCTGTGCGGCAGACGCTCCAATCGTTCTGGGGCGAATCGCTGGAAATCGTCGCCACCCGCTCCGGGCTTTCGCTCGCCGTCCCGCTCTGTTTTCCCGATGGTTGGCAGGTGCTGTTTGACCTTCAACCGCTCACGCCCAAAGCCGTCCGCGTGACTGACCACGGACGGACGTTGCAGTGGCTGGCCGGCGCGGGCCAGAACATCGAGGCAGATGGGCTGGTGACGATGCTTAACGAGCGGATATGTACCTTCCAACTGCAACGCGATGGTTGGGAACTCTATCGGGAATTGCCATTGCCGTTGGTCGGCATGGATTTGCAGCTGTTCGGCGAAGCACTGGTGAACATCGCGCACCTAAATAACCTCCACGAACCGACAAGCAAACCTCCAAATGTAGCACGGCAAACGATGGAGAAGATCTTCAAAGAACGGGAAATCAAACCGGAATTGAATTTCAAACTGGACGGCAAGGTCGAACGCGATATTCGCGTGGATTATTACCTGCCCGCCCGGCATCCGGTCGCAATGAAAATTTTAGAACGGCGCGGCATGGTGACCAACTACATGGAACAATGGGGTTTCCGCTGGCGCGACCTGAGCGATGCCCATCCCGATTTGTTACCGGTGATGATTTATGACCCGGCGGTGCAGGACGTGGATAGCACGGCGCTCGCCATCGGCGAATCCGTATGCGAGTTGTTTTGTTCTTACGAGCAGACTGAACGGATAAACGGCTTATTGGACCGGGCGGGTATAAGCCGGAGTTGATATGCCTAAACCAAATGACCAGTTGAGCGAGAAAACTTCGGAGAGCGGTATCGTCGCCTCGTTGGCGGCCAGTCCGCTATATCGCGAACGGCCGGCGACGGTGTTTGACGTGGCGATCATGCTGGACGCGGAAGAGTTGTCAGCGTTTATTCAGGCCACGCAACCCAAGGAATGGGCCAAACTGGCGAAACAGTTCCCTGGCGGCGAGCGGGAGACGTTGGCGGCGCAGGTGTCGTCACTTGTGGCCAAGCGCGGAACGCTGGAGGTTTTGCGGAACGGAATTTCCTTCAATGGTATCAATCTCCAGCTCGCGTTCTTCAAACCGGCGGCCGGCGGCAACCCGGAGCATCAGGCGCGTTATGCGGCCAACCGTTTTTCCATCGTGCGGCAGGTGCATTTCTCCACCAAGACGCCGGATCAGTCGGTGGATATGGTCATCCTGCTTAATGGCCTGCCCATCGTTAGCATTGAGCTAAAAAATCACTTTACCGGCCAGAACATCCAGCACGCCATTGCCCAATATCGGCGGCGCGATCCGCGTGAGGTATTCTTCGCACGGTGTCTGGTGCATTTTGCCCTGGACGATGACGCGGCCTATATGGCCACGCAGTTGCAGGGGAAGGAAACGCAGTTCCTGCCCTTCAACCGTGACACGAAAAACCCCACCATTTACAGCCATTTCGCGTCGTCCTACCTGTGGGCGGATTTCACGGATGCCGATGGGCGCACTGAATTGGGTGTGCTCAAGGCGGATTCGTTGCTGGAATTGATTCAGAATTACCTGCATTTCGAGCGTGATGAAAAGACGGGCAAGGAGAAGTTCGTTTTCCCGCGCTTCCATCAGCTCATGGTGGTGCGGAAACTACTCGCGCACGCCAAGGCCAACGGCAGCGGCCAGAATTACCTCGTCCAGCACAGCGCCGGCTCCGGCAAGAGCAACAGCATTGCCTGGCTCGCGCATCAGCTCGCCAACCTCTGCGGCACAGACGACCAGCCGGTGTTCGACAGCGTCGTCGTAATCACCGACCGCCGCGTGCTGGACCGGCAATTGCAGGATACCATCAAGCAGTTTGAGAAAATCAAAGGCACGGTCACGAAGATTGATCGGAATACGAAGCAGCTTGTGAAGGCGCTAGAGCGCGGTGACAAAATCATCATCACCACGCTGCAAAAATTCGGCTTCGTCGGCGAGTTGGCCAAGCTACCGGGCAAGAAGTTCGCCGTCATCGTGGACGAGGCGCACAGTTCACAGACCGGCGAGAACGTGAAGGATTTGAAAATCGTCCTCACCAGCGAGGAACAGCTAAAGGCGGCGCTGGAGAAGGACGACGAGGGCAAGAATGAAGACCCGCTCGAAAGCGAACTGGAAAAAATCCAAAAAGCGCGGCAGAAACTCCCGCACCTGTCGTTTTTCGCCTTCACCGCCACACCCAAGGACAAGACGCTGGAATTATTCGGCGTAGGCATTGCCGGTGCCACGAAAGAAATGGAGATGCGGAAGCGGTTTCAACCGTTCCATGAATACTCCATGCGGCAGGCCATCGCCGAGGGCTTCATCCTCGACGTGCTTCAGAGTTACACCACATACAAAACCTATTTTGAACTCGTCCAGAACGAAAAGGCCGAGGGTGAAAAACTGGTCGAGGAACTAAAGGCCCGCCGGTTGTTGCTGGAATACGTGGATCAGCACGAATTTGCCATCAAGCGCAAGGCGCACATCATCGTGGACCATTTTACGCGCAAGACCGCGCACAAGATTGGTGCCCAGGCCAAGGCGATGGTGGTCACGCATTCGCGCGCCCATGCCGTGCTCTACCAGCAGGCCATCGCCGAGGTATTGCGCGAGCAGAATCTGCCCTTTGGTCTCCTCGTCGCCTTCAGCGGCACGGTCACGATCAACGAGCAGAAATACACTGAGGACAACATGAATCCGCCCGGCACGGGCGACATTGCCGAGGCATTCAAGAATCCGGCGCAGCGGTTGCTGGTGGTGGCAAATAAATACCAGACCGGCTTCGACCAGCCGTTGCTGCATACGATGTATGTAGATAAAAAACTCGGTGGTGTGGCGGCGGTGCAGACCTTGAGCCGGCTCAACCGCATGTTCCCGCCGCTCAAATTGGATACGCTGGTGCTCGATTTCGTGAACGAGCAGAAAACCATTCAAGCGTCGTTCCAGGATTATTATCAGCGCACGGACCTTGAAGGTGCGACCGACCCCAACAAACTTTACAATCTAAAATACACATTGGAGCAGATGCACGTATTCACGGCGGACGACGTCGAGCAATTCGCGCAGTTGTTCATTGTCCAGAAAGTGACTTCGAAGCAGTTGGCACCGTTCTTCCAGCGCATCGTGGATACTGGCTATACAAATCTCGGCTCGGAACACAAGGGTCAGAAGGACTATGAAAAACTGGCGGCAGAGGCCAAGGAAAAGTTCCGCAAGGAAACCGCCCGTTACGTCCGGCAATACAGTTTCATCAGCCAGATCATGACGTTCACCGACGCCAAGCTGGAAAAGTTTTACCTGTTCGCCAAATTGTTGCTGAAAAAACTGCCATTCGAGCGCGTCACCCTGCCGCGCGAAGTCATGGATATGGTGGACATGGACAAATACCGCGTGCAGGAGGAGCAGAACGGCAGCATCGCCCTGACCGCCGAAGACGCCACGCTGGACGTAACCAGCGATGACGGCCATCGCGGCAAAGCGGAGGATGACAAGGAGCGGCTGAAAATCGTCGTCCAAAGGTTGAATGAGGATTACGGCATCTCTTTCGATGATGCTGACCGGGTCATTACCGCGCTGAAAGATGTTTTAGAAAAAGATGATGACCTAAAGGCCGCGATGCGTTCCAATAGTATTGAAGACCTCAAAAAACGGAAACTGAAAGAAAGTATTCAGGGTGCATTGATGAACAACGCCGACGACAATTTGACGTTCCTCTCGAAAATTGAAACCGACCCCGGCTTCGGCAAATTTTTCTTTTCCGAAATGTTCAAGTGGTATTCCTTCGCCATCAATAAACCAAAATGACACCTCATGATATAATTATATGAGCATACCACAACAGACAGATATAAACGCATCTCTTTCTAGCCTCGCCATGCTTTCCCTCAACATGCAGGCTGGTAAAGACTATCTTGATTATCTACGAGGCTTCGTCATCGAAGCATTTAGACGGATGGATGATCAATCGATTGATGCTCCCAGAGTCAAAGAGGTAGTGCAATCGGAGTTCGGCCTGAAGATTCCAGCAGCGACTTTTTCGATCTATCTGAAACGCCTTGTCAAAGAAGGCATCATATCACCCATCGGAGAAGGTGTTCAGTTTCGAGTAAAACAGCTTCCGCAGACAACAGTTACCGCAGACAGGGAAACGGCGCGGTCCCAAATAAAAGAAGTGACCGACGAACTCGCAGCATTCGCGTATCAACGATTTTCCCTCAAGTGGGACGACCGAATCAGTTCAAGCGCCCTCGCTGACTTCTTGCGCCGATACTCAATAGATTTCTTAAAGTTTGCTGAGTCGAAAAGCCCGTTGCCGGAATCTACATCGGGTAAAGAGACTACGTCCTATGTGGTTGCAGCATTTGTTACGATTGCCGCCAAGGAAAAGCCTGGCCTATTTCAAAGCATCAAAATCTTGGTCCAAAGTCACATCCTGGCGAATGCACTGATGTGTCCGGACCTCGAAAAAACACACCAAGGCTTTAAAGGTGTCCATTTCTTGGTGGACACAAGGTTTTTGATCAAAGCTCTCGACCTCGAATCTCAGTACGACACAGACAACACGAAAACTCTCCTAGCGGCTATTCGAACGTTGAAGGGTGTGGTCTGCATTTTCCCAGAGACAAAAGATGAATTGCGTAACGTATTGAAAGCAAATATTCGTGGGATGCAAAACGGAGTTGGTCGCGGTCCTGTGTATCGTGAATTGCTTAAGAGGCGCCGTGGCGTTGCTGATGTCATATTGGCCGAGCGTAATCTCGACGCAACACTTGCATCCCTTTTAATTTCGGTTCTCCCAAGTCCAAGTTACGGGGAGGACACATACAGGTTCCAGATCGATGAGACGAAGTTGAGGGATGAAATTGAAAGCGAAGTCGACTACATCTCTGATAGGGCAGCTGAACATGACATCCGCGTGGTGAGGCACATCTTTGCCCTTCGAAAGGGCAGACACGCCTCCTCACTCGAGGATTCAGGTTACGTCTTCTTGACTACCAACTCAGCTCTGTCTCGGGCAGCATTCTACTACGAAAGGAACAATAGCAGTGGATGGATATTCTCCGCTGTCGTAACGGACTACCATCTCTCGCATCTTGCGTGGCTGAAGTCTCCAATGGAAGTTCAAGACCTGCCTCGCACTGAGATTCTTGCAAATTGTTACGCAACGATGAGGCCGCACGAGTCCATGTGGAATCGCTACCTTGAGGAGGTGGCTCGCCTAAAGGCAGAGAACAAAGTTTCAGAAAAAGATCACGAGGTGTTGCGTTTCTCGTTGAATGCGCCTGACGAACTGATGAATGTCACCCGAGGTGACGTTGACGGGATTACGGCGGCGAACCTTCACATCATTCTTGAGAAACTTGAGAAGACCTACGCAGCTGAAAAGGAGCAAAAACTCGAACAGGCACGTATAGAACACGAAGCGACGAAAAAGGCACTCATCGAAATGGGGCAGGCCGCGCAACAAAGCGAAGTGGAGAGAGCCGCTGCGATATTGCGTGAAGAGACACTCAAGCAACAAAAAATCGCTCACGAAGCAGAGCTCCAAAAACTTAAGGACTTTAAAGAACAAACTAGGTCGCGCGATGAAGATCGACTGACGCGAATCGACGGGATTGCTCAGAAAATTGCGAAGATTTCATTCATAGTCTCCGGTCTCGCATTTGCAGCGATTGCTGGACTAGCTTTGTTTAGTAATCTTAGTGTATGGTATGGTGTTCCAGCGGCAGTCGTCGGATTCTTTAATCTTTGGTCTGGGTTTTCTGGAAATTCCGTTGAACGAGCGGTCAAACGGTGGATAGCCACTCGGTTTTCCCAATTCATGAACTAGTGAAAACGTGTCGAATACGAAAACGGGCCAGTCCTCACTTTTGACCGGGCCAGTCGCAGATACCGGCCCACCGTCTCCCGGTTGAGGTCCAGTTCACGCGCAATCCGCCGGTGCGACCAGCCATGCGCTGCCAAGGTCAAAATCGAATGTTGCAGGCTCACGTTG
>Ga0265338_10003714_pt1 | contig 21233 bp, 17 predicted proteins | sample 42126metaG_FD_193579 | JGI IMG/M metagenome (GOLD analysis project Ga0265338, IMG submission 193579) | Rhizosphere microbial communities from Carex aquatilis grown in University of Washington, Seatle, WA, United States - 4-21-26 metaG | ecosystem: Host-associated > Plants > Roots > Rhizosphere... | reverse complement strand
GGCGGACACGTCGTGCTCACCGGCGGCTCGACGCCCGCGCGGGCGTACGAGCTCGCCGCCGAGCGCGAGCGCGACTGGAGCCGCGTGGAGCTCTGGTGGGGCGACGAACGGTGCGTGCCGCCGGACGACGACCGCTCGAACTACGGGATGGCCAAGCGCACGCTGCTCGACCGCATCGACGCGCAGCCCGTCGTCCACCGCATGCGCGGTGAACTCGGTCGCGACGCCGGCGCGGAGGCGTACGACCGGGAGCTCGGCGACCTCGCGCGGTTCGACCTCCTCCTGCTCGGCCTCGGGCCTGACGGCCACGTCGCCTCGCTCTATCCCGGGCAGCCGACGCTCGACGAGTCGGAGCGTCGCGTGCTCGGCGCCGAGGCGAAGCTCGAGCCGTTCGTCGACCGCATCACCCTGACGCTGCCGATGCTGCGCGCGGCGCACGCGATCGTGTTCCTCGTCGCCGGCGAGGACAAGGCGGACGCCGCGGCGCGCGCCTTCGCCGGCGAGCCGTCACGGTCGACGCCGGCGAGCCTCGTCCGTGCGGTGAGCGGGACGACGACCGCCGTGCTCGACCGCGCGGCGGCGGCGAAGCTCTCACGGTAGGCGGGTCGACGCAGGCAGCTCGACGGCCATGTCCCGCGCGGCCGCGAGAACCTGGAGCACTAGCACCGTGTCGGCGACCGCGACGTCCTCGAGGAAGTCGTCGCGCCGCTCGAACGACTCGAGCACGCTCTCGACCGCGACCGCGTACTCGGTGCGGTCGAGGCCGGCGATCATGAGGAGCGCGTCGGCGACGTCGCGCGGGAAGTCGTTGCGGCCGGCGAGCGTCTCGGCGAGCATGCGCGCCTCGGGATCGCGGTCGAGGACGAGCAGCGCGAGCGTGCCCGCGTAGCGGCCGATCGGCGACTCCGAGCGTGCCGCCCCCTTCTCGAGCGTCCAGTTCGCGGTCGACGACGCATCCGCTCCGGCGAGGAGCAACGCCTTCATCGCCGCGATCGGCCGCCCCCACGAGTCGGGCGGAGCCCCGTCCCAGCTCTCGTGGTAGCGCATCGCCGCCTGCCGGAACCACGCAGCCGCACCGTCGGGGTGCCGCCCGTCCATCAACAGGCAGAGGCCCGCGGCCCACGCCGCGTTCGCGAGCTGCGTTAGCTGGCGCTGGTCGAGCCCGCGCTTCTCGCCGCCCTGGTACCGCGCGATCGCCGCGTCCGCCTGCTCGCTCCAGCTCATGGGAAGAGTGTACGAATGTCTGATTGACTATTCAGTCATGCGGGAGGCGCGCGAGGTCTTCTTCGTCGACGGCGTGCGCACGCCGTTCGGCAAGGCCGGCCCGAAGGGCCAGTTCTGGCGCACCCGCGCCGACGACATGGCGGTCAAGGCGGTCCGCGAGCTCCTGCGCCGCAACCCGGAGATCCCGCCCGAGCGGATCGGCGACGTCGTCCTCGCCGCCACGGCGCAGGTCGGCGACCAGGGCCTGACGCTCGGCCGGGACGTCGCCCTCCTCGCCGGCATCCCCGACACCGTCCCCGGCTTCGCGGTCGACCGGATGTGCGCCGGCGCGCTGACCGCGATCACCGCCGCAGCGGGAGAGATCGCCTTCGGCGCGGCCGACGTCGCGCTCGCCGGCGGCGTCGAGCACATGGGCCACCACCCGATGGGCGACGACGTCGACTTCAACCCGCGCTTCGTCTCCGAGCGGCTCATCGACGAGTCGGCGGCAGTGATGGGCCGGACCGCCGAGAACCTCCACGACCGCTTCCCCGCGATCACGCGCGAGCGCGCGGACGCGTTCGCGCTCGCGTCGCAGCAGCGCGCGGCCGCCGCGTGGGCGAACGGCGTCATGCGCGAGACGGTCGTGCCGATGGCGGTGTTCACCGACGACGGCTGGAGGGTTGCCGAGCGCGACGAGTTCCTCCGCGCCGACACGAGCCTCGACGGCCTCGCCGCGCTGAAGCCGGCATTCCGCGCGGGCGGCCGCGTCACTGCCGGCAACTCCGCCGGGCTCACCGACGGCGCGACGGCCGCGTTCCTCGCCGCCGAGGACACGATCGGCGAGCTCGGCCTCGCGCCGAAGCTGCGGCTGGTCGCCTACGCCTACGCCGGCGTCGAGCCGCACCTCATGGGCATCGGCCCCGTGCCGGCGACGAAGCGCGTGCTCGAGCAGGCGGGGATCGGCCTCGACGACATCGACCTCTTCGAGCTGAACGAGCCGTTCGCCGCGCAGGTGCTGACCTGGTGCGACGAGCTCGGCGTCGCAGCCGACGACTCGCGCCTCAACCCGTACGGCGGCGCGATCGCGTGCGGGCATCCCCTCGCCGCGACCGGCGTCCGCCTCGTCGCGCAGCTCGCGTACGGCCTGCGCGAGCGCGGCGGCAAGTATGGGCTCACCGCACTCTGCATCGGCATGGGAATGGGTGCCGCGATCCTCTGGGAGAACGTCCAGTAATGGCGGACACCGTCTTCAAGCTCAACCGCGCGGGAAGCGTCGCGCTCGTCACGATCGACAACGGCGAGGACTACCGGACACCGACGACGCTCGGCCGCTCCGCGTTCGAGTCCGCGGTCGCCGTCATCGACGAGCTCGAGCGCGGCGACTGGACCGCGGCGGTGTTCACCGGCAAGCCGTTCGTCTTCTGCGTCGGGGCCGACATCGACGAGTTCACGAAGGTGCGGTCGCCGGAGGAGGCGCTCGAGGGGACGCGCGCCGGCCACGGCCTGTTCGCGCGTATCCGCGCGCTGCCGTTCCCAACGGTGGCGGCGATCAACGGCGCCTGCCTCGGCGGCGGCCTCGAGCTCGCTCTCCACTGCGACGCGCGGACGATCGCTGCGGACGTGCGCCACGTCGGCTTCCCCGAGGTTGCCCTATCGATCATCCCGGGCTGGGGAGGGACGCAGCTGCTGCCACGGCTCGTCGGGCCGGAGGCGGCGGCGAAGGTGATCGTCCTCAACCCGCTGCGTCAGAACAAGCTGCTCACCGCCACCGAGGCGGTCGAGCTGGGCATCGCCGACGAGCTGATCGCACCGGTCGAGTTCGTCGACGACTCGCTCGCGTACGCGCGCTCGCTCTCGAAGTCGGAGCGCCCCGACCCCGACTGGTCCGAGCTCGACACGGTCATGCGCAAGGCGCGCTCGCGCGTGGAGGACGCGGTGCACGGCGCGACGCGCGCGCCGTACGTCGCGCTCGACCTCATCGCCGGTGCGCGCGACTGGCCGCTCGAGGAGGGCTACGCCGCCGAGGAGCAGGCGATGGCCGAGTTGATGACGGCGCCGCAGGCGCAGGCGTCCGCGTACGCGTTCACCGTCGTCGAGCGGCGCTCGAAGCGGCCGCCGAACCTGCCCGACGCGAAGCCGCGTCTCGTGCAGAAGATCGGCATCGTCGGCGCGGGGCTCATGGCGACCCAGCTCGCCACGCTCTTCCTCAAGCGGCTCGAGGTTCCGGTCGTGCTCCGCGACATCGACCAGTCACGCGTCGACGACGCGCTCGAGTCGATCCGCGGCGAGGTCAAGCCGTTCCTCGCCACGATCGTCGACGGCGGCACCGGCTGGGAACAGTTCAGCGGCTGCGACCTCGTGCTCGAAGCGGTGTTCGAGGAGCTCGACGTCAAGCGCGAGGTGCTCGCCGAGGTGCGCACGGTCGCGCCGGACGCGATCCTCGCCACGAACACGTCGTCGCTCTCGGTCGAGGAGATGGGCGCGGACGTCGGCCTGCACTTCTTCAACCCGGTCGCGATGATGCCGCTCGTCGAGATCGCGCGCACCTCCCGGACGACGGACGAGCAGCTCGCCACCGCGTGGGACGTCGTCAAGAAGCTGCGCAAGCGCGGCGTGCTCGTCGCCGACGCGCCCGGCTTCGTCGTCAACCGCCTCCTGACGCGCATGACGACGGTGCTCATGGAGGCGATCGAGAGCGGCAACACCGTCGACGAGGTCGACGAGGCGATCCTCTCGCTCGGCATGCCGATGGCCCCGTCCGTCCTGCGGGAGATGGTCGGCCCGGCGGTCGCGCAGCACGTCCTCGAGACGATGCACCAGTCGTGGCCGGACCGCTTCCCGCTCACGCCCGCCCCGGGCGAGCGCCGCACGCTCGAGCAAATTCGCGAGGAGGCACTCGCGGCGGTCGCCGACGAGACGCAGCACCTCCTCGCCGAGGGCGTCGTCGACGACCCCGCCGACGTGGACGCCTGCCTCATCCTCGGCGCCGGCTGGCCACTGTTCCTCGGCGGCGCGGTCACCGGGTACGGCAAGATCCCCGTGTAGTGGCTGACGACTGGCGTATCCGCATCGAGGTCGAGGACGAGCACGGCCGGCTGCTCGAGCGCCTCGGCGTCGAGCTCGACGACGAGGCACGCGAAGTCGCCCGGGAGCTCGAACGGCACCGCCTGGCCGTGTCGCGCGACGGAGACACGATCTTCGTCTACGCCGCGTCCGGCTCGGAGGCGGAGCAGGCACAGGCGGCGATCGCGTCGGTCATCGAGACGCTCGGCCTGCGCGCGCAGACGAGTCGGATCGAGCACTGGCTCGAGGACGAGGAGCGGTGGGACGACGAGCCGCCCGGCGAGAGCTGGGAGAAGGAGGAGCTCGAGCGCGGGTACGCGCCGTGGGAGGTGCGCGTGCGCTGCGCGTCCCGGCCGGAGGCGAAGGCGCTCGCGGAGCAGCTCGAAGGCGAGGGCTACCGGCCGGTCCGCCTCTTCGACCACATCATCGTCGGGACGGCCTCGAAGGAGGACGCCGAGTCGCTCGCCGAACGGCTGCACGGAAGCGTCGAGCCCGGCGGCGAGGTCGTCTGGGAAGTAGCTCCCGGCAACCCGTTCGCCGTCTTCGGCGGCCTCGGCCAGTAGGGGTACCGCCCGTCCGGACGATTGACGCCCCCTGGACACCGGGTATGCTTTGCGGAGCGCGGCTCGCCAGGCCAGGGGACTCGTCGAGCGGCGCCACCTTTGGAAGCTCCGGCAGCACCTGAGCGTGCTGCGCATATGCAAGAAGCCATTCAGCAGCCGACGACCTTTCCAGAGGCGAGCGATCCGCTCGCCGCAGCTGCGTACCGCGCGGAAGCGTGGGCCGGCGAGCCGTTCCTCCGGGACGGCGAGGATCTCACGCAGGCGCTCGGGCCGGGAACGGCGCGGAGGCGCGCCCTCGACGAGGCGGCGGCGGAGATCGGCGAGGGCAAACGCTCGCCCAGCCCGCAGTGGAAAGTGCGCTTCGGCTTCATGCTCGGGCTCGAGCGCGTGCTCGCCGAGCCGGAGCCACGCACGAAATCCGGCACGGCGCTTCGCCGCCACCAGGTCGACGCGCTCGCCGGCATGCTCACCGAGCTCATCGCGGCGAGCCAGCGCGACGAGGAGAACGGCAACGGCCACGCGCTCAGCGCGGACGAGCTCGCCGAGATCGACGAGGAGGCCGCCGACGAGGACGAGACGTTCGTCGTCTCGACGGAGGACGCCGAGGACGACGAGTCGGAGGAGCTGTCGCCGGAGCAGGATCCCGGCGCGATTCGCCGCTACCGCTTCCGTCACCCGACCGCTTCGGGCAAGACGATCGCGGCTGCCGGCTTCGTCGAGGCGGCGCGCACGCTCGGCGTGCTCATCCTCACGCACCGGCGCCTGCTCGTCTCCCAGTTCACGCGCGACCTGACGACGGAGGGCTACGCCGACCGCTTCGCCGAGGCGATCGAGCAGGGGAAGGAGCCCGCTCTCGCGAGCCCGCTCACGATCCAGACGTACGCATGGTTCGCGCGCCACGTCGACTCGATCAGCCGCGACGCGTACCAGCTCGTCATCTGCGACGAAGCGCACACCGCGCTCGGCGAGAAGACGTCCGCGGCGATCCGCTCCTTCCCGGAGCCCATCTACATCGGCATGACCGCGACGGAGCAGCTCATTGCGAAGCAGGTCTCCGACGTCTTCCCGGCGTCCGTCGACGACCTCCCGCTCCAGGACGCCGCGCGGCGCGGGCTGATCGCGCCGCTGCGGTGCCTGCGTGTGCCGCCGGTCGCCGCGATCAACTCCGTGCCGATCGTCGGTGGCGACTTCGACCAGGAGATCCTCGCCAAGACCCTCGACCACCAGGCGCTGAACCAGGCGGCGGCGAGCCTCTACCGCGACCGCTTCGACAACACGCCCGGCATCGTCTACGCCGCCGGCGTCGACCACGCCTACAACCTCGCGCAGGAGTTCCGCGCCGCCGGCATCAAGGCCGAAGCGGTGTCGGGGCGCACGCCTCCGGTCCGCCTCGCAGAGACGCTCGCAGCATATGAGCGCGGCGAGATCAACGTGCTCATCAACGCGCAGCTGCTCGCAGAGGGCTGGAACTCGCCGCGCGCGACCGTGTGCATGCATCTCGCGCCGACGGCGTCGCGCCGTGTCTACCAGCAGCGCGTCGGCCGCATCATGCGCATGCACCCGCGCAAAGAGGCCGGCATCGTCGTCGACTTCGTCCCGAAGGGCGCGACGCACAACGAACGCGTCGTATCGCTGCACTCGCTGCTCGACGCCGACTTCTACCGCGAGGGCGCACGCGTCACACCCGCGCCGCGGCGCCGTTCGCAGCGCCGTGCGCGCCGCCGCCTCACACCGGCGCCGTGGCTCGTCCCGGTCACGCCGGACGTACGCAGGCGCATCGCCGTCATCCAGCGTGAGTGGCAGCGTGTCGACCCGCGCTTCCTCGACGACGACGAGCAGCGCTACTGGGCAACGATCGCCGGCCGCCAGATCCGCTTCGACGAGCGCGGGTCGTTCGTCCAGAAGCTCACCGAAGGGCGCGCGAGCAAGGGCGCGCTCGAGCAGTTCCTCGCTACGTGCGCGGCCGAGAACCCGAACCGCCGGCTGCGGTTGATGGCGCTCCAGGACCGCGTGTCGATGCGCGTCGAGCGTGCGGACTTCGACGACCTCGTCACGCTCGTGACGCAGGCGCCGACCTGGGAGAAGGAGCGCATCGCCGGCATCCGCGTGCTGCTGCGCGCGATCGCCGAGGCCAAGCCCGATGCGCCCGACCAGATCCTCGAGCGTTGGACGTGGCGGCTCGCGCGCGCGACGCGCAAGGTGCAGGACCGGCGCGCATCGAGCGAGTACCCGGAGGCCAAGCGGCTTCTCGGTGCGCTCGCGAACTCGCGCGGGCACCGTCACGAGGAGAACGCCGCGAAGCTCGTCCAGACCGCGCTCGAGCAGCCGATCCAGGTCGGCGCGGCGCTGCTCGCGTCGGGCGAGGGCTACACGCCGCGGTCGACGAAGCTGCTCGACGACGCCCGTGAGCGTCTCGGCGAGATTCACGAGGTCGCGCTCGCGCTGTCGGAGAACCTGCCGGCGCCGAAGCAGCCGTCGACCACGCGCAGACGCCGTCGGCGTCGCAAGAAGAAGCCGGGCGTCGAGGGCGAGGCGACGCAGGCCGAGCAGCGGACGGCGACGCCCGACGAGCAGCAGACGCCGGCGCAGAAACGTCGGCGCCGGCGGCGCAAGCCGTCAGCGGGACCGGTCGCGGAAACGGGCGAGGGCCAGAAGGCCGAGCCCGACCACGACCAGAACGGCGCCGATGACCGCCCACTCCCGCTTGCCGGTCATGAACGACCCGCCGATCGCGCCGACACCCTGGCCGAAGAACACGGCGCCGGCGACGAGTAGTACGAGACCGGCGGCGCCGGCGATCCCGCGCAGGACCATCGTCTAGCCCGCCGGACCCTCGGGCCCGTCGCTCTCGCCGTTCTCCTCCTCGCGCTCCCGGAGGAACCGCGTCAGCTCCGCCGCGAGCGTCTCGCCGGAGGGAAGGTCGCTCTCGGTCTCGAGCGCATCGACGCGCTGCTCGAGCTCCTCGACGTACGCCGCCGTCTCCGCGTCGGTCGAGACCGCCTCGCTCACCTGCTCGGCGTACTCGTCCGCCGCGTGCTCGAGCTCCTTCACGTCGACGTCGATCTGCATGAGCTCGCCGAAGCGGCGCACGAGCGCGAGGGCGGCGCGCGGGCTCGGTGCGAGCGAGACGTAGTGCGGAACCGCAGCCCACAGGCTGACCGACGGGATGTCCGCCGACTTGCAAAGGTCGTGCACGATCCCGACGATCCCGGTCGGCCCCTCGTAGCGCGACGCGTCGAGGCCGAGCTCGGCGACAAGCGCGGGATCGGTCGCGGCCGCGGTCACGGGTGCCGGCCGCGTGTGCGGCACGTCGGCGAGCAGCGAGCCGAAGGTCACAAGCATCTCGACGCCGAGATCCTGCGCGAGCTCGAGCACGAGCGCGGAGAACGTCCGCCAGCGCAGGTTCGGCTCGATGCCGAGCAGCAGGATCGCGTCGCGGTCGGCGCCCGGGATCGACGCGTGGAAGAACGCGTTGTCCGGCCAGTCGATCTTGCGCGTCTCGCCCTCGACGAGCGACACGTGCGGGCGCACCGACTGGAAGTCGAAGAAGTTCTCCGGCTCGATGTCGGCAAAGCGCGCCGCCTCCCACTGCTTGGCGAGGTACGCGGCGCCGAGCGACGCGCCCTGCCCGCCGTCGTTCCACCCGCGGAACGCGGCGATCAGCACCGGCCGGCGCAGCCGCGGCCTGAACGCGACATTCAGCTCAGACATTCCCCGAGTTTAGTGGGCGCGCCCATGAGTTCGTTCGCGCATGGCGGTTCGCAGACCAAGCAGGCCTAGGACGCAGGGAGTCCCCGATAGTCCCACTATCGGGGCGACCGAGGACGACGGCATGCGCCGTGTCTGCGGGCCGCCAGGCGCACAACCGCACTCGTGGGCGCGTCCACTAATGACCGACCGGTCGCCAGAGCCGGGCGACCAGTCCCACCGTCCACGCGAAGAGCAGCGCTCCCGTGGCGACGTGCAGCACGACCACCCACCACGGCACCGTGCCGTACGTCCGGTACTGGAGCTCGCCGAGCCCCATCTGCGCGAGAAGGACGACGAGGAGGCCGGCGCCGCCGCGGACGAGCCATGGAACCTCACGCCTGCGCACCCACGCCCAGCCGGCGAGCACGAGGAAGACGATGCCAAAGGCGGCGACGGCGCGGACGTGGAGCCAGACCGCGGGGTGGAACGTGCCGAGGCGCGGCACGACCTTCGCTCCCGAGCTGCCGGGGAAGCGGCCAGCCGCAGTCGCGAGCGTCCCGGTGACCACGAGCAGGGCGACGGCTGCGAGGAGCACCGCGCCGCCGGTGCGCGCGAGCGCGGGCAGCGCGGGCGGACCGCCGCGCACGAGCCGAGCCGCCTCGAGCGCGGCGAGCACCGCGAGGCCCAGCACGCTCAGCGAGAGCAGCAGGTGCGAGATGACGAGGTACGGATTGAGGTCGTAATAGACCGTGACCGCGCCGAGCGGCGCCTGCGCGAGCGTGCCCACGAAGACGGCAGTCGCGAGCAGCTTCCCGCGACGGCCGAGGCCGCGCGTCCGCCATGCCGCGAGCGCGAGGCCGAGCGTCGAGAGAACGGTCAGCGCCGAGACGACGCGGTTCGAGAACTCGATGTCGGAGTGGTAGCCCTTCGGGAGCGCGTGCGTGCTGTTGCACGTCGGCCAGTGCGGGCAGCCGAGGCCGGAGCCCGTGAGGCGGACGGTGGCGCCGGTGGCGACGATCAGGACGAGCATCCCGACCGTCCACCACGCGATCCGGCGGTACCAGGCGGGCGCGAGCGAGCCGCCGCGGGCTCCTGTTAAACTGACGTTCACGTAAGAATGAGCTTTCTTCGGAGTCGCAGACATAGTCAGCACTTCAAGTGGTGGGTGCTCTCCTGTACGAGCCTGGGGATGCTCCTCGCGACCGTCAACTCGGGCACCCTCATCATCGCGCTTCCCGACCTCGAGCGCAGCCTGCACACGACGCTGCTGCAGCTCGTCTGGGTGATCCTCGTCTACATGATCGTCTCGACCGTCCTCGTGCTGACGGCGGGACGGCTCTCGGATCTCTTCGGCCGCAAGCACGCGTACGTGCTCGGCTTCCTCGTCTTCTCGGGCGCGTCGCTCGGCGCCGGCTTCTCCGGCAGCGGCACGACCCTCATCCTGTGGCGCGTCCTCCAGGGCGTCGGCGGCGCATTCCTCTTCGCGAACGCGGCCGCGCTCGTCACGGACGCATTCCCGCGGGAGGAGCTCGGGCTCGCGATGGGCACGAACACGATGGTCGCCGCGGTCGGCCTCGTCATCGGCCCCGTGCTCGGCGGCGCGCTCGTCGCGATCGACTGGCCGTGGGTGTTCTGGTTCAACGTCCCGCTCGGCCTGCTCGGCTCCGCGTGGGCGTACCTCGTCCTGCACGAGATCTCCGGCCGCGACACGGAACGCGGGCTCGACCTCGTCGGGACGGCGACGTTCGTCGTGGGGCTCACCGGGCTCGTGCTCGCGCTCTCGAAGGGCGGCCTGTCGGGGTGGAACAACGCGCTCGTCATCGGTGGGTTGGCCGCGGCCGTGGTCCTCCTGCCGATCTTCGTGCTCATCGAGCGCCACGGACGCTCGCCGATGCTCGACCTCACGCTCTTCCGCGACCGCCTCTTCGCGGCGGCGTCCGCGGCGGCGTTCATCAACGGCCTCTCGCGCTTTGCGCTGATGTTCCTGTTCGTCTTCTACTTCCAGGGGCCGCAGGGCAAGTCGCCGATCGTCGCCGGTCTCGAGCTTGCGCCGCTCGCGATCGGGATGCTCGTCTCGTCCCCGCTCGCCGGCATGATCGCCGACCGGCGCGGCTCGCGCGGCCTCGCGGCGCTCGGCATGGTCGTATCCGCCGCCGGGCTGGCGGGGATGACGATGCTGCAGGCGCACACCGCCTACGTGTGGAGCGCGCTCTGGCTCGCGCTCGTCGGCATCGGCTCGGGCATGTTCAACAGCCCGAACACGGCGGCAATGATGGGCGTCGTCCCGATCCACCGCCGCGGCATCGCCGCGGGCGCGCGCGTCATGCTGCAGAACACCGGCGCAGTGATCTCGATCGCATTCGTCATGGCGATCGTCACGTCGGCCGTGCCGACGAAGGTGCTCTTCGCGATCTTCTCCGGCATCACGTCCGGGCTCTCGACGAAGCAGCTCGATCCGTTCATCGCGAACATGCACATGGCGTTGTGGGTTCTGACCGGCGTGTCGCTCCTCGGCGCTGCCGTCTCGATGCTGCGGCCCGCGCACGTGGCGCAGGTCTCGCCGGACGAGCTCTTCGAGGCGGCGGCATGATCCGCATCGGCGAGGTCGCCGAGCGGACGGGCCTGACGCCGCGCACGATCCGCTACTACGAGGAGATCGGCCTGCTGCCGGCGCCGGCCGAGCGGCGCAAGGGCGCCCACCGCGCATACGGCGACAACGACGTCGAGCGCTTGAACGAGCTGAAGCGGCTGCGCGAGCTCCTGAACCTCTCGCTCGACGAGCTGAAGCAGCTCGTCGAGGCGGAGGAGGCGCGCGCAGCGATCCGCAAGCAGTTCCACGCGACCGAGTCCGACGCGGAGCGGCTGCGGCTCCTCGACGCGGCCCTCCCGCACGTCGAGACGCAGCTGTCGCTCGTCCGCGCGCGCCTCGGCGAGCTGCAGACGCTCGAGGCCGAGCTCGTCGCGAAGCGGAAGTCGATCCTCGCGCGGAAGCGCGAGCTATCCACTTAGCTGACCGCGACGCCGCTGCCGGCTTCGACCGCGCCGACGCGGCGCAGGAAGAGGTCGCGCGCGCGGAACTCGCTCTCGAGCGAGAGGCCCTTGTCGGCGGGAAGCGAGATGAGCAGCCCGCCGGACGTCTGCGCGTCGTAGCCGAGCGCGAGCAGCTCCTCGGGGACGCCGGTCGCCTCGACCGGCGCGAACTCCCGGTTGCGGGCGTCGCCGCCCGTGCGGACGCCCGCCTGCGCCGCTTCGAGCGCGCCGGCGAGAGCGGGCAGCGCGGCCGCCTCGAGGACGATGCGCACGCCGCTCCGTTCGGCCATCTCGTGCGCGTGCCCGAACAGGCCGAAGCCGGTGACGTCGGTGACCGCGTTCGGCGAGAACGGACGCAGGGCGTCGGCGGCTGCGGCGTTGAGGGTCGTCATCCACTGCACCGCCTCGCTCGCGTCGCCCTTCGCAGCGAGCACGAGCCCGGTGCCGAGCGGCTTCGTGAGGAAGAGCGCGTCGCCGGCCCGCGCGCCGGACTTCGTCCAGATCCCGTCCGGATGCACGGTGCCGACGACGGCGAGGCCGTACTTCGGCTCCGCGTCGCGGATGGTGTGACCGCCGGCGAGCACCGCGCCGGCCGCACGCACCTGCTCGTCCGCCGCCGCGAAGACGGCCGCCGGCACCTCGTTCGGGAGCTCCTCGGGGAACGCCGCGATCGAGAGCGCGAGGAGCGGCGTCCCGCCCATCGCGAAGACGTCGTTGAGCGCATTCGTCGCGGCGATGCGCCCGAAGGTGGCCGGGTCGTCGACGAGCGGCGGGAAGAAGTCGACGGTGAAGACGAGCGCGCGCTCGTCGTCGAGCTTGTACACGGCCGCGTCGTCGGCCGGGTCGAGCCCGACGAGGAGGTTCTCCGCCTCGGCCGGGACGAAGCCGCGCAGCAGCTCCTCGAGGCGGGAGGCGGAGTACTTCGCCGCGCAGCCGCCGCCGACGGTGAGACCCGTGAGGACCGGTGTCTCCATCCGGATTACTGTACGTCGCATGGAACGGGCAGCGCTCGTGACGGGAGGCTCGTCGGGGATCGGCCTGGCGATCGCGCGCGTGCTGAAGGACGAGGGGTTCGACCTGACCCTCGTCTCGAGGCGCGCGGAGAAAGTCGAGGCGGCCGCTGCCGAGCTCGGCGCGACGGCGATCGCGGCCGACGTCTCGAAGGTGGAGGACTGCGAGCGGCTCGTCGCAGAGCACCGGGAGCGGTACGGCCGGCTCGACATGCTCGTCAACTCCGCCGGCGTCGGCATCGCCGGCACGGTGGACTCGCTGCCGGCGAAGCACCTCGATCTCCAGCTCGGCGTCAACCTGCGCGGGCTCTTCCTCGTCACCCAGGCGGCGATCCCGCTGCTGCGCGAGTCGCGCGGCTGGATCGTCAACCTCGCGTCCATCGCCGGCACGCTTCCGACGCCCGGCCTCGCCACCTACGGCGCGACGAAGGCCGCCGTCATCTCGCTGACGCGCTCGCTCAACGAGGAGCTCGACGGAGCAGGCGTCCGCGCATGCGCGATCTGTCCGGCGTTCGTCGACACGCCGATGGCGGAGTGGTCGGGCATCCCCGCCGATCAGATGATCCGGCCCGAGGACTGCGCGGAGGTCGTGCGCATGCTTCTCCGCCTGGGCCCGCATGCGCGGGTCCCCCAGGTCGTCATCGAGGGCACCGGGACGAACACCGTATGAGACACCGGCCGCTCGGCAAGACGGGCCTCGAGGTCTCCGAGCTCGGCTACGGCGCCTGGGGCATCGGCCAGTTCATGTGGCTCGGCGCCGAGGACGACGAGTCGCTGCGCGCGTTGAGGCGCGCGTTCGAGCTCGGCGTCGACTTCGTCGATACCGCCCTCGGCTACGGCGAGGGCCACAGCGAGCGCCTCGTCGGACAGGCGGTGCGCGACTTCGGCGGAGACGTCAAGGTGGCGACGAAGCTGCCGCCGAAGAACTACCAGTGGCCGGCGCGCGCGGGCGTCCATGCCGACGAGGCGTTCCCCGCCGACTGGATCGTCGAGTGCACGGAGACGAGTCTCCGCAACCTCGGCCTCGACACGATCGACGTGCAGCAGTTCCACGTGTGGTCGGACGAGTGGGTCGACCAGGGGAGCTGGCGGGAGGGGATCGAGAAGCTGAAGGCCGACGGCAAGATCCGCCACTTCGGCGTCTCGATCAACGACCACCAGCCGGAGAACGCGCTACGCCTCGTCATGTCCGGCGCCGTCGATTCGGTGCAGGTGATCTACAACGTCTTCGACCAGAGCCCCGCCGACCGGCTCTTCCCCGCGACGATCGAGGCCGGCGTCGGCGTGATCGTCCGCGTACCGTTCGACGAGGGATCGCTCACGGGGCGCATCCGCCCCGACACGACGTTCCCCGAGGGCGACTGGCGCAACGACTACTTCCGCGGCGACCGCAAGCGGGAGGTCTGGGACCGGGTCACCGCGATCGCTGGGGAGCTCGGGGTGCCCGTCGAGAGCATGCCGGAGATCGCGCTTCGCTTCTGTCTCTCGCACCCGGCCGTATCGACCGTCATCCCGGGCATGCGCTCGGTGCGCAACGTCGAGCTGAACGCGGCCGCAGCGGCGCTCGGGCCGCTCGACGAGCACACGCTCGAGGTGCTGGCCCGGCACCGCTGGGACCGGAACTTCTACGCCTGAGCCTTAGGCCGGAGTCTTCTCCTTCGGCTGCGGCACGATGCGGATGTAGGGCTTCGGCTCCTTCCACTCGCCGAAGATCTCCTTCGCATCGTCGTTCGAGACCGAGCCGGCGATGATGACGTCGTCGCCCTGCTGCCACTGCGCCGGCGTCGCGACCTTGTGCTTCGCGGTGAGCTGGAGCGAGTCGACGACGCGCAGCACCTCGTCGAAGTTGCGTCCGGTCGTCATCGGGTAGACGAGGATGAGCTTGACCTTCTTGTCGGGGCCGATGACGAACACGTTGCGTACCGTCTGGTTGTCGGCCGGCGTGCGCTCGGTCGGGTCGCCCGAGATGCTCGCCGGGAGCATCCCGTACAGCTTCGACACGTTGAAGTCGGCGTCGCTGATGATCGGGTAGTTAGGCGCCAGCCCCTGCGTCTCCTCGATGTCGCGCGCCCAGTCCTCGTGCCGGTCGAGCGAGTCGACCGAGAGACCGATGACCTTGACGCCGCGCTTGTCGAACTCCGGCTTGATCTTCGCCATGTAGCCGAGCTCGGTCGTGCAGACCGGCGTGAAGTCCTTCGGGTGCGAGAAGAGGACCGCCCACGAGTCGCCGATCCAATCGTGGAAGCCGATCCGTCCCTCGGTCGTCTCCGCCTCGAAATCCGGTGCGGTGTCACCGAGCTGCAAAGCCATTTCGACTCCTTCCCTGACCGCTTTCCCTTTTGAAGTAATGCCGATTCTAGCTTACAGCCCGCCGTAGGGTGCGAGCGACGCCTGCCCCGGACCACGCGTCGCCGGGCGACTCGGAGCCGCCCGGCGAGCCCGCTCGACGCGTGCCTCAACGCAGCGATCTTCACCGCGCTCGTAGGCAAAAGACGTTGCGTCCAGCTGCCGTAAAGCCGAACGAGAGAGGAAGCCGAAAAGCCGCAGAGCTCCCGGGGCCGGCCTCAACGGGCACGGTCCCGATCCTGCGACCTACCAGTGACCCCCGTCGCTCAGACCGATCGGATGCGTCTTCGCAACGACCATCGCGATCAGCATCGCGATCATCAGAAGCGTGATGAGCCGAGCCTTGGTCAATTGATTCACCTCCCTCCCCCGCTAGAACCGAACATCCTGGAGCGCCTCTGCCGCCGTGCGGTAGAGGTGGGCTGCAAGCCTGTCGTCGCCACGCCGCGCGGCGAGATCGCCGCGGGCAACCCACGCGGCAGCGCGATGGCTGGCCGAGCCGAGCTGGCCAAAGCTGGCCTCGGCGTCGGCGAACGCCTCCTCCGCTTCGCCGAGGCGCTCCTGCTCGAGGAGCGCGCGCCCGAGCACGAGGTGCGCGCTGCCGATCTCGTCGAGGTAGTCCTCTCGCCCTGCGAGCAGCCGCAGCGCGTGCCGCGCCTGCTCCTCGGCCTGCACGACGTCCCCCGTGCGGAGGTGGATCTGCGCGAGCGACGAGACCGCCTGCGCGGCGTCCGCCTCGCTGCCCGTGTCGAGGGCGATGCCGAAAGCTTCCTTGAGGAGGCCGATCGCCTCGTCGGTCTTGCCGAGCAGGAAGTTGAAGCCGCCGAGGTTGTTCTTCAGCTGCCCGACGTGCACGAGATCGGACAGCTCCTCGTATGCGGCGCGCGCCTTCTCGGCGTAGTTGCGCGCGAGGATCCAGTGTCCCTCGCGATCCGCGACCATCGAAGCCTGGAAGTACGCGTCCCCGATCGTCCGCGGGTCGGCCGCGGCCTCGGCGAGCTGGAGCGCACGCTCGACGTCCTCCCGCGCGGCCTCGTAGTCGCGCTGGCGGCGCCAGCACCGAGAGCGCCAGGAAAGGACGTTCGAGCGCAGCGAGTCGGACGGCATCCCGGAGCGCTCGGCGAGCGAGAGCGACTCGTTCAAGAGGCCGAGCGCCGTCTGCACGCTGTTGAGCTGGTACCGACAGACGCCGAGCGCGAAGTACACCTCGGCGCGCTCGAGGTCGGAGAAGTTCGCCGCCTCGACGATCCCCCGCGCATCGTTCAACAGGTCGAGGGCGGTGCGCAGGGAGCCGAGGCGCATCTGGGTGCGGCCGGCGCCGACGAGCGCGCGCACTTCGAGCTCCGGGATCCCGGTGGCACGCGACGCGGGAACGAGCGTCTCGTACTCGGCGGCCGCATCCTCGTCGCGGTGCGCTTCGATCATCGTCTCGGCGCGCGCGAGTGCGGCTTCGAGCCGCCCGCGCTCGTCGGTCGCGACGCCGTTCGCGAGGAAGCCGGCGTCGCAGCCGAGCCGCGACGCGAGCCACTCGAGCGTCTCCGACGTCGGACGCGTCTTGCCGCGCTCGATCTGGGAGAGGTACTCCTTCGAGAACCGCTCGCCGGCGAGCTCGCTCTGGGTGAGGCCCGCAGCGACGCGCAGCTGTCTGAGCCGCTCGCCGAGGCGAATGGCGGCGGACGCTGCAGTGCGGCTGCTGCGGATCGCGGTCTCTCGGGCCATGCGTGTGAGGTGAAGTGAACCTCACACTTCACCCAAACGCAAGGCGTCCGCACAAGCCATCCCTCGAAAAGGGCATATCCAAGCCGTATTGCCAGTGAACTAGCCAAAAAGCGAATTTACTTGACCGCCGCACTTGACTCGTCCCGGGGAGCGACGTATAGTGCGTCCACCTTGCAGCCAAGCCGGACGCCAGGCGGGTTTGCAGGGGGCGCGTCGCCGCAACCCAGCGATTCAGGGAAACCGGGCTGAGCCGCAGAGCCGGGGCCCCGAGAAGCCGCAGGGAGTACGCGCCTCTAATGGAAAAAAGGCCCCGGAGCCGCAGCCGGGGCCTTTTCCTTTCTCTAGGTCTGCATCCAGTCGAGGCGGGCGGCCCGGATCCGCGCCACCTCGACGTCGTCGAGGAGGCCGACGCGGCGCCCGACCATGCCGAAGAGCCCCCCGGCCATGAAGACCCACGCCTCGGCCTCGGGATCGCGGTCCGGATGGAGCGACCCGTCCTCCTGGCCGCGCCGGATCGCGTCGGCGAGGAAGTCGTGCACCTCGCGCATGTGCTTGCGCAGATGCTTGCGCAGCTCGGGGTCGTCGGCGGCCTCCCCGAGCGCCTGCACCCACAGCTCGGCGAGCTGGAACTTGCAGTCGCGCACCGAGAAGTGGCCGCGGCCCATGTCCTCGAAGCCGCCCGCGACCGAAGGCGACCCGAGGAGAAGCTCCTCCCACTTCGCCTTCGCCTTCGCCCAGACGTGGTCGAGCGCAGCGAGGTACAGCTCGCGCTTCGACGCGAAGTGGCGGTACAGGATGGGCTCCGACACGCCGGCGGCACGCGCGATCTCCGCCGTCGTCGTGCCGCGGTAGCTCCCTTCGGAGAAGACGCGGATCGCCGTCTCGACAAGCAGGCGCCGCCGCTCGGCGGCGGGGAGGCGGACCGGGGCGACGCTCACGCGGCCTCGACGTTCGCGTCCATCTCGCGGATGTGCGCGCGCTCCACCGCGGGCTGCGTGCGTACGAGAACGATCGCGACGACCGCCGCCGCGAACGCGATCCCGGCGCTGACGAGGAGCGCCGCGTGCATCCCGTTCACGTACTCCTGCCTGCCGAGAAGAGAGCGCGTCGACGTGCCGACGGGCAGGTACGACGCGAGGATGGCGCCCATCGCCGCGATGCCGAGCGCGCCGCCGACCTGGCGGAAGCTGTTCAGCACGCCCGACCCGACGCCGGCCTTGTCGACCGGGACGGACGCCATCGCCGCAGACGTCATCGGCGACATCGTCGAGGCCATGCCGATCCCGCCGATGATCATCGCCGGCAGCAGCGTCCAGAAGTCGGAGTGCACACCGGCCCGCTGGTAGAAGAGCAGCGAGATGCCGAGCAGCGTCATGCCGCCTCCCATGAGCCAGCGAGAGCCGACGCGGTCTGACGCGCGCCCCGCGAACGGCGCGACGACGATGATCAGCAGCGTCATCGGCAGGAACATCGCGCCCGCCTTCGTCGGCGAGTAGCCGAGGACGTTCTGGATGTACAGCGAGACGTAGAAGAAGACGCCGAACATCCCGAGCGAGACCATGAGGGCGACGACGTTGGCGCCGACGAAGGCGCCGTTCTTGAACAGCGACAGGTCGAGCATCGGCAGCCGCTGGCGGTGCTCGAGAAGCACGAACGCTCCCATGAGGGCGGCGGCGGCGGCGAAGAGCCCGACGATCTCCGGCGACGACCAGCCGTGGCGGTTGCCCTCGATGAGCGCGTACGTCAGCGCGAACAGGCTGCCGCCCGATGTCAGAAGGCCGGGGATGTCGATGCTCTGCTCATGCGAGGTGTCGCGCGACTCGGTGATGAAGATGCGCGAGGCAACGATGCCCGCCGCACCCACCGGGACGTTGACGAAGAAGATCCAGTTCCAGTTGATGTTGTCGACGATCAGGCCGCCCGCCAGGGGGCCGATGGCCAGGGCCATGGCGGAGACGCCGGCCCAGATGCCGATCGCCGTGCCGCGCAGGCGCGGCGGGAACGTCGCGGTGATGATCGACAGCGTCGCCGGGGTCATGAGCGCCGCGCCGATCCCCTGCACGGCGCGCGCACCGATGAGGAAGCCCGCAGTCGGGGCGAGCCCGCAGGCGAGCGACGAGAGCGTGAACACGACGAGCCCGACGACGAAGATGCGCCGGCGCCCGAAGAGATCGGCCAGCTTCCCGCCCGTGATGAGCAGCGACGCGAAGACGAGCGCGTATGCCGTCACGATCCACTCGAGCGACGAGATCGACATCTTCAGGTCGCGCTCGATCGACGGCAGCGCTACGTTCACGACGGTGTTGTCGAGCATGATCATGAAGAGGCCGAACGCCACCGCCGCGAGCGTCCACCACTTCTTGTTCTCCTCCGCGAAGATACGAGCCTTCAAGCCTTCCCCCTCACCGGTTAGCATCCACTAAGTTAGTGCATACTAGCAACAGCGGCCATATCTGGGCACCGACGCCCGAGATCGTCGAGTGCGCGAACGTCACGCGGCTCGCGCGGCGCCTGGCGGCGGACGGCTACCGGGAGCTCCACCGCATCTCCGTCGAGGATCCGGAGCGCTTCTGGCCCGCCGTCGTCGACGACCTCGGGATCGAGTTCTCGGAGCCGTGGACGGCGGTCCTCGACGACGCGCGCGGGCCCGAGTGGACGACGTGGTTCGTCGGCGGCCGGGTCAACATCGCGCGCGCGTGCCTCCACCGGTGGGCGGGCGACGAGGAGGCCTTCGTCGGCCTGTACGAGGACGGCGGGCGCGAGTCGCTGACGTGGAACGAGGCGTCGCGGCAGGTGACGCAGCTCGCGGAGGCGCTCGTCGAGCTCGGCGTCGAGGAGGGGGACCGCGTCGCGATCTTCATGCCGATGTGCCCGGCCGTCGCCGTCGCGTCACATGCGTGCGCGCACGTCGGCGCGGTCCAGGTGCCGATCTTCTCCGGCTTCGCAGCGCCGGCGATCGCGTCGCGGCTCGAGGACTCGCAGGCCAAGGTCGTCCTCTGCGCCGACTGGTCGCTGCGCCGCGGCAAGCGGATGGAGATGCGCGCGACGCTCGAGGAGGCCGGCCGCTTCGCGGTCGAGCACGTCGTCGCATGGAACCGCGAGACCCGCACGTGGCCCGAGCTCGTGACGAAGCAGCCGGGGACGCTGCCGCCGCTGGAGGTCGACAGCGAAGCCCCGTACCTCCTCGCATACACGTCCGGCACGACCGGCCGGCCGAAGGGCGCGCTCCACGTGCAGGGCGGCTTCCTCGTCTCCATCGCGCGCGAGCCCGCGTACCAGTGCGACGTCAAGCGCGGCGACCGCGTCCACTTCGCGACCGACATGGGCTGGATCATGGGGCCCTGGACCATCGTCGGGTGCGGCGCGGCCGGAGCGACGATCGTGTTCGCCGAGGGCGCGCCGGACTACCCGTCCGACCGGCTCTGGCGGCTCGTCGAGTCGGAGCGCGTGACGATGCTCGGCCTCTCGCCCACGCTCGTCCGTGCTCTCATCCCGCACGGCAACCCGCAGGCGGACATGTCGTCGCTACGCGCGTTCTGCACAACGGGGGAACCGTGGAATCCGGACCCGTACCGCTGGCTGTTCGACATCGTCGGCGGCTCGCGCGTGCCGATCGTGAACGTGTCGGGCGGCACCGAGGTGGGCGCGTGCTTCCTCACGACCGTCATCACCGAGCCGATCAAGCCGGTCGCCCTCGGCTTCCCCGCGCTCGGCCTGGACATGGATGTCGTGGACGCCAAGGGCCGGCCGGTGCGCGGCGAGGTGGGCGAGCTCGTCTGCCGCCGGCCCTGGCCGGGCATGACGCGCGGCATCTGGGGCGACCCGGAGCGCTACCTCGAGACGTACTGGCGCCGCTTCCCCGGCATCTGGACGCACGGCGACTGGGCCTCGATCGACGCGGACGGCTACTGGTTCCTCCACGGGCGCAGCGACGACACGCTGAACATCGCCGGCAAGCGCATCGGCCCGGCCGAGCTCGAGTCGGCCGCGATCGCGAGCGGCATCGTCGCCGAGGCCGCGGCGGTGGGCATCCCGCACGAGGTGAAGGGCGAGGTTGCGTGGATCTTCTGCGTCCCCAACGGCGACGAGCGCGACGACGCACGCGTCGAGGCGGCAGTCGCCGGCGCGCTCGGGAAGGCGTTCAAGCCCGACCGCGTCGTGTGGGTCGCCTCGCTCCCGAAGACGCGCTCGGCGAAGATCGTGCGGCGCGCCGTGCGCGCACGCGCGCTCGGCGAGGATCCCGGCGATCTCTCGTCGCTCGAGAACCCCGAGTCCCTGGAGGAGATCGCCGATGCTGTCCGCTGAGCTGAGAGGCACCGCGCTCGTCACCGGCAGCGGGCGAGGGATCGGCGCGAACATCGCGCGCGAGCTCGCGCACGCCGGCATGGACGTGGCCGTCACCGGCCGCACCGAGGAGCAGGTGCGCGCAGTCGCAGAGGAGATCGGCGGACGCGCGCTCGTCGGCGACGTGTCGAGGCGGAAGGACGTCGCTGCGTGGGCGGGAGAGCTCGGCGCGGTCGACGTGCTCGTGAACAACGCGGGGATCTCGGGGCCAGGCGGCCCGCTGCCGGAGGTCGACGAGTGGTGGCACGTGTTCGAGGTGAAC
>Ga0265338_10003712_pt1 | contig 21241 bp, 23 predicted proteins | sample 42126metaG_FD_193579 | JGI IMG/M metagenome (GOLD analysis project Ga0265338, IMG submission 193579) | Rhizosphere microbial communities from Carex aquatilis grown in University of Washington, Seatle, WA, United States - 4-21-26 metaG | ecosystem: Host-associated > Plants > Roots > Rhizosphere... | reverse complement strand
CGCCAGAAGGCGGTCGACGGCAGACGGGGCGCCGCCGCGCTGGACATAACCGAGGATCGTCACGCGCGATTCCATTCCGGTGAGGGATTCGAGTTGTTTGGCAAGGCGCAGCGTATTGCCGTCGTGATGGGCTTGCCATTCGGCGAGGGCGGCCTTGGCTTTCTTTCGCTCGTCCTTCGTTTTGGCGCGCTGTTTCTGGTCGTCAACGGCTTTGAGGGTGATGGCGTCTTTCTTTGACATCGCGCCTTCGGCGACGGCGACAATACTAAAGTGCTTTCCCATGCGGCTGCGCGAGCCGATAGCTTCGGCGACTTTCTCAATGTCGTAAGGAATCTCGGGGATCAGCACGACGTCGGCGCCGCCGGCGACGCCGGCGCCCAGCGAAAGCCAGCCCGCGCGGTGCCCCATGATCTCGACGACGACAATCCGGTAATGGCTGTGCGCCGTGCTGTGAAGGCGGTCGACGGCCTCCGTTGCGATTCCGAGGGCGGTGTGAAAGCCGAAGGTGACATCCGTCATCGCGACGTCATTGTCAATTGTTTTGGGGAGCGTGAGAACGTTCAGGCCTTTTTCCTTCAGGTAGAGCGCGTTCTTTTGCGTGCCGCCGCCGCCGAGGCACACGAGAGCGTCAAGATGATGTTTTTCGTAATTGGCGACGATGGCTTCCGAAACATCCATCTCCGTGCCGCCCACGAGCATGCGGCGCGGCTTGTCGCGGCTGGTGCCGAGAATGGTCCCGCCGACGGTGAGAATGCCCGAAAGACCCGATTGGTCCAGAGGCATGGTGCGGTTTTCCATCAACCCGCGAAAGCCGTCCCGAAAGCCGATGACCTGCATGTCATAGGCGCCCAGCGCAGCTTTGCCGACGCCGCGAATGGCGGCGTTGAGGCCGGGGCAATCGCCGCCGGAGGTGAGAATGCCGATGTTTTTGTGGCGAGAGCTTTTCATTTGGCTTTTTTGTTGGCGTGCCGGAGGAGATCGTCAAGACGTTTCTCAAACGCGCGGGGTTTTTCATCGTAGACGCGGCGGCCCATCTTCAACGCGCGGCGCGAGAGCTTTTCGCGCTTGTCAGCGATGCGGTTGGCCAGCGCCGCGTAATCTTCGGAAGGGTGCGACAGATGCTCGCGTCGAAGGGCCTCGAGGACCATGAACAGGTCGTGATCGTCGCCGAGGGCATCGCCCAATTCAGCGCAGCGTTCGGCCATGCGCGCGCATTTCTTGTGCGAGAGGGAATGAATCAAATCGAAGCCGTAAGCGAGCGCTTTGACCTTCTTTCGCCATTCGTGGAGGTTCTCAGGCGTCGGGCGGCGACAGGCGATCTTGAATGCAATGCGCCCCTGCTTAAAGACGCGTTTCAGGCCGGCGGCGATTTTGACAGGCGTCGCCTTGTGAAGGGGCCAGCGCGCGATATCGCCCTGGGATTGGTGCAGCATGTCGTGAACGGCGGCGCGCAAGGCGGGAATACTGCGGCTGATGGTCTGCTGCTCGCGCAGGAGGTTGTCGCGCACCGATTTTCCGGCGGCAGACGACGCGGCGCGCAACCTGCCCAGCGTGCGCAATTGCACATGGACGTCGCGCAGGGGTGAGATTTTGCGGCCAGCCTCGGCGAGGCGGCGATTTTGGCGGCGGAATTGCTCTTTTGGGAAAGCGATCCGCAACGAGCGCAGCAGGGCGCGCAAGCGCTTGAGCGCCTTGCGAACGTTATGAACCGCTTCGCCTTCGTTGCCGCGGCGCAACTCGCCCATCGCGGCGGCGACTTCCTCGCCGGCGATGCGGCTGAAAGCGGCGCCGAGCGTCTCACCTTTTTCAATTCGGTAGCCCATGCGATCACTACGGCAGTTGGCTTCGGTAATCCACCTTGCCGCCCATTTCCTGGTATTTCTGGAACGCGGCCTCAAAGGACTGCCGCGCCACTTCGTATTGGTGTTGACGCGCGCTGATCAGGCGGTCGGCTTCGGCGTATTGGCGGGTGACAGTCTGGTAGCTCAACGAGTCAAGCTGGGCGCCTTTGTAGGTGTGATGCAGAGCGTCCCGGGCGCGTTCGGCTTCCAGCAACCCGGCTTTGGCGACGGCCGTCGAGCGCAACCGGAACTGCACCGCCTGATCCACCTGCCCCAGCTCCGTCATCTTGTTCCACTCGTCGGCGGCGACAGGCTGCTCAACGGCCCGCGGAATCTTCGGCGGATCATCGGGCGGGTCGGATTTGCGAAGGGCGTTGGCGCCGATCAACAGGCCGACGATGATCAAGAACGGAACCAGGCATAAGCCCACCATACGCCAGTGTTCGAAGGCAATAATCGGTTTGAGCCACGCGAAATCGAGCCATGACTTTTTCTTCGCCGAAGGATCCACCGCGCCCTGGAGCCGCAGCTTGCTGGTCGGGACCGGCGGGAAAGTGATGATGGAATGGCAATTTGGACAAGCGAATTGCCTGCCGCAGTGCTCGAGTGAATACTCGATATGCTGGCCGCAACCGGGACAGGAGTGTTTTAAGTTAGACATCGTCCCTCGAACGGGTCAGGATTCTATCCCAAGCCGTTGCAGGGCGACAGTAAAATCTGTGTGACGGGGCGCCGTAAGCTCCAGGCGTCTTCCCCCGGACGGATGCGCAAACACGAGCCGCGCAGCATGAAGCAGTTGCCGCGGCGCTTCGTATCCGGTCGCTGCGCGCAGGCGCCGGTTGGGATTCTTGCCGTAGACTTCGTCGCCCACCACCGGACAGCCGATGTGTCGCAGATGAACACGGATTTGATGCGTGCGCCCCGTATGAAGGCGCAATTCCAGCAAGGTCGAATCTCGCAGCCTTTGCAGCGTGCGGTAGGTTGTTCGCGCCGCGCGGCCGCGGCCCTCGACCACCGCCATGCGCTTGCGCTGCGTCGGATGCCGCGCAATCGCGCCGGTGATTTCTCCCGAAGGGCGCGGCGGCGCGCCGCAAACAACAGCTTCGTAATATTTCTCCACGGAGCGTCCCGCAAATTGCGCGGCCAGCGCCGCGTGCGCGCGGTCATTTTTTGCCACGACCACGCAACCGCTGGTGTCTTTGTCAAGCCGATGGACAATGCCCGGGCGCGCGACGCCGCCGATGCCGCTCAGCTTGCCGGCGCAATGGGACAGGAGCGCGTTGACGAGCGTGTGTTCGGCGTGGCCGGGCGCCGGGTGGATCACCAGCCCCGGCGGCTTGTTGACGACCAGCAGGTCGTCGTCCTCAAAAAGAACGTCCAGTGGGATGTCCTCGGGCAGCGCCTCGGCGGGGCGGACTTCCGGCCAGCGAATGGAAATGACTTCGCCGGCCACGGGGTGGTGCGTTTGTTTGACAGCTTTGCCATCGACCAGGATGCAGCCTTCCTCGAGCAGGCGCTGGAAGGCGCCGCGCGAGGTCCCTGGAAGCCGGTCCCGCAGAAAGGCGTCCAGGCGCTTCCGCGGGTAGGAGCTTTCAACCGTGAGCGTGACCGGTTTCATAACGGCGGCCCGCTGTGGGCTTTCGAGACGAGATTCGACACGAATTGGCACGAATCACTCCTTAGGCATTAAGGCTTCGTCATTAGGCATTCCCGGCTTCGAGGCGGAGTCCATTTGCCAGGAAACAAGTATAAGGAGCCCCACCCCGACGCATATCGCGCTGTCGGCGATGTTGAACGCCGGGAAGCCGATTTCATCGCCGCTGCGGCGGTAAAGGTAGAAGCGCAGGAAATCGATGACGTGCTGGCGATGGGGATCCAGCCTGTCAAACACATTTCCGGCAATCCCGCCGAAGATCAGCCCCAGCGCAAGCTGCCCAAGGACCGTGTGCGCGTGAAAATGTTTGCGCCATACATACAGCGCCACCATCGCGCCGATGGAGATCGCAGCCAGCCAGCCGTTGCGCCCATGGAAGAGGCTCCACGCCGCGCCCGTGTTGCGCCAGAGCACGAACTTGAAAAAACCGTCGATCACGTTGCGCTCCTCGTCCGGATGCAGCGAGCGCAACGCCAGCCATTTGGCGCCCTGGTCGAGCGCGAAGACAGCAAGGGCGATAGCGGCCATGCGCCGGTTGGCGGTCGCGTTCATCTCTCGTAAATCACCTTGGTTCCCGCGATCAAATCGTGAAGGCCGCGTTTGTCCGGCCTCATGGCGATCAACAGGTAACCCGCCCCAAGCAGAAGATCGCTGAGGCGCTCGGCCCACCATCGCAGCATCGCGCGGTTGTAGCTGATGCGGGCGCCGTTGGCCATGCGGATGCGCGCGCCGATGGCCATTTTGCCAAGAGTCGCCCCGAAGGCGCCGTTGAGGAGCACCTCGTAAATCATAAAAATGGGAAGGTAAACCACCGCCGAATGGTCCACCCAGTTGGTGTATTTGTCGCCGAAATCCGTCCACGAGGCCTCGTCGATCTTCGCCGGCAGGTTGGGCGGCATGCGTTGCCAGCCCTGGGCGTCGGCGATGGGAAACCAGATCATCAGGAAGACCGGCAGCAACAAAGCGCGATCCAGCAAATGCGCCGCAAGCCGCACCCAGAATCCGGCGGGCCTGGCGTTTTGCGCCGCGATGGCGGTGGCAGTGGCGGTGGTGGCGGCGCTGGAATAGAGCTGGCCCAGGTCGAACTGGAGTTCGTGGTAACGGTCCGCCGGCGACCACTTAGAGAGATCGCTCCGCCAGACTGGCGTGATGCCGGAGACGCGCCCCTCGCGAATCCATCCCTGGAGTTCATCGAGCGACGCCGGCCCGTATTCAATGCCGTCGCCGCCGATAATCTTGTATTGCGTGTCCATTGTGCGGGCTCAGGATGCCCGCGCCCGCCTCGCAGGGCAAAGTATAAAAGTTGCCTCGACGCAAACACGCCGCGGGAATAATCTTAAATCGTGGACTGGATGCAGAACGAAGCCGAGGCCCTGGCGAACGCGCCCGACGACGCGCAGGAATGGGGCCGAAAGCTGGCCGAAGACGTTGCGAAGGTGTTGGAAAAATATCCCGAAGCCGACCCGCACGACGTCCGGCTGACGTTGATTGCATTGCAGTTGCCGCCCTTGGAGCGATTGAACAGGAGCTTGCGCCGTGGCCGAGGCTTTGCCGCTTTCCGAAAGTGAACTCCGCATATTGGAGTCGCTCGTCCGCCATGAAGTCAAATTCATGATCGTCGGCCTATCCGCCGCCGCCCTGCAGGGCGCTCCCGTGGTGACACAGGACGTGGAACTTTGGTTTGAGAATCTAAATGATCCGCGCTTAATTCCAGCGTTGCGAGAAGTCGGAGCCGCATATGTGCCGCCGATGTCACTCAATCCACCGATGCTCGCAGGCCCGCACAGCGAACCGTTCGATATTGTCATTGCAATGACGGGCCTTGGTTCATTTTCCGATGAGTCGAAGTCGTCTCTGACAATTGCCCTGGGTAATATCAAAGTTGCGGTCTTGCCGTTGGAACGAATCATCGTCAACAAAATTGCAACGGACCGTCCGAAGGATCGTCTGGTCGTGCCCGTGTTGGAGAATGCGTTGCGAGCCAACCGGGCGACTGAAGGCAATTAGAGCGCCTTCGCTGTTTCTTAGCCTCACGCTGATCGCATTGCAGTTGCCGCCATTGGAGTGATTAAACAGGAGCGTGCGCCGTGGCCGAGGCATTGCCGCTTTCCGAAAGTGAACTGCGTATATTTGGGTCGCTGGTGCGCCAAGGCAATTGCGCGCACATGGCAAAAGAGGTTTAGATTCCCACAATATTTGCGTCATGGCATCGGGTCCGTTCTGCCGTTAGGACGATAAGCGAGTCTTGGAAGTCACGTAGAGTCGCGAGACGAATGTGAATTGACGCATACACACGCCCCTGCGAACGTCATCGAGCTCAGGACCGAGGGCGCGTGGCGCGGCGCGCTGCTACAGATCAGGCCCCACGCGCAGAATACGCAAAATGACCTTGAAAAACACCGTAAAGCTCTGGCAATGGATTGTTGCCGTCGCGTTGACCGGGATCATTCCGCTGGTCGCGATCTCATCCTTCCTGATCTACAATTCCATCAACAAGAGCATTGATTTTGGGAAGCAGGAGGTTCGTGGCAATGATTTTCAAAGGCCGTTGGAGGTGTTGCTGGATTTGTTGCCATGCTATCAGGCCGTCGCGCGCCAAGCGCTTGGCGGCAGCCCGGACGCACTGCAGGAAATGGCCAATCTGCGGAGTCAGGTTGATACGGCCTTCGAGGCGCTATCAAAGAATTACGATGGCGCGCTGGGACAGGCGCTAAAATTCACGGACGCGGATTTGGCCGCCCGAAAGCGGGACAATGCCCGGTTGTCAGTTGTCCAGGCTGACTGGATCAGTCTAAAGAACTCATCCATGGAGGCGGTCGCGGGCGGCGAGTTGGACAGCCGGCTGGTCAATGCGATTCGGACGATGATCAGCCACGAGGGAGATTTGTCCAACCTCATTCTTGACACGGATTTGGATAGTTATTATCTCGTGGACATCACTCTTTCGGCGCTGCCGCAAACGCAGCAGCGCCTGGGGGATATGACACTGGAAATCGGCGGCTGGATGCGGAGCGGGCTGACAGCCTCAAACCGAACGCAAATCGCCATCATGGCGGCGATGCTGCAACAGGACGACAAAGACCGAATCACCGGCGATGCGCTGACTTCGTTGAGCGAAGACAAGAACTTCTACGGCATCAGCGAGACGCTGCAGAAAAACCTGCCTCCAGCGATCGATGCTTATGCATCCGCCAATCAGGCGTTTATCGGAATGCTCAATCGCCTGATTTCAGGAGAAAAAGTCCCGGCCGCCGAGTTTGAAAAGGCGGGGTGGGATGCTCGCGCAGAAAGCCGCCGTCTGTGGGAGACGGGAGCGAATGAGCTCGGTCACTTGCTCGCGTTGCGAATTGCTTCCTTTCGCCGGCAACAACTCATCAGCCTGGGCGCCATCGCAATTGTTCTGGCGGTGGTTGCAGTGGTCAACTGGAGGATCGTAAGGAAACTAAACAGGATGCTGGTGGCGCTGAGCGAGAACCTAAACGGCGTTTCGATTCAAGTCGGGGCTTCGGCCAACCAAGTTTCGGTGGCCAGCCAGTCGTTGGCGGAGGGCGCCAGTGAACAAGCTGCCTCGCTGGAGGAAACGAGTTCTTCGCTGGAAGAAATGTCCTCGATCGCCAATCGAAATGCCGAAACGGCCCGGAAGGTGAACGACGTAGCCCAAGAGGCTCGTTGCTCGGCCGACAAAGGGGCGTCCGATATGCAAACGATGGCGGCGGCGATGAACGACATCAAGGCCTCTTCGGACGACATCGCAAAAATCATCAAGGCGATCGATGAAATTGCTTTTCAAACCAATATCCTTGCCTTGAACGCCGCCGTGGAAGCCGCGCGCGCGGGAGAAGCGGGGATGGGCTTTGCTGTGGTGGCGGAAGAAGTCCGCAACCTGGCCCAACGTTGCGCCCAAGCAGCCAAAGAGACGACGGTTAAAATCGAGCGCGCTATCACCAAATCCGGACAGGGCGTGGCAATTAGCGACCAAGTGGCGCGGACGTTAGACGAAATCACCGGGAAAGTGCGACAGGTTAACGAACTCGCGGCAGAAGTCGCAACTGCTTCGCGCGAACAGACTCAAGGCATTCTCCAGATCAACACGGCGGTTGGACAGATGGACAAAGTAACACAAGCGAACGCAGCGAATGCAGAAGAAAGCGCGGCAGCCGCGCACGACCTTAACGCGCAGAGCGATACGATGAAAAAGTCGGTGTTGGAGCTGGTTCAGCTTGTGGGCGTTGCACAGTCGTTCGATGAAACCGAGTCACGCCCCAGAACTTCGTCAGTCAAAGAATCCGTGACATCGAGTTTGGGCGAAAAGCCGCCGGGTTTCACTCTCGCCAACGGACGTGACAAGACCGAAGGTCAGTGGTCCGCTGCGCACCTCCCAACCGGGCGCGGGTAACTCGTTATCTTTCACTGCGCGCCGCAAGCGCCGCGCTCCAAAATCTAGCTATTTGCCGCGGGCGTGGACGAGGAAGACGGGCACCATGGATTTGTGACGGACGGCTTCGATGGTGCTTCCCAGGACCAGGTCGGCGATGAAGCGGTGGCCGTGCGTCGTCATCGCGATGAGGTCGCAATGCTCCTGTTCGCTGGCGCGGAGGATTTCCGTGGACGGATCGCCGAGGGCCAGGTGGGTGGAAACGACGAGCCCGGTTTGGCGCAGCTCGCCGGCGGTGCGCTCAAGGAAAGCGCGATCATCCTTCATTTCCGCCGAATCGGCCAATTCGAGGCGATCGTAATTGCGCGCGGCCCAGCCATCGGCGACATGGACAAGGAGCAATTCAGAATGGAATTTCCGCGCCAGCTCGGACACATGCGGCAGCAAGGCGCGGTCGGTCCGGCTGTTCTCCAGCGCAACGAGAATTTTCTTATACATGGCGCGTGGTCCCGAACTTCGGGCCATTTGACTGGAAAAACAAGGCAAATCAAAGACCCCCGCCTTTGAGATTTAACCACAGAGACACAGAGGCACTGAGTCGCAGAATGGCGCTTCGCAGTCTTCTCCGTGCCTCGGTGTCTCTGTGGCTTAATTCTGGAGCGCAGCGGGGTGTTGCGCCGCGCGGGGCCGGCGGGCATGATAGGCGCCCGCACGTTCATGCGATTGAAATCGAACGGCGTGCCGCGCCTACTGTGAGGCATGATCGCAGTGGCCGGGGAGAAAATGCAGATCAAAGTTGCTATTGTTGACGATGATGAAGGCATCCGCAGCAGCCTCGCGGCATTGATCCGCCGCGTGCCGAACTTCCGCCTGGCCGGCGATTACCCGGACGCCGAGACGGCGCTGCGCGAAATCCCCCGCAATCCCCCGGACGTCGTGCTCATGGACATCAATTTGCCAGCAATGAACGGCGTCGAATGCGTGCGCCAATTGAAGGCCGTCGCGCCCGAGACGCAAGTGTTGATGCTCACTGTTTACGAGGACAGCGACTCCCTTTTCAACTCGCTCAAAGCCGGCGCCAGCGGCTACCTGCTCAAGCGCACGGCGTCGGCGCGCCTGGTGGACGCGATTAAAGATGTCTGGTCGGGCGGTTCGCCGATGACGCCGCAATTGGCGCGGCGCGTGGTGCAATTTTTCTCCAAGCCGGGGGCGGACGACGCCTCGGTGGCGCGGCTCACAGCGGGCGAGAAGGAATTCCTGGATCAACTGGCCAAAGGTTACGCCTACAAGGAAATTGCCGACCGCATGAACATCAGCATCGACACCGTGCGCAGCTATGTGCGGACGGTTTACGAGAAGCTGCACGTGCATTCGCGAACGGAAGCGGTTGTCAAATATTTGCGCGGTTGAAACGGCCCTCCGACAATCCAAACGCGCGCCGCGCCCCTGCCCCGCCGGCGCCTGGGTCGCCGCGCAACGCATGGATTTTCCGCCTCGCCGCGCTGGTCCTCATCCCGCTCCTCCTCCTGCTCCTTGCCGAAGTCGCCCTTCGCATCGCCGGTTACGGCTACGACACGCATTTGTTTTCGCGGATTCACTTCAACGGCGCGGATTACTACGTCAACAATGAATCCTTCAGCAGCCGGTTTTTCCCGCCCGGACTGACGCGCTGGCCCAACCCCATCCTCATGCCCGCGCAAAAAAAAGAAGGGACGTTCCGCATTTTTGTCATGGGTGAATCCGCCGCCCAGGGCGACCCGCAGCCGCCGTTCGGTCCGGCGCGATTCATGGAGGCGCTGTTGCGCGAGCGCTATCCGGCCGCCAACATCGAGGTCGAGAATGTCGGCATCACCGCGATCAATTCGCACGTGATCCTGCCCATCGCGCGCGAATGCGCCAGCCACGACGGCGACCTTTGGGTGGTTTACATGGGCAACAACGAAATGGTCGGGCCGTTCGGGGCGGCGACGGTTTTTGGCGCGCAAGCGCCGCCCGTGGCGCTGGTGCGGTTCACCTTGGCGTTGCAGCAAACGCGCGTTGGCCAGGCGCTGATGGACGTCGGGCGCCGCCTGCGCAAGAGCGACTCGGCGCCGAAGGAATGGGGCGGCATGCAGATGTTTTTGGGCAACCAGTTGCCGCCCGAGGATCCGCGAAAAGAGCGCGTGTACCGCAATTTCGAGTCGAATTTGCGCGGCATTGTGCGCGCCGGTTTGAATGGCGGCGCGGCTGTCGTGCTGAGCACGGTTGCTGTCAACTTGAAAGATTGTCCGCCGTTTGCGTCCATCGGCCTGGAAGGCGCCTCGGCGGAATTTCACCTTGGGCGAAGCCTGTTGGAGGCGGGCAATGCCGCCGCGGCGCGCGAGCATTTGCAGAAGGCCTGCGACGAGGACGCCCTGCCGTTCCGGGCGGATTCGCGGATCAACGGCGCGATTCGCCAGGAGGCCGAGCGCATGACGTCGCCAAAACTGGCATTCTGCGACGCCGCGCGCGCGCTAGAAACGGAGCAACCCGACGGCGTTTGCGGTCAGGAGACGTTTTACGAGCACGTCCATTTCAATTGCGACGGCGCGTATCGCCTTGGCCGGCTTTGGGCGGAGCAGGCGGCGAAATTCCTGCCGGACCCGCTCACGCGCGGCTCCCGGGCGAATTGGGCCGACGAGCAAACCTGCGACGCGCGGCTCGGGCTCACGGCGTGGAACCGCGGCGACGTCATCCACGACGTGATCGGGCGATTGCAAAGGGCGCCGTTTACGAGTCAAGAGAACAATGAGGGGCGACTGGCGGCGCTTCGGGCCCAACTGATCGAGACGGAAAAGCAGCGCACGCCAGCCCAATATGCCGCGGCCATCACGCTTTACAGTGACGCCATCCGCCGGGCGCCGGGCGACTACTACCTTGCGGAAAATTTTGGGGAATTTTACGAGCTGATTGAGGATCCGGCGCACGCGGCGGAGCAATGGCGGCGCGCGTACGAGCTGATGCCAGGGAACCCGTTCGCCTATTTCACCGCGGGCCAGGTGTTCGCGCGGATGGGCCAAATCGAGGCATCCCGGACGAATCTGGAAGAGGCGATTTCCCTGCATCCGGGATACGCGGAGGCGTGGCTGGAATTGGGGAAAGTGGACGCGCACGACAATCATCTTGACGACGCGTTGCGAGAATACCGCCGCTCCGCCGAATTGCAGGCGGCCGTTCCGGAGGTTTATCTCTGCATCGGCAAAGCGCTGTCGCTTCAGAAGAAATCCGCCGAAGCGCTGGAGAGTTTTCGCCACGCGGTGCGGCTGGACCCGGGGTATTGGGAAGGCCATTACGCGCTCGGGGGCGAGTTGGGGATGCACGACCAATTCGCCGAAGCAAAGAGTGAATTTGAACAAGTGGCGCGCCTGAACCCAAAATACGCGCTGGGGCATCTGAACCTGGGCGTGGCCCTGCTGAAGCTGAACGACTACGCGGGCGCGCGCGAGCAATTTGCCGAAACGTTGCGGCTGGATCCGGCGAACAAAACGGCGCGCGAATATCTGGAATTGGCGACGCGCGGCGGCCGCTAGAATTACGCTCTACCCTGTCACTTTGATGCGGCCTTCGCGGTGGTCTTTGAGGAGCTTGACATCGGCGTCGACCATCAACTTGACAAGCTCGTCGAACCTTGTTTTTGGCTGCCAGCCCAGCTTCTGTTTGGCCTTGCTGTAATCACCGATGAGCAAATCGACCTCCGCCGGCCGGTAATAGCGCGGATCGACTTCCACGTATTTCTGCCAGTCCAGGCCGACATGGCTAAAGGCGTGCTCAAGGAATTCGCGCACGGAATGCGTTTCATTGGTGGCGATGACGTAATCGTCGGGCGCGTCCTGCTGCAACATGAGCCACATCGCCTCGACGTATTCCTTTGCGAAGCCCCAATCGCGTTTGGCGTCGAGGTTGCCGAGATAAAGTTTGTGCTGGAGGCCGGCGGCGATATGGGCGACGGCGCGGGTGATCTTGCGCGTGACGAACGTCTCGCCACGGCGGGGCGATTCGTGGTTGAACAGAATGCCGTTGCTGGCGTGCAGGCCGTAGGATTCCCGGTAGTTGACAGTGATCCAGTACGCGTAGACCTTCGCGCAACCGTAGGGGCTTCGCGGGTAAAAGGGCGTGCTCTCCGTCTGCGGAATTTCGCGGACCTTTCCGAACATTTCGCTCGAAGAAGCCTGGTAAAAGCGCGGCGTGACGCCCGTCTCGCGCATCGCCTCCATGAGGCGCACGGCGCCCGTGGCGGTGATGTCGGTGGTGTATTCAGGGGCGTCAAAACTGACGCGCACATGGCTTTGAGCGGCGAGGTTGTAAAGCTCGGCGGGCTGAATTTTTGCCAGCAGCCGGCTTAGCCCGCTGGCGTCGCTCAAATCGCCATAATGCAGAAACAACCGGCTCTTGGCCTCGTGCGGGTCGGCGTAAATGGCGTCCAGGCGCCCGGTGTTGAAGGTGCTGGCGCGGCGGATGATTCCGTGGACTTCGTAGCCCTTGGAAAGGAGCAATTCCGCAAGGTATGACCCGTCCTGTCCGGTGATTCCCGTGATGAGCGCTTTGTTTGCCATGGGCCAGCATGGTTTGTTGCGCGCGACGCAATTGGCAAGAGAGAATTGACTGGCGCCCCGCCGCGCTTTGTCCAAGATTGGGGCCGTTGATGAAAGCGAAAATCATCGTCACACCCAAGAAGGCCGTCGTCGACCCGCAAGGCAAAACCGTGCAGAGCGCCTTGGAGCACATCGGTTTCAAAGGCATCGGCGCCGTTCATGTCGGCAAATACCTGGAAATCGACCTCCCCGAAGGCGACGCGGAAAGCTGGCGGGCAAAAATCGATGAGGCGTGCCACAAAATCCTCAGCAACCCGGTGATCGAGGATTACCAGTTCCAGATCGAGAAATGAATTTCGCCGTGCTCCAATTCCCCGCCTCCAATTGCGACCAGGACGCGCTGCACGTGGTCGTGAACGTGCTCGGCCACCAGGGCCGTTTCGTCTGGCACAAGGAATCTTCGCTGGCAGGGTTTGACGCTGTCATCGTGCCGGGCGGGTTCAGTTACGGCGATTATTTGCGCACGGGGGCCATCGCGCGTTTCAGCCCGATTATGGAAGCGGTGCAGAGTTTCGCCGCGGAAGGGAAGCCCGTGCTGGGGATTTGCAACGGGTTCCAAATCCTCTGCGAAGCGGGCCTGTTGCCGGGCGCTTTGGTGCGAAACCGCTCGCTGCAATTCCGGTGCGAGCATATTTTCCTCAAGACCCTCGGCAACAATTCGCCGTTCACATCGAGAATCCCGGGCGACAAAATCCTTCGCATCCCGATCGCGCACGGGGAAGGCTGTTATTTTGCCGATGACGCCACGCTGGAGCAGCTCAAAGCCAACGGCCAAATCCTCTGGCAATACGTCAACGCCAGCGGCGAACCGACCGAGGAAAGCAACCCAAACGGGTCGTTGTCGAACATCGCCGGCATCTGCAATGCCGCCCGGAACGTCGCGGGCCTGATGCCCCATCCCGAACGCGCCAGCGAGCCGATTTTGGGCAGCGCGGACGGGCGCCTGATTTTCGAGAGTTTGGTAAGCTGGGCGGAAAACAGGGCGAGGGCGTAGCTTCTGGAGCCCTACGCTTTTGGGCGGATGCGTTCTATATCCACGACCCGAAGCTCCGAGACTGGGCCATCCAGCCAGTAGCTGAGGAGGTAATGGCCAAAGACCTTGACTTGTATGTCGTGCCCAGTGTCGTCCCTCTCGATATAATCCCCCTTCTGTAATGGGTCGCGCTTGAGTGATTGCAACGACTGAAGCAAGTTCAGACGCTCTGCCGAGCGGCACGCCAAAAGCGTACTGAGAGCCTGTTCATCCAAAACAAGCTTGTAATCTAAATTCACAGTCCCTCGGCTTCGAGAGCCTGATGAAGGCGTTCGGCTTGCTCCAAGGTGACTTTGTGGCCCGCGTCCATGCGCCGCATGCGCTCGCCTAATTGGGATTGACGAACCGGATCGTCTACGCGCTCCAAATGCCGCAGATACGCCAGGACAAAAACCCTCTCCTCGGAGGTCATGGAGTCCACCGTTCGCTTCAATTCGGCAGTTGTCACAAGGGAAAAATGGGCCCGTTACCGCCAAAAATCAACGCAAATGAAACAATCCACCCCCCTGCCGGGTTCTTCTCTTTGATGACGAATGGCATCGAACTGGACCTGGCGAATCCCTGGCTGCCGAGTTGGAGCGCCGAACCGGCCTCCGAACCGTGGCTGCGGAACGTCTTTGCCTCGCGCTGGGATTTGGGGGTAGGATCCGAGGATGCCGCCCGCGGCCTCGCAATGAGCGACGCGCAAGAGTTCGAAGTGTTCATGCGCAATTACCAGAACATGGTCTTCAGCGCGGCCATGCGTCTGCTCGCCAGCCAGGCGGAGGCGGAGGATGTCGTCCAGGAGGTTTTCCTCAAGGCCTTCGAACGCTTCGCTGAATTGCGCGGCAATCCGCGCGCCGGCGGCTGGCTGCGCACCGTCGCTGTCAACTTAAGCCTCAACCACCTTTCCCGTTACCGCTCACGTTGGACCTTTTTTTCCGAGCTTCTTCACGGCGAGGATTCCGAAGCCGAGCCCGAGATTGCGGCGCCGCAAAATATCGCCGACGACCTTGCCGCCACCGACCGCCGCGAACTCGTCGAGCAGGCGCTGAGCAAACTGCCCGCCGCCCAGCGCGCCCCGCTGGTCCTCTTCCACATGGAAGGCATGCGATACGAGGAAATCGCCGCCAAGCTCGGCGTGTCGCTGGGCAAGGTGAAGACCGATATTTTTCGCGGACGCGAGGCGCTCCGGAAAACGCTCGAGCCGCACATGAAGGACGATTTGACCCTATGAAGCCGCAAAATGACAAAGATTGGGAAAGCCGGCTTGACCGCGTGTTGAAGGGGCTGCCTGAATTGAGCGCCCCGGCGGGGTTGGTGGAGAAGACGATGTCCGCGCTGGAGCGCCGGCAGAAACCCGCATGGCATCGCCAACCATGGACGATGTGGCCCACGTGGCTCCGCGCCGTGTCGTTGATGGCCATGCTCGCGGTTTTCGCCGGCATCTGCGTCATCAAATGGCGCTTCCTGCACACCTCCTTTGGGGCCGACGTGTCCCAATGGGCCACCGACAATTTTTCAAGCCTCGACGGCGCATTTGCCACGCTGGACGCTTTGGGCCGCGCCGCCGTCACACTCGTCCGGCACCTCAACGGCTGGGTTGTCGTTCTGGCTGTCGCGATGGCTTCGGTCGCGTATTTGACATGCATCGGATTGGGCACAGCCGCCGCCCGGCTGGCCTTCTCACGCCGCTAGAAAAAGATTCATTATGAGAATAATTGCCAAGTTCCCCTGCGTCGGCCTGATGGCCCTCGCGCTGTTTTGCGCCTGCGCCGGCATTGCCCGCGCGCAAGAGGCCGCCGAAACGACCAACGCGCCCGCAGCGACCGCTCTATCTGGCGCGACCAATGCGCCCGCGGCGCCACCAGCGACACCCGCCCCCTCTGTCCACCTTGAAGACGTCGTCTCCATGGGACACGATGCCGTGTTGCAGGCCGATGAAGAGGCCAAGGATGTCGTGGTCATTTTCGGCTCCGCGAGAATTCTCGGCCACGCCACGGGCGACGTCGTCACCATTGGCGGCGACGTCGATTTGCAGGGGCGCGTGGATGGCGACGTCGTCTCGGTTTTTGGCGGGATCAAAAGCGGGAGCAACGCGGTGGCGGGTCACGACGTCGTGACCGTCGGCGGCACGCTGGATCGCGCGCCAGGCTCCAAGATCCATGGACGTGTGCAACAAACGGCGATCGACATCCCCGGCTTCGGCAATTTCAACTGGCTGAGCAAATGGGTGCAGCGTTGCCTGTTCGAGTTCCGTCCTTTGTCGTTCGGCGTCGGTTGGGTGTGGGCGGTCGCTGGAGCGTTTTTTGCAGTCTATTTGCTGATCGCCGCGGCATTTCCCGGGGCGGTGCGCGCGTGCGTGGTCGCCCTGAACGAGCGCCCCGTCACAACTCTGGCCGTGGGGCTTCTGGGCAAGCTGGGGCTTGCGATCGTCTACTTGTTGCTAATCATCACGCTCATTGGGATTGCGTTTATCCCGTTCCTGCAAGTGGCGGTCATCGTGGCCTTCCTGGTGGGCAAGGTCGCCATCTTGGAATACCTGGGCAGCGGCATTGGCAAAGCGACCGGCGTTGGCTTCCTGCAACGGCCCATGCCCGCATTTGTGCTGGGCGCCGCCATCATCACGCTGATTTACACCATTCCCGTCCTGGGTTTTGTGACGTATTTCTTCGTGACAGCGTGGGGTTTCGGCGCTGCGGCGACCGCCGCGTATCTTTCCATGCGCCGTGAACGCCCGCCCACGGCGCCCATCGCGCCTTCAACGCCGCCGCCAACGGCTCCGCCGTCCGATTTCGGAATTCCCGCCGCTGGAGTCGCCGGCGCCGCCGCGGGTGGTGTCGCCTCGGCCTTCGTCACTTCTGGCGCGCCGGGATTTGCCGATCCCGCGGCTCCCGCGGCGCAAAGCGTCTCCACCCCTCCGTCCCTCACCCCGCAGGCGCCTGCGCCTCCCGCGGCGCTGGCGTTCCCCCGCGCCGGTTTTTGGGAACGCATGGGCGCCGGATTCCTGGATTGCGTCCTCGTCGCGGTCGTCAGCGCTTACGGCGGACCGGGCCTGTTTTTCCTGGTTGCCATCGCCTATTTCGTCGCGATGTGGACGTGGCGCGGCACGACCGTCGGCGGCATCATTCTGCGCCTGCAAGTCGTGCGGTTGGATGGCAGGCCGACGACGTTCCCGGTGGCGCTGGTCCGCGCGCTAGCGGCGATGTTTTCCATCCTCGTCTTCTTCCTGGGCTTTTTCTGGATTGGCTGGGACAACGGCAAACAGGGCTGGCACGACAAGCTGGCGGGAACGGCTGTGGTGCGCCTGCCCCATGCGCCGGCGCTGGTGTGCGTTTGACAGCAGGCTTGGCTCAATCCACCCGGTTCAAATGCAAATCATTCTTGAACACCTCGCCCGACCCGGCATCGATGAACAACTGGCCGATGTCCGCCATGCGCTCTGGGTTGCTGAGCTTGGCCGCCCAGAGCCGCACGCGCCATTGGGGGCCTAAATCCCCGTGCTCAAGCCAGAATTGCGTGGCTTTCAGCGTGATGTTTTTCAGCATGGGCTCCTTCAATGAGATCGCCAGCGCCCGGTCGGAATCGATTTTCACCTTCGCCCTGTCAAGCGGCCGGTCATCATGGCGGATGGGCTCCAGCAGCCGCATCGGGCGCTTCACGTCAATCATTTTTCCGGCGCCAAACTTCACCTCCGTCGCCTTCAACGTCGCCGTCGGATCGTAGTAAACCACATACCACACCGCCGGCGCCAGGCTGCCCACCGACTTCTCGGAGCGGATTTCAACAACACGGTCCTTGGACTGTTCGCCGACGTAGCGATTTCCCTCGGGAATCAACCCCAGCGCGGTCGACGGTTCGGCGTAAAGACTTGGAGCCAACGCGCCCGCCCAAATGGCCAGCGCCACGGCGCAATAATTTCGCAGTTTCATGCGACAAAGTAATCCCTTCCGGCGCATTTGCAACGCGCGCGCGTTTTTGCTGGAGGGGCGGCGCCGCCATCAAGTAGAATTTCGCCGCGATGCGAACGCTCGTTGAAGATTTCCTGGTTTACCTGCGGCACGAGCGCGGGCGCTCCGAGCAGACGCAGAAGACCTACGCGGCGCTCCTGATGAATTTCGTCGATTGGGCGGCCAACAATCGTATTGATGACTGGAAAAACGTCAGGCTCGCCGACCTCATGGCGTTCCTCGAGCACGAACGGCAACGCGCGCTCAAGAACCCATCCGCGGCCCCCGAAGCCCGCCTCAGCTCCGAGAGCCTTTATTTGCAGATCGCCGCGCTTCGCGCCTTGTTCGCGTTTGGTGAATCCGAAAAGTTCCTCCCCCGGAACGTCGCCGAAAACCTCTCGTTGCCGCGTCGATGGCAGCGCGTGCCCAGGTCGCTGTCCAGTTCCGAGATCGACGCGTTGCTGCGGCCCGAAACGCCCGAGACCCCGGCGAGCCTTTGCGACCAGGCCATCCTCGAGCTGGCGTACGCTTCGGGGTTGCGCGCTTCGGAGTTGCGCGGCATCCGGCTGGAGCAGTTGCGGCTGGAGGCGGGTTTCATCAACGTCATCGGCAAGGGCAACAAGGAGCGCGTCGTGCCAGTCGGTAGCAAAGCGGTCGCCGCGCTGGAGCGTTATCTCGCATCGGGGCGACCCAAACTCGTCAAACCTAAAACGCCCGCGAATGTTTTCCTCAACTCGCGCGGACGCCCGTTTGCGGCTGTCACCCTGTGGCTCCGCATCAAAAAACGCGCGCAACGCGCGGGGCTCGCCGCCAAGCTCACGCCCCACGTGCTGCGCCACAGCTTTGCCACCCACTTGCTGGAAAACGGCGCCGACCTTCGCGTCATCCAGGAACTGCTCGGCCACGCCAGCATCAGCACGACGGAGGTTTATACGCACGTCGGCGGCAGCCGCCTGCGCAACATTCACAAGGATTTTCATCCGCGCCACGATTATCCCAAACCGTCAGGCGGCAAGGGTGGGCACGGTTGAATTGCCCCACGGCATGACCCCAATCCGCGCGGAGGCCGCCAGCCCTTCGAGCGCAAGACCAACCGCCGAATCCAGCGACTCCGCCTTAGTCAATAAGAGTTCGCGCGTCTTGCTCGCGGGCATGTCCGTGACCAGCAGCAGCCGCCGCACCGACGCGTCCCGCGCAAATTGAAACGCCTTGTGCGGCCCGATGCGGAACCCTTCGCCCTTGAACCGATCCAATACGGCGCGGTGCGATTCCATCCCGCGCACCCAGTCCTCGTAGCTTTGGCTGCCCGAGCCTTCCGGGCAGGCCGCGGCCAGAATGACCGTCGATCCCGGTGGCGCCACGCGGCAGGCGTGTCCAAGCGCCTTCTGGCCCTGATACAGGTTGATGTCCTTGGGATAGCCGCCCGGCGAGACAATCATCAGGTCAAACGGTTTGGCGACTTTTACTTGATAGATTTCCAGAACGCGCGGAATTCCATGGCGCATCACTTCCACCGGGTCACCCGCCAGAACAGCCACGATTTGCTTCTTCTCGTTGACAACCGCGTTGACCGCGAAATGCACGCCCGCCATCCGCCCAATCTCCTCGACTTCCTGGCGCATGGGATTGCCCTCGTAGCGCGCCAAGTCGGCGCGCGGGTCCAGCAGCAACGCGTGGTTGGCGTTGATCGTCTCCAGGCCCGCAAGCCCAATGGCCGCCGTTTTGACCCCGCCGGAAAACCCCATGAACTGGTGCGGATCGATGTTCCCCACAACAATGCGCAGATCCGCCTGGACGAACAGCCGGTTCATAAACACCGGCGTTCCGCGCGACGTCTCGCCCAACCGAACCATGTTTGCCCTGTCCGTCACGTCGTGGCTGATCACGCGAAAACGCCCCAACATCCCCTCAGGCAGCAATCCCGCAAACTCATGCGGCTGCATCGCCGCATGCAATCCGGTGGCGATGAGAAAGGTGATTGCGGTGTCAGGAATGCCCGCCGCCGCCAGCGCCTCCAGAAGCGGTGGAAGAAGAATCGCATTCGGGATCGGGCGCGTCTTGTCCGCGATGGCGATCACGACCGATCGCGCGCGCGCAAAATCTGTCAATCGAATACTACCCAGCGGTCGCGCGACCGCTTCCCGCGCAGCCCCTGCTGGGTCGGGAACGACGCTGACGGGCGCGGGTGTGAGAACCTCCACCGCGAACCTGTCGGGCAGCCAAAGCTGCAACTGGCTTCGGCCATAAGGGACACAAAACTCGGCCATGCCCAATTATTGCGAAACGATGCGATAAAAGCGATGCGCCGGATCGGGCGCGGCGTCCACCGCCTGACCCTGGCTGCCAACAACCGTCGCCACGCCTGCGTTGGTCGTTCCAAGCGCGATGGCTTGGAGTTGGAGTGGCTGCGGGCCATTCGTCGACGCGATTGGACTGGCAGAGTTCAGCGCCAACGCGAACACATCGCTGCCCTGGTTGAAATCCCCAGCGGCCAAATCCGACGCCCAGCTTTGGAAAAAGAGCGTGTGGCCGTCACCGCTAAAAACGGGATTCAGCGAACGACTGTTCGCGGGATGCGCGCCCAGCATGCTCACCGAAACCAGCGTCGTCCCGCCTGTCAAGCGATCGTATAGAAAGATGTCCGGAACGCCGTTGGTGTCATTGGGAACAAGGTTCGAGGCGGCGCTGCGGTAAGCGATGAACCGGTCGTCGCAAGAGATTGTCGGAGAGTCGCACCGGTCGTTTCCCGGCGCGGGCGTGGCATAAGACTTCGAGACCAGGATGTTCGAGCCAGCCCAAAGGTCCCACAGGTAGATTTGGTTTGTGCACTTCGGACCATTCGATACGAACACCAGAAACCGGGAGTCCCGCGAGAAATCGAAACGCCGCAGCCACGTGCCGGTGTTCGTCGCCAGATTGCAGTTGGTCCGTGCGACTTGCCTATAAACAGCGCCACAGCGCCAAAAGGTGACAACAAACTCTGGAAGGTCGCAAACTTTGCGCTTTGCAGCCCGTCGCCGGAACTCTAATTTCCGCTCATGGCAAAGACGACAAATACACCGTTGGTCGGCGTGATCATGGGCAGTCAATCAGATTGGGAGACCATGCAGCATACCGCCCAGCAACTCGCCGAGTTGGGCATTCCCCATGAAGTCCAGGTCATCTCCGCGCATCGCACGCCTGATTTGCTTTTTGAATACGCCTCCGGCGCGGCGGCGCGCGGCTTGGAAGTCATCATCGCCGCCGCCGGGGGCGCCGCGCACCTGGCCGGCGTGACCGCCGCCAAAACGCCCCTGCCCGTCCTCGGCGTGCCGATGGAATCCAAATCATTGCACGGGATGGATTCCCTCCTCTCGATGGTGCAAATGCCCGGCGGCGTGCCCGTCGGAACCCTCGCCATCGGCAAACCCGGCGCTGTCAACGCCGCGCTCCTCGCCGCCGCCATTCTCGGCAACAAATATCCCCAGCACCGCAAATCCTACGAGGATTTCCGGGCGCGCCAGACCGAGAAAGGCATCGCCGGCCGCATTATCAAACCCAAGCCCACGCCGCTTTAGATTCCTACCACAGAGACACCGAGGCACAGAGCTGCAATTTGAAGTCTTCTCAGCGCCTCAGTGCCTCTGTACCACTACTGGAAGAAGTCTTTCATTTTTGCGAGGATTTTCAAGCGGCCAACTTGGTGAGTTCGTTGATATTAGCTTGGCGGGCGGTGAGCAATGCCGTGATGGTGACAGCGCCTTTTTCGGTCAAAACGTAGCGATGCGTGCCAGCCACTTTTTTGATCAGCCCATGGGCT
>Ga0265338_10003711_pt1 | contig 21245 bp, 16 predicted proteins | sample 42126metaG_FD_193579 | JGI IMG/M metagenome (GOLD analysis project Ga0265338, IMG submission 193579) | Rhizosphere microbial communities from Carex aquatilis grown in University of Washington, Seatle, WA, United States - 4-21-26 metaG | ecosystem: Host-associated > Plants > Roots > Rhizosphere... | reverse complement strand
GATTGTTGTCGGCATCCAGCGCCATGCCGAACGGCTCGCCGGTTAAGTCCCCAAAGTTGCTAATCGTTAGACTCGGTGTAGTACTTCCGTTTAGATACTCGGTAACGAACCCGTTTAGGGATCCGCCCACATTGGCGACATACACCGTGCCGTCCTTACCGACGATGACATTCCACGGAGTGTAGACACCGGTTAGAACTTTGCTGGGGGTAGTCGAATTCCGCGGATATTCTACGATGGTTTGGCTAGTCTGATTCCCGACGTACAGCGTACCGGAGGCGTCGATGCCTAACCCTGAGAGCGAAACCGACGGGCCGTTGGCAAACTCGAGAAAGCCGATCGGTACTTGGTCGTGTCCCCCTTGTTTGAAAATGTACACGCCAGCACCGATACTACTGACTCCGAACTGCTGCAAGACGTATAAAAGACGCTTGCCGGACTTCGCCTCAGGAGAAAGCCAGGAGTGACCTTGACGGTGCGCGCTATCTCCTTGGCGCTCGGAGCGCGCGCTTGACAAAAAGGCTGTTGTCGAAGAGACCGGTGGGCCGGCACATCCTAAAAGCAGCAACGTTACACCCGCGACATGCAAGGCAAGCGGCGTTTTAGACGGTTTCATGTTACCTCCAAGTCAGAGCTTCATTCGAAATATAGCTATTCGAAATGTAGCTAATGGTTGATGAGCAATCTCGAAGCTCTCTCGGAGTTGCGGGCACTTTCAACAGAACCATTGTCAGGGACCTGACAATAATCTTCAAACGGGGTGATCGCGACCTAAGAGAGGGAAAGTGCACGCGTCGCGCCGGTAGTTGGACACTGAGCGTGAGGCTCTCGAGTTACTGTTCCTTCGGTCTGTGGCCTGGAGGCCGAAGCTTTAAGTGGTCGCGATTTAGCGAACGGCGCGGCCCGTGCCGCGGGTTTTCGAAGCCTTTATCAGGCTAAGTGTCTGCTGCGCAGATTTACGGGCGTCGGGGTGGCCGACGGAAAGGGCATCAACCGCGTCATGGGCTGCTTGAAGAGCCTCGTGGCGTCGACCTAGCTTGATAAAGGCTAAGCTCCGAAGATGCAAGCACACGCCGATCAAGCCGGGCCGGCCGAGTTCGGCAAAGACTACTTCCGCTTTTGCAGATGCGTCCAATGCTTCGCTGTGCGCCCCTTCTGCCAGCTTTGATCGCGTGTTCACGAGATGGAGTTGAGCCTCGAGATCAGGCTGATCCGGAAGGGTCGAATCCCGTGCGTGGTTCAAAGCCTTGGCTGCTAGGCCGTGGTCGCCCCTACTGCTCAGTAACGTGGCGAACGAGCAGTAGAAGAAAGCCTTCGTACGGGTAGGATCGGTGGCCTTACCTACGCTTGATAGCGAAGTCATCAGCTCTATCGCTGAATCGGCAGCTCCCCTAAGTCTATAAAACGTGGCCAAGTAAACCGCGATGTCGAGAATACTCAATATGAAGCCGCTGCTAATGGATTGATCATAGCACGCACGCAGCTCCCGCTCAGAATCATCGGAGTTCCCGCCAACGAAGTGAGAAGCAACGGCCGAATCCACCCTTGTGGCAAGCTGCAACGGACGGTTCGGCCGACTCATCTCGTTGAGTCGATTGCGAGCTTCTTTGATGGCATCCCACTGTTCCCGAAAACGTCCTGAGAAGTTGTAAGATGTGCCCAAGGCGATTAGTGATCGCGCTAGTGCCACCGTCGCGTGGTCGTGTCGTGCACCGTAAAGCTGTGAACGCAAACCCACGCTCGACCGTCTTAGCATATCGCACGCTTCGGGTCTGCCGCTCCTGAGCGCAATCTGTCCAAGAACGGCCTCTGCTTCGGAGCGAGCTAACGTGTCGCCGCTTGTGTTGAAAGTACACGAGAGAGCCTGATTAGCATACAGCCGGGCGTCGCCCAAACTCCCCTTGTCAAGCGCCAAACGAGACAGCGCGCAATAGGCGCTTGTTTGTTCTCGAGGGTCTTCCGCCGAACTCGCGAAATCGCGAAGAACGTCGCAGGCAATTTCCAACTGGCCAACTTGTTCCAACATGTCGGAGTGCGAGAGTCGTATGTCCGCGGACTCGTAGTGGACAGCGGTAACCGGTTGCGCAGCACGCGCTGAAGCAACGGGGAGGCCTGCAGCAATGAAGTCTAGGGCCTTTGCCTTATCGCGATACACTTGTCGCTCCGAGATCACTAACGCCTTTGAGACCTCAGCGATCGATTGCCCATCAATCTCTGTGCGCTCAAGAACAATCCGACATCGCGAAGGCAGTTGTAAAATTATCGAGCGAATGAACTCTTCGCCCGATGTATCGACACTTGGCGCCACGTAACGCGATGCGATAGGATGATTCCGCAGCCGATTGGTTCGGCCCAACTGCCGAAGCAACTCTCGAATCGCCTGCCGTTCTCGTGTTGAGCTTTTATCCGGAGGCCCAGCGTTTATCTTTGACTGGCGCGTTGCGCCCCGTCCTAGCATGACCCGGTTGAACGCCGAAACCTACGGTTGCTCGCGACGTGCACTGATTACTTTGGCTCTACCAGAGGGCAGCGCGGTGGTAGCTCATCGAGGATTTCTTAGGTGGCCTTTATGATATCCCTGCGCCCTTACCGTCGTAGAGCTTTCTGCCGTTTGCCAATCAGTCTGCCGCCGTCGCGTCGTTCTCGGCCGAATTTCCGTGCCGGTTCGAACGCCCGCGTGCTTCTCGTCATAGTCGCCGTTCTGCGGCATTGCACCGGCGCGCCAATCTGCCAACGGCCGCTATCGTCGGTTCACCGAAGCGATCGAGGCGGGCGGCGCGATCGAGCCGTCGCTGCGTGCACCGACGACCGGCGCGAGCACCTCGAGCTCGGCTCTATGGCGTCCGAGCTAGAGCTCATCGAGCGCGCTCTATTTCGGCGCTAACACCATGACTGCCGTGCAAATCGCCGATGCGCTCGAACGGCGGCTCACCTTAGAGCCACGCGGAACACCGAGTTGAGGAATTTCGGTTAGATGTGCACATTTTCCGAGTTTTCCTGGCCGCAAACCCTCCGTTTTCCAGGATCACTGCTTTAGCAGACATTCTGGAAACTGTTACGATACTTTAAAGAACGCGTAGAGGCACCGGCTACTCTTGGAGGGTTTCATGAGGCTTATTATCGTTTCGCGTGCTCTCGTAGTCGCAGTTTGCTGCGTCGCGATGGGAGCCGGCTGTTCGAATCAGGGCGTTGCGCCACCGCTTCAAGCAGTGTCTCCGGCTGTGCGTCAGCACAGAGGCACCGGCGGAAATTGGAACGCGAACACGCTCTTCGAGTTTAATGGACCTAACGGCGAAAACGGCCCCAACGCCATAATTCGGGACGAGCAGGGTAATTTATACGGAACGACTCCCAAGGGCGGGGACACGTCGCCGTCAGACTGCAACTTTGATCAAACCTCTCCGGGCTGCGGCGTCGTTTTCAAACTTTCTCAACAGTCTTCTGGCTGGAAGCAGACGCTGCTTCATACGTTTACCGGCCCTCCAGACGGAGAGGCTCCTTTTTATGCGGCCCTGGCACGCGATACTGCCGGCAATCTTTATGGCACTACAATCAGCGGCGGGCTCCTTAATCCTTCGAACTGTGCCATATTTTGGGGGCAAAGAAACTTGGGTTGCGGAACGGTTTTTAAGGTTCATCCAAACGGTAAATACCGCATAATTTATAAGTTTAAGGGAGAGCCAGATGGATACGGGCCATATGGCGTAATCGAAGACGGCCATGGCAACTTATACGGCACGACGCAATATGGCGGTACGTATAATGAGGGAACCGTGTTCAAGATCAACAGTAGAGGGAAAGAGACCGTCCTCTACAGTTTTCAAGGTGGTGCAGACGGTGCCGCTCCAATAACCACCGTCGTTAGCGATGCTGCAGGCGACCTCTTCGGAACGACACAACCGCCGCCCTATACGTGCTACAACTACGGTAGCTGTGGAACCGTATTTGAGCTCGACACGCATCGCCACCTTACGGTTCTGTATACTTTTACGCTAACGGCTAGCGGCGATGGGCCAAACCAGGTAATCCGAGATCCATCCTCCGGAACGTTGTATGGAACCGCGTGGAATGGCGGCACGTATTATAGACTGGGATCTATCTGGAAGGTGACCAAGGCAGGAGCGTTTACTGAGCTGTACGCTTTCACTGGATATTCGGATGGAAAGCGACCTTACGGAGCGGTTATGTTGGATCGCCAGGGCAACCTCTATGGCACCGCGTCGTCCGGTGGCGCGTATAACGCCGGGACCGTATGGAAGTTGAACAAGCGGGGCAAATTTAGTGTGCTTTACGCGTTCCTTAATGGGTCCTCGTCGCTAACGAACCCGGCCGCAAACTTGGTCCGCGATCCCTCCGGCGACCTGTACGGTCCGGCAGAGTACGGAGGAGCTTGCTCCGCCTGCGGTGGCATATTTGAGTTGATGCCCGGAACGCACTGAATTTGAGGCGAGGCCGCGATCACGTAAGAGGCGGCGCGTTTCGCGACCGCCTCTCCTAGGAGCCTCAAGCATCGTCGCGCGGCGAGGGTTGTGGACTGGAAGCGGGACTCGCTTTGCGAACGAGAGCGATAAACGCCCTGACGCAATCCAGGTCAGGGTATTGCCGGCGGCAGTGGCGGGCCCACCTAGCTTAGGCCGTCCGTACCGAGGAGCGGCCGAGCTAGCGCGGAACGTGTTGCTCAGTCTCTTTGCGTAATATCCACCCCGCCCAGCGGCAACCACCTGTCGCTGGGCGATTATATTTCGGCGTTGGTTGCGTCGCATGGGACTCAACCCTACCGCGGGCTGGCGGCGTGGGGCATTCCCCGGATGGTGGGCGTTAAATACGAGCGGCACCCCACGAGCCCCGACGTCGGCGTCAGGAGTAAATCGGAGGATGCCGCGTCCGAAACCCCTTCGCATCGGACCTGAAAGCATTGGGCAGCCCTATCGGGGTCGACCTTCTAGGACGTCGGATCGCGTCGCCCGGACGCTATCCTCGAGTTATTACTCCGTGCTTCAAGTCGTCATGGTCTTGGCGCAGCTGTTCTAGATAGCCGCAAAGCGTTAGAACGACGTCGGCGAGCTCAGCGACGCTGTGGCTCGGGTCGTCGCGACGTGTCGACAGATTCTCGAAGCCCGCGATCGCGCGGACATGGCCGGCGCGCGACTTGAGACGATTTACTTCGACTCTAGTAAACATTGTGCGATGCTCCTAGCAGCCGTAACGCTGGCGCTGCTCGCGCCTACGCCTTCGGCCGATCGCCACCCTTGCCGGACGTTGTAAGACGCGCAAACGGACTTGGCCTGTCAGGTCTCAGGTGCTTTAAAAGCGGGCGCTCGTCTCTAAATCGTTATGACGCGATCTTGGTGACGAGAAAGGACGTTTCTAACATCAGAGCGCTCCGGTACGGGGTCCCCGCTTCGAACCGGTCGGCGCTGATCGTCGCTAGCTCCTGATCCGTTCGGGCGCTCTTTTCCGTTTTGGAGGATTCATGATCGACCATCGCCTCGATGCGCCGCCGCGCGAGCCCGGCACGAGCTGGTTGCGGTTGCAGCTAAGCCGCAGCTGAAACGTGACCTCTCTGCAACTAAGCTTTCGCCCGGGTGGACACGACACCTGAAGGTTTCCACATCGCGGAACCCGGGTGCGCGACGTTGCTAGAGCATAAGCATAACTCCGGGCTACCCGTAACGCCCTAATCAATTTTAGTTATTTCTTGGACCAATATGTATCGTTAAGCTTAAACGAGCGACGTGCCGCTGACCGAGACGGGAAACGACGTTTGCTTACATTGTCCGCGGCGCTTCTTCTTTGAAAAACTAGGCAGGCTTCCAGCGGCAGAGAGCTTGTTGTACCCCGACAGGGAGATTGAATCGTGAAGGGAGCTTGCGTGCAGGACAACCCTTGCGCCTATAGCTGATTATCACTAGCCGATCTTGCTCGGTTGGGCAGGATGACAAACCAAGGCGCTGTAGACTTACTAGTTGCTTCTTTTCTCGGAGAGGACACCATGCGATCCGGCCGTATTCGCTTGAGTCCCATTGAGTTGGCTATTCTCAAAGCTCTTGCCAATGGTATGCAGAGCAAGGAGATTGCGGCCGTGGTCAATCGCAGCACAGCGACCGTGGAACTGCACGTAAGGACTCTGTACGCCCGCTTTGACGCTCGATCGCGAGCACAATTAGTGGCTTATGCTTTCTGTAGCGGTACAATCGCAGCCGAAGATATCGAGGGATATGAAGTCTTCGCCTAGGCGGGCACCTAGCTGCCTAGAAGCGGACGGTAAGAGCCCGGGTTTAGCGTTTTGCTCGTACGATAATGTTGTTAGGCGAGGGTGTACTGACGATGATCACATCTCGGAAGTTCGAGAGATTGTAGTAATCCAGATCACCAAAGTAATACACGCCGGGCTTCAATGAAAAGGTCTGCGAATAGCACTGCTGATAGATCGGCGGGTTGATTCGTCCGGTCGACCATGGCGTTCCAGTGCTAACCGCGGTCGCTTCTGGAGATGCGGCGGCGCTGGGAAACGTGTGCGGCACGGGCGGAAAGGATGCCCCCTTAAACCCAACCGCGGAGTGGTAGGCACCTCCTGGGTCGACGTTCGCGAACTGAATCAAGTTCTGCGAGGTGATTGGTTTTACGATCCCTTGATCGAGCCATTGATTGATGAGCGTCGCGCGCGATGGGAAGCTGCCATTTTCAACGACCGCGTAACCATTAATGCCGCCAACCTTGGGCGCCGATGTTGGCTCTATGTCGTTGCCCATGGCGACCCAAACCACGTTAGCACTTGTACTCGGCGTGCTGCACACGCCTGGACCGGGTGTGCTCGTAGGCTGCGGAGTGGGGGAGGGAATTACACCCCCGCCCCCATTCAAATCAAGTTTCGCACAAGATGCGACCGCGGCGATCGTTGCCATGGCAATCCAGCATCGCGCCATCAGAGTTTGACTCATATTTGGCTCCTCATGGATTTAGCAATGAGAGTGGGATAGGCAGCGCAACCGTACTGCCCATTCCGGTGGTAGCCGTCAGAGTAAGGTTGACGGTGGTCTGCCCCATTGGAAGGCCAGCCGCTGAAAACGGGAAGGTCCCTTGCCATTGTCCTGGCCCTACGCTTTGAAGCGAGGCCATTGGCAAAAGCGAGTTGGGACCAAAAGTCAGCTTCGCTACGTTAGTAGTCGTAATCGCAGAGATTGTCATTGGATCGCCGTTTTTGACAACCGATGGCGCAACCTGAACATAAAAAATCTGTGGTGCAGCGTTGGGAGCGGCGTAGTTGTTTTGCGGCGCCTGCCCATACGTGTAGACATTGGTCTGCGAAAACGCCGAAGGCAGCGGAGCTGGCGTTGGTCCGACCGGCGACGCATGTGCCGATGGCTTCGCGGTCGCGACTCCACCCGGCGGTGGCGTGTGGGAACTAGGCGTGACGGAGGGCGTAGGAACGTTGACAGGGCTCGGCTCGGTCGCCGGCGAGGGCCTCGCCTCCGGTGGAGTCGGGGTGGGCGGCGAGACGTTATGGCGCGGCGTCGGGAGCTCTGTGCCGGGTGGCAGCGTTGGAAGACCCTGAGGGCGCGGAATGCCTAACTTTGTCGCGCCGATTCCACCGCTATCTCCAGGTCGAACAATATGGGGGGTAACGGTGACTATCAACTCGTTACGCGTCTTCTGAACGTTCTGGTACGTGAAAAGCGCGCGTCCTAATAGTGGCAGATCGCCGAGAAAAGGAATCTTTTGGACCGTCCTAGAGTCGACGTCCTCGATAAGCCCCGCAATTACGATCGTCTCGCCATCATGTAGGCCCACCGTCGTCGTTGTATCTCGAGTTTGGATGTTAGGTACGCCGGCCGCGCTGATGGCCGCAATGGAATTCACGGTGGGGTGAAGGGTGACGGTGATATAGTCACCGTCGTTCACGACCGGCGTGATGTCCAGAGTGACACCGGTCTGAAAGCTCTGGACCTGCGTGGTCGCTACTGTACCAGTTCCTCCTCCGGTTGTGGTCAGAATGTTTACGGTTTCGCCAGCATGAAGCGATGCGGTCCGGCCAGAGACCGTCGTAATTCGCGGATCCTCAAGGATGCGCGCCTTATTGTTTGCGACCAGAAAGTTTAACTCGAGGGTGAAGCTTATCGGGCTCCGGATCAGCGGGAAGAAGTTGAGGTAGGGAATCTGCACGCCCGGGCCTGGGTAGGAATTACCTGGCGGATAGACCGGTGGAACCTCTGTGAACGTCGAGCTCACGGCAGCGGTCGGAAACTGCAAGCCTAGCTGCTTAATCGTGCCTTCATCCACCTCGAGCACTTCAGTGTCCATCGCGACCATTGTCTGCGGGCGATCAAGCTTATTGATCAGCTCCTTGGCAAGCCTAATGCTGTAAGGGCTCCCGGTCAGTACGAGCTCGTTGGCGTTCGGCGGAACGATAATATGCAGATCGCCGGCCGAGGGTTGAAGCACTTGTGTTACGGTGTTTGCAATGTCTGTCGCCGTAGTGGACGGGCCGCCTTGCAGTCCGGGTACCGCAGCCTTCAGCTCGACCACCTCAATCCCCGAGGCCCCTGGCCCACCGCCTTCTCCACCGCCTGCGGCACCCGGGGGAGCAACGTCGAGTTGACTAACAGCGTCAGCGATGCGCCGCTGTACTGTAAGATTGGAGGTTACCGTGATAGCGTTAAGATCGGTATTTACAGCTAGAGTCAGGCCGGGAAAGGACCGCTGGAACAGATCCGCAACCGACTCCGCGTCTATAAACTTGAGCCGGTACACCTGCGTATATTGCGTCCCCATCTGAGGCACGTCGAGTTGCGCAATGAGTTGCTTCGCGTGGTCGACTTCCTCGGGCGCCCCCGACAGCAGGATCTCGCTGCCCGAGATCGCGACCTTCACATCATTCGACTCAGCAGCAACGGCACGCGCAACCTGTTTTACGTTACGCTGTGTGACTCGGACGGCTTCGGCGGGATAGCGGGGCTTCGGCGTAGGCGTCGGCGGTGCAGTGTCTATGGCCGTAACAATAGCCTTGATTTGCGACATGTCGGCTGGCGCAGCCATGATGATTATTGTGCGATTAGGAGCAACTACTATGTGGGCGTGTGGGAAGACTCCTGATAGCCGCTGTGCCGCGATCTGAGGCGACAGCACCTTGAGTTGGACAGTATCAACGGCAGTAGCCGTGGGATTCTTCACGTCGACCCCGCTTGCGATCGTGCGCATCCCCTGTTCGTCGTAACCTGAGGCGACGACGATTACAGCGTTGGCGTGCCCGTCAACGGTAATGTGGGCGTTTGGGTAGACACTGCTCAGTATTTCCGCTCCACGAACCGCCGAAATCACCTGAAAGCTTATGACAACCGGCGGGTTAGGCGTCGGCGATGGTGTTGGGGTGCTGTGAACTCGATGAGCGGCACCGACGTTCAGAGGCGCGAACCCTAATACGGCAATCGCGCATGCGACAATCAGCCCGCAGATCTTATATGAATGCGCCTTACGACGGTGCATATACGCACCTTTCCGAGTCGACACACCGACCCGTTCAAATACTTCAGCCCCAATCCTAGCGCCGTCATTATCAGTATTGCTAGCAAGAAGAGCATAAAAGCTCTGCTAAGTAATTCTTTCAAGGATTTAGGCTATCGCAATTTGCTATCAGAATTAGGTATCGGTGGGTACAGCAACTGGCCAATAATGTCCAGTAGGGCCGCGGAGACGAGCGTAGTCGCCGTCATCATGGCGCTAATAGCCTTATTATTTCTCGGAAATGCTTGGAGGATGTCGGATGCGACGTTACATCGCTGCTGTGCTGCTGGCCATTTTCTTAACGCAGTCTTCTGGGGTTGCGGTGGCTGGGACGCCGAGCTCACCGTCTGAACTACGCATCTCGGAATTGTTAGCTGCGGTGCACTCGACGATCATTGGTTCGAGGATCTATGCCGTTTTGACCGGATCAGGCAACGTGTACTCAGCGATGCATGCGCCGGCGCCCGTCTTGCCAAAGTCACATGACAACGTGCGCGCCGCGGCGGTTATGGCTCGAGAGCGCCCCTTGCACCCGCTTCTTCGAGAGGGAACTCTCGAGAAGATCGTTATGCCGGATCGTAGCGTACTCGACCCTCAACACCGGCGCCTCGATCCGCTCGCAATGCGTCATTCAACTCCACCACACTTGAGGCCTAACTATCCGCCAATTTCTCAGGGGGCGCCAGTTACGTCGATTTCTCAGATCCCTGTCGGAGCGCAGCGAGTCCTGGGCAGGTTACAGCCAGGCTCAGGCACCCCACCCTCGGGACCAACGGCGCTTGGGAATATCGTTGGCAACAAGGGCGGCGCGGGCGTGCAGCCCCAAACCTCGTCAACCCATGGCACCGGCATCGAGCACTGGTGGACTTACCAGGAACGCGCAATTCCGGGCGTCGGTAAAGCGATGGTCAATGTGGGCACCGGGAACCTCCTTGTCAGCGCAACCGATGTTGACATTCACGAACAGGGAATCGACCTTGCCTTCCAGCGAGTTTATAACTCGCAGTCCCTGCACGACTATAACGGCGACGATGGGGGTGATCCCGCTATCTATGGGAACCTTTGGACTAATAATTTTGACGCTAATATCGTCTACGACCCGAATGCCAATACGATTACGGTCTACGATCTCGACGGCACAGCTTGTACGTACACCGCAAGTGTAACCGCCCCAGGTGGCTGGCAGCCTTGTGCGGGCGAATATGCGACGCTAATTCCGACCGACTCCAGCGACTGCACTTACGCTTGGACCAAGCCGAATGGAACAGTTTACTGGTTCCACACCGATGCGGTCGGCGCCGGCTGCGGTCTGCCTGCTGCCAAGCGCGGCCGCATCCAGCAGATCCTCGCGCGCAATCAAAATAACAACATAACATTCGCCTATTCGTACGACAGTAGCGGCAGTAAGACATCGGAGCACATCACGCAGATAGTAGTAACTCATAGTGACGGCGATGCGCTCACCATGCAGTTTGGTATCATCGCGGGTACGACTATCAATGAACTATCTACGATCACGTTGCCTGACACTGCCGCAACCTTGAACTACCTCTACGACGCGAGTGGCAATCTACTCGAAGTCGACAAACCGGGTAACAACGCTGCCTTTCCCCGGCCCAGTCGGCCCGACAGCTCAAAGCCCCCGATCGGAGACGAGCCCGAGACCTATGCCTATTCCGCGGGAAGCAGCAAGTTGCAAGAAGCGTGCGGACCTCGCTGCACGGTAGCGATGTGGAACTCCGCCAGCGACGGTGGGGCACTTCTTTTCACGCTTAATACGTCCGCGCAACTGACTAGTTGGCAGTTTCAGGGCGTGCTAAATTTCACACCAGATGACGGCACTACCACGGTATTGCACTCAGGAAAGTCAACGAGTTTCGTACCCTGGTACACCGCCTACTTCGTCTATGGATCGGGCACCGCATGCAGCGGTACGGGCGTGGGGACGACGACGATGTGCGACACCGACGGCCACGCCAACATATGGACTGTCGACAATACGAACCGAATCACGCAGACCCAAGGGTGGGCTGGAACCGCGGAGTCGCAGTGGATCGTTACGAAACAACAATGGGACAGTAGTAATAATCTCACGTCAACAACCGATGCCAACCAAAACATCACGCAATACGGATATGATAATAATACAAGCCTTGGATATGATTGTTGCGGCAACATGGTCGAAATGCAGCTTCCGCAATCTAATGATATCACCGGCGGGCTAGCGCCATTGAGTTTTTATTCGTATGACAGCAACTTCAATGTTACAGCATACTGTGATCCCGTCTACAACGCGAACCACGGCAAAACATGGGTTAACTCACCCGGAGGCCAGGACACCTTATGCTCCGGCGGCGCGAATACAACTGCTCTGGCGTACACGACCTCTTTGCCCGAGCCCTTTGGGTGCCTCACTTCTATAACAAAACCGGGGAGCTATAAGGCTGACATAACCTACGGCGGTTCATGTGGCAACGGACTCCCGGTAAAGGTACAAGCGGACCAATCGATCGCCAATTACGACAGCACGACACGTCAGCCAACGCAAGACTTTGCCTATGACGGTAGCGGTAACCTCACCGGCTACGATAAGGGGCAAGCCGGAAGCGGCGCCTACCAAGATTCGTGGACGCTCGGCTACAACAGAGACAATCGCCTCGTCGAAAAGACCAATAATGATACCCAGATAACCGGCGCGGCAATTACCTCCATGAGTTGTTACTACCCCGATGGCTCGCTTTTTTATACGGAAACGCCTTCACAGTGGTCCAAGGATGGAAATCCGCCGTGTCCTACGATGGCAACGATGCTCACTGGAGCACAGTCCCCGCCACAACATGCAGATAGTTACTACTATGACCTTGACGGCGACCAGATCAAACTCTCGACCCACAAAGGTTGCAGCACCTTAAATGGCTGTCCGGGCGCAAGCGCAACCAACGCCTGCAAGTCAGGAACAACCGAGCCGATCGGGACGACCTGTAAGTATTATGATGGGCTGGACCGGTTGGTTGAAACGATCGAACCGTATGATACTCGGACTTTCGGACCTAATTCGCCATATGAGTTCTATGCCTTCCGCTGGATGAACCGATATATTTACGATCTTTCGCAGAGTGGCGGCTCGGCGAGCCTAACGATTTCCGACGGCACGGGTACGGTCCCAGGTATCGTGGCCTACGGTAATCTCTTTAAGACACAAGAATATTTGCCGCAAACGACCAATATGCAGGCCGCACTGAGCCACGGACAATACCAAGGCGGAAACGCCGCTTGGAGCGACATCCGGGGAAGCAGCTTTGATGGCTTGAACCGGGGGGTTGGCAAATACGAGCTAGCCTATGGGACGTCGCCGGTTACGACAAATAGCTACGACTGTACTGGACAGCTCGAGCTGCTTTGCTCGACGCTCAATGCTGTTGGTCAAACGACAACGTATACGTATGACCACATTGGGCGTGTAAATCAAGTCGGGTTCAGCGGCACCGCACCGGCGGCCGACGGGCGCACCTACACTTTTGACCCGGATGGACGAACGGCAACGATCTCCAACTCTCTGGGCACGCTTACCTATGCCTACGACGTCGATGGCAACACGACGAGCGTTACGGAACCTTCCAACCAAGACGCCGCTTCGCTCATTTGCTATGCGTATTACGCGGACGGCCTGCGATCGTACCTCGGAATCGGGGTGCCGGGATCGGATACTTGTGGAGGTAACACAAACGGCATAACCGCCGGTTCTACCCCAAGCAATCACGGCATCCGACAGCCCCAGCTTTTTAGGTACGCCTATCGCAACGACGGTCTTCTCAAGAACCAACAGGTGAACTGGCTCAACCTTCAGATCAACGGGGCTGTACCGACATTTCTCTGGACCTATGGCGACAGTGGGCGGGAGCTCACGGAGACCGATCCGCTCAATAATGCGCAGGTGACCGTTCCACCCAGCAACACGAATGTCACAATGGGCCAGAAGGCGTATCAGTACGACAGTTACGGACGTGTAAGCCAGCTAACATTGCCCGAGCATTACACTCTGGGAAGCTATACGTACGATGACGATGACGAGCTCGTACAAAGCAATGCAAGCCAACAGATAGTCCTTAATGCGCGAGGCGAAATGATTCAGGACGGCTCGCAGCTTACAACGGCACAAGGTCCGACCCAGATGGCCAACGGAACTCAGGTCGGGAATTTCACACAGACCCTTGGAGGAAATCCGTACCAGGCGCCTCCTGCGACTCTGCAATACGATGTGCGCAGCGGTATGGTTACATGCGGTACCAATCCCTATTGGGTTAGCGGAGTCAATCAAAGCTACAACTGGATCTTCAATTATGACCTGGCCGGGCGCCAAACCAACGCCGGTTACGATCAAAATGGGAGTTGCACCGGCTCTGGGTCTTCGACGACAAACTATGACGCGGAGAACCATATTCACAAAACATACAATATGGTTGCTGGCTTCGGAACTGGGCGCACGCCTCCGATAGCCTACGGAACCGTGGACTGGGGACCGGATGGCCGCCAGCGCAGTGACCATCTGACGGACGGAAATAACAACACAACGAGCTACAGCGCACACTGGGACGGCGACGCAATGCTCTTTAGCAGGTACCAAGTCGCGAGCCAGACAGCGGTCCTCTATATTGGCAAATTCGCCGCGATGAGCCAGGCTGGCGACTTCGAGGTAATCGACCGCGACGAGAGTGGCGCGCAACAAACCGAGCATGGCGTTAGCGTCGGAGGCTCGCCGTTTGGAAACTGGTACGATAGCTGGTCCGTGGGCACAGTGCGCAGCATTCAAACTTATAATTCTAAGGCCCAGCGTCCAATCAACGTCCTGCTTAACACGGGTTCATGTGGGTTCTACATGACCTATAATCCATACACGTACTATCCGTGTCCCACCTGGGGACCCGACTTCAGTATGAAGCGTGGTGACGGCTATACGATGATTGGCGGAATCGTGCAGGGTGCACGGACATACGATCCGACGAGCGGCCAGTGGCTCACACCCGACGCCTACGCCGGCGATGTGCACGACCCGATGTCCCAGAAGCCATTTATCTGGAACAACAATAATCCAATAGAATACGGTGATCCCAGTGGATACACTCCTTGGGAAGACTTTGCCGATAGCATGGAGGAAGCTGCATCAAAGGTCGGCGATCCCTTAGCGGATGCGGCCAAAGGCCTTGGTAACGAGGCGGCCAGAGATGCTAAAAACTCCGTGGAGATCGGAAAAGCTATCGCTCTTGACGTAGTGCAGGGCATCTACAGATTTATATCGCGCGATGGGAATCCGTATACCGGCAAAAGCACGGTGATGCCAAATCGCCTCACGACGCACGTCCGTAGCGGCTTTCTGCCAGTTGGGAATCTTAATACTCTGCAGGTTAAGTCCGTGCCAGGCAACAAGCAAACACTCTCAAACACTGAGCAGGATGGAATCGACGCTTCGCGCAAGCTGTATGGCACGATCTCAAATAAGCGGAATGCAGTGGCACCGTCCAAGAGAACGCCGCCAAAGTAATACTAATGCATAAGAGTAGCGACTCTCCCCCGCCGAGCTTCGTTACGAAACTTGTAAATGACGGAACATTCGTTTTATTGGCAAGCCCCCTAAATCGAAGCTTAGTAAGCGCGCTATTGCAGATCCGGCCCCACATAACGGAGCTCAGCATCATCTGGCGCGGTGATGCTGGAGATACACGACTGCTTGATGACTTTGTTGGTCTTAGACGGCTAAAAGTAACCAACCGAACACAGTGCGCGCTTCCACCCTTGAGCAGGCTAATTAACCTAAGGGTTTTGGAAGTAATATCAGACACACGTTTCGATGCAGATTTGCGGCGTTGGCCGTTGCTGGAATCGTTATCATTAACTTGGAACGGGAAGCTTGAAAGCCTCGGATGCACGAAGTTACGAAGCCTTTACGTGACTCCGTGGCGGCAGCCGGACTTAGCGCCCTTGGGTAACCTTCCTCACTTGCGCAATCTTGAGATTACAGGTGGCTCTCTGCGATCGCTATCCGGCGTCGAAGCTTGTAAAAGGCTCGAAAATTTAACGATAGCATATTTAACAAAATTGGAAGATTTTTCGGCGATCCGCTCCGTGCCTTCACTTAAGACCGTGACGATCGACTCGTGTAAGCGATTGCATTCACTTAGTTGCCTCGCACCCCTTCCAAATCTCGAAAAGCTGGACTTGAATAACGTGGGTAATATTGAATCGTTGGAACCACTTAGAGCTAACGATAAGTTGACCGCCTTATATTTTGCTCAGTCTACCAATGTCCTAGATGGCAATACAAAAGTTATTGTGCACATGGGCATCGATAAGTTCGCATTTCAGAATCGCCGCCACTACAATTTCACCTACAATCACTTGCTACTAAGAACACCTGACGGGCCGTGATTCTCCTGCCCTATTTTAAGACGGGGGACCAAAGTCGGGACAATGGCGCTATGGCGCGCAACAATTTCGGTAGCCTGGCTGATGGCAGGTATCGCTAGTGTTGCAGAATGCCATGTTGCTATTTGCGGCCGTCGCTTTAGGCTTGATGATAGCCATCGCAATGTGGGATCGAACATAGGGTCAGGGGAAAAAGCCACAAATCAAGGAGTCTGCGTCGTTTTGTAGCACAATCCGTAAAATGCGTCATCTTACCATTCCCGAAAGTGTTGAACGCAACGGAAGTGCCGTAGAGATTCTTCGCGCTTGGGTGTTACCAAGTGATGAAATAGAATTTGTTACTCGGGCCTTTCCGATGAACGATCCGGCGTTGCTCGGCATCTTTTTTGCTGACTTGGCGAGGCATTACTTTGGTATTGCTAAGATCGAAACAGAACATTGGCCGCAAGCGTTAAGGAGGGTAGCCGATGGGCTGACGGCTGAGGCAGACGCGCAGGAATTGGGCGTTCCGTTTCGCCATAGCCTGTAACAGCGTTGGCTCCCGGTCGAGAAACGACCGCCGGTCTGATCTCGCGCAAGCGCGCCACGGTGCGGCCTTGACAGAGCGGACGAGGACGGGGTGCCGCGGTTTGCGAGGAGGCTGCGCCGCCGTCGCGCGGCCAAGGAGGCCTCACCGCGAGATCCGTCAATGCCCAAGAAGCACTCAGCCAGGCGATCTCGATCGCGCTGGACGCCGCCGATGCTAGCATTGAGGCTGAGGGCATCGATTGGACTCAGAATCCCCAAAGCGACCGCGAGCGAGATATTCGCCTTGCTATCATCCGACGTGTCGAGACCGAAGCCGCGGAGAGCGACGCCCTTTTCGATCAGTACCGCGCGGTTGGCGAGAAGCACGTCGCGTTGCATACCCTTGGTGCGCTTAACGACCTCGCACCGTACGGTGCGGCAATCATTGGCGCTGACCTTTTCGACGCCATTGAGCGCTGGGAGGCCGCGTATGAGGCCGAGCGCAGGCGCAACGACGAGATTGAGCGCAAGCGGCTCTTTAATAAGGCTCGTTGCGACGTCGACGGTACAACCTAGTCGACTGAGGCGTCTTGACAACCGCATTGCGGGATCGGTAGAAGCCGATCCCGCGTTCGCTTGAACGCACGCGAAGAGTTCTGTACGGGATTCGCATTTTTCCCGGTGAAGAGAGGTGGCCGATGCAAGAAGGCGATGGTTACCCAGGACGCTTTACCCTGGGCGAACTTCTCCAGCGAGGCTGGCTACCGCCCGCCGGCCATTGGAAGCGCATTTGCGAGATCGTCGTCGATGGAACCACGCTATTTGATACACGCCCGGGCCTACGGACCCCGCTACCGGCTGAAACCCGCTACTCGAAAAAGTTTTCGGAAGTGCTCTGTGCGGCCCACGCCCTTGCGCGAATGGATTACGGACGGGTGGAAATCCTTACCGGGCACGAACGTCCCGATCTTCGCGTAATCGTCGACGGGGCTGAAATCGGCATCGAGGTCACGGAGGCAACTGAGGGGGCTCATGCCCAAGCTACGGTCATCGAAACAAACACGGCCGTGCAAGAAGCCATCGCAGCAAATCCGTCGCTCGCGCCGGCGGGTACGTACCTCCGCATTACTCGTGCAGCAGGACGTGGAACGGCCCGAACGCCATCACGACAGGAACGCGCCGCGATCGCAGCGGCAATCATCGAGTTTCTCGAGGACGGGCAATCCGTCCGAGCGCTCGACGATCGTATCAAGGTCATCGACGACTGGCCCGGCCGGAAACTGGGATACGTGGTCTACGCCAAAAAGCACCAGTACGCTGGCGGCATCGTCCGCTTTGACGACAGCGCTTGCACATTCGATCCTCACGGCATGGTGGAACCCGTCTTAAATGCGATTCAGGAAAAGCGCAAGCTAGCCGGTGGCTACAGCTTTGGTCCGCTTTGGCTCATCGTCGGCGTCACGGAGCCCTTTGGCTCCTTTACCGAGTCGATAACCGATCTTGAGCAAAAGTCGATTGAGATTTCTCCGTTTGAGCGAGTCGTCGTCCACGACGGAGGCACATTCCTCGAACTTTCCGCCGAAAGCTAAGTGGTTGATTGAGACGTTGACAGACTACTTTCCACGCATTACATCGATCTGATGTTGGATTGCCGAGTCCAGCGCCATCGCGCTGCTCTCTATAACCGATCGAAACGCCTCCGTCTGGTTCATGAAGTCGCAATACTTCTTAAAAGCCATATGCGCATCAGCTTCTCGACGGAGTGACTCCAGTCGAACCTTCCAACTAGGAATGGGATCCTTATTGATCGGCCAGGGAAATGATCTCTCGAGCCAGCTCACCAAATGAAAGGGGTCAGAATCTGTATAGCCCTTAAGGCTGGCGAACGCTAGCCCTTTGGGACTGAACGCGAGGTCCCACGCTTGAGAGCTGACTACCACCTCATCCCTGGACTGCGGTGTGGGAGAATCAGAGGCGAGAAAAGATATCGCAGAATCGATATCGTCAATGACATATTCCATGTCGGCGCTCAAGTCGCTAACGAGCGAATCCCCAAGGGAATCTAAAACCGCTAGCAACCTGTCCCAAACCGATTCAACGCTCTCTGGGCCCATGTACTGGAAGGGACCAATATCCTCGGCGGGGGAAATATATTTGCGAGCCCTATAGGGAATAACGTCGGCGCTACTCGATGACCATCCCGGGGGCCTGTATTTCTTGTAGAGTACGCACGCATTTGTGAAGTAGAACTTGGCCAGAGAATGAAGGATTCGCTCATGGCGCCGGCCCTGGTGGTAGGCGGTGTTCCGAAACCTGTGCAGGTTGCGCACGCTGTCCGCCTCACCTTCTGAAAGAATATCTAAAGAGCGGGCAAATGCTACCTTTGAGTCAAAATCTCGGCCCAGAGCCTTTAAGAGTCCTTTGTCATCTTCCTGATCCCGCGAACGATAAAGGCGCCTTGCATGCTGTCTCTCCTCCGCGACACGATGAAGCGTTAACTCGACGACATTATCAATCAGCATCAAAGCGAATCGATCGAAGTTACGATCGCGTATCGCTAACTGGTCGAGTGCCAAATCGAGCTGCTCGATGCTGTCAGCCATGAACTGCAGGGTACTCATCTCAGCGATCAAGCATTAACGAAAAGAGTACACTAGTAATCGATGCCGCCTAAACATCGTCGGGCGCTAGGTTGGGCGGGCGTTCCCTGTCGATCCACGGTATGTTGAAGACGTCGAGCGCGTTCGTGAGATCGACCGGCACCATGGACAGATTGGCTTTCCCGGTGATGAGGCGCGTGTAATCGCTCGTTATGGAGGTAACCACCTCAATCGCCCCATCAAGCTTAGCGAACGTTGCGCGACCCGACGACCGGCGCTTGTCATGGTGAGCGATTTGGCGATCGACGAGCTCGACGATATCGTCGGTCGCTGCATCGAGCGATGTTAACTCTGATTCGAGCCGCGCGACGTTGAGGTACTCTCCAGATGCATCGGCGAAAGCGGCATAGGTAGAGTCAGCGAGAAAGGCGGCTATATCTGCGGGATACGTGATCCCGGTCTCGCCGACGGCCTCGGCGTAGAACTCCTTTATCCAGGATCGCGAAGGCACCGTTGGGTTGTCCGCGAGATCGCGCAGCAGCCCCGCGAGGGAAATGGCGTCTTGGTGCGGCCTTGCCTGCCTGCGTACGGCCATTGCAGCGTAGGTCGCGTAGATGTTCCGAAAATAGTCGAGATAAGCGTTACCCGGCAAGAGCTGAGGATTTGCCTCGACGATCGCCTCGAACACGCGGTTGCACCGTCGATAGTGATTCAGCCCAATCACGTCGGTTTCGATGGCCCTGATCCATCGGCGCCATTTTTCGATCTTCGGGTCCATCTAAGCTTATACGGCGGCGTCCGGACCTAACCCGGCACCCCCGAGAGAACGTGGCAGGGGCTAACCGGTGCCGCAATCGCCGGCTTTTCGTTCGTCGAGGCCAACCAGAAGCCGAGGCATACTGGCCTCACTACGACGGCTGAACGAAAGGGAGGGCGATGTTGCGATGCCCTCCTTCGCGTTCTAGCCATCCGGTGCGAGTGAGCTAGGCGGCCTCGGAATCCGGTTTTTCGAGCAGCGCTTCCCGAATGCGCTGCAAGACGGTGACGAGATCACGACGGATATCGTCGATGTACTCGTACACTCCGTCGAGGTGGGACTTTCCGGCCGTGATCTTCCGCTTCGCCTCGGTGAACCGATTCGCGATCGTAAAGGCGGCGTCGATATCGGCTTTGACCCTATTGACGTCGAGCGCGCCGGCGCTCGAGCGCCCCATGATTGCCTTCCACCGCGCGCCTTCAATCGCAACGCCCAGGGCTGTAAAGTCCCAGCCGTCGCCGTCCGGAAGCGCTGCCACACGGACGAGTAACTTATCGTCGCCGTATGGCGTTATCGCCTGAATGATAGGCGAGGGATCGGTGACGACCGAGATGCCGAAGGCCGCGCCGCGGTTTTTCATGGCCTTGTCGAGCTCGCGAACGAGCCCGGTCGTCGTCTTGGTTGCGTTCTTGCCCTCGAGTGCGATCCGCAGCCCGAGGCCCTCCGAGGGGTTGATCTCGATGACGAAGTCGCCGACGTTGTTATCGTCGAGACCACGTTCGGTCCCGGTGCGGCGCACCAAGTCTTTGCGTGGACGCGACTCCGCCGCCAGAAACTCAGCTGTGGCATCCTCGAAGTCCATACCCTTTAGCGTAGACTTGGATCGCTCTGCCTTCGCTGCCGCCTTGGCAGCCTGTTGCTGGAGCAGTTCCGCGAGTTGCTTCGACAACGCGTCGTAGCGTCGTTCCTCGTTTTTGTCGAGCTCCGAACGCAATGCTGCTAGGGGGCTCAGAGGATTTGCAAGGTCCATGTCCTCGCGCACCTTCGTCGTAACCTTGCGATAGTCGTCGATCAATGCGTTGCGAAGCTTGCCAATGATCGATGCGGTATTGGCCGGATCGAGCGTTTTCTCGAGCTCTTTGGCTACACCTGAAAGCAACTGAGCAAGATTCTTCTGGAGAGCCTCCGCCGATTTGTCGACGGATTGCTGCGCCGTCTTCGAGACTTGGCTCAGCAGCGTGCAGGCCGACTCGGAGGAGACCTTCAGGGAGTCGGCCAGAAGGGACGCACCCGTCTGATCGGCAGAAAAGGCGAGGGCTCGGGCTCCCAGTTGGAGGCAGTTAATGACTCCCGCAGCCTGGGCGTCGGACGGGAGGTTCCCCACGTACGTTACGACGACGTCGTCGGTCACGCGGAGGGAGTCGACGGCTAGCACGCCGTCTTCGATTCTAATAGCGTTA